>Ga0074198_1000333_pt1 | contig 56527 bp, 47 predicted proteins | sample EPASupsiteSAE323_FD_64527 | JGI IMG/M metagenome (GOLD analysis project Ga0074198, IMG submission 64527) | Bioremediated contaminated groundwater from EPA Superfund site, New Mexico - Sample SAE3-23 | ecosystem: Environmental > Aquatic > Deep subsurface > Groundwater > Contaminated ... | reverse complement strand
CGGTATGTTTATCATGCCGCATTTTGCCCATCCGGTGTTCCATTGGAATGCAATTTTTGTGATACTGCCAGCGGCAATCGTGGTTATTGCCGAACATATCGGCCATCAGCTCGTCACCAGTAAAATCGTGGAACGCGATCTCATAAAAGATCCGGGGCTGCACCGCACACTGTTCGCTGATGGTATATCCACTGCGCTGTCCGGTCTGGTCGGTTCTGTGCCGACGACCACTTATGGCGAGAACATCGGCGTCATGGCGGTTACCAGGGTTTACAGCGTATGGGTTATCGGCGGAGCTGCGGTAATATCCATACTCATCGCCTTCATTGCACCGGTTACTTATGTCATAAACTCCATCCCCTGGGCGGTCATCGGCGGCGTCAGCTTCCTGCTCTATGGCATGATTGCCGCATCCGGTATCAGACTCCTGGTGGAGGCCAAGGTTGACTACTCAAAATCTGTAAATCTTATCCTCACCTCAGTCGTACTTATAACCGGCCTTTCGGGTGTGGCGGTTAATATCAACGGCTACGGTCTCAAGGGTATGGCCCTGGCCAGTATCGTCGCCATGTTGCTGGGGCTGTTTTTCTATGTAGCTGAAAAACTGAACATGCTCAACAACTGATAATAGTGAGGTATACAATTTCAATAGATTGATATTTCTTCAACATGAAGCTAATATAATTACAGTGTCATAATCAAAGTTGAATACAAGTGCACAAACAAAGGCGTTTGGGGTATACTCCCAAGCGCCTTTTTCTAAAAACGGGAACCAATAATCTAGACTCTATATAACAAGGAGAGGTCAGTGTGCAGCAAAACATCTATATAGTCCTGGAAAATGGGCAGATTTTCGAAGGGGAATCTTTCGGGGCGTCCGGGGAGACGGTCGGTGAGATTGTGTTCACCACGGGGATGACCGGGTATCTGGAAACATTGACCGACCCTAGCTATTATGGACAAATGGTGGTGCAGACCTTTCCCTTGATCGGTAATTATGGCATTATCCCGGCTGACTTTGAAAGTTCTTCTCCCCATGTAAAGGCCTATATCGTTAGGGAGTGGTGTGAATCCCCCTCCAATTTCCGCAGTGAGGGCGAGCTGGATACCTTTTTGAAGATGAATAATATAGTAGGAGTTCATGGCATTGATACCCGCGAACTGACCAGGATTATCCGCGAGGTCGGGGTTATGAATGCCAAAATAACTACCACGATAGATAACCTTGAAGAGATACTGGCCGAGATCAAAAACTATAGAATCATAAATGCAGTTGAAAGTGTTTGTACCGGAGAGATTTCCGTTGCTGGCGGAATACCCGGCGGATATCGGGTGGTATTGTGGGATTTTGGGGCTAAGGAAAATATCCGCCGCGAACTGCTGAAACGCGGTTGTAAGGTTATCACCGTGCCCGCCTTTACCACTGCCCAAGAAATCGTGGATTTAAAGCCGGATGGGATTATGCTGTCTAACGGTCCCGGTGATCCGGCTGACAATACAGAGATTATAAGCGAAATGGCCAAACTGACTGACTCGGGGATACCGATCTTCGGAATTTGCTTGGGTCACCAGTTGCTGGCGCTGGCTCAGGGAGCGAAAACCGCCAAACTAAAATACGGGCATCGCGGGGCCAACCAGCCGGTGCAAGATCTGCAAACCGGCCGGGTATACATTACCAGCCAAAACCATGGCTACGCGGTGGTGGCCGCCAGTCTGCCGGCCCAGGCCGCCCTGCGTTTCATAAATGCCAATGACGGCACTTGTGAAGGCATTGAGTATCACAATATGCCGGCCTTTTCGATTCAGTTTCATCCCGAGGCCTCGGCCGGGCCCTTGGATACCAGCTATTTATTTGATCAGTTTATTGACCTCATGCGGAAGGAGCACTCAACATGCCGCTAAACCAAGAAACTAAGAAAGTCCTGGTAATTGGCTCCGGACCTATCGTTATCGGCCAGGCTGCGGAATTTGATTACGCGGGGACCCAAGCCTGCCGCGCATTAAAAGAAGAAGGGTTGGAAGTAGTCCTGGTAAACTCCAATCCAGCCACGATTATGACGGATAACGCTATGGCTGATCAAATCTATATAGAACCCTTGACCCTGGAAACCGTCAAGCGAATCATTATCCAGGAAGGCCCGGACAGCATATTATCTACCCTGGGCGGACAAACCGGTCTGACCCTGTCCATGCAGCTGGCTAAAGAAGGATTTCTGGACCAACAAGGCGTCAAGTTGTTGGGCGCTGATTTGGCCACCATTAATAAGGCGGAAGACCGGCAGATGTTTAAGGATACCATGCAGTCGATCGGCGAGCCGGTTATTCCTTCATTAGTAGTGAATGATGTCCCAGCGGCCTTGGCCTTCGCTGAAGAGATTTCCTATCCGGTCATTGTCCGTCCCGCCTTTACGCTGGGTGGAACCGGCGGGGGTATTGCAGCTAATGAAGAGGAACTTCAGGAAATTGCCGCGAACGGTCTCCGGCTTTCACCTATTAACCAGGTCCTCATTGAACAATGTATCGCCGGGTGGAAAGAAATAGAATTTGAAGTGATGCGGGATCGGGCCGGCAACGTCATAACGGTTTGCAGCATGGAGAATTTCGATCCGGTGGGGGTGCATACCGGGGATAGCATTGTTATCGCTCCGGCTGTAACCCTGGCCGATAAAGAATACCAGATGCTGCGCTCGGCGGCTCTGAATATTATAACCGCCTTGCAAGTCGAAGGGGGCTGCAACTGCCAGTTTGCGCTGCATCCTGATAGTTTCGAGTATGCCGTAATTGAGGTCAACCCCCGGGTATCCCGTTCATCGGCCCTGGCCTCCAAAGCTACCGGATATCCGATCGCCAAGGTGGCCGCCAAAATAGCGGTAGGCTATACCTTGGATGAGATCAAGAACGCAGTAACCGGTAAGACCTGTGCTTGTTTCGAACCAGCCCTGGATTATGTAGTAGTCAAACTGCCCAAGTGGCCCTTTGATAAATTTGTTTATGCCAAGCGTACGTTGGGTACCCAGATGAAAGCCACCGGCGAAGTAATGGCTATCGGCACCAGCTTCGAACAGGCGATCATGAAAGCCGTAAGGGGCGCCGAGATCTCCTTGGACAGTCTTAACCTGCCCAAGCTTAAAGAACTGAGTAACGCCCAGATCGAAGGGATGCTCGCCGAGTGTAACGATGAACGGCTGTTTGTAATCTTTGCCGCCCTGCAACGGGGTATTTCCTGTGATTATATTTTTGAAGTCACCCGGGTTGACCGCTGGTTTCTGTATAAACTGGCCCGTCTCGCCGAATTGGAAAAGGAACTGGCTTCGGGCCAGTTGACCCAGGCCCTGTATAAAAAGGCGAAAATCCTGGGGTATCCCGACAAAGTCATTGAACGTCTTTCCGGCGGCCAGATCCTTCAGCCGCTCAAGGCGGTTTATAAAATGGTGGATACCTGCGCGGCCGAATTTGCGGCGGAGACCCCGTATTTTTACAGTACCTATGATGAGGTCAATGAGGCAGCTCAGTTTATCGAAGCCAGAAACAGCACCAAGAAAACCATTATTGTATTTGGCTCCGGGCCTATCCGGATTGGCCAGGGCATAGAGTTCGATTATGCTTCCGTGCAGTGCGTTTGGGCGCTGAAAAGAGCCGGCTATGAGGTAGTTATCGTCAATAACAACCCGGAAACCGTATCGACCGACTTTGACACGGCTGACCGCCTGTATTTTGAACCGCTGACCAGCGAGGATGCTTTGAATGTGATCAATACTGAGCAGCCCTACGGGGTAGTGGTCGCCTTTGGCGGCCAGACGGCTATCAAGCTGACCAAGTCGCTGGAGGCGCATGGAGTCAGAATACTGGGTACGCCTGCTGACAGCATCGATGCGGCCGAGGACCGGGAACGTTTTGACGCCTTGCTCGAGAGTTTGTCCATAAAACGTCCCCAGGGCTATACCGTGATGAATACCGATGAAGCGCTGCCAGCCGCCAATAAGCTGGGATATCCCGTTTTGCTGCGGCCTTCCTATGTGCTGGGCGGTCAGAATATGATTATTGCGTTCAGTGATGATGATATCCGCGAATATATGGGTATCATTCTGGCCTACGATATTGAAAATCCGGTTTTGATTGATAAATATCTTACAGGTACTGAAATAGAGGTCGATGCTATCTGCGACGGTGAGGATATTCTCATCCCGGGAATCATGGAGCATATCGAACGGGCCGGTATCCATTCCGGTGATTCGATCGCGGTCTATCCGGCCTGGAACCTGGGCGGCGAGCTGGTGGACCAGGTAATCGATTTTTCCAAAAAGCTGGCCCTGGCCTTGGACACCCAGGGGCTGATCAATATCCAGTATATTATTCATGCCGGAGAGATCTATGTAATTGAGGTCAATCCCCGTTCTTCCCGCACCATCCCCTATATCACCAAGGTTACCGGGGTGCCGATGGTCGATCTGGCCACCCGGGCGATGCTGGGCGAGAAACTGGCAGACATGGGCTATGGCACCGGGCTATATAAAACCCCGCCCTATGTGGCCGTCAAGGTGCCGGTCTTTTCCTTTGAAAAACTCATAGATGTCGATGTGCAGTTGGGGCCGGAAATGAAATCTACCGGTGAGGTCCTGGGCATCGGCAAATCCTTGGCGGAAGCGCTCTATAAGGGGCTGGTGGCCGCCGGCTATAAGATGATGAAGCAGGGCGGCGTGCTCATTACGGTAAGAGACAGTGATAAACCGGAAATTATCGATATTGCCCGGAAGTACGCTGAGTTAGGTTTTAAGCTTTATGCCACCGACGGAACCGCCAGATTTTTGGAACGGTCGGGTTTAAAGGTTACATCAGTTAAAAAGATTTATGAATCGGATCACGATAATACCCTGACCCTCTTAGAAAGCGGTAAGGTCAATTATATTATTTCCACCTCCTCCAAGGGCCGGCTGCCCAGCCGGGACAGTTTTAAAATGCGTCGCAAGGCGGTGGAAACGGCCATCCCGTGTTTGACGTCTCTGGATACCGCCAATGCGCTGGCCAATAGTCTCAGGAGTCATTATTCCCAGGACAATACCGAGTTGGTGGATATCAATCATATGAGAAGTGAATGTCTGCAGCTCAATTTTTCTAAAATGCAGTCCTGCGGCAACGATTATATCTATTTTAATGGTTTCCAGCAGAATATAATCAGCCCGGAATCCTTGAGTGTGTATTTATCCGACCGGCATTATGGCATAGGCGCTGATGGGATTGTGTTGATCTGTCCGTCTGATCAGGCCGACGCTAAAATGCAAATGTTCAACCTTGATGGCAGCCAGGCGAAAATGAGCGGCAATGCGCTCACATGTATCGGAAAATATATGTACGAGAATAAGATGACCGTAAAAGATCAGATTTCCATCGAAACCCTCAGTGGGATTAAACAACTTAAACTCTATATACAAAATGATAAAGTACATTCGGTCTGTGTTGATATGGGACCAGCCGAGCTTGAACCCGAGCAGATTCCCGTGAAGTTGCCCGGGCCGAAGATTGTGAATCAGCCGGTTGTAATTCAGGGTGAAGAATATCATATAACCTGTGTATCGATGGGGAATCCGCATGCTGTCGTCTTCAGTGACATGCTGGCCAGGATCGATATAGACGTAATCGGCCCGGCTTTTGAATATTCACCTCTCTTCCCGGAAAGGGTGAACGTTGAGTTCGTGACGGTTATCGACCAAAACACCATAAAGATGCGGGTATGGGAGCGCGGAAACGGAGAAACGCTGGCGGCCGGTACCAGTGCCTGCGCCGCTGTGGTGGCAGCGGTACTCAATGGCTACTGTAATAAGGATCAGCATATTTTAGTTAAACTCAAAGGCGGAGACCTGATGGTCAAATATACCGACGAGACGGTGTTTATGACCGGCAAGCCGGAGATAATTTTTAGGGGGATAGTGGAGGTATGATTCGGTCGTTTCGCCCCCGAATATGACAAGAGAACCGTCCCCTTGTCATACCCTTGTCATATTGTCATACACCCTTGTCATACATGTGCCAGACTCCGCCATGTAGCCAGCAAAGCCTGGGGCACCACGCGTTCATGAGCATGAATCATCTCGATGATGAACTGGAAAACCTCGTTACCAGATAGCAGCCAGCTGCCAGGCGGTTACGAAATTTGCGAAAAATTATTGACGGTACCAAGTCGCCTAACGACGGTTAGTATGCTAATAGTATCTCTCGCATGATTAATCGTAAATCATCACCTTCGAATATAGGCTTACCACGTATCCATATAACTGTATCTTTCTTTTCTATATGTCTTCCTTCTTCTTTCAATTTCTCTTTTCCATGTATGTCTTTAACGTTAATTTTCACAAAGTTTCTTATTTCGTGATTATTAATCAATTCTGTGGGAAACCATCCCCAAATTTCGCTTTGGTTATAGTCATTTCGATTAAGATTAATCGTAAAGCTATAATGCGTCGTCTCGCCTTTTTCGCCAATAAGGGAAAATTCAATATCATCTTTCGCCATCTGAACAATTTGATCAGTTGATTTAAGAAAATACCAGACAACATCAACCAGTTCCTGACAACGTTCTTCAGTTGGAGGTACAGCATCATGATGTTCAATATTATTTCGAATGGTTAATAAATTCTTTAAAATGTAGGGCCGAACAATACCATAACTTTCGAGTAATTCTAAATAGCCTTTGGGTCTGTTTGGAAAATCAATTCGCTTCAAATTATATATTTTTTCTATGAGACGTAGACGTTGGTCAACGCTTCTCTTTAAATTCGTAATACCATCAGCCAAATCAAAGCTACTCTTAGGATGCATTATCAAATTCTGTGAATGTTCCAATATTTCATACGCACGAATGTACAAATCATAATCAATATAACTTCTACAAACAGGAGAAATGTTCCAATAAAAAACTTCCTTCGAAATCCATACTATTTTATCCATAATTATACACAATGACCTCTACAATATTTATAAGGTGCCACGGATGGAAGATACCCATTGAAGATAGCAGCATAATCTACTTGCCGAAATAGAAAACAGTATCCATAAAGTTAACGATAACCCCGTCCCCGTGGCACCCTATAATTTGTTCCTCAACTGGTTTCATAGGCTTAAGTCCCCCTCAATATCATATGAATAATGTGATAATTATACAGTAAATCCCAGCAACCTGAGAAGGGGCAATAAGTCGGTTTCTGTAAATAACCAAGCCAGCTGATTCATTTAGCTGTAATTTCCAGGTAAAACACGTTCGGAGAAAATGAGGATAAGCCGAAGATCTCGTGCCAGCCGTTGGTTTTCCCCATTTAAAGGTAATTGAATATTTCATGCCAGAATTTGCATCGGGGACGGGGTTATTGACAAGGCTCCAGTCAAAAGGTGTCAATAACCCCGTCCCCGTGGCACTCTTTAAAATATAGAGGAGGCGGTAATAGTATGCCCAACCTATTTCCCAACCGAATAATGATAGACCTTGCCCCATTTCTGACCAACCACCAGGTCTACGGATTTGGAGCTGTTATTATAGATGGCACTCCACTGGGTACTGCATATGATGTTGGTATGCGGTACTCGCCAGGCTGCCATTCTGGCTGCCCTAAGCAGGCTCATTCCATCCCTAGCGGTCATTACTCCATTTTTCTTTTTTAACCCGTTAATTACTATCCTATAACGGTCCTGTCCAATTCCCCTATTATACTTAGTGCCCGGGGTCAAATAGAAGTTGGCGCAGGCCTGGTAGGTCGTGTCCGGTTTTAAAACGTGCATTTCATTATCTACGTATTCAACAATGGCACTATTTCCTGCTGCATCGGTTATCTGGTAATGGAAGCAACTATTTGCCGAATCATGCATATCGTACTTTTTCAGCAGGGCAATCGCTTCATCTACTGTAGCCGCCTTGTCAAGCAGCATACGGATTGCCGTGGTGCTGGTAATGTCTACCTTTCCGCTTTCCTGCCGGGTGGGTTTATCTTGGAGTTGAAGTACACCAACTGCCAGTCCCTTTTCGTTAATGCCGTCTAGCGGTACATATGGTGCAGCCAGAACCAGCATCTTATTAAAAAACCGGTCCGGCATATACCCATCTTTGTAACCGAGAAATGCCAGGTTGATCATAGATAGGCTCTCGTATCCGTTATCCGGTTTGGTATGTACCAGCATTCCCGGTGAGTAATACATATCGAAGTTTCTCCCGAAGATATATTCTCCACCCGGTGTAATGGCATTAAATGTGGCGCAGCCTAAGCGAGGTGTCTTAATGGTAATCGGAAGCCCCTTTAAAAGTCGCTTGGCCCCAAAATCAATTAATTCTTTATCATTACTGGCTCCGACTTCTAAAAAGTCATCAAAGCCATAGTCACCGGAGTATTCCATGGTATAAAACCCGTAGCTGTCAATCTTCTGAATACTGTTAGCCGTCTTGATCTCATTGCGGAATAAACACCCCGCCCCAATTGCCAGAATAACCAGTACAGCCAAGACCCCAAGCAGTACCCTTTTCCATACCTTTGTTTTTGTCTTGCCATACATAATTCAGCCCCCTCATTTTTTCTTTTATGTCCTCATTCTATGGTTTTTGACAAGATGTTACAAGTGCCTTAGGACAAGTTACTGACCCAACAGAGGGACGTTCCTTTTGTTGGCCTATCTAAGAATTAAATATAATATCCACGCTAATCCCAGTAACTCTTGCTATTTGCCGCAACGATACCCCGTCTGTCTGCTTGACTTTGCGCAGGATTTCGTTTCGTTTGGTCCTTTCCAGGGCTTGGAGCCTCCCTACTGGTTCACCATTCATCAATTTCTCTATCTCTGCTTTTACTTCGTTATCTGTCTTACGTTGCTTGGCCTCATCCTCCAGGCATTTATCATCATTATCGTGTTCCATGAATTCTTTGAATCCTGCCATGGCCTTTTCAGGCTCTTCATTAAATATCCCCAATACCATTCTTGGCTCAGTGAAGCCTGCGGGATATTCTCGTTCTCCATAATAGGAATGAATGCTGCTCCAGTTATAGTCCTCCGGCCTTTGAACTATCCCGGCCTTAAACGGATTGTTATGTATATACCGAACCGCCGTTAACAGATAGCTGTCATCTTCAATACATTCGCTACTGTATCTTCCTTGAAATACGTGCCCGCTTCGTCCATATTTCCTGTTATACCAGTACGCATAACTGGTTCCTATCCTGCTCATGATCCTTGATATACTGTCGGTGTTCTCCCTGATCAATAGATGCACATGGTTAGTCATCAAGCAGAAGCCATAAACTGAAAATTGCTCTTCCGCTTTCATCTGATGTACAGTTTCTATAAATCGCTGATAATCATCATCGTCATAAAAGATATCCTGACGATTGATGCCTCGTAATACTATATGGTACACGCCACTTTCGCTGCGTTCGCGCGGTCCTCTCATACTATAAATCCCTCTGATGTTTTTCATCATTGTACCAAACCTATATATAATAGCCAACAAAAGGAACGTCCCTCTGTTGGCCCAGGAATAATCCCCCCTCCGGCATCATAATAACGAAAATAGCGGGCTTTCCACCCGCTACTCTGGTATAGCTTGTATAAAAGTGCCACGTGGCACTCTAAGAACTTTCCCAACAGAGGGACGTTCCTTTTGTTGGCCTATCTAAGAATTAAATATAATATCCACGCTAATCCCAGTAACTCTTGCTATCTGCCGCAACGATACCCCGTCTGTCTGCTTGACCTTGCGCAGGATTTCGTTTCGTTTGGTCCTTTCCAAGGCTTGGAGCCTCCCTATTGGTTCACCATTCATCAATTTCTCTATTTCTGCTTTTACTTCGTTATCTGTTTTACGCTGCTTGGCCTCATCCTCCAGGCATTTATCATCATTATCTTGTTCCATGAATCCTGCCATTGCCTTTTCGGGCTCTTCATGAAATATCTTCAATACCATTCCTGGCTCATAACTGGTTCCAATCCTGCTCATGATCCTTGATATACTATCAGTGTTCTCCCTAATCAATAGATGCACGTGGTTCATCATCAAGCAGAAGCCATAAACTGAAAATTGCTCTTCCGCTTTCATCTGCTGTACAGTCTCTATAAATCGCTGATAATCATCATTGTTATAAAAGATATCCTGACGATTGATGCCTCGTAATACTATATGGTACACGCCACTTTCGCTTCGTTCGCGCGGTCCTCTCATCCCCTAACCCTCAGATGTTTTTAATCATTGTACCAAACTTGATAATAAGAGCCAACAAAAGGAACGTCCCTCTGTTGGCCCCCTCTGTTGGCCCTCTGTTGGCCTGGAATGTTAATCCCGTAGCGTATAACGCATTACATTTTAACAATTTATTGTATTTTTTAGTAATATAATAAGGTAAATACTTGCAATTGTTATTATTTAGTTATATTATGTTATAGTGTAAGGAGGTGGTAAAAATGTTCCGTGTCGCCATATGTTCAACAGCCTAAATATTGTTCGGTCATAACCCTGTTATTTTTCGACTAGCATTTCTATCAGTATTATTCAAATGACAAAACTGATAGTTATTAGCGGTCGAGCTACCCATCGAGATACAACCAAAGATAAGGAGTGTGATATTTTATGAAAACATATAAGATTCTAACGCTATGTTTAATTTTCTTGCTCTCTCTTACCTCTTGCTGCTTAGCAACTACAGTAGAATTAGACCCTACTCAAGTGCCCCAAGGTTCTTCATCATATTGGTGCTGGGCCGCGTGTGACCGTTCGATAATCCTTCAGTATACTGACAATTCGCCTTACAATAACAATATAGTAGCCTGGGTTGATTGTGGAGATGAAGATGGAACCGCTCCAGCTGTCCGTTCCGCAACAGTTGATGAAACAAGATCGGCTTTGACGCACTGGGATGTAAGCAGTTCTCGTTCGTTTAGTAATCTAAGTTGGACTGCTGTCCAATCGCAGATTAATAATAGCCACCTCTGCATCGCATGTTTTAAACCACAAAGTGGAACTGGTCATGCAGTATTGATATGCGGTTGGAGTAATACCTGGCCTTATGGAAACCGTGTCGAGTATATGGACCCGGCAGACGCTGATTATCATTGGCTAGATTATGATTCTTTTGACGGTGGCGAATGGCTGGGCACTGACTGGAGTTGGTTCGGGTCAATCTACAGTTGTGAGTAAAGGAGGAACGGAGAATGAAGAAACTTACATTATACATACTATTAGCAATATTGCTCATTTCAACAAGCTGTGTGGGCGCATATGCAGTTTCACCAGAGCAGCAAGCTAGTATTGTTGCTAAGGATACCTTCTATCAATGGTCTGATCTTTGTGTCGAAAGTTGGAAATCGCTGGGTTTTGAGAGTGAAGCTCAAGCTAAAGAAGCCTATTTAGGAGACATCGTTTGGCCAGTGTATAGGATAAACACTCAATCTTTTTCCAGCACAGCATTATTGTCTGATCAGCTGGCTAAAAGCACCCTCTTCTTAATCCCAGTAATGGCTGATGAGAATACAATTACAGATTTGGTGGTTATGTTGGTTAACGGCGACTGGAAAGTAGTTGGCATCGGCGGCCATGTTTGCAAAAAGGCGAGTGCCTTACTTGAGGCAAATGGGCTTGAAGAAAATGAAATGTGTATAGTATATTCCCCTTCGCAAAAATTCTTTATTTCAACTAAGGATGGAGAAGAAATTGGACTGCCTTATGCAAAAGATAATGACTCGATGAAAATGACCCCCTCCAGTGTTGAAAAGCTGAAAGAGCAGATAATTCAGGAGAATAACATTGATGCTGCTCCCAATAATTCGTTAGAACAAACCAAAATAGGCAATGCAGCAGCTGAGCTTCCAAGCCCCGAACAGAGCACCAGCGTATCCTTCCGATTAAGCAGATTCATCAATTATTATTTGAAGGCTTAAAATAGAGCTGCGGTATCTCCAACGGGGCAAAACCCCTTGGGGCCAACAGAGGGACGTCAGACTGTGCGAAAAAGCGAAAAAAGATTCGGAAACAGAATGGCGAAATAACCTTCAAAATGGCCAAATATAGGCATTTCTTGGTATGATTAATCAGAAGCGAGGTGTTGATATTTGGCCTACATAGTTGGAGAGAGTCGGCAGCAAAAAGAATGCCACGGGGACGGGGTTATCGTCAAATTTGAGAAGTTGACGATAACCCCGTCCCCGTGGCACCTCTGAAATACCCCCCGCCTGGACCATTTGAGTATGGACAGCCTTATTGGGTTACCCCAAATACTGCTCCGGTAACCATCGGAATCAACCAAATAGCCCAAACCACGATACTAAACCCGTGAAACTTTATGATCAGCTTTTCGTTTTTCTTAATCAAAACTAATGTAGCCCAACCGGCGTGAAAGACCATAATAAGAATGGCGGCTAAACCCGTTAAGCCGTGAAAAGTAAACTGCAGTAAGCCGCCTGCCATCAAGCTCATTGCCCCGGTCCCGATGGAATCACATACTAACCCAGTATAAAACGCAGCCACATGCCACCATTTAAGCCTGCCTTGCAATCTTTCGCTCCACACCCCAATGCTATAAATTATCAAAGCCATGGTGATAAACACCATGCCAACCAGCCCATATCCGGTCACAATTCAAAACCTCCACCGTTAATCTCAATATATAGCATTGGCTATTTGCTCATTAATTCATCCCTTTCGCCCAGGTTCCTTCTGTGGATTGGAATCGTCATCTTTGCACCTCGGGCAGAAAAACATAATTCCCCCAAACCATCCGTCTGAGGGAATTAAAATACCTATTAGAATCAAGCAGGAACCCCGGAACCAGCTTTGCTGATTATAATCTCACCATCAATATGTCTTTTTGGGCTTTTTGGTTGGAGTTACCGAAGTGGCCGTTGGATTGGCCGCAGGCTTTTCCGCCTTCTTCTTCTTTTCTTCCTTCTTCTTGTTCTTGCTTTTATCAGCCATATTTAATTACCTCCCATTACTGATTAGATTAATTATACTTCGTAGATTATAGTTGCTACATTATCATATCACTCCCGCTACCCGAAAGGTAGCAAGGGGAAAAGTCCGATTTATCGAACTTCCCCCAAAATGGCTAACCTACTACAGAGTGCCACGGGGACGGGGTTAAAGACAACCTCCATTCTGTATAGGGGTATCAACAACCCCGTCCCCCTGGCACATCTTTTAGCGTTTACAGACGTCCCTCTGTCGGCTCCAAGACCTACACTATCATTTCATAATCAGTTGCCAACTAAGAATCCGTACTTGTTGCCTAAAAAACAGCAAATTATGCTTGTATTCCCACAATTGTTGTATTTGATATATTAAACTATTTTGCCAGGTTATATAATAGACAAAATGAGGTGCTAAAAATGGTAAATATAAGATTGCCGCCTATAAGGAATCTAGTGTTCAGTAGTTTTTAATGGAACGAATAAAGGAGGTTATAACATGGCGCGACGAGTGCTTATTATTTTACTGTCAGTTTGCATTCTCGCCATAGGGGCTTTACCCGCTGTTGCTGCCAGTGTTGAATATTCCAGCGATTTATGGGATTTGGAGGACAGCGGCCAGGTTTTTGGGCAGAGCATAACTGAATGGTCAGGACAAGGAATTTTTTGCGATGGATATGTAAATGCTACTTTATGGCGTTGGAGTTCAGGGCAATGGATTCAAGAAAGTGGCGCATCCGACCACGGAGACGGGAGTGACGGGAGCGCAGTTGTCCACCCTGAAGGATTTAACAGCGGAAGCTATTATTGCGAGACGGCGACTCATTGGGGTGATTTTTGGGATAATACTCGTTCATCCGAATCACCGGTAGTCCTTTGTCCATAGAACAACGAGCCTGAAAGGAGGATACGCGAGTGAAAAAAATACCGAAAAAGCTTCTGATTTCAGCGGTCATATGTTGCCTTATTATTGCCGTTTCGGGTATTGGGGCATTTGCTTATACAAACGGAATACAATCAACTGCTCCCGAAGACCCGTCCAGAATACTTCATAACAATCCCCCTCCGGTAGTTCCCACATTGCTTCCGCCTGGAGAACCAAGCTGGCAGCAGTGTCATCCAAGCGACATGAAATCCGCCGCTCCCATTGCCTATCTTAACGATGGATATGAAAAAGGTGCGCTCAGTACAGCGGTATCGTATTTTAAATCAGATTTTAGTTCTGAGCAGGTTGTTGCTTACCGGATTCTCTCCGCAGTAAAATACGAATTTAATACCGGAACAACAATGGTAACATTATCTGAAGCTTCTCCCGCCGCGGTTAAAGCCAATGCGGTATACGGATTTGCCACGGTGAAGCTTGACAATGGTGAGAAAGCTTTCCTCAAAGACGGGTTGTCAGGAACCTATCCACGTTCACTGGTGGTAATTCACAATAATCAAATCATTACCATAGCCACAACCGAAAACCAAGAATCATTAATAAAAATGGCCGCCAATCTTATCATAACTGAATAATTAAGCTTCATTGGTCCGGAGGCTACATTAGTCATTAAGACAAATCCTGTGAAGCTCAGCAAGATTTAGCCTCGCCTATTAAAAACCATTACAAAAGCACACCCCCAGTTAATCTTTAATGATTCCAACTGAGGGGTGTGCCTTACGTCAGAGGACGCACAAAATAAGTGCGACTATCGCTTTATTACCAAATCGTACCGAGCGGACTAATTTTCATAAGGCATATTTCATCGCCGACCTTAATACTTTTCAACAATTCCACAGCGACTTCGCAGCCAAAGGCTTCCTCGAACAGGACCTTGCTGTATCCGGTAGTGCATTGGCACCAGGTGTATGTATCCAATCTATCCACATCGGCCAACATCGGGCAGGGGCAAAACGGAAACTGCAAATGGAGTTCTCCACCGGTGCAGAACATGCCGGCGTCATTAGCCTTTTCCAGGCTCCCCAACTCCTCAATGCTGGATGAGGCTGCGACCAATTCCTTGACCAGCGCCAATTTTTCCGCCATACCGTATCCGCACTGACAGTCCCTTCTAATCTGCTTGACGGCAGAGCGATCAAAGCAGTTTTCCAGTCTGGCCATGGTGGACTTCACCCAAGTGACATCGTTATCTTCCTGTTCACCATATACGATACTAGTGGCGGTTTCTTCGTTACTGGCTGATTTTATCGCATTAAACAGTGTCTGCTCTTGGATTTTTCTAATCTCAAACATCATAAAACCTCATTTCTCCAAATTATCAAGCAAAAATTGCATAAAAAAAGCACACTCGGATAGTGCGCCGTTTCAACATAATATTTTGCGCCACTCATCCACTATCAACAATTATTCAAAAGCATAACAAACTAAAGCTATCCCTAAATAGCCATAATTATTGGGTTGCCTTTGATATCTATTGATAGATCGGATCAGTCACGTGTTCAATGTCCTTTCGTTATTAAAAATACACATTTATGGTATCATAGTTAGGCCATTTCGTTCAAACACTACTTGAGCAGCACTGGATACGAATATGTGATATAATTACATTGCAACGTGTAGTTTTGACAAACGTAATTCGAGTTGTCAGACCTGCACGTTTTTCTTTCCAAGTCTTTAAGCAGTAGAGACAGTTATCCGCCGGATAATACCATCCCCCAGATACGTTGCGGTAGCAGTTCCTGATGGGACTAGAAGGAGAATGTGAAGTCTATGTATCAAATTGGCGATCTGATCATGTACAGAAAGGAAGGTGTCTGCCGGGTTAAAGCAATCGGCGTCCCCGATCTTTCCTCCAACAATGATGAACGGATTTACTACACACTTTCTCCAGCCAACCGTGATGGCCTGATATACATCCCGGTCGACAATGCTGTATTTATGCGCCCGGTGATTACCTATGGGGAAGCGCAGGCCCTTATTAAGCAGATCCCCCATATAAAATCGGCAGTAATATATGAACCCCGCAACCTGAAGATACTTTCAGATTATTACGAGGCACTGATGCAGACTCATGATTGCGCTGATTTGATTCGATTGATCGAGTCTGTCGATTTCAAGCGGCAATTATCTGCCAAGAAACTTGGCAAGATAGATGAGCATTATTTAAAATTAGCGGAAGACCTACTTTATGGTGAGTTTGCCATCGCTTTAGGTATCCCAAAAGGTGACGTTAAAAACTACATCGAGGAAAATGTTGAAAGCGTATCCTAAGATACATGGGATTGGCAGGAACATTATCCGACTATGCACAGTATCCTCCTTAAGCTGCTCCGGGCCTGCTCAATCCCGAGGAACGCTGGGATATTGTAATTGTCGCTCAGTGTGTTCCCGAACCTCTCCCCTCTCATAAATCCTGCCATACCCCGGGAGGTTGCCCGGGGAAATTCTTAAAACGTATCCGGCCCAGCTTATCGCCCACATACTTTCGGGATATGTCGTTATTGAAATCAGGTGCCCATATATGGCAAATGGGGATTTCCATCTCACCTACCTGGCTAACGTTTTGTGCCGTAAAGGAGGTATTGGGCCCGTCCTGGCCGTCCCACACCACAATAATCAGATTACTGTATTCAGCTATATACCGCCCTGCTTCCAAATAGGCTTCGGTTCTGGTTGGCTGTGGCGGCATCTCGATTATCTCTATCGCACGCCTGGACAGCCAGTACTTGAATTCCCGGCGCAGTTCAGACCCCTTTATGTCATCCAGGTAATTATCACTGAGTCCGAAGTCGTTGATGTATTCATCCGGAGGAAGCGGCAGCACAGCAATCAGACGCACCGCCTCCCTTTTCAGCATTTCCCTGGCTACCAGGCGATCAGTTGCCAACATCAGAGAGGTGAAAACCGTCAAAGAATGCTGGGGAAACTGTTGCTCAACAAAAGCAACCACTTTTGCAGCCGCTTCCTGGAGTTGGTCCATATGGTGGGGATCCAGGTTCATGTGTCCGCAAATTCCGATTCTCAGCATTTCTCGATGACCCAGGAACGTCAAATCATTGAACTCCTTAATATTCACATGCATTTCAACAATGTGATCCGGAGGCAGACTGGATAGTTCATATTTTCGCTTATCCGTCAAACTACTCATTTTCAAAAGATTTTCCAGTGAGCGTGTTCCATGTTGGTACCTGGTCGCCAGCAGCAGGGCATCCAAAACCCCCGTCTCCACTTGAAACCCGTCGTCGTTTTTGATCTGCGATGCGTTGGTTTCCAGGTACTGCCGTAGTATAAAGGCACGGCGTATCATATACAATCTATCTTCAACCGTATTGGGGTTGCCATTTATGCCTCTGATATTGATATAGGCACTCAACCGGCTTATGAAATCAGGTTTCTTGGCAGCGCGGTCTTCGCTAGTATTGTCGTTGCGGAATTCTTCAAATGAATACCGGGTGGCCCCGGCAAAAACATAAATTCCTCCCCCCAGGGGATGGGTCAAGCCATGATCGGTAAATTCGCCGTCCTGCATCGGAGCCAGGAAATACTGCAGCCAGCCTAAAGCACGGCCCTGACAGGGAGTATCGAATTCATCCCAAAAAACCAGCGGGGTTTTGCTCTGCAAATTCAAATCACGGATCTGGTGAAATGCATTCTGTAATTCCTCCGGAGACTCAAACTGCGAAAGGTTGAAAGTCAATTGGGCATCTTCACTTATGCCTAATCCGGCTGCCATTTCTTTGATCGCAAAGGATTTGCCGGCACCGGGCGGCCCGAATACGGCAAGTCCCAGCGGGGTTTCCGGCCTCTTAAGCTGCAGGTAATCGCGCATGGCATTGTTTACAGCGCGTACCCCCTCGATCTCTTGACGATCTACGCTGCACCATCTGCCAATGCACTCTATCGGTACATCCCTTAAGGCAGCTCGATAACCCCTGACTACGATATTTCGGGCACATTCATTGACCATGTTAATGCTCGGAGTATCATATCCGGGTTCACCGTGGTGTTTTCGTAATAAAGTGTTCTCCAGAATAGTCCATTTGCCTGGTTTAGCAAGGGCCAGCCCATGTTCGTCCACAAATATCCCCAGGTCGCTGATCAAATCTTGAGAGGGTGAATTATCGATAGCCCGATCGTGCATCAGGTCATTACATGCGTCAGCAATGGCTCCGTACGGGAATTCCAGATAGTGCTGGCGCTCGTGTTGCACCGCATCATAACCTTTGCACTGCAACAGTCTGGCCAATTCTATACCTATCCTTACCGACCTGGTCCAGTCCAAATGCCCCGGGGCTTCTGCCCAGCCAGCCGCCAGGGCTCCCGTGATGCAAGAATTATCACCAATGATTTGCCCGGGAAAGCGGTTGGCAAAATCGCCTTCCTGGCCATTGCGGTCAAAGATCAGTGTATGGTGATCGCGGCCGACTATAACTGCACCACTGAGACCAATCGGGATTATGACTTGTTTATACCGGATCTTATGAGATGTTCTATCCACAAAGGGACAATTAGGACTGAGAACTGCCGCCACTACCTCCTCCAATACCCTTTCCCAGGATAGTGACACACCTATCTTGACTGCACAGGAACGCAAATCGCTTAGGGAACTGACAATGGTAGTCCGGTCAGCCATACCGCCGGAAACTATCCGGTCCAGCATGGGGTTTTCCTGACCATCATTGTATTGACCGAGTTTAACAATGATATCAACTGGCAGCCGGTCGCTGACTGGAGACCTTAGAACCTCGGGCCATCCCGCTGCACAACTGCGAAAGCCCAATCCACTGTCATGGATAACCAGTAAATCGGGAAACCCTTCCAAGCGGCCGGCCGGATAGTCCCACTCGGCCGGCTCAAACTCCTGCCATTTCCAGAGACGATAGGAATTATGATCAAGCCCGGGATTGGCGAACTCTTTCCACAAGGTCCAGGAGGTAGTTATACTGCTATCCTTGGGCCGGTTTAAGAAATCATCGTCAAGTATCGCCCCCTCGACTCGGGCCTTTTGCGGATCAATCATTTCTTTCAGTAATTGCAGAACCAGAGCGGAGCCTCCCGGCTTTGAACTCAGGCTCACTCGAAAACTATCATTCTTCTGCCAGAAGTAAACCCCGCCCCGGACTACCATATCTTCATTATGGATTCTTAACCAATCAACTGTAGGATCTCCGCACACTTGAATCAATCTATTCATATATATCTCCCCTTGCTGTAAATAAAAAAGCCTTTCTTGGCTGAAAAATACAGACAGAAAGACCCCTTCATCTCTTTACTTCCTTGGCAATACTATTTAGCTTTAATCAATTATAACATGAATTATCGGCAAGTAGATTAAACACGTTGCAGATATTCATCAGAAATTAAATAGGGTATCAACAACTCCCTCCCCGTACATACACCAGGGAGAGTGCATCCCCTCCCTTACCAAATTACTGCTGCCAGCCTTTACAGCCGTCATTGAATTTCATATTCTGTGTCAAATCCGGATACACCGTATTGTAGGTAGCCGGCGTGGGGAAACCCACCTTGCCGATGGAGTTGCCATCCACAAACTGCAAAACCTTATCCCACTGTGCGGTGGGCGCTTTCGCGGCAATTCTAGAGGAGAACTCACCCACGTGTTCCTTCTCGCAAATATCCGTGCATTCATGCAGCCACTGTGCGCCACGGGTCAGGGAGGTTGTAACCGTGCAGGTAGTTCCGTCTTTCAGCTTCCGCTCGATGGCGAGCAGCGTACCCAGGGCCAGAATCATGCCAGGAATGTAGTCCAGAGGCACTCCGTTCAGGTTTATTGGGTTCTCCAGCGAGCCATTCCGTACACTGAGGCCGGTGATATCTTCAGCCAACGGGGCCCACCCCGGACGATTCCTCCAGACGCTATCGGAAAAGCACATCAGATTGGAGTAGATTATATTCGGATTCAACTTGTAGATTTCTTCCTGAGACAGACCGAATTTGTCCAAAGCACCACTCTGATAAGAATAGGTAATCACATCAGCTTCCCGAATAAGCTGTTTAATTCGCTCCAGCGCGGCAGACTCATTCAAATCAAGCTGAATGGAATTCTTCCCGGCCCAACCGTCCAGTTCCAGCATAGCCTGTTCCTGCTCGATGAACTTGCCCCGGCGTACCATCAACAAATCCGCCCCATACTCCGCCAGTACGCGGGAGCAAGCCGGTCCGGCAATAATGTGTGTCAGGTCCAGAATCTTGATTCCGGAGAGGGGGCCACGGCTATTCGGTTTGCCCCACACAGTGGTCGTATCCCTGCCTTTCTCTTCGAAACGTACCAACGGCATCTCACACACCGCCTTGCCCACTTCCGTACTCTCCCATTCATCCCGGCTGCGAATCTTGCAGCCACAGGCGTCGCAGTCAAAGGCCAACTCCTCCAGTTGATCTGACGTATACTTTCGGAACAGCTGGCGCAGCTTTTTCATATCGAACCTGGTGCTCAGCATGGTGTACTTTTCAGAGGGCTTGTTCAGGTTAAACGCATCAACCAGCTTTTTCTGCTGGCTCTGGTAATAGACGTGAAAGGAAACATGCCGTTCATCCCCTGCCTGGTATTTGTAGGACGAACCGTTCCAGGCATTGTTCACGCGAACTGCGGAGGCCACCCGCACTTTCTTGAAAGCCGGATCCTTGCTGTCAGACATGAATAAACGGAACGCCTGCATGCCAGCAAAAGCCACATCGCAGAACGTCTCCGGGGTACGTTCAAACGCGTCGCCCCGCAAAGCACCGATACTGGTAGCCACAGAGCTGCAGGTTGCCAAAACTGCAGCAACCGCCGGGGTCTGAAGCACTTTCTCGTCTTCGAAGAGCTTATTAACTCCTTTTTTACGGAGTTTGACAATGACAAAGCCAAACAGCAGGCCAAACGGGTTATTGGAATGGCAGGCCTTCATCAATTCCCCATGTCTGCTTTCATCCACAATAAAAGTGGTTGGGATGGTTGTTTGGATATTCAGCTTATGCTTCAGGTCTTCAAACACTATCTGTGACTGCACTGCTTTCTTCTCCATGGCTTGGCTTGCCATTGCGAACCCCCCTAACAATTATTGGTCTTTCCTGTACTATACTTCAAATTTTTACGATGGTCGAATATCTTCAGTGATCTTCTGTATTCGGAGAGTAACTTTATTTTTAGAAACATATTGCAATCAGGAATCAATCCAATTAAAATATTAATAATTAACATTTTAATTATTAGTATGGCATCGACAAAAATCAATCTATATAAAGAGGAATGGCAATGGATTATCAAATGACCCAGGCTATTTGTTTCCGACTTGGTAAAACCATGCGCAAGGTAAATAAATACTACGACAAGAACCTGCAAATGCACAATATAACCTTTACGCAACTGTTTATATTGGCTGCCCTGTTGGAGAAGGAACCGATCAAATTTAAAGAGTTGGCTGATTTGGTCAATATTGAAGGTTCCACCTTAAGCGGAATTATTGATCGTATGGAACGTAAGGATCTGGTGCAAAGGCGGGAGGATCATGAAGATCGTCGTTCTCTGTTGTTAGCTCTAACTGATAAAGCCAGGGAAATTAGCCCTGACCTTTTACAGACTGCAAATCGGCTGGAAGATGATCTCAAAGCCAAATTATCTGATGGTGAGTATCTGCTCTTTCTGGAGATTCTCGATAAGATAGCTGACTTGTAAAAAATTTGCCCATAATGTTAGCCTACTAATAATTAGCATAGAAACAAAATGCCTTCAAAACATTAAAAGGAGTGAGTTTCATGAAGCTATTTACCCCGATTGTTATCAAGCAACTGGAACTGAAAAACCGGATCGTAATGTCAGCAATGCATCTTGGTTACGCCGAGAATAGCTATGTCACCGAGCGACTTATACGCTTTTATGAGGAACGGGCCAAGGGCGAAGCCGGATTGCTGATAGTGGGTGGGGTAGATATCGATGAACACGCCTATGCCAATATGCCCTCGGTGAGTGATGATAAGTATATTGAAGGCTTGAAGGCACTAACCTCTCGCCTGCACAATTATGGCGCCAAGGTGGGCTGCCAGTTATTTCAGGCCGGCCGTTATTCATTTGCAAGCCTGACCGGTATCCAGGCGGTTTCGGCCTCAGCGGTCAGATCGCCCCTCACCAATGAAATGCCCCGCGCATTGTCTACGGAAGAAGTCTATATGATGATCCAGACCTTTGGGCAGGCTGCCCGCCGGGCTCGGGAGGCAGGATTTGATCTGGTTGAAGTACTTGGCAGTGCCGGCTATCTGGTATCGCAGTTCTTATCTCCCACTACTAACATGCGTACTGATGAATTCGGCGGCAGTTTAGAAAACCGTATGCGCTTTGGCATAGAAGTAGTTAAAGAGGTGCGCAGACAGGTCGGAAACGATTTCCCGCTAAGTACTCGTTTTACCGGCCATGAATTGGTTCCGGGGGGAACTACACGGGAAGAATTAATTACTTTTGCCACGAAGCTCGAACAGGCGGGAGCTGATCTGCTCAATGTCACCGGGGGTTGGCATGAAAGCTCGGTACCCCAGATAACCATGAACGTACCGCAGGGCGCATTTGTTTATATGGCGCAGCAAATCAAACAAGCCGTTACTATCCCGGTGGTGGCCAGCAATCGCATTAATGACCCGCTGATCGCAGAACAGATCCTGGTTAATCATCAGGCCGATCTAATTACTATGGCACGGGGCTTGTTGGCTGACCCCGAGTTACCGCGCAAAGCCAGGGAAGGCCACTATCAGGAAATTCGCAAGTGCATTGCCTGTAACCAGGGATGTATGGATCATGTTTTCGATGGCAAAATCGTGGAATGCCTGGTCAACGCTGATGCCGGACATGAATTCGAGATCAACCAGCAGCCTGCCGTTTCCAAAAAGCGAATATTGATTATCGGCGGCGGACCGGCGGGAATGGAAGCGGCCCGAGTATCCGCTCTCCGCGGTCATGAAGTTACCATATGGGAACAGTTTCATCGGCTCGGCGGTCAGCTGCCCCTGGCAGCCGCGGCTCCGGGCAGACGCGATTTCAGATATCTCGATCAATATCTACAAACCAGCTTGCGGGTTCTGGGGGTTAAGGTTGAACTAAATAAAAAGGCAACTGTAGAGAATATAAGACTGTTCAATCCAGATTCTTTAGTGATCGCAACCGGTGCAGGACCTCGTGAACTCCCGGTGCCGGGGGCCGATAGACCTAATGTAGTTCAAGCCTGGGACCTGCTGGCTGATAAAAGTATTGAAACCGGGACCAACATCGTAGTAGTGGGGGCAGGGGCAGTAGGCTGTGAAACGGCTTTATCACTCGCTCGGATTGGCACCATTGATGCCGAAACCTTGCAATTCCTCACCGTGCATAGAGTGGAATCCGCGGATTTTCTTTATCAGTTATCGACTCGTGGATTAAAGAAAATAACCGTCATCGAGCAGCAGTCTAAAATTGGGGCGGACATCGGGCGATCAAGTAAATGGGTTATTTCCATGGACCTTCCCCGCTTCGGGGTTCAGGTTATCAACGGGGCCCGCGTAATTGAAATAAATGATGCGGGGGTTGTTATCGAAAAGGATAATGAACGAGATACCATTCCGGCTGACACAGTTGTTTTGGCAGTTGGCTCCCGGTCCAATAATGAATTATATGAGCATCTCAAGGAGGTCGTGCCAGAGGTATTTTTGATTGGGGATGGACGTCAACCGCGCAAGGTTATGGACGCCATTCATGAAGGATTTCATATTGCGAATAAGATATAGGGAAATAAAAAAACCGGCTCGATTTGGAAACAAGTGAAAAAGAATATACCTTGAAAAAGCACACCCCGTGATTCTACTGACGGGATGTGCCTTTTCATTATTTAGGTATGCAAAAGGTATCTTTTTATTTCAACCCAAAACAGTGACCCGGTTGCCTTCTCGCCATCTAATTTTAAAAATCAGAATGCTTCTATTATAGTTGCCATGGCCGGGCCACCACCCGCACAAAGGGTAGCGCAGCCAAATTGCTTCTTACTCCGCCGCAGCTCATTCATGAGGGTGAGTATCAGGCGAGCACCGGTCATCCCTACCGGATGTCCCAGGGCAACCCCGGAGCCCAGGACATTGATCTTTTCAACGTCAACCTTCAGTTCCCGGTTGCAGGCTATCACCTGGGCCGCAAAGGCCTCGTTCATCTCCCAGAGTTCCATATCACCCATGCTCATATTGGCTAGCTTCATCACCCGGCGAACCGCTGGCACCACTCCGATTCCCATGATCGAGGGATCAACCGAGGCTGATCCAGTCGCCACTATCCGGGCTAATGGCTTAAGCCCGAGCTCCCTGGCTTTTTCGGCCGCCATGAGGATTAAGGCGCATCCCCCGTCATTTATCGCCGACGCATTGCCTGCTGTTATAATGCCTTCCTGCTTAAAAGCCGGCTTCAGTTTTGCTAAAACCTCCATGCTGGTTTGGGGGTTGGGATGCTCATCAGTATCAAAAAGCTGAGTCCCCTTTTTTGTCTTTATCTCAACCGGCACTATTTCCTCGGTGAATTTTCCTTCAGCAATGGCCCGGCAGGCTCGCTGATTGCTCATCATAGCCCATTCATCGGCTTCCTGGCGGGAAATACTGTACATATCAGCCAGGTTTTCCGCGGTTACTCCTGCGTGGTAATTGTAGAAGGCATCGATAAAGGCATCATACATCATGCTGTCTTCTAGCCTTTCCGCCCCCATTCGATAGCCTTTTCTGGCATTGAGGAGCAGGAAGGGGATATTAGTCATACTCTCGTGCCCGACTACTGCACCAATATCGATCTTGCCTAACATAATCTCCTGCGAAATCACCTCGGCTGCTCGCATGGAGGAAGGACACTGCTGGTTGATAGTCACCGAGACCGTCTCCACCGGGCAGCCGGAATGTATGGTTACCTGCCGGGCGGGATTCCCCTTGCAGCCGGCCTGATAAACATGGCCGGCTGCCACTTCTTCGATCTGATTGGGCTTGATACCGGCTTTTTGCATAGCCGCTTTTAAAGCAATGGTCCCCAACTGGACCGCAGTGAAATCTTTTAATGTCCCCAAAAAGTCACCTATCGGAGTCCTGGCCCCACCTACAATTACTACCTCACGCATTATGTCTCCCCCTTTTAATGATTTCTATTTACCAATCGGATATTATTCACCATTTAAGCCAACGCTGATATTTTCATTTCACCGCTAGGGCAGGAAGATCCCGTGTGGATCAACCGTTTTATAAAGCACTTCCAGATCATTGCCGGTGGGTGGTTTGGTCTCGCCGCTGACCCTGGCAATATTGAGGTCAAACATGCAATTGTCCCTAACCTGCTCGGGTGTGCAGCCGGGATGATAGGTATCAAGGTACATGACCCCATCTTCGTCAAAACGGAATATTCCCATATTGGATATCACCGCCGATGGTCCCCCCCGGAACGCCTTATTATAAACCTCTTGCTTATTGACGAACTCACCGCCGGGCCAGCGCGGTATGCGCCAACCCGGCGAGGTGATATAGCTGCAGCGTTTAACAAAACGCCTTTTTTCCTGGATCATAATAAATACGGTTTTTTTGGCCAGGGAGTTTATATCAGCATTTCCTCCGCTGCCGGTCAGGCGCTTGCCCAGTGGATAGCCGCCCATGGAGGTCGTGTTAATGTTTCCGTATTGGTCGATTTCCGCCCCACCTAGAAAAGCCATGTCGATATTCCCTCTTTGCAGCTGGCCAAAAACATCGGCTAACCCGGAAGCGACGGATGCCTGGTAGTGGCAGCGGGCGTCCCCGACTGATATAGGCAAATCGATGGGCCGGCCATCGATACTGCCGGCTTCATATATACACACCGAATTGGGCGCCGTGGTCCTCTGCGCCAGCATGATTGCCAACATGGGCAGCCCGGTGCCCGCAAATACGACTTCCCCATCCACTACCTCTCTGGCGGCTGAGACAGCCAGGAGGTCAATGGGCCGATATTCAGGAGCCAATGCATAAGCTGTCTTCGCCATTATCTCACCCCTCGCTGTACCTTCTGAGAATATCCCAATGCCGAACTGGCTCTTAGGACCTCCAGCCTCCCTGCACCCAGCTTATTGAGGTAGGCCGTTTGGTCTTCGACCCCGAATATCCACTCCCGAGCCCAATCATCAAAACCCTCCTGGGTACGGGTCTTACTGTAAAAATCCTTTATAAAGTCACCATCCGCATCATAGCAGCCGTAACATCCGGTCGGGTGTCCGGCCCAGGGCAGCTCTACCACATAATCCACCAGGTGCGGTGGGATCAGGTTGTGCTCCGGCTCCCGGCGAATATAATCTTCCGGAACGATCTGCTCTGTGATAACGATCACTTTATCGGCGGCCTTCATAGCCTCTTCGTCACTGTATTTCTGGCCTAAAACCCTTACCGTGCCTTCCGATCCCACCATCTGGACATGGGCAATGCACCAGTCGGGCTGGGCGGCAGGAACCAAGGCCACCTCTGCTCCAGTAAACGGTTCCGTGTACATCTCGTATTTCTTGACTGGTATTTTGGGATCACGGCCATCGCGCAGACCGGCCCTGGCGAGCATATCATATTCGGGATTCAGAATATCAGTCCCCAGCGCGGAGAAGGTCGGCATAAAGGGAATCCCCTGGGCGCCGGCCACAAAACGGTACAACATCTGCAGGTGGCTGTAATCTTCGCAGATTATCTCGCCGGCCTGAAGTTTACGGGCTAAGTTACCGGGTATCTTGCCATATAGTTCATGACCGCTCCAACATGATTCCCAAATAGCAACACAACCGGCCCCGATGAGCATATCATCATGGGTGCCGCCGTTGACTTCTAACAGGTGCAGTTCCCTTTTACCCTGGCGGATCATCTCCATAATCGCTGCCATCGGCCGCCTCCAGATCGTGAACCCACTGAAAGTAACACTATCGCCGTCTTTGATCAGGCTGACGGCTTCGGCCAGGCTAACATTTTTTGGTGTGCCCATGGCTAAATTCTCCTTATTTTTGATACTTTAAGGATCAATGTCACTCCGGGGATAAAACCTCTTATGCAACTAGCATGCCAGTTGCCCATGGGCCAGGTAATAGCGGTCAATAAAGGTTTTTAAATTGTTTCGTGAACCTGCTATTTACTTTATTTATGATTTGTGTAACAATATGTTTCATATATGAAACATATTGTTAAGATGTTGAAACATCAATCATTTCTTCATTAGCAAGGAGGACCTCAGGAATGTCCGTGCCAGCCGGTGATATAGAGGAGCTTGGGTTCTACCAGCAATTATTGAATAGTCCTTATGAAGGTATAGTTTTTGTGGACCCCCAAGGGGTAATCAAATATGTAAATGATTCATTTGCTCAGTACAACCGGTTGCCCAAAGAACAGATTATCGGTAAAAAACACGGCGAGATCCCAGTTGATGAAAACTTGGACCGGATAATCCAGACCCAGGAATACGAACCATTGGCCTTTTACACCACCAGCCAGCACCGGAAGATGATCGTATCGAGAAGGCCGGTTTATATCGATGGAGAGTTTGCCGGGGTATTTGCCCGTTACCTGAGTATTGATCCCATCGATGTGGATAAAAACTTTGGCCAGGATTATATCGACCTGATTACCGGCCTGCAGACTAAAAGCATCATGTACAATGTCAACCAAACCATCATTGAGCTGAATTCCTATAAAGAAGAGTTCCACCAGGCCAATACTACCCGCCTGGGCATAGATAATATCATTGGGTCCAGCCCGGTAATGAAAGAGCTAAAAAAGCGGCTGCTGCTGGTCAGCAATTCCCCTTCCTCGGTGCTTTTGACCGGGGAGAGCGGTACCGGAAAAGAATTATTTGCCAATGCTATACACTTTCATGGCAACCGGTCAGACTCGCCTTTTGTAAAGGTCAATTGTGCTGCTATTCCCGAACCCCTATTGGAGGCCGAACTATTCGGTTATGACGAGGGCGCCTTTACTGGTGCTCTGAAAAGCGGAAAAATGGGGAAGTTTGAACTGGCCAACACCGGCACTATTTTCCTTGATGAAATAGGAGATATGCCGCTTGCCATGCAATCGAAATTATTGCGGGTACTCCAGGAAAAAGAGATTGAACGCCTCGGAGGCAAAGGTTCCATCCCAATCGATGTCCGGGTAATCTCGGCGACCAATCAGGACCTGTATGCTATGGTCAGGGAAGGTATTTTCAGGGAAGACCTTTATTACCGGCTTAATGTTGTGAACTTGAATATCCCGCCCTTACGCGACCGGATGAGCGACCTTCCCAAACTAGTCGATTATTATGTGAGCACACTGAATCGTAAACTGACTCAAAACATCGGGGGAGTAGCCCCGCCGGCTATGGAATTGCTGCTGGCTTACGATTGGCCCGGAAACATTCGCGAGATAATCAATGTACTGGAAGGGGCTATGAACTTCTGTCAGAGTTCTATAATAGACATTGAGGATTTACCCTTTTTCCTGCGTTCCTACCCACCATCAAGCAAAGTTGAAAAGTCATCATTACTTCAGGCTTCAATGGATGACGCAGAAAAGAATCAGCTTATCGCGGCCTTGACCGAATGCAACGGCAACCGTACCAATACCGCTGATAAGCTAGGGATCTCCCGAACCACGCTCTATCGTTTGATGAAAAAACATAAGCTGATCAAATAGAATTTCATAACAATCACGTTTAATAGATATGCTTTAGAAAATGATCCTATCCACCACGAAAAGGAAAAGAACCAGTTTCTTCATTTTCTTTTTCATGGCATTGGATTAAGGTTATAATATACCATTTGACCCAGCTCACTAATAATAATAATTAACAACCGGGGTCGGGATATGACACTCCTGGCAACATGGTGAAGGTCTCTGGGGGGGTTGAACCGCATATTACTCTTAAACTATTTGATAACTAACGTTTTCGCGCTGGTTATCCTGTTATTGTTATACATCAACGTGCACCGTCCCAAACACAACTACCACTTGGAAGAGCGGTTGTTCATCTACATGCTGTCCTCCACTGCCCTACTCATGATACTGGACACCAGTGGTTCTTTCTTAGATGGTAATCCTGCCCCCTGGGCCTATCCGGTCAACCTGCTTGTAGTTATGGTCTATTACTCGCTCAATGCACTACCCTGTATGTTGTGGAGCCTTTATGCTGATAATCTTATTCATCACAAAAATGAGCGTACGGCCCGGTTGTGGCTTCCCCTGAGCATTCCAGCTATCCTCTTGCTCCTGCTTAACCTGGTCAGCCCATTCACCAGTTGGATCTTTCACATCGACGCCGCCAACGTCTATCACCGGGGCACCTTGTTTCCGCTTCTGCCGGTTATATGTTATTCATACCTGATCTCCTCCCTGATCCAAATCAAGTTAAACAAATCCCGTCTCAATATCGACGAATACGTGGCTCTGCTGGTCTTTGGCATTCCTCCGACGCTATGTGGGGTTTTACAGGTTCTCTTTCCCAAGTTGTCTCTGGTTTGGATCAGCCTCACCTTTTCACTGCTGGTGATTTACCTGTACGTTCAAAACAAGCAGCTGAACATTGATCACCTGACCGGTCTATACAATCGCCGGCAGCTGGAAGCCTTTTTATCAGATCATGAGAACACCACTGATCCTGGTAGAATGCTGGCCGGAATCATGATTGACCTGGATGGTTTCAAAAAAATCAACGACATATATGGTCATGATGCAGGAGACCATGCCCTTGGGGAAGCCAGCCGCATCCTGCGTGAGAGTCTGCGCAGGGAAGACTTTATCTCACGATATGGCGGAGATGAATTCACGGTTTTCGCGGAAATCAACAGCGCTGAAGCACTGGACCGTACAGTAACTCGAATCAAAGAAAACCTGACGTCTTTCAATTCCTCCAGCGGCCTTCCCTACCAATTAAGTTTCAGCATGGGCTACGATATCTATAATCCTGCTTTAGGCATAAGCCTCCAGCAATTCGTCAAACATATCGATCAGAAGATGTACGAGGACAAGCAGAGCAAAAAGTAAGGATCTGTCTTTCGCGATAGCCAATTATTGCCTGTTGCGACCGGGTTCGGGCGTTGATGATGGCTGAAAGGTTTTATCGGAATTTTTCCTGGAAAGCTTCTTGGGGTATTCCGCTGGCATCAACCACATCCTGTAAGGTCATAAATCCTTTAATATCCTCGGGATTAAAAGCACCCGATTTTTCTACCGAGGTCTTCAGAGACTGGGTGGTCCAGGAAAAATCTCCGGTGTATGTAGTTGCGCCGATAATCACTATGAAAATCAATAAAACTGAAGCTAACATGGTTACCGGAGTAATTGGCATAAGCAGCTTCAATACCCCCAAATGGGCACAATGCATCGACACTGGCCGGCCGAATTGCCCCGCCCACCTGATGCCAAATGCCTGCACCAGTCAATAACAGAAGAATAATAGTCAGAACGCCTAGTCGTATGTTACGACTCCTCTTGAGCAGTGTTTTGTCCGCCTTTTCGTACGCCATCTTTTTCCATCCTCCCCTATTAGATCGGTTAAAGGCAATTCATATTGTCACGTTAGCCTACGTATTTGAAGTGCATGTATTCTGAGCGGTGCCATCTTCGAAATATGTATCAAGTAAAGGCTGGAGGTCATGTCTCACGTAGAGAATAGCATAATTGGAGGAATGGGTTGATTTATAAATAATTACGAGTCTAGGAACCAGGGGTTCAGCAGGATGTGTGACTTCGACTGCTATCCCGATCAGCGGTTTAGCTCTATTTGTATGATATAATTAGACTATATATTACATTTTCCGCGTCGCAAAGACTATTTCTGAAAAGGCTGGAGGGATAACTACATAATGTTAGGATTCTTAAATATCTCAGCTAATAAAGCAAAATCTGTTCTGATTGGTTTTTTGTTAGTTACACTTGTAATTGCGGCTGCCGGCTGCGGAAAAACCGCTAAGACGTCTGAACCGCCATCCAATGCTGATGTATCATATGACTGCAATGTGAGTCAGGGCTTCAATCTTGAGAAGTCGTCCACTGGTGATACCGATGCGATTAAACAGCAGATAGCCGACGTTCAGACGCAAATCCAGGACCTTCAGGATAAAATCAAATCTCGCCAGGGTGACTTGGCTGCACTCAAGAATGCTGCCGATAATAGCCAGATAACTGCCTTGGAAAAACAGATAAAGGACCTGCAGGAACAGATCGCGTCTCTGCAGAGCCGGTTAAAAGAGCTTCAGGCCGCGGCTCAAACCGAGGAAACAACCAACCTCGAAAAGGAAATCGAGGGCATGCAAGCTCAGTTAAGTTCTCTTCAGGGAAACTTGAGTGCTCTGCAGGATCAATTAAAAAACCCTGTTTCAGTTGAAGATCAAGGCCGAATCGGCCATATCGATTACCTCAAGATCGGAGATACAGAACTGGCAGCAGATTTTTCCGTTGCAGACCCCATGTCTCCCGGCCAATCAAAGGGCATAGTCGGTGTCGTGCCCACTATATCGTGGGCAGGCGGATATGCAGAACCCATACAATTTACTTGTCAGGTGTCGGGCGCCAACAAGAACAAAATTGCCGCCATGATGAACAAGACATTGGCAAATGCTTCGGTAGAACTGGCTTTTTCAATATATGAATATGATCCTAAGACTAAAAGCTACTATAAGTGCTTCCATACCAAATCCGACCAGTTAGACGGCTTGGTCCTGAAACAAGGCGGCGAAGTTGCAATGAACATTGAAGACAGTCCTTCGACTGAAGTTGTCAGTCCCAGGAATTATACCTTCTCTCTGGGGGTCATGCCGCAGGAAAAACAAATGGAAGTATATTTGGCGGTGTCCAGCACAGATAAGTTTACCAAGCAGTGGGGAGTTAAGGTCGGTGATTAGTTATCTTCATTCCCTGGCTCAGGGCGTGGTAAATTGGCTGACTTCCGTGCGGAGATCTCCGAATTGGGCAGAATTAGCCATCATAACATGTGATCCGGCAACATGGGTGTAACATGCAACATAAAGCTGTTCCAGATTTGTATTAGGCTCTTTCATAGCTTTGATTGCCTGCGTGGTGAATTCGTCACTTAGCCACTGGCTGATTTTCGGATCATAATTCACCGCAAAGGACGATTCAATCCGGGAAGAGCCGGTCAGGAACAGAACTCCGGGAGTCTCCAATTGCATAGACATACTTTCCCCATTACAGGCTTCAACGATCAGCAGCATCTGCCGATATTTCTTGGCGGCATGCATTTCATCGATTATCCCGGCAAGGTCTGCATCGTTAATCTGTTCACCGTCCGAAAAGTTGACGGCCCGGGGCATACCATGCCCAACCATATAAATAAGTAGATTACTATTCTCGTTGCTGTCTAGTACAATGGGGGTTGCCTGAGTTTTTCGGCCCAACAGCACCTGGCGAATATTTTCAGGGCTAACCGAATATCCGGAATAATCGATAATGGCGTTCTTCCTTAGATTGGCGCCGTCAATTTTGTTGTGCATATCGCCCCGGGGAGTATTCTGGGGCATCCAGGGTACATCATCAACCGAGAAAAGAATTATGTCTTTATCGTCTACTCCATTTTCCCGCAAGAGCTGATATACCGCCAATGTATCAGCCTGGTGCCGGTAATTCTCCCAGCCACTACTTGCAGAAATAATTACCGCGCGCAAGTTCTTCCGATCTGCTGTGGGCAGGTATTTCCATCCGGTTGGGACTGGCTGAAGTAACTTTAAGCTGGCTCGGGTGGATGCCGCTGAAGCTTTCTCATCCAACCGGCCGATTCCCCTGGATTCAGAGGAACTGAATCGCCTGATAGTGAAAAAATCCAGAACACCGGCCCGTTGTTCCACCCGGTTCAGGGAATAAAAGCTTTCGATCGGGTCGACCCCAAAATCCCGGTCAAACTCAAGCGGGCCCGAAGCGCCCTCGACGTCGGGCAGATCACCTTTCATAATCAATGTCACTGCCCGCTCCGGCTCATTCCACTTTATTTTGGTTCCGGCTCCGTTAATGATTTTCTTGAACGATTCCTCGATAGGCTCATGATGTAGCAATGAAGCAATACCCGCCTGTGATTTCTGCCGTGCCTCGGTATACACAGCTAATAAATAGGCATCACAGGTGGAAGCCGCCATATCGTAGGGGTAGTAGCCAAAACTGTTAAAGTAGTTTGATTCAAAACCGCTCCCCGGATCGGCAGCGGGCGACATCAACTCAACACCAATAGAATCCGGCCCCAATTCCTTCACCATATAATTCGTCTCTGTCGCATCAGTGAAGAACAGCTTGCTTTTAGTCGGCCTGGCGTGCAATAGTCTAACCAATTCCACAGATTCTTGGGCTGACGATGCTGAAATGATATATTCCGGTTCACCTGCCAGTGCCTCATCCAATACCTTATTCAGGTCAGCTGACTTGCTGCAACCCACCGTGTTTACCAGATCTATTCCCAATTCTGTACAAAAGAACCCGGTCCATTGAAAGAAGGTGCTTCCATATGAGTCCGGTGGATAGATCAGCGATACACTGGTTACCTTTCGTTTGGCCAATTCGTCAAGAATGGCCCTCACCTGGGCGATATCTGACTGACAGGTCCGCCATACGAAATCTTTCTTTCCATAAGCTCTGAAAATATCGCCTGCCGTAGCCATAGGGCTGATCAGCAACTTCTTTTTATCAAAAAATAGCTGGGCAATTGCATGCAGTTCGCTGCTCTTCTGCGGGCCAATAACAATATGGATCGAAGGGTCATTTAAAAGCTCCTGAGCCAGGTCCCTTACATCTGCGCCGGCTGTATCCTTATAGACCAATTCAACTGGTGTTCCGTCAATACCCCCGGACTGGTTGAAACGTTTGTTCATCCAATTCAATAATTCCTGCGAATCCACCGAATCCGGTCCGGTTAGCGGCAACAATACTCCAACCGTTATTGAAGTTGGATGATTTTTAAAAACAATAACACCGGTTACCACAGCAACAATAATGATTAATCCTAGAATTATTGATATCCTAGCCGACCTTAACATCCATGTTCCTCCGCTCATCTATGCTGGTTCTAGTTCAATGTCATCTTATTGGTACTTCCGCCAACACACGTAAAGCTTTATTCGTTTGACCGGCCTGCGCCTCATTCGCCAATACACTCAGGTAATCCCCCGCCATTATATCGGTATCCCCGTGGGGGATAAGCTGGGCTTCTCCCCGCCGGATACCTACCAGAAGACAGTTAGCCGGCCAGTTGATGTCTTTCACCTGCTGCTGATCAAGTGAGCTGCCAACGCAAACTACTGCTTCCAGGAGGATCTTCTTCTTAACTCCACTAGAATGATAGGAATCATCCCGCTTCAACAAGAGGCGATGCAGTAATTGGTCATATATGGGCTTGCCATGCAAGATGTCACTGGCGATATAAGCGGCCATAGACACCATGATGATCGGGAACAAATGCCCAAAGGAACCGGTCATCTCGGTAATCAGAATACTGCCGGTTATCGGCGCTTTAACTACAGCAGTAAAATAACCGGCCATGGCGAATACCACAAAATTGTTGACATACCCGGGTTCAACCCCGGTGAAATTAACCGCTATGTTGCCAAAAATGCCGCCGGAAAGGGCTCCAATAACCAGCATAGGCAAAAATATACCGCCGGGGACCCCGGAACCATAGCTTACGATGGTAAAGAGGAATTTAACACAAACTAGTATCACCAGGATATGTAAGCCGAAATTGCCCTGGCTAATAGAATCAATGAGCTGGTTTCCTCCGCCCAAACAAGTGGGAAAGTATAAGCCGACTGCTATACTGAGCAGCAACGGAACTGCTGAGTACAGTCGGGGTGGAATGATAGTCTGGTTTTTGTAAATATCCTGGGCTTTTAGCAGGCACCAGTTGAACAGGACCCCTAGTATACCAATAAATAATCCCATAATGATTAAATGAAAGTAGTACCTGAAAGGCAAGATGGGCAGGACATGAAAATCAAATATTGGCCGTATGCCAAAAAAATGCTTGGAGATAAAATCGGCGCTTAACGATGCCGCCATGGCGGACATCAAAACCGGTGGAGAAAAATTCTTATGCAGCTCCTCCAGGGCGAAAATCGCTCCGGCCAGGGGAGCATTGAAAGCAGCGGCCAAACCGGCGCTGGCTCCACTGGTTATGAGGATTCTTTCCTCAACCTTGAGGCTGCCGAATAAACGGCTCACCCCTTGACCGGCCGCCGCCCCCAGTTGGATGGAGGGACCTTCGCGACCCAGAGAAAGACCGGCACCAATAGCCAGGACCCCGCCCACAAATTTCCCCAGGAGCGTGGTAAACCAGTTCATCTCAAGGTGACCGGAAACGGTCCCTTTGACCTGTGGTATTCCGCTGCCGCTGATCAAGGGATAACGGCGGACGAGGCTTCCTAACAAAAATGCTATAAAAATCAATACCATAGCCCATATAGCCAAAAACTCCGGATTACCTGAACGCACCAAAGTATAGAACTGTTTGAGCCATATATCGGCCTTTTCCAGGATATATCTGAAGAACACTACCATGGTTCCAGCAAAAATACCAACCACTATACCCTGAACAAAGAGCTTCAACCTGAAATTCCGCCAGTTAATAAGAGCGTCGAAAATCTTGTGGTGATGCACTGCTACCTCCGAATCAGCTTTGCAGGCTATTTATTTATGACAGAGTTTGGCTTATGCCCAGTTTATTAATAACGTATTTTATACTTAGTCCCTGGACTAGCAGGGAAAATAAGACTACGGCGAAGGTCATAATCACCAGGGTGCTGCGATAAGGCACATTCGCCCCCAGGCCAATAACCATGGCCATGGAAAGGGCGCCGCGCAAACCGCTCCATACCTGCACATGCCGCCAGGACATAGGGATGCCTTTTCCCAGCAAACCCATTATGGAGGATAAACCGTATACTGAAACCATCCGTCCCAGCAGCACCGCTGAAATTGCAACTATAACCGGAATCAACGCTGATTTAAAAGGGATACTGGCTTCTTCCAGTCCAATAAGCAAAAATACCACCGAGTTAACGGCAAAGGCTACGTATTCCCAGAATGAATATACCGCCATGCGCGAATTAGGCGACATACCATGGGGAATGCCGTAATTCCCAACCATAAGACTGGCCGATATGACGGCAAAGACTCCCGATACGTGGAACTGCTCAGCTGCCAGGTAGGCACCAAAGGCAACAACGGTAGTAAGCATGATCTCCAGGAGATGATCGTCGTATTTGCTAGTTACCTGTGATCCTAATAGTCCGATTATCAGGCCAATGCCCGCACCGCCTAAGGCAATTTTAACAAATGTCCAGCTGCCGGACCAGACAGTCACTCCCTGGGCTTGCAACAACTGCTGCAGGACAACAAAGAGCACTACAGCAATACCATCGTTAAAAAGGCTCTCTGCTTCGATAAGATTCGATAAGCGTTCATTCGTACCCAGGCCCTTGAAAATAGCCAGAACCGAGATGGGATCAGTAGGCGAGATGATAGCTCCGAAAAGCAGGGCAATTAGCCAGGGCAGTTCAATGAGGTAATGCACAGCACAACCCACCACCAGGGCGGACACTATTGTGCCCAGTACGGCAAAAACACTGATCGGCAGCCATTGTTTCTTAAGTAATGACAGCTCAATATTTATCCCCGCATCAAAAAGGATTGGCGGCAAAAAAATTGCAAAGAGCAGGTGAGGGCTGAGATGCATTCCGGGCAGCAAGCCAAATACGCCAACGGTAAAACCGGTCAGCACCAAGGCAATAGTATAGGGAATTCTTATAAAGCGCCCTAGCATCGCAACAATGGTTGCCAACACCATTAACCAAAAAAAGCTTAAATTCACATTGTCCATAAATTATACTTCTGCCTTTACGGATAGATTTTAGTCAGTGACCATATCCAAGACCGGATCATTATAATTGCCCAGATACCAGTCCGCAGTTGAATCCGCTCCCAAAACGGATCGAACTACCAGCCTGGTCCGAGAATCTGTTTTGTCTTGCAGCCCCTTTTCCATCTGTTTAACTCTTTCCGGCCCAAACACCACGGGTGTTCTTATTCTAGCCACAACCACAAAGGTATCGTCTTGCCTGGCATAATTGAACTCCAGGAGATTGGCGGCCGGTTCGATTGTTTTCAGTTCTTCTGTCAAGGCATTTTCCAGTTTCGTATGAAAAATAAGCGCATCCCCACTCAGTTGACTGCCTTCCTTTTCATTTTCATTATATAGATATCGAGTGGCATCAGCATCCCGGGTTATTATAGAACGTATGGTCAAGTGAACTGGTTCTCTCAGACTAGATGTTAAATAGTTTTCGAGTGCTGCGACCTGTTCAGGAGCAAATTCGTTGGGTGTGCGAATAACTGTGTTAAGGTTATTCACGTTATTTTCCACAACATTTTGTATATCAACCAGATTGGAGCCCGGATATTGGGTCAGGCCTTTTTTTATCAAGCCAGAAACCTTGGCTAGAAATAGATTTTCTTGGTTTTGTTCAAAGCGGCTGGCCTTTTCGTCCTCAGTTATGAACACGTACCCACTTCGGTCAAAATCGCGGGAAATCATGGATCGAACAATCAAATCAATATCGGGCTCAATATTAGATCGTAATATCTTTTCAATCTGAGCAACCTGTTGGGAGTCAATTTCCTGGGGTGTTAAAACCTCTGCCATTACCTGCAGCTTTTCACCTGAATACTGATAGCGGATGTCGGATACGCGTGCACCAGCATTAGCAGCAACCTGTTCGGTTATCGTCTTTTTTAGGGATTCCTGCAGCATACGGCTGGCTGCCATTTGCTGAAGACTTTTAGTCATGAAAACAGCTACCAGGACAAGAATGGTCAGGCTTAACCAGAAGTGCCTGAGAAAAGCTTTTATCGAAGTTTTATCTTCAGCCGGCAATTCTACCAGGCCATAGATCCAATATGTAATCGCTGCTGCCAATTCAATGGCTAGAAAGTTCACCAGGAATAATAAAAATGCCCCTCCCGCCAGTTCCCATTGTTGGAGCGCCAAGCATATGCCGCAGCTGGCTAGGGGAGGCACCAGGGCCGTAGCAATGGCTACTCCGGGCAAAGCTGACCCTATTTTCTCATCGACCAGGGCGTAGGCTCCAGCAAAACCCGAAAAAAGTGCAATAATAATATCATAAATTGTAGGTTGAGTACGGGATAAAATTTCGGGGCTCAATCCCAACCGAATAGGGATCAACCCTATAAAAGCAGCTATGATTACCGCCAAAACAACGCCAATTATTTCTGAAAATACCGCGTTTTCAATCAGTTTTTTATTACCAGTGGACAAACCCAAGCCAATTCCAAAAATCGGGCCCATAAGCGGAGCAACCAGCATAGCTCCGATGACAACCGCCGTACTGCCGACGAGCAGGCCAAATGAAGCAATTATGGTTGATAAAATTACCATCAAATAAAAAGGATAGGTGGGTCTGGACAGATCGCATATTGTCTGGTAAGCTCTGCTTTTTTGATCTTCAGACAAGCGGATTTTTCGACCGCTCACATACTTGGACCTTAGCGCCGGAATAATCATCAAGCATGTTCTCCTCATCTTAATATGCGTCTGTATTCTATTTATTAGATGTTAATTCCTTCCCCAAAACCTGTTAATCAGATTAGTTAAATGCCTGTTCTTACAATCTTCAAAGTCTGTCAATATTTCATCGCAGTACTTTGACCAATACATTCATGTCCTCATAAGAACCGCAGATATTGCAGTTTTTTATCAAACGCCCGGTAAATACATAGCCCAAACGGAAGAAGGCCCGATTTACTGGTGCGTGGATAGCCCGGCAGAGGGTGTATAGACAGATATATCCTTCCTGATATAAATCAGCTTCCAATTCACTGATTATCCGCCTCAGTACCCCTTGACCTCGAAATTGGGGGTCGGTTGCACAATCAGTTATCTCCGCGTTCAGGTTGGCGCGGTCCTTCTCCGCCGAAGCTATGCCTATAATTCGATTATTATTATCAATAGCCACCCGATAATTCACCGGGCCATGTTTCAAATATCCAAGCAGATAATCCTTATCGAAAACCGGTGAAGGATAGGTTTCAAAAACACTTCTGAACAGACTGACCATCCCCGGAATATCTGCTGGAGTTGCCCTCCTCGTTACATATGGCAAGCTGGCTTGCTCATTGGCCTCCTTTATTCGTTCCCAGTTGGACCCAACCGGAACAATCCCATCATACTGGTTATCCGAAGTACTCCTGGTGGGAGTTGTAAAATACGAATAAACCAAGGCATCCTCTCCGGCGTAAAAGCCGCTGATTTTACCTTCCACAATAAACCCCTGCTCCAAAAACAACTCCTGGTACCCCGGCAGCGTACAGGCGATTACTTTCCCCATATCTGCGCTGGCAGCGAGTGTTTTAATCAACCTGAGGGTTTTGGTTTCGGGTTTATTATTCCCCAGTATTTTGACCCGTTGGTTGAACCAATCCCAGAGGATCACCGTGTCATCTACCGTCATATAATAATTGCCGGATTGGCTTTTATACCCGGCCGAAGTCATTGGTCATCGCCCTCCTTTTCATGCGGACATTGCTCTTGGGGATTAAGGCGATGCGCTCTTCGCGGTAAAGCTGTTCCAGCCCGCGGTATTCATAATCCGGAAAATCATCGCAAATACCGCAGCCCTTGCAGGTGTGGTTCTTGTCTCCCGGTTCGGTATAGGTGCAGATCACCCCTTCATAATTCCTGAGGATCGTTTTCTCTGATGAATTCGAAATCAAATACTGCGGGCCGACCGGGATCTTGCCGCCTCCGCCGGGTGCGTCCACCACAAAAGTTGGAACAGCTATACCGGAAGTATGTCCTCTCAGCATTTCGATTATCTCAACGCCCCTGGATACTGGTGTTCTGAAATGTTCAATACCCTCGGACAAATCACACTGGTACAGATAATAGGGACGAACGCGTACTTGCAGCAGCCTTTGCACTAATTTTTTCATTATGTACGGGCAATCGTTTACCCCCTTCAATAATACGGACTGGTTGCCCAATGGTATACCCGCATCCGCCAGACGGGCACAGGCGGCCTCCGCTTCTGCGGTTATCTCTGCTGGATGATTAAAATGAGTATTGATATACAAGGGCTGATATCTCTTCAACATGGCACAAAGCTCTGCGGTGATTCTCTGCGGCATCACCACCGGAGTACGGGTGCCGATGCGTATTATCTCCAGGTGTTTAATCTCCTTTAGGCTGGACAAAATGAATTCCAGGCGCTGATCCGGCAAACAAAAGGGGTCGCCGCCTGAGATCAGAACGTCCCTGACCTCTTTATGTTGTTTGATATAGTTCAGTCCCATTTTTATCTTATTGATGGACAAGGCCTGATCGGTTTGGCCGGCAAAACGCCGGCGTGTGCAGTGCCGGCAATACATGGAGCACTGGTCAGTAACCAGCAGCAACACCCGGTCGGGATAGCGATGGGTCAAACCCGGCACCGGCGAATCCTTCTCCTCGTGCAGCGGATCCTTGCTTTCCGAGTTTTCAATACGGGTTTCCAGAATGCTGGGTACCGCCTGTCTCCTTATCGGACAATCAGGATCATCAGGCTTAATTAAACTGGCATAGTAAGGGGTTATTGCCATCCGCAGCTTCTGAAGTCCCCTATTGATATCTTGTCTTTCATCCGGAGTTAAGCTGATGACCTGTTCCAGGTCTTCAATGCGGATAATGCGGTTGGCCATCTGCCATTTCCAGTCATTCCAATCCTCAAGCGATACGTTTTTATACAGTGCTGTCTTCTGGTAATGTCTTCTCATGAAACTCCCGCCTTTCATGTTTTAATAGCGCCAAGGGGCGGGAGATGGCGGTAAGCCGCCAAGAAAGAAGCCAAAGAGACAGCCAGCAATGATGCTGAGTCTCGTTTGTTATATCATAGATACATGGGTTATCCTATGGACAAGCTCTTTCTTGACGCTTACGAGATTAGCTGACGGATTCGGGTCGAAAGAGTAAAACAACCCTACCTGTATAAACAGGATTCACCCCATAAAATGGTTCTCCCGCTCGCCTAAGCGATTCAGCGCTTTATATTTTTTCTGACTTTCTACCAAAATCATCCACAGCCTCTCTTAAGAGAAAGACTTCGGTTTTTTCCTTTTTGCTAAAGCCGACATACGCCCCAGTTGAGTCTTGGTGAAATAGCTGGACTTTAAAACCATACTTTCTAACCGGTTATTCAATTTGTTCCCTATTACAATTTAGATACTAAACTTAAAATGTGTCAGAATTGGGGCAAAACCTTGCTAAATTTTTCACATTATGATCAGATGAGAATAAACTGGTTTTAACTTACAAAGATCAACAGAGCATCCTTGAAAGGATGCTCTGTTGATTCTAAGTTAATTTTTTCTGATAATGAGTTGCCCCTTTATACGGGCAGACTTCCGTCTAGTTGAGGATCATTTTCCATCTCAACGATTTTTCCTTCCCAGGTCCGCAAGAGAACTTTATTCTTACGGGCTTGGACAAGATGGTTGGGTATTAATGGTATCTTGCCGAGTCCGCCCTCAGCATTAACGATGTAAGTGGGAACCGCCAAGCCCGAGGTATATCCACGCAGGGATCTTATAATTTCCATCCCTTCAGTAATACTGGTTTGAAAGTGACGGGTTCCCTGTACGTCTTTAGCATGAAATATATAATAAGGACGAACTCTGATTTTCAATAGATTCTGGCAGAGTCTTTTCATTATATCAGGTTGATCGTTAATACCGCGCAGCAATACCGCCTGATTTCCCAATACTGCCCCTGCTTCTATCAGTCGATCGCAGGCTGATTTGGCCTCGGGGGTAACTTCAAGCGGGTGATTGAATTGGGTATTGATATAAATCGGCGGATACTTACGAATGATATCGCAGAGCCCGGGGGTTATCCTTTGCGGCATAGTAACCGGAACTCTGGTACCGATTCGTTTTATTTCTACATGTGGTATCTGATGCAACTGGGATAGTATTGAGTCTATTACCTGTTCACTGAGTAAAAGCGCATCACCACCGGTAATCAAGACATCCCGGATTTCTTCATTTCTAGCCACATAGTCGATAGCTTGAGAAATATCCTCAAGGCAGGCATGATGGTCCTTTTCGCCTATATTGCGTCGCCTCTGGCAATGGCGACAATACATGGCGCACTGGTTGGTAACATTTATAATCATACGGTCCGGATATCTTCTGGTAACACAAGGAGCCGGTGAAGTCTGAGATTCGTTCATCGGGTCGAGGCTGCCCCCTGGAGCCAATTCTTTGATATCCGGAACTGCCTGGCGGTAAATAGGACTGTTTTTATAATCTGCTCCCACCAAGCTGAGGTAATAGGGGGATATTGCCCAACGATAGGCCTTGCTCACTTTATCGATTTGCTTTCGTTCCAGATCGCTTAAGCTAACTATCTGAGTTAAAACGCTGCTGGTTTTAATACGGTTTTTTAGCTGCCATTTCCAGTCGGCCCAATCTTCATCAGTACCTTTAAGAACCTTAAGAATCTGTCGTTTTCTTAGAACTGCTTGTTCCCGGACAGTTATTTCGTCGGGCTGTGCCTTTTTAGCCTCAAGATAAGGCAGGGCACGTTCTTTTAATTCACGGCTTCTTAGAATGGACTGATACGAATCATATAAATTCCCTTCTTCTCTCATGCTATCACTCCTTTTTTAAAAATCCTGACAGGAATGGTCATAATCGAAAAGGGCCGAGACCTAAACATAAAATAACCAAAGGCAAGCCTCTGGTTATCTGGTATGGTATTCCCTCGGATTCCCTTTCAAACGCTTACGAGGTTAGCTGACGGGTTCGGGAAAAGGGAATTTCCCTACCGGATACGGATTCACCCCATTAAAATGGTTCCCCCGCTCTCTGCCAAGAGAGACTCAGCGTATTTTTATTTGTTTTAAAATATCAGCATCGGCTACAGATAATCTTAACAACACCTCCTTCTGGGATGGTTTATGTTTAACAATTCAGTAATAACACCTGGCGACTAGGCGCTGATAAGCTAAACCAGGATTATCGAGGTATTCATCTACATTCTGCAATGCAATAATAGTAACCTATAATTGTGGCAGAATTAGCGCATAATTTGTAATTGGACAGGTTATATTTTAGGGAATTGCACCATCAACAAATATTAACTAACACATTTTTGCCACATTATTATTGTATACTCATGTTATATTTGTGGTGCAATGTAGACATTTGAAGGAGTGTATGGGTTGAGCACAATTTTTGTGGTAGACGACGAAGAGAACATACGCTTGTTAATAAAGCAGTACCTTCAAAGTGAAGGGTTTACGGTAGAAACCTTTGATGGTATTGAAAAATTAAATCATCGTTTACAGGAAGGGTATCCGGATATGTTTATTCTGGATATCATGTTGCCGGGTCAGGACGGGTTGTCCTTTTGCAGGGAAATCAGGCAGCACAGCGGAGTACCAATTATTTTTATATCGGCGCGCCGCAAGGCCCTGGATCGAGTTACCGGCCTGGAGGTTGGCGGTGACGATTACCTCCCTAAGCCTTTCAGTCCCCGGGAACTGGTGGCTCGGGTACGCTCGGTTCTTCGCCGGACTCATGCCCCTGCTGATTCTGATAAAAGTATATTAGTGGGGAACCTTAAACTAAATCCGGGTGATAGGTTGATCCTGGTCGAAGACCGGGAACTGGCTATTACCAATAAGGAGTATGACCTTATTTCACTCTTGGTTCAACATCCTCAGCGTACTTTCAACCGCCAGGAATTACTGGACAGAGTTTGGGGGTATGATTATGAAGGCGGAGAACGGGCGGTAGATGATCTGGTTAAACGATTACGGAAAAAGCTGCGGGAAAGTGGTTCCGATACCAATATTCAGACTGTATGGGGTTATGGGTATAGATTAAATGGGCAATTTCAAAAGCATATCCACTAAGATATTAATTAGTTATTTAGCCGCAGTAGTGCTAACCTTCTTAATCACCGCCCTGGCGTTCTATCCTATATTAGTGGGTGTTTTGGAACGCCGTGCGGAGATTGGCCTGGAAAAACAGGCCTGGGAGATAGCCTATACCATCAGGCGGCACCAATCAGGTCAGTTGCCGCCCGAAGAACTTAACCTCCCTTTAACCATACTCCTGCTGGGCCGTTCGGTGGAGAGTGACTACTTATGGCTGAATTCCCAGGATATTATTATTTTAAGCAGTCGGCCGGAACAGTTTCCGCGCGGCAGGTCCTTATCTGCTTTACCTGATAAGCTGCGTGAAGAGGGAACTTTCGATCCGAGTACAGCCAACATTTTTAAAACCGAAAAGTATGTGGCGGTCGAAGTACCTTTAGCGTCCAGTGATGGGCAGACAGTGCTAACCTTTGTACCTATCAGAACCTTGCATGTAATGTATCGTGAAACATTGTTTTCGATTCTTGCCAGTCTTTTGGGGGCTCTAATTATAGCTCTTTTTATTGCCTATTTCCTTATTCGCTATCTGGTAAGGCCCTTAAAAAACCTGGAGGATTACGCCCAGGCCATTGGTGACCGTAAATTCGATGTTCGTCTTGAAGTTAAATCCGACGATGAACTTTCTAAACTTGCCGTTGCCTTCAATCAAATGGCTGACCGCTTAAAAAGCTATGACGATGGTATGCGTCGCTTCTTCCAAAATGCTTCCCATGAAATGAAAACCCCTCTAATGAGCATTAACGGGTATGCAGAAGGGATCCGGGATGGAGTTTTTACTGGTTCCGCGATGGAGGATGCAATTGACATTATTCATAAAGAGAGCCTGCGTTTGAGAAATGTCGTAGAAAATATGATAGATATAACCATCCTGGAGCAACCCCACCACAATTATTCTTTACCCCAGGATTTATACTATATTGTTGAAGAGGTTATAGATACGGTCGGTGGCTATGCTTTGGACAGAAAAGTAGAGATAGTGTCTAAAATACAGCCGGATATTTGGATAATTGGGGATTGGGAGCAGTTGCACAGCCTTTTCGTCAATCTGCTGTCCAACGGTATTCGCTATGCCAAGAGCCAGGTGGTTGTCCAATCCCAATTAATAACAGAAGGTAACAAGGTATTGATTAAGGTACAGGATGATGGTGAAGGTTTTACTGCCGAGGACTTGGAACATGCCTTTGATTATTTTTATACCGGGACTAATGGCGGATCCGGCCTTGGTCTTACCATAGTGCAAAAAATAGTCACCGAACATACAGGAACTATTTCTATTTATAACGCGGTTCAGGGTGGTGCTGTAGCAGAACTGGTTTTCCCGGTCGTTAAGAGAGTTTACGACCTGTAACTCTGTAAATAAATAATAGATGGATAATCAATATAGAACAGCCATTGTGTCGCTATGATTTCCTTCTGATCAACAATTTGCTGATTTTCTACCAAATGCAATTATAAAATATTAGATTTGACAAAAAGCTGATTGACTTTTCTCCATTTTTTCAGCCTTCCCACAAGCTTGGTAATTTGGCTATGTCAATATTCCCTGAAACAATGTTTAATTCCTTCCAACATGGGCAATTCATCGAAATGTTTACCCCGGCGTTGCTCAGGTGGCTTACTGAGGCACACCAGACTTAATCATTTTCCGCTGCAAAGAAAACTGATTGGACCCAGGATTATATTCAATCAGATCCATGGCAAATACCCCTGAACCAGGAACCAGATAGGCAATGACCGCTGAATATTCGCCATCTTCGGAATATAGTCCCCGCAATCCAGCAGCACCCGCCGTACCCGGATCAATAAACAACGCGCGTCCTTGTTGTTTGACGCCAAGTTTATGATCATGTCCAGCAACTGTAAGATCAGCTAAAGACATTACTGCGCTGCCCAGGTTTGCATTATGCACCACTAGGATATCCGGACGCCCCTGGTTTTCGATCTCTCCTTTAATGAGTAAGGCTTCATTGGCTTTTGCTTCTTCTGCCTCTTGCTCACTTGGGTAATCGAATGCGCTTACACTGGCCAGGGGGTCAGAGAACCCTAGAATTTTCAGACCCGACATCACGGTCATTTCACCATTTAAAACCTGGACTTTGCTAAACCCGGAGACAATCTTGATCGTTTCAGGACTGTCGTGATTACCTGCTACCAGCAGATGCGGCACTTGGATTTGCTGTAATCCGTTGATGAGTTTGGTTTCAGTCGCCGTGCCCAAATCGGTCAAATCTCCAGTATTTATAACAAAATTGACACGGAAACGCTCTGCCGCACTTTTTATGAACTCCACCCCGACCGGATTGGAATGCAGATCACCTACCAGCAAAACCTTGACCGCTTTTGACTGCTCTTCCGGTGCAGCCATTACCGGCAAGTTATCGGCAGTCAAAAACAGCTGTCTGAGGTTAGTAATGATCAGATCTGTATTTTGTTTTATCAGTTGAAGGTTGTTCAATGATTTGCTGGCAAACTCCGTTACCGAAGGGGCCATCCCGATAACCCCCTGATATTCCGGTTCATCAAAAGCCTGCGGATCATAAGTAAGAACAGAATAAACTACCGGCAAGGAAAGCAAAACTACAATCAACAATGACTGTAGCAAAGCAGTTTTTATCGGACAGCGCCAAACAATTAAAATGGTCAACAGCGGGATAAGCAGTGCAAGCAAAAGCTGACGAAGAGCGAATCGATAAGCATAACCCTGAATGCTTTTTTGCATTTTCCGCACAAATTCCGGACCATTGGGAGGATTCTTTATTTTAGCCGCAAGACTGTCGCTATCGATTTGTTCCAGAGCTAAATATAGCTTGACGGGACCCTGATGGGTCCTGGCTGTGATAACTCCAAAAGGCGGAAACCTTAATTCGGTTACTCCGCTTGATGAAGGTGCCAGCCCGGCCCTAATCGTAATGCCCTCTATGTTAGCGGATAGGGGACCCAATAGGCAAACAGCTATTATTGCTGCAAGCACGCCTGTTATCAACATACCTATGGTTTTGATGGCTTGGTTGTTTAAGTAATCCAGGCCCCTATTAAGAATAGCCAATGAATATGCCTCCATTTACTGCTATTTCCATTCCATCGGCTTCAGTAACCCGCAATTTCCCTACTATTGGTCATTTACCTTGATGATTTTGTTTTCCCAGGTCCGCGGATAGGTAGTATTGCCTTGCCTGCTCATCACATGATTGGGCATGACCGGGATCTTGCCCAAACCACCCGGGGCGTTGTAAACATAGGTTGGATTGGCCAGACCGGAGGTATGTCCCCGCAGGCTGTTCATGATGTCTAAGCCCGTTTGCAGACTGGTTTGCCAATGCCCGGTCCCTATTACGTTTTTAGCATGAAATATATAATAAGGTCTAACCCTAATTTTTAACAACTCGTGATTGAGTTTCCGCATTACATGAGCATTGTCGTTAATACCGCGCAGGAGCATCGCTTGATTGCCAAGTACCACTCGTATATAATTTGGATTCATCCCAAAAGACGGTTCCTCCGCTCTCACAAGTGGGCTTAGCGCCATTGTTAATATTTCACATTAAAATAAAGTGTACGCCAACAGCTATTGATGATGAAATTATTATCCATAAAAGGGTTCTAAGTGCTTCTCTTTTGACTTGAGCATTAAGTTCTTCCACCCTATTTCATCTCCTCTCAATATAAAAAGGGGGCAACCTGCACTCAGGCCACCCACCCTAGTAAGCCGATACTCATTAGATAACAACCTTATTCCGTGTCGGAACTTAGGTTATTTTCTTCCGCGTCTTAGGTTTTCACCTAAAGCACTTTGACCGATAACCCAGTATTCTATTACGTTAAAAATAACACAATTGTAAGCGAATATCAACGTCCTGAACAGCGATGTTCCAAACATAGGGCTTATAGGTTGTTTATCTGTTTCCAATTATGCTTTAGTAGATTGATTTCAGCCTGGGACTGAGCCTTGTCTTGGTTGCTGATAAAGGCTTGTAGTCTTGGTAGAGTACTTTCAAACTGGTCAATGTTTTGGTTCCCCTGGTTAAGTTGAAGTATTGTTATCTGGGCTCAAGTTTCTATTCCCGGACCGATGGGAGGAAACAAGTTGTACGTGCAATCCCGGTATCCCCATGAAAATGGCATAAAATGTGTTCTTAAGGGAAATAAAATAATAGATGTTTCTAGAGGAGGTACTTCTTTGGAATCAATTGCTATAGGTAAAGATATCATAAGAAAAGATGCATGGGAAAAGGTCAACGGGCGGGCTACCTATACGGCGGAAATGACTTCGCCGGGGCTCTGGCATGCCGTTATTGTAACCAGCACCTGTGCACACGGAATGATTACCGGTATCGACTGCCTGGAAGCAATGAAGATGCCGGGGGTCAAGTCCGTTTTGATAGGTTCTTCTTTTCCCAAGCTGACCGGATCGGTTTTAGAAGACCGTCCGCCGCTGGCTACCGACCGGGTGCGCTATTACGGAGAACCAGTTGCTTTAGTGATAGCCCACAGTGAGGCGGAGGCCTGCGCTGCCGCTGCCAAGGTCAAGGTTTCCTATGAAAACCTTCCTACTGTAAATTCCCCGTCTGAAGCCATGAAACCTGATTCTCCGATAATTCACGATCAACTCATAAACTATAAAAAGGTAATCCCCGAGGTTTACCCGGTGGTCAACTCCAACATCTGCCACCAGGTAAAGATTCGCAAAGGGGATATGACCGCAGGCTGGAAGGACAGCGATATCATGGTTGAAGGTACCTTTACTGTCCCCCAGGCCGATCATATCGCCATGGAAACCCGAAGCGCCCGGGCGGAAATCCTGCCGGACGGGAAGATTATTATTCATACTGCATCTCAGGGTCCTTTTTCGGTCCGCAAGATGATCAGTGACCATTTTGGCGTCGGGTTGGGTGATGTAGTAGTTCATGTTCCGCTGGTGGGCGGAGGTTACGGCGGAAAGGCACCAACTGATTTGGAATACCTGGCGGTCATGGCGTCGCAGGCAGTGGGCGGTCAGCCGGTCATTGTTACCAATACCCGGGAGCAGGATATAGCTACCTCCCCCTGCAAACTTTCAATGGAAGCCATAATCAAGCTGGGGGCCAAAAAGGATGGGACTCTGACCGCCGGGGAATATACCTTTATTGTCGGCACTGGAGCCTATGCCAATTCCGGCCCGCGCATGGCTAATTCGATGGCCATGAACTGCACCGGGCCATACAAGATGGATAATGTCTGGTGTGACGCCTTCTGCGTCTATACCAACCACACCTATGCTACCGCCTATCGCGGTTTTGGCCATACCTCGATGACATTTGCCGTGGAACGGATGATGGATAAACTGGCTGCTGCGCTGCAGATGGACCCGCTGGAACTCCGCCACAAGAATGCGATCGTTCCGGGCGAAACTACTCCTACTCAGTTGGCGATGACCCCCAGCAACCTGGGGGATGTTGTTGCTTGTATCGATAAGCTGAAAAAACTTATTAAGTGGGAAGGCGGAGAACCCGTTGATATTGGCAATGGCCGGGTCCGTGCCACCGGGACCGCTTGCTTCTGGAAGACCTCCAATTCACCGACAGACGCCATTTCCTCGGCACTGGTAATCTTTAATTCCGACGGTAGTGTCAATCTTCAGGTGGGAGCGGTGGAAATCGGCCCCTCCACCAAGACTACCCTGGCCCAGATCCTGGCTGAAAGGTTAAGAGTGGATATCAATAAGGTCCATGTTCAAATGGAGGTCAACACCCGCACCAGTCCCCATCATTGGAAAACCGTGGCCAGCATGACCACATTTATGGTGGGAAGAGCGGTAGAGGAAGCGGCTGATGATGCCTTAAAACAGATTCTTAGCATCGCCGCTATGGCCTTGCGCTGCTCCCCCAGTGATCTGGCCCTGAGCACTGGTCGGGTCTACCTAAAGGACAACCCGGATTTTTATATGGATTATGCGGATATCGCCCATGGCTACAAATATGAAAACGGCAACACCGTCGGCAGCCAGGTTATCGGGCGGGGAACCTACACCATGCCCCACCTTTCCCCCCTGGACAAAGAAACTGGTAAAGGCAAGCCGGGGCCCTATCTCACCCCCGGCGCCTAGGCGGTTGAGGTTGAACTCAATACTGCCGACTATACCTACCGGATCATTAAGGCCGCTACAGTACTGGATGCCGGCAAGGTGCTCAACCCCAAAGCGGCCAAAGGGCTGGTGATGGGAGCTATGGGCATGGGACTGGGGTTAGGGAGCAGAGAGTCCTTCATCTACAGCGCAGACCAGAAGCTGCAAAATACCAGTCTTCGTACCTACAAGGTGCTGCGAATCGGCGAGCAGCCCGAATACCTGGTGGATTGGGTGGAGACCCCCAACCTGGCCGGCCCTTACGGGGCGCGGGGTTTGGCCGAACATGGCATCCTGGGCATCCATGCCGCCCTAGCCAACGCCCTGAGCAAGGCTGCCGGAGTGGAACTGGATCAGATCCCGATCATCCCGCAATTGATCTGGGAAAAGGTAGAGGAAGCCAAACTATGATTACCTGCAATTTCGAATACTATCGTCCTACCTCAATAGACCAGGCAGTCAGATTGTTCCAACACTTGGACCAGACCGGGAAAAAGCCCATATACTACGGCGGAGGTACCGAGATCATCAGCATGGGCCGCATGGACAACATATCTACCGGTTCAGTGATTGATATCAAGGAAATACCGGAGTGCAGATTATTGGAGATCAGGGGGAGCCATCTGGTAATCGGGGCCGGAATTACTCTTACCCAGATCCATGAGTCCAATAATTTTCCGCTGCTGGCCCAGGCCGGTGCCCGGGTAGCAGATCATACCATGCAGAACAAGATCACCCTGGGCGGCAACCTTTGCAGTACGATTGTTTACCGGGAGGCGGTTTTGCCCTTGTTATTGACGGATGCCGAGATTATTGTGGCCGGTCCCCGGGGAACCAGGGCACTGCCTATCAACCAGGTTTTCGACCAGTGTATGAATCTAGATAAGGGAGAATTCATTGTACAGGTGAAGGTTCAAAAACCCTTTCTGTCATATCCTTATGTCCATGTGAAAAGGACCCGGCAGGATAAGATCCATTATCCCCTGGTCACCATCTGTGCCCTGCGGGCCGATAAAGAAATCCGGGCCGCTTTCAGTAACGTATGCCCCTTTCCGTTTCGGTCTCGCGCGATGGAAAAGGAACTGAACCGCTCTTCGGAGCCGGTCGGCCGACGGGTGGATAAGGCAATAAACTTGGCTCCTGCCGGGTTGCCCAACGACTTGGAGAGCTCCTCCGCCTATCGCAGATTTGTCCTAAAAAACCTGCTTACCAGCATTGTTACGGAATTGGAGGGGTGATAAATGTACCAATTCCTTAATGAAGGATTGATTGAGATCAAGGTCAATGGGGAGTTAAGAAAGGCACTGGTCAGACCGGCCGATACCCTGCTCTTCGCCCTGCGGGAGCGGCTGGGGCTGACCGGCGCCAAACCGGGCTGTGAAAACGGAGACTGCGGAGCCTGTACGGTACTGGTGGACGGATGGCCGATCAAGTCTTGCCTGATGCTGGCGGTTGAAGCGGTCGGGCATGAAGTTACTACAGTGGAAGGGCTGGATAACGTACCTATTCAAAAGGCCTTCGTGGAGAAATTCGCCTTCCAATGCGGATACTGTACACCTGGTTTTATTATGAACTGTCAGGGTTTGATCGACATCCATCCCGATGCCAGTGATGAAACCATGCATGAGTGGCTGCAGGCTAACATCTGCCGCTGCACCAGCTACCAGGAAATTACCGAAGCCATTAAATCGGTTCTTCACTCTGACCAGGCGCAGGAATAGGCATGAACGTTGAAGGAGTAGTGTTAGCCGCTGGTTATTCCTCACGGGCAGGTACCAATAAACTGCTGCTGGAACTGGGTGGCCAGAGCATACTGGCCAGATGCGTGGAAACCATGAGCGAGGTGTGCCAGCGGGTAATAGTGGTCGGCGGACATCGTTTTCAAGAGATAGAAAGCGCCGTAGCGGGCTTGCCAGATGTTAGTCTTGTTTATAATGAAGACTATCCGGAGGGTATGTTCAGTTCGGTTTTGAAAGGCATCGGGCAAGTGATGACTGATCGTTTTTTCCTCTGTCCCGGGGATTATCCGCTTATTCAAAAACAGACCTACCTTGATTTATTTGCTGTGGATAACACGATCATTGTCCCCACCTATAAAGGTCGTTCGGGACATCCAGTCCTAATTGACACCGGGCTCGTCCCGGCAATTATAAATGGGGAGCACGATAATCTTGGCAGCTTCATCAAAGCTAACCGCCCGCTGCTGGTTGAGGTCGACGATCCGGGAATACTCACGGATATCGATACTTTAGCTGATTATAAAAACATGGTTCACGGTTACGAAACAATGAAATCCGCCAATGGAGACAGATTGGTGCCTGGCAATTATTTTCCAATCAGTTACTATCCTGAATGGGTAAAACAATCAGATAAACCTTGATCGTTTCTGACACGACAACAAGTTTAACCTTTAAGCGCAATTTGTGGTTGTCCGCTTCAAGCACCCGATTATCGACTATTGGCGGAACAAGTGAGCAGTCCATAGTGTCCGGATTTTGCCCTAATAGCGTTTCCAGCCAGACCCTGACATTTCTTTCGACGTCCAGTTTGATATTGTTTTTTTCAAAATCAGTGTATTCAGCTTTAGGATCGAATTCAACATTGGTCTTAATTTTGCTGATCACCCTGCTTTTAAGAGGCTTATTCGACTGCTGCAGCTTCTTTATCTGTTTATCAGCCACCGACAGATCATCGTGCAGGTACCTATTTTCTAAAAACAATTCATCAACTCTATGGCCTATCAAAAGACTGGTGAAGGCCGCACCCAATAATGCCCCCAGTACGAAAACTGCCGAAAAATATAGTAACCGCTTCATTTTCCTTCCTCGGAAATAAGGAGAAGCAGGTAATAGCCGATCTGAGTTCCTGCGATAGCACATAAAATATAAACCAGTTGTTTGATAACGGGCCGGAGTTCACCCTGAAAGAGGCCGGACTGGAATATCTCGAAAGTCGAAAAAGTCCCACCAATTGCTGCCACAATTGCCCATATTTTAATTTCCTGAGCCAGTTTGAGCATAGTGCCGACAGGCGGCTCTTTTACTAAGACCGCTGCGAAAGATCCCAATAAAGATGAACCTAATATGATCCCCAGGGACGTAAAAAAACAATGACCGATTTATGCAGAAAGGTATCCATTAAGGCCTCCGATAAAAACTATATATAATCCTATGGAGACACAGATACTCTTAGTACCATGTTTTCGCGTAAACAGCTTCCTTCAATCACGGTTCAATGATGCCAGCTGCTTGAAGGAAGTTTGCTTCAAACCACTAGTTCAGTTTATAATTACCCCAAGTTAGGTTTGGGAGAAGGATACGAGATGGGTACATATAATACCAGGCCGGTATGGATAGCTCTCGCCGCTAACATTGGAATATTCATAGTCAAACTGTTTTCGGCCCTCATAAGCGGAAGCTCGGCCATGTTTTCCGAAGCCTTGCATTCAATGGCAGATACCTTCAACAGTTTGTTTTTGCTGGTTGGGCTGCATGCCGGTCAGCGGCCGGCAGATGATGAACATCCTTTTGGTTATGGCAAGGCGGTATATTTCTGGTCCTTTATCGCATCCGTTTTTATGCTGGGTGTTACCAGTACGGGGTCAATATTAAAGGGAATCGAACAATTACAACATCCGGTTATTATTGATGATTATTTTTATACCTTCCTGGCGCTGGGTTTGGCGATACTGCTTGAACTTTGGGCCGTAACCGCGGCTTCGCGGGGAGTCCTGGCCGAGGTCGGTGAGAAAAGCCGTGGCCTGTTCAGTTGGTTCTGGGCAGTTCGCAGGGTGAGCCGAGTGAGTAATCCTTCCATCAAATTTGTGTTCTTTGAGGATACCGTCGCCCTTATCGGTGTTCTATTGGCCTTGACGGCCTTGGTAATCGTCAAATTCTTCGGATTCCCGCAGGCTGACGGTATTGTATCGGTGCTGATCGGTTTGCTGCTGGCGGTCATGGCTTTACTCTTGGCGAATGATAATCGTGACTTAATCATTGGTTCGGCGGCGGCAGACCGTATTGAACTAAGGATCGGGCGGGCTGCTTTGCAGGTGAAAGAGGTGACCGATATTCACTCCCTGAAGACCATGCAAGTGGGGCCCAATTGCCTGCTGGTCAACATGGAGATTGAGGTAGACCCATTGCTTAAAGTAGAACTGGCCGACGATGTGGTGGACAAGGTGGAAGCCTGTATCAAACGGGCGGTTCCCGAGGTTCAGCATTGTTCTATTGAGATAATGGCAGATGATAATGTTAAGGATTGGAACGAAGAGGATTACCTATGATCATGCTGATTCCGGGCATCGGGATCTTTTACTGATGAACGCAATCTCGCCCATCTCAGCAATTATTCATTGCCGTTGTTCGTCTATCATGTCTATAATTATGATATCCTCGAAAACATCCCAAACCTCTCCTACTTAATGACTTCTGTTATTGATTATTTCTTTGTTGATCACCCACTGTCTGAAAAATTAGCAGGAAGGAGGCAACAAGTGCACTGGCGTGTGAGGTCCAGAAAAAAAGCCCCATAAAAAGCTGTAGTTTCATCCGGCCATGGGGATAATGGCAGATGACCATATAAAGGATTGGAACGAAGGGGATTATGTTTTTGATCATGCTGGTTCCGGACAGCTTGAGCTTTTAAGCGTTGAACGCAATCCCGCCCGGACCTGAATCAGTTCCGCAGCGATACTTACAGCGATTTCTTCCGGGCTTTCCGCCTGGATCGGTAATCCGATCGGAGAATACACCCTGTTCAGATCTTCCCTGGAGAATCCTTGCTCCAAAAGTGCATTATATATTGTTTCGCGTTTTCTTTTGCTGCCGATCATGCCGATATAGGCTGCCGGACGTTGCAGGGCTTGACCCAGTACTACTCTGTCATGAGTATGGCCCCGGGTTATGATGACGATGTAACTCTCTTTATCCAACACCAGTTGCTCGAAGACCTCATCCATATCAGCAACGATTATTTGACTGGCGGCGAACCGGTTAGTATTGGCATACTCATGGCGATCGTCAATTACTACGGTCTTAAAGCCTAAAGTATTCAGTAAAGGGACCAAAGAACCAGCAATATGTCCTGCTCCAAATATATAAGCTGTTCCCTGTTCGGCTATTGGTTCTACCATGAGCTGCAGGTCTTTCAAAATAGAGGTAGTGTTAATGGTGTTTATCGACCATAAAAGCTCCGTAATTTCTATAGAATCTATATTACCAATAAAGTCACCATTATTGGTTATCAAACACAAGGTGTCATTTCCCAGTTCAACCCCGGTGACCAACCAAGCTGGCCGGACCTGGCCCCTGACATCCAATATAGCCTGGTAAACCTCTCCGTATACTGCCCGACTGGAGTCTATGTATTGAATAAAGAGCTCTACAATACCACCGCAGGTCATATCGACCTGGCCCTTATTACCGTCCAGACTAACCGCCATGAATAGTTTGCTTCCGTTCTTGAATACATCCGCTGAATGCTCACAAACGTAATGCTCCAAGGCCCCGCCTCCGATAGTCCCAAAGGTCGAACCATCACGGCATATTATCATGCGGGCTCCGGAATCACGAGGAGCGGAACCTCGGACTCCAACCACCGTTGCCAGTACAAAATCCTGTCCACGTTCCGCTAATTCCCTTGCCTTAAATATAATCTCCATTCACCCATTCCTCTCCCCAAGAGTGTATACAAATTATATCACTCATTTCCAATATTTGTATATTGGGGGCAAGCGAAAAGTGTCCCCGTTTGAGTTGGCAAAAATTCCGAATAACAACCTGCAATCAAGTGATGGATTTGGGGTGTCTCAGTCTCTTCCAATTATAATTTCTACTTATTATGGACCTTCCACGGTAATTATTGAGCAACCGTAAATACATATACATCCTAAGGCACAGGCTTCCTTTGCAGATATGCTAATTGATGCAACAAAGAATTCGCGTAATAAAAGGTTTATTATAGAAACTCATAGTGAACACTTTATTATAAGAATTCAAAGACGGATAGCAGAAGAAATAATTGACCCAGAAGATGTAAATATATGCTATTGCGAAATGACTCCAGCCGGAACACAACTAACTAGTTTAGATCTTAATAATTATGGTCAATTCTATGATTGGCCAAAAGGATTTTTTCAGGAAGACTTTAAGTACCATTTGGCAATATTAGAAGCTGCTGTTCGTAGAAATGCTAAGGAGTAATTAATAACAATGGAGTATGTTATAGATACAAATGTTTGGATTACTGCAGCTGGTGGAGAGCTAAATTCTGCGATATCTGGAACAAGCTTCAGCGTCTACAGATTAGAGCATTAGAAAAGGCCCGAATGTTCAAGCATTCGAGCCTCATATTTTGTTAGCCATTTTGTTGGCAACTTGTTGGATGCTTACAGGACTATACCGATACTTAGGGATACTTACAAAACTATACCCGGTTTCCTAAAATTTATTAATTGCTTTCAAACCCCTATACGCCGGGATTTGCAAATGACAAAATGGTCGGGATGACAGGATTCGAACCTGCGGCCTTCTGGTCCCGAACCAGACGCGCTACCAAGCTGCGCTACATCCCGACGCAAATAATATTGTAGCATCGCCGGGATTTTTAGGC
>Ga0074198_1000331_pt1 | contig 56761 bp, 53 predicted proteins | sample EPASupsiteSAE323_FD_64527 | JGI IMG/M metagenome (GOLD analysis project Ga0074198, IMG submission 64527) | Bioremediated contaminated groundwater from EPA Superfund site, New Mexico - Sample SAE3-23 | ecosystem: Environmental > Aquatic > Deep subsurface > Groundwater > Contaminated ... | reverse complement strand
CGAAAATGGATGCAGAGGACACCCATGATGGCGGCAGGAATCACAGACCATGTATGGACTCTTTCGGAGTTGATCAATTTTAGAGTATAATGGAATAATAATTAATAATTCTAGGACACTAAGAAACATTCGGGACTACACAGTTTTTCATTCGGATCGTCACCTTTATAAACTAAAATTCTCTTTGGCATACTTCGTCAATGTTGGTATTCACTTAATATCAAAATTATGCAGCAAAATAATATGATATCTTTTCTATTATCTTATATTATATGCGAAATCAAAAACCTGGAAAATACAGTAATTTAAACACTATTTAACAGAAATGGACGCGAAATAATTTCAGGACTGCGCAAACATTTGTAATGATTTCACGGCATGGCTGAATAGCTTCAATTTATTTTTCATTGGCTTTTGAGACTGTGCTACGAATCCATTCAGCCTTGCCTCTGAGGCCTTCTTAGATAGAAACTGTTGCCCTGATATTCGGTCTTTACAAGCTTGCCCTGATCGATCAGCCTTTGCACAACCATCCAGCTCTCCTGGGCCTGCAGCAACAATTTTCTGATCGCTGCTTCCCTCATTGGGTGAACGGCGGCAATTGCCAGAATGTCGCTCTCAACATTGCCTGTAAGATCGAAGTTATCTCCTTCATATCCCACGAGAAGCTCCACATGCTTCACCCCGGAGCAAAATATCTGATAGGCTTGACAAATGCTCTCCTCTGAGGGCATTGTGGCCCATATTTCCGCAGGTGGTCTGGTTGGTACTGAGATATAGGCAATGGCTGGATTGACTTTTTCCAGGAATTCCGTCATGGCCGAGAGAGAATTGCAGTCGTCGTTTATGCTGGCCAGAAGCATGCTTTCTGTAACAAGCATGCCTTTATAATCCTTCGAGAAATCCAAAATGCCCTGCAAAATGGCTTCCTGCTCCAGCGCTCGATGAGGCCGGTCCATGCGCCGCCAGGTTCGTTCATCCAGAGAATCTATCTTGATCGAGACCCAATCAGCCTTTGACAGATCTTCAGCCACGCTCTCCTCCCAGATCAGGGACGCATTGCTTATCACAGCGATTTTGATGCCCAGGGGTCGAAGCATATCGATCTCCTGGCCCAGGTTGATGTCTAAGGTGGGCTCTCCATCTGGCACGAAGGTGAGGTAGTCTATTGTCCGACCCATGCGTTTCGAGCTGTCCACCTTCTCCTTAACATCTTCATAGATCTCCTGAGGCGAGTAGTAGGGATGGCGCTTGACTTGCATCTGCAATGTTTTGCCCACCTGACAGTAGACGCAAGAATAGCTGCATATCTTGGCTGGTATGTTATTTATGCCCAGGCTTCTCCCCAGTCGCCGGGAGGGCACGGGTCCAAAGGCTATCATTCTTATCCATCCTCCTTTCAGAGCTGTATTGAGTCTCCCACTGAGAGAGGCCTGCATCTATCGCCCAGAGCCTCTTGCAGTCGACAGACCGCTTTTTGTCCTGTGCAGTGTCCCGGCCGGACGATCGCTGGATCAAGCTCTTTCAGCGCTTCTGCCGTTTCATCTATGCGCCGATCATCTGCACCCATGAGATGAAAGCCTCCAATCACTGCATAAAGCTTCTCGACTCCAGTGATCTTCTGGGCATACCTGATGGTATTGATGATTCCTGAGTGAGCACAGCCTGTGATGACTGCTAATCCTTTGCCCGAAATATTGACGGCCAGTGATTGATCGTCCGGGATGATGTCCTGGCAGTACTGGCCATCTTTTACCGTCCAGAATCCCTCCACCTCCTCGAAGCTCTCGATCCGTGGCACCTCACCTGTGGTCGTGAGCCCAGGAGCTATTGCCACCGGACCCCTGGCCTCCAGTATGATCGCACCCGCGGCCTCAGCTTCTGCTCGGCTGAAGGGAAGGCCTATGAACTTGAGGGCTGGTTGACTTTTGAGCTTTGGCGAGAAGATCTCTGGGTGGGCAAGCACATATATTCTGTTAGTCCTTTGCTGCAGGATGCCCATTAAACCACCTGTGTGATCATAATGGCCGTGGCTGAGGCAGATCATATCGAGATAGTGGAGATCGATATCTAAGGCATCGGCATTGTGCAGCATTATCTCGGATGAGGCACCTGCGTCCCAGAGAATCCTCATGCACTGGGAACCATGTTTCAATTCCAAAAAGATGGACAGGCCATGCTGAGCCAGGACAGAAGGTTTGCTGCTGGAAGCTGAATTTTCAACCACAATGGTCGCACTGATGCCTTGTAACATTGGAGATATTTGAGTCCTCGATAGCTCAAAGACAGCATTATTCCTGGATAATTGGGGCTATGCAGCCTCCAGCATCCACAGATATAGGTCCCATCTGCCTGATAAGAGCATTCTACAAAATTCCCGCAAAATGCTACAGACGTGTTTGGCAGAAAAAAGAAGGGCCCCTCGAGCAACGTGCAGCTCTTTTTTATCTCATGGTTTCATCAGAGTTGGTTTGCTAGAGCCCTCCTGCTCCTGCAAGCTCTCAGGACTTTAATGGCCTTCATCTCATCAAGTTTGCGCTGACGCTTCATCTTTCTATCTCTCGCTTCACTCATGTCCGCTCTCTCTCCATCTCCTAGAATATCTATTTTCCCGTGAGCATCCTGCTATCATATTTGCGGGACCCTTCGCCCTCGTATCGCCCGACTTACTTGGAATGGAGCCTTCTGTTTCGTTTCTCAAGCGAATCCCTGGGTGCGTAACCAGGTGTCGCCAGCTGGCCGAATTCTCATCTTCTTAGAATGTAATTATAGTAATAAAATATAGGTAAATAGGTTAATTTATGGGACGAATCTTTATTATGCCACTTTCAATAACAATCTCGATCCGCCTGCCAGGAACCAGTCCGACCTCATCCATCATTTTTTTTGATAGCTTTATCTTTCCGGTCCCATTTACCGAGTGAAGGAGACGCTGCTCTGCTTTCATGATCTTCACACCTTAGTAACAAACATAATATGCAAATTATAGTACATTAATCCTAATATAACATGATCTATTATGGTATATTAGGTTTTCCTTCGAATAGACACTAGAGGATTCCTAAAAACTTCAAGCTTCTGATCAGATACTTGGTTCATCCCGAAAAATTCATCCCTTTGCGCACTTGAGATGCTAAATTTCCCTGATTACCCCTTTTTTTCTGTCATTTTTCGACAGCTACCGCTCATTCTAAATAATATTTGCCTTTTTCAGTGTGCAGAGTTGATATAGATTGAATGTGAATGCAGCTACCATCATCTTGACACAGACTCTTTGGATAGTAGTAACAAGGACTCTTCCAGAATCGAATACCCTTTTGAGAACTGCATGAGGTCGTTCGCCAGGAGCTCGCAGCTTGCTGATTAATAGGTTTCTCTTTGCATCAAGATCATTTAGGGGCTTGTCGGTTGTTCTGCGTTTCATCGTGAAATCAATACCTTTAGCCCCCACTCCAAAGTATCCTCTATCTCGGAGCACAACCTCGTTCTCGACAGACAGATCAACTTGACTATCGTGAAGCGATGCAGTTGTAGTCTCTATTTCGCGCATTAAACCGTAATCGATATCGGTTTTCTGATGAAACTTGTAGCCAAAATGGGTTTCGTCTCCTTTCTTTGCCCAGGTACCATCTTTACTGCGACGAGTTTTAGCTTCATCGCCACGTTCTTTTTTTGACGATCCAGGATCCGCTTCAATGAATGTGGCATCTTGAATCGTTCCGTGTTTAACCTTTAATCCCTTGGCATCCAATTGCCTTTGAAGCTCACTCCATATGATTTTATCCATTCCGGTTTTCGCCATTCTTTCCCTGAAAAACCATATTGTTCTGGAATCGGGGAATGGATCAGGATAGCTGAGGAATTCCATAAACGATAAGCGATCCGCTATCTGTCGTTCAACCTCAAGGTCGCTCAGGCCATACCACTGTTGAAGTATTAGAATCTTGAACATGACGATAACATCACAGTTAGGTCGCCCACCTTTCTCGGTTTTGTTTTTATACATCCCATCGAGATGTCTTCGGATTGGAGCCCAATCAATCATATCTGATATCTGCAATAGCCTATTTTCAGGCATTTTCTTCTTCTCTCTTGCAGTCTTAAACGCCCAACCAACAAGCGAATTCATAATAAATAATAGTATTATTAGTATATATAGATTTCGATACTTCTAAATAAGGGGGTTTATAGGAATCCTCACTAGAATGATTAAGTTTATCAATTAATATCATGATAAACCGATTTATGAAACAATTATCCGTGTTGGTGGATGATGATATACTGGAGGCGATAGAGAACCGCATCGTAGCATCAGGTCGCAATAAAAGCGATGTCGTCAGAGAGCTTCTGGTGATCGGTCTCAGAAAGCCCCCAACCTCCGCCTATAGAGATCTTGTTCTAAATGCGATTGCAGAGCATGAGCGGAAATTCCACGCACAGGATTAATGCGTTAGGACCAAGATTGGATATTCAGATGGACAGTACTCTGCCGTGCATGTCGATCTTCCCCTCAGAGACCCGAGTGGAACTTATGCGAACATGATCCTGAGCGAGCTGATATTCAATCATGGATATTTGCATCGGTTTTAGATCCTTCTTTGCCCTCAGACGGTTGATCTTCTCAGCCATCGGCAGAGTCTCTGGGGAGACAACAATAAAATCGAAATCCTCGTAGATGGACGGGCCGCATTGATCCTCAATCTTTGTTATGCGGGGCTCTTTTATTCCAAAGCACATTCGCACTAATGAGCACAGATCTCTCGCCCTTAGATCGAAATCCCGGACAGATCTGGTCCTGTTTGATCTGGCCATTTCGTCGGAGGTCAGGCCTATCACCACTTCCCCACCTCTCCCCAACTCAAAGGCACGTCTGAGAAGCGCAATATGCCCATCATGGATTGGGTCGAATGTACCTCCAACAGCAACTCTGGCCATACAGGCCCGCCAATGAGAGTGCGATATAAGTACTTGACGGCTGCAATGCTGCTATTACAGCCTTCGACCCCGGAAACGCTCCAGGACTTTAGCCACAATCCTGCTGGAGCTGCAAAGTTGACAGGGCTCGTGATCCATAATACGCACAATTTTACAGTTTAAGCTCCTGCGAAAAAGCTCTTCACGCAAGATATTCTCATCAAAGTGCTGATCATAGCCCAGCGTAATTATGTCTGGATGCAGCATCTCCACAGTACGGAATATGTCCTTTTCTTCGCCAAGTATGGCCCGGTTCACTACCTTCAGAGAAGCGACCATCTTGAGCCTCTGCTCGTCTGGCAAAATAGGTTTGGGCTTGTGGCGCACATTGATGCCTCTAGCCACAATTACCACCAGCTCGTCCCCTAAAGCTCTAGAGCGCTCCAGGTAGAGGACATGGCCTGGATGAAGAAGATCAAAGGTGCCCGTTGCCACTACCAGCGTCAACGTCTTCCCCCGTTGAATCCGCCATCTTTTTCATCGCCAGCATCGTCTCCGAATTCGTCATCAAACCAGTCGTCCTTGAACTCCACATCCAGTAAGGCGAGATCGCGCCGCCTTCCACTTCCGTCATAGCAAGCCCAGCTATTCATGTCGAAAGGAGGTCCGACGATGAGATGATAGTCTCCAGTTCTGGAGAAGAATATGATGTCCTGTTCAGATGGCCTGAGATCGCCAGAAGGATGACTATGAGCTGATCCCGCCACATGCATGTTGGGCAGCATATAGAGCCGGACCAGAGCACTCATTCGAGAGCTCTCAGTGCCGGGAACAATGAGGACATCACTGATGATATCCTCATCAACGGAAAGCAGTCCTGCGAACTCCACAGGCAGAGATGATCTCGATGCCTCCAATATGAATTGCAGCGTATCGCGAGCAATGCCGCGCACTTTTTTTATTCTCGTCTTCATTCCTCCGTTGCATTCGCGTTTCAGGTCATCTCACAGCGCTCTGGATTCCCGCGAGCGCAGGTGGATGCAGTCTCCTGCCAGAACTCTCAACAGATCGTTGCCCTGCCTGAGCAGAAGAGCACCATCATCGGCCAGATCCACGACTTCGCCCTCAAGATCTCCCGAGTAGGAGCTGATGCGCACTTGCTTATTCAGGGTGAGCGAGAGGCTCCGCCATTCTTCGTAGATATCGGGGACATTCATATCCTCGATTGCAGATTCCATCTCTTCAAGCATTCTGGCAATCAGCTCGCATCTGTCGATCTCTCTTCCCAGCTCTGCGGCCATAGAGGTGGCCCTCCAATCGGCGGGAAAGGACGCGAGACTATTGTTGGCATTGATGCCCACTCCAACCACAGCATAATCGAGCTGGTCCATCTGGGCTCCTACCTCTATCAGTATGCCGCAGACCTTTCGCTCCTGGATCAAGATATCGTTGGGCCACTTGATGCCTGCTTGCAGGCCAAATAGGGAGGATACAGTCCTGCAGATGGCGACGCCTACTGCCATGTTGATCCTGCTAACCTCGGAGAGTGGGATCTTCGGCTTTAAGATGAGGCTCATCCAGATGCCGCCAGGCGGCGAGGCCCAGGGCCGGGTGAGTCTGCCTTTTCCCTGCACCTGAGTCTCGGCCAAGACAACTGTGCCGTTTGGGCTGTCATGGACTGAAGAGAGAGCGGTGGCGTTTGTGGACTGCACCTCGTCGAAGATAAGCAGATCCTTGCCAAGCCACAACGTCTTCAGGTTGTCTTCTATCCTGTCTGCGTCCAATATATCCTGCGTTCCTGTCAGACGGTAGCCCTTTCGGGTAGAGGACGAGATCTCGTATCCTCTCATTCTGAGGGCTTTGATCTGCTTGCAGACAGCAGCGCGGGAGATGGCAAGCTTCTTTGCCATCTCCTCGCCCGATACCCAATCCCCCGAGGCCAAAAAAGATAAGATGTCTTTCGCTGCCAATTTCAGCTCTTCTCCTCTGCCTTTTGTTGGCTGAGGTACGACCCAACGGCTGCGGCAATAGCAGCAATCTGGCGGTCGTCCACGCCAAGGGCAGAGGCCAATGACATGCCTTTATCGTAGTCCTCAACGGCGACTGCTTTAACTGCTTCCATGATGTTTTCCTCTTTAATGAAGTGGGTGTTTATGTCGCCGCTTCTGAACCTCTGGTTTCGAAGAACCGCTTTATGGAATATGACATTGGTCTTGACGCCCACTATGATATACTCGTAAAGTGCCCGCTCCATTCTGGCGATGGCTTCTCTTCGGTCTTTGCCGTGAGCCACGAGCTTGGAGATGAGAGAATCATAGTACGGCGGAATGACATATCCCGTGTAGACTCCGCTGTCTACTCTGATTCCAGGGCCGCCGGGGCTTCGGTAGCGTTTGATCTTTCCGGGTGACGGCGCGAAGTCGTTGAGGGGATCCTCGGCGTTTATTCGGCACTCGATGGCCCAGCCGTTGATCTTCATGTCGCTTTGGTCATAGCCCAATGGATCGCCTGCCGCTATCAGAATCTGCTCTTTGGCCAGGTCAACGCCTGTTACCATTTCTGTGATTGGGTGCTCTACCTGGAGGCGGGTGTTCATCTCCAGGAAGTAGAAGTCGCCGCGGGAGTACATGAACTCCACAGTTCCAGCGCTGGCATAACCGATGGCCTTGGCCGCTTTGACTGCAATTGAGCCCATCTTCTGGCGCAGCTCTTCGGTCATGACTGGAGAAGGCGATTCCTCAATCAGCTTCTGGTGGCGGCGCTGAATCGAGCACTCACGGTCGGAGACATAAATCGTCTTGCCGTGGTTGTCTGCTAGGATCTGGAACTCAATGTGTCTGGGCTCGGTCAGGTACTTCTCGATGTATATGGTGTCATCGCCAAAGGCGCTTTTCGCCACAGACTGGGATGACTGCAGCGCGGGCATCAGTTCCTGGCGGCTCTGAACTATCTTCATGCCGATGCCGCCGCCTCCTGCTGCGGGCTTGAGGATGATGGGGTATCCAATGGCGTCAGCAATCTTTGCGGCTTCATCCGGATCGCTGATGCCCTCTTCGATTCCTGGAACAATTGGAACGCCGGCATCCTTCATGGTCTGGCGGGCTGTGATCTTGGAGCCCATGGAATCTATGGCAGACGAAGGCGGGCCTATGAAGACTATGCCGTTTTCCACGCAGGCTCTGGCGAAGTGGGTATTTTCGGAGAGAAAACCATAGCCCGGATGGATGGCTTCCGCTCCGGTATCGAGGGCGGCTTTGATGATGTTGTCGATCTTCAGGTAGCTCTGACGGGAGGGAGCCGGCCCAATGAAGACCGCCTCGTCCGCGTATTTGGCGAAAAGGGCGTTTTTGTCTGCTTCTGAGTAGACGGCCACTGTGGATATGCCCAGCTCCCGAGCCGCGCGCATCACCCGGATGGCGATCTCTCCTCTATTGGCGATCAGGATCTTGTTGAACATCCCCAGCAGACAGGTGCTGTAAAGGTAAAACCTTTTTGGCGGAGAAGCAAAAGCTAAAAATGAATGAGATCCCATTTTTGTAGCATGAAGCCCAGGGATCTATCAAAGGACGAGTGCTTGAATCTTCTTTCTGCCACCAGATATGGTCGGTTGGGATTGACCAATGGCAATCAGCCCTATGTTGTGCCCATGTCTTATGTCTATCAGGACAGCAGGATCTACCTTCACTCCCGTGGAAATGGACGGAAGGTGGAGTATGTGACTGAAAATCCCAGAGTCTGTTTTCAGATTGATCTGCTGGAGAAAGAGCGCTGGTCGAGCGTGATTGCGACAGGCATTGCCAGGCTGTCGGACAGCGTTGAGGCCAAGCAGAAGATGTTTGATGCTTTCATAAATAAGGGCCAGGGTGGGCACGGTGGCCGGAAGTTCTCTCGCGAGGAGCTTGAGAGGATGCCAATGACCATCTGGGAGATTGATATTCTGGAGATGACTGGCCGAGAGGGCGTCTGGTAGGCTGCGGTTGGTGGTAAAGTGCCCCCTGCCGTGAAGTGGACTGAGAGGTACCGGCCCGATTCTCTCAAAAGGGTTCTCGGAAACGGAAAGGCCATAGAGGAGCTGTATGCCTGGGCAAGATCCTGGGAGAAGGGCGAGCCGATCACGGGAGCTGTCATTCTCTACGGCCCGGCGGGGACTGGCAAGACCTCGGCAGCGCTCGCTCTGGCCCACGAGTTCGACTGGGATTTCATAGAGATGAATGCAAGCGACGCCCGGACTGCAGGGATGATTTCCAAGATCGCCGGGCCTGCGTCGCGTTCCATGACTTTTTCCGGCAGGCCGCGCCTCGTCATTTTGGATGAGGCAGACAATTTGCATGGCACTGCAGATCGGGGCGGTGCCGCAGCCATGCTCAAGCTGGTCAGGGAGACAAATCAGCCCGTCCTCTTGATAGCCAACGAGTACTACGAGATAGAGAAGCCGCTGAGGGATGCTGCCAAGGGCATTCAGTTCAGGTCAGTGCGCTCGACCACCATTGCCCAGGCCCTGCGGGAGATTTGCAGGGCTGAGGAAGTGGAGTGCGATCCAGATGCTCTGATGATGATTGCTGAACGGGCGGGGGGCGACATGCGCTCTGCTGTCAATGACCTGCAGGCTGCGGCCCAGGGCCAGGCGACAGTCAAGGTCGAGGATGTGGCCACAGCCGAGAGGGACGTGAAGTCGTCCATCTTCAAGGTGCTGGAGGTCATATTCAAAGGCAGCAAAGCCCGGGAAGCCTTGCAAGCGTCCTATGACCTGGATGAGAGCCCGGAGGATCTCATCAATTGGGTGGACGAGAATCTGCCGCTGGCCTACAAAGGCGAGGACCTCTGGAGGGGCTTCGAGCATCTCGCCCGGGCGGACGTTTTCCTGGGTCGTGTCCGCGTCAGGCAGAATTACGGGCTGTGGCGCTATGCCGGATATCTCATGACAGGAGGCGTGCAGTCTGCGAAGGCCGCAGCGCGGCACGGCTACGTGGCATTCCGGCCACCAAGCCGCTGGCGCAGAATGGGCCAGACGAGAAAGGCCCGGTCTGTGAGAGACTCGGCTGCCAGGAAGATCGCAGCTCGCTGCCACGTCTCGACAGCTTTTGCCAGATCCGGGCTGATGGGCTTTGTAGGGCTCCTGTTAGCTGACAAGAAGAAGGCCGCCAACCTGGCGGCTGAGCTGGGGCTCGAAGCCGAGGAGATAGCACTTCTCCTGGGCAGCAGCCCGACCACCAAGAAGGTGCAGAGCATCTTTGAGGAGGCGAGCCGGATCAGGGCTGCGGAGCTTTACGAGGAGGTCGAACTCGGCTGGCAGGGAACAGCGCAGCACTCGCTGGGGCACTCCCCTCAGGCTTCTGTCTCAAAGGCTGAGGTAAAGGCGCAGCCGGAGGAGACGGTCCTGCCAAGCCCAGTGAGCGTCGCCGCAACTGAACCGGTCCGGGCAGGCGGGCTGGAAAAAACCGTGGTGAAGGAGCTGTCCAAAGCTGAGCCTGTTCAAGCCGTCGATCTGAAGCAGGAGGCGCCTGCGCCCGCGGGAACGGAGGTGGCAGCGGCCCCGCCAAAGAAGAGGGGCAGGCCGAAGAAGGCCGAGGGCGAGGGAAAGGCGGAGAAGAAGACTGAGACGAAGACCGCGGCGGGTAAGAGGCAGAAGTCGTTGTTTGACTTTTAGCGATGGCAGTGAGAATGGTTTAGATAGCAAGAGCTGAAGGCAAAATCTGGTTTACTTTTTCTCGGAGGTCATTATCAGCTTCGCCCAGCTTCCTGTTCACCAGGATTCTCTTGATCATTGCTGTCCAATAGACCTTAACAACTGAAGGATAAACCAGGCCCGCCGTTGTGCTCGTGGCTGTGCCCAATGGTATCACAATATCGAATTGTCCGGGCTTGGCTGGAACCTTGCTTGATATGTATGCAACTGTGAGCTGCATTACGTCGGTGTCGTGGTACAAAACGAGCGACGGCCTGAGCTTATTATTGACCAGATCTGAATAAGAAAGAGGTGCTAAAACGATATCGCCTTTTTTGAAGTTTTCATTCATAGGCGGGCTCATCTGCCAGTGCATCAGTGAGCGAAAGGGCTGTTATCTCCATCAGGCCTTCCACAATCTTCTCATCGGTCTTGTCCGCATCAGAATCGTATGGAAGGGCTCGCTTGCGCTCCAAAAGCTCGCACATAGACGTTATTTTCTATTCATGGTATTAAAGCTTGATTGCAGCGTGTACCATTGAATCCTGTGGTGGTGACCTTATGAAACCGGCACCCTGCGATCGGGTAAAATTTTGCACCACCGCTGCACCCCTCTCCTGCCCCAGCCCGCACTCGCGGCCCCGCCCCCGCAGGCGCGCGCGTGGCCGACCCGCGCGGCTCGCTGCATCTTTTGCTATTTCATGCAGAACTCCCGCGGCCACAGCCCTTCTTCTTTGGTGCACCGATCCTCAGCTTCAAAGCGGCTGCTGATCATCTCATCCACCTCTGAGGGCTGGACGCCGAATACCTCTGCCAGGATCTCCCTGGCGGCCTGCAGCTCCATAGTCCTATGATCATGCATTGCCTTCTTCTGTGGCCTGAACATCCGCTCAAGAACTCCTGGCATAGAATGAAACATCTACGTAGAAGGATAAGTAGTTTGGCCGGAAAACAATATCAATAAACCATTTTTACATATTAGAAAGTACAAATAAGATACAAATGAGGAAATTGGCAGGTTGATGAAAAGCAAAAGACCTTTGGGAAAAGATGACCTCAAAGCTGCACGGAAAACAAATAAAAAATGAGTCCCGTTTGTGCACTCGCGTCCCTCTGCCACACCTCCGTTCGCTGCATCCCGACCTGCCCACGCCCTCACTCGCTGCCCGCACCAGCAGGCGCGTGCGTGCGCACGGGGAAAGGGGCGAGGCAGACCCAGGCCACCCTAACGTCTCCTCGGCTTCAAGCCTTTGGACCGGAAAATGCTCCGGATCCAGAGGATGATTCGGCTTAATCCGCAGCAGTGTCAACGAGATTACAAAGGAATCAGAACCCACCACTTCGAGCAAACAGGCGATACCGCCCCATTACCGGAATCGACTACCTGTATTATCTTCAATTCCGTATCTGGCTTGATGTCTTTTCCATTTCTAACTAGATATCTGCTCAAGTCCTGGCTGGCATAAGCGGGTATGGGCAACTGGCCTTTCATCTCATCAATCAGTTCCATATCATCCATCTCTTCGCGAAATCGCGCTCGCTGCTCCTAATTAGGGACTCATTCGAATAGTGACTTTTCATCAAACATGGTGCAACATGCATCTTTTTCGCTTATGCATCTGTTTGGGCATACCTCACAAAAGCTGAGCATCTCATCCCAGGCATCTGAGACAATGTCCGTCATTTTGTTGATCAGACTGTCATTGAGATTGGGAAAATATGACTCAATCGGCTCATAGGATATACATACAGCCTCGATCTTTCTTGATAATTTCTGCAGAATAACATCCTTCATCCCCTTGGAATAATAGATAGAGAATTCTGCAAGGGCTTCGTCGCTGATCTTCTGCCTCTTAAGGCGACTTCCGATATCACTTTTCATATGATCATATATCGCCATTGACAGCTCATAGCAAAACCAGTTAAATTTGGTCTTCTCGTCCTCATTGGAATAAAACGAGGTCGGTTTGATCATGTCGAGAGCCTTCGTCTCATTTCGTTTGGTCCGCACCATATCCTTACTATGATCCACCCAGGACATAAAAAAGCATCCTTGACTATTTCTGAACAGTCTCCTTTTCTAAATCGTCTATATACCCTAGCAGATGCACAGTAGTCTTCCATGACATTGTACAAGTCAATCATAACGATTGGCTTAATTGCAGCTTCCATCAATTGTGCGGCAGCTATAAGCCAGAATGATAACATATCCAGCTTGAAGTCTCTCCTAACCTCTTTTGACGATCCCAACATGGACGCTGCGGATCTGGCATTTTTCCTCGTAACTCATAATTACAATGCCGTCCCTGCAGGCAACTTCGTTGAGGTCAAAATTGACGGCAGAGTCTACCAGCTAGTTCCCAATGGCAAGAAACCAGGCCTCTGCGATATTGCAGCTTGATAGAATCTAGCTGAATCGGCCATCACAAGCATCAAATGCGCTTGCTCAGCTCATATTCCGACGGCAAAAACAGAGGGCTCGACGGCAGTGAGCAGAATTGACAGGCCTATTGCCAAGAACACAGCACCGGCCACACGGGTAATAGCTTTTCGATCGATTCTTGAAGAGAGATACCTGCCCAGAAATATAGCCATTATCGTTAGAATGAACAGAGCAATCATAACGCCTAAAAATACCATACGCGGATCATATTCTGTGGCAAAGAGTGCTGAGGCAATCTGGGTCTTGTCCCCCCACTCGGAGAGGAAAATCATGGAGAACCCGGAGATAAAGGCACCTTTGGCTGAGAGGCCGCCCGTCTTCTCTTCGTTGCTCTTGCCCTTGAGTATCAATATTCCAAAGATGATAAAAACCAGCCCGGAGACGACTTTGACCAGGTGGACCGGTATGACCTCATTGACCAATGAGCCCACCATTATGGCAAATCCGTCTGCCAGGAGAAATGCAAGCATCACTCCTAAGAGCAGCCTGGCATATTCGCGGGTCCTGAACGAAAGCAGCAAAATAGATAGTTGAGTCTTGTCCCCCATCTCAGCAAGGCCGACGGCCAGCAGCGGAGTTACCAGATCATCCAGCGATATTAATAATCATTGTGCCCTTGAGGATCAAAGACGTACTGTTTCTTTTTTCATTTTTAGAGTGCAATCTTTAAATACTAATATTCATCATATACTCAGAATTAGGCGATGTTTTATGTACGAACGGATTTTAATAGCAACGGATTTCTCGAAATACTCGGAAAAAATTTCAGCATGTGTTTCCGAAATACCAGGCCTAAAAGAGGTAGTTCTTCTGCATGTTTTATCTAAAGACCCACTGGCCCGAGTCTGGTCTCCCGGCGATGAGATCAAGAAAGCCGAAAAGCAGATGGACGCCACCAAAAATGCGCTTAAAGACGCCAACTTGAGCGTTAAGACGAGAGTGGAGATCGCAGAAGAGACACCGGAGCACACGGTGATCAAGCGTGTCGCCAAAGAGGAAGATGTCTCTCTCGTGGTGATGGGTGCGAGAGGAAGAAGCATATGGCAGGGCCTGCTCTTAGGCAGCGTTTCCAGCGGCTACCTTCGCTATGGAGACCTGGATCTGCTTATCATGCGCTACAAAATACTGGGTGAAGCAGACAAAGAAGAGTTGGGCAAATTCTGCCATAGGATGTTCGAGAGAGTCCTGGCACCCACAGATTTCTCGAAAGCCGGAAACGCCGCCATTGAGAGGATAAAGGATATGAAGCTCACAGACAACGTCCTGCTCTTAAATGTTGTCGCAAAGGGTGAGAGCCAGTCCCAGGTGGATAATGCTCTGAAGAACGCCAGGGGTTTGCTGGATGCGATGAAGGCGGATTTAGAAAAGTCAGGAATAAAAGCCAAGACAATGGCAGTATCCACAGTGGCACAAGAGCCTAGGACCTATGGCTCAGGAGGAATGGTCAAGGTGGAAACGACACCATTAGCCTCTTTGGGCGGCATTGTAGACAGAATCCTATCTGTCGCAGAAATTGAGAATGCTTCATTGATTGCATTGGGCTCTCATGGCAAAGGCTGGCTGGACGAAGCCACCATTGGCAGCGTAGCATCTGATGTGGCAAGGATGGGACAGCGACCTGTGTTGATAGTCAGATCCAGCAAATAGACAGCGTCACGCGAAAAACTATTAGGAAACGCGAGATTTATGACTTTGGGGTAAAGGGGTAGAGAAGACCCATCTCATTCAGGGGATGGGATGAATCCCACCCCTTTCATTACTTTCGCGCCGCCCAGATCAACTATATGGCTCCTTGCTATTTTCTGTGGGTGAACACAAAGAGCCATAAGAATATGCTGAAATTACCTTCCCCAAAAGGGGTCCTTCTTGCGCTTGATCTCCAGGAACTTCTCCAAGACCTCGCGCTCGTCCTCTGCCAGCTTGGGCTTCAGCTCCAGCTCCACAATGCGGGCATGCTTCTCAGGAATGTTGACATAGAGGATGTCACCCTCGTGAATCTGGCGGCCTACGGTTGGCCCGTCGATTGATATGGCAACCTCCTGTCCGACGGTTGCCGATCCGACGTTCTCATTTCTGGCCTGGATTCCCTTGACCTCACCTACATTGGCCCCATCCTCTCTCATCAGATTGAGCTGGGTTCTGATCACTCCACCGATGATCTGCACCCCCACGATGGCCGGCTTAGACTGCCGGAATACGCAGTCAGGCAAAAGTCGCACCGCTCCGGGCCTGATCACCGCCTCCAGCCGCTCTTGCTCTATTCGCATCTTCTGTTTCTCCATCCACTGCTCATAGTTCTCGAGGATGGAGTAGATGATATCGCTGCAAAATACTGGCACATTGGTCTTTTGAATCTCGCTCACAGCATCAGGCAGAATGGCCACATTGAATGCCAGGATCGATGCCAGCAGAGGATCCTTGATGGCGGCAGCTCGGATCACATCCCGTCGGGATATGGCCCCCACATCCGCATAATGAATGGAGATCTTCTTAGCCTTCAATTCGCCCACAAGAGCCTCCAGCGAGCCAATGGTATCTGCTTTGAGTATCACGCCCTCTGCCTCGGCATCAATCCGCACAGCCTCAAGCTCCGACTTCAACTGCTTGGACAGCACCTCGGCCTCTTCAGCAGTTGTCACAACTCGAATAGATGAGCCTGCGAGAGCGTTCTCCAGTTTAGGTGCAGCCACCTTCACTCCGGACGCTGCCACCACATGTTTCACGGGCAGAAATCGTTCATCGCTTCTGATCTCAGCCAGCGGCTTTGGCTTGAGAAGGGCCCGGATCTTGGTGACAATGGGCTCATGTGCAGTTCCAACGATGATCGTATCGCCTGAATTGAACTCGCCGTTGTATAGAATGACGTCCAAGGTAGTGCCAAGCCCCTTCTCCTCTTTAACCTCAAGAATGGTGCCCACTCCAGGACCGCTTGCAGTGAGCAACAGGTTATCCTTTAAAAATCTCTGGGCGAGCCCAACCAGCACCATAAGAAGATCGGGCACACCCTCACCAGTGATTGCGCTGATGGGAACAATTCCAACGGTCCTCGTGAAGTCGGAGATTCTGTCGTACCTATCAGCATCAAAACCATACTTGTAGAGCTCTCCCACAAGCTCATAGATCTTGGTGTCCAATGCCTCGACAACCCTCTCGTTCTGCGCCTTTATGCTCTTGCTGAATGGAGAATTGGTCACTGCATGCCAGCCGCCGATCCTGTCCATCTTGTTGGCGGCTATCACAAATGGAGTCTTAAAGCGTTTGAGAATGGTCAGCGACTCGATTGTCTGAGGCTGGAAGCCATCGTTGACATCAACAATCAGCACCGCTAAATCTGCCAGAGATCCTCCACGGCTCCTCATGGAGGTGAAGGCATGATGCCCAGGAGTATCTATGAACAGGAGACCGGGTATCTGCATCTCATTTCCAAAACGCGATCCGCAAAACTCCTGCACAACGTCCAGCGGCACCTCCGTAGCTCCAATATGCTGCGTGATCAGTCCAGCTTCGCCCTTGGCCACTGCGGTCCCCCGGATCTTGTCCAGTAGCGAGGTCTTGCCGTGGTCTACATGTCCCATAACAACTACTATGGGCGTTCTCAGGTTGGACTCGTTTCCCTTGCGGGCCTTTTTGGACTTCTGTTGCATGCCGGTCGCTTCCAGGAGAGGTAATTCTAAAAAATACTTTTTGGTTTTTGAGAATTTAAAGGCTCCTATGGGTGCGGGCAGATCGCTTTCTGCCCGATCTCACTCGTAGAGCCACGATTCATCGATTCGTTTGTAATCCACAAGCTCGCTTGGGGTAAAGTGCAGAGCTATCTCGCGAGCCGCGGATGCGGCTGAGTCCGAACCGTGCACCACATTTCGCCCGGTCTCAATTGCCAGATCCCCTCTTATGGTTCCGGGGACCGCATCTACTGGATTTGTGGCTCCGTTCATCTTTCTCATGGCTGCAATGGCGCCTCGTCCCTCAACTACCATGGAGACAGATGGCCCTGATGTGATGAAATCCACAAGATCCTGATAAAACTTCTTTCCGACATGCTCGGCGTAATGGGCCTTGGCCTTCTCAACAGGCATCACCGCGAGCTTCATGGCTACGATCTTGAAGCCCTTCTCCTCAATGCGCTGCAGAATCTTTCCGATGAGGCCGCGCTGGACTCCATCGGGCTTGACCATGATGAATGTCCTTTCCAGTTCTGCCAGGCTTTATGCCCCCTTTCTGGCCCACTTGATCCTTCGTGTTACGCGGCCAAGGGCAACGTTATTCTCGCACTTTGCGGAGCAGAAGTAAAAGACCGTTCCATCCTTCTTGGCATAGAGCTTGCCTGTGCCCGGTTCGATGGTCTTATTGCAGAATGAACACTTTCTCTCTTCCATCTTAATTCACCTGCTGGTAAGCTTCTTGGCCTCTCTGGCGGTCTCCAGCAGCATCAGAACATCGCCCATGCGGATGGGTCCCATGCAGTTCCTGGTAATGATGCGGCCCTTGTTGTTGCCTTCCAGGATACGGCACTTGATCTGCGTTGCCTCGCCATGCATCCCAGTGACGCCGATGACTTCGATGACCTCTGCAGGTATGCCGTTCTCATCATCCATCGGGTATCACCTACTTCAAAGCTGTCACTTTCGAGACTATCTCATCAAGCAACTCTTTTCCTTTTCCGGGCTCTACTATGGCCGCAGCAGCGCTCTTTACGCCCAAGCCTGCAGCAGCACCAAGTTCGCTCTGCTTCTTGACATAAATATAAGGCGTCTTCTTCTCTTCGCAGAGGGCGGGAATATGAGCCACGATCTCGGGTGGCATGACATCCTCGCCGACGATAACCAGACGAGCCACGCCGCGTTCAATGGCCTTAGTGGCCTCGTTGGTTCCCTTCTTAATCCTTCCAGTATCGCGAGCCAGCTCGAGGGCCTCAAGTGACTTGCTGGCCAGCTCTGCTGGAACATCAAACCTTACGAATATCGGTCTTGCCATAATTTAATCTCCTTCCGGGCACCATGCCCATCATCATTCATCGCAAAAACGCCTAATGGATTAGACGGTTCAGATTACAAGAAGCCATTAGCTTCACATGTAAAAAGGTTGCGCTACGGCCCGAGGAGAGCCGTCAGCACGCTTTGAAGATCTGCGCTGGCTACATTACCGGATAATTCTATGTCAGAATCCTGGCCGGTCACGCTAAAATTGTATTTGGAAGCAATATCATTAATCCTCTGGCTTGTGCTTGGCTCAGGATCAAGAACCCTGGCGTCAAGAGAGTAGCCGTTGTCTTTGGTATTATTTGTGGCCTTCATGCCCAGGTAGAACTCCCTGTACGCGCCGGAGAGTGGCATATTTCCCCCACCACTGCCTAAAGCCTCCAACTGCAGGTCAGAGTGATTCTCGCCCGCCAATGTGAAGTTCATAGTGGGCATGCTTCCGGCGATCACATCTATCACCTGCGGCACCGACTCCTGAGTCCCGAAGAGGACAGGCATTCCTAAAACTGTGACAAAATCGGACCCTGTGGGGATCATCATGTAGTTCTCATAGGGTATGACCAGGCTGTTGTAACCAACTGCATATGGCTTGATCCAGTGGAACTCCGCCCAGGTCCCATTGAAATTGATTCTGGCCATTCTTTCCATCGTTGTGCTGTAAAGCTGGCCGGAGTATCTCAACCCCAGGGTATCGGGCAGAGCTACAGCAACTGCATTCGTCAGGTTATCCGATGCGCTCATATTGATCCAGTATGCCATCACTGTGCTCTCTGGAGCCATTTCCAATACATCCTGGAGCCCCTCGAAGTTCCATTCTACAAGGTTGCCCTGCATTCCAAATGTTTGGACAGAGCCGCTGTCCGATGACTCAACAGGAACATCGCTTTGGTCGGATCCCCTCAACACAAATCCTGCAAAGGCGGAGAGTACCATAATTGCGCCTACAAAGATTGCAAAAGCCTTCGAATTCATCCGAACCTATCTCGCGAGACCAATTATTTAACTCTTCTCTGCGAGCCAGAGAGGCTCATCCTGAATATAATCCCTTTTCAGGCCAAGAGCAATCTCCGCCTTCTCCAGTTCGCGGCCCAGGTATCCGGCGTGATCAAGACGACTGACGAGACCCATATCGATGAGTGTATTGAGAATGTCTCGAGCACTCCTTCCGGCCACAGCGATCTCTGTATTTTGCGCCACGATCTGGCCATTGGCCACAAATATTCTGAAACTGCCAGAAGAGTCTGGCACGAACTTGTATCCCTCTTTCGCCTGCACGAATTTCTCAGGCAACGCCTCCTCGGGCAGGCGTCGCTTTTCCTTCAGGATGAGAAGATCGAGCCCCAGTTCCTTGGGAGGCGCTCTTCGACTGGACCCCAGCAGCATCATTCGCGAGGATATTGCAAGTTCTCGCACGCTTCCTCTCGCCTTGGCGCTGTACTCAGGAGTGAAGAGTATGCTGGCACAGGTCTCTGCACCAATGGCTGCCAGGAGGGCGTTGGCTCCGGGAGTATCGGCATCCAGTAGCTCAGTTACATTGCCCGCTCCAAAGAACAATGGAATGCCAGGATGATTTCGGCAGAATTGCAGATATCTCTCGATGGATCCCGCCAATCCCAATAGCGGCGGATCGAGGACCGGGTCGGCGATGACAGAGATCGACATATCTTGAGCGGTTTTCAGGTTATCCTCAAGGCTGATTGCACCTGGACCGGAGATTACCACAGCCGGTACGCCTGCTTTGGCCACAGCTCTGCCAACCATTGGAAGGCTCTGGCCGTTTAAGCTGAGAAGGAGATCGGCTCCCCCCTCAAGTCCGGCCATTATCAGCTCCGGGACGAGCGTATCAATGCTTATAGGTAGATCAGTTGCCTCTTTGGCAGTTTTCAGCGAGGCCCTCACCTGTTGAGAATCGGCATCCAATGGAATACCCAGGTCGATCATATCGGCACCCTCGTCTTTATAATAGCGGATCTTATCCAGGAGGGCGGCATTAGAAAGGCGCGTGGCATCGACGATCTCAGCCAAAACCTTCATGCGAGAGCCTCCGCCGATCTTGACGGCCCCGATGACGAGCCTTGCACAGGCCTTTTTCTCCAGCCTTTTCACCTGGCGACTGGCATGCTCCCGCATCCTTCCGAGCATCAGCTCACAGGCGGGAACCATTCGAGACAGTTCAATCTCATTTTTGGCCAGGCGATCGAGCACAGGCCCCAGGTCGGCGGCATTCTTTGGGCCCAGGCGAATTGGAGTCTCCAGAGCGCTCTCCACTTCCCTAAAGTCTGCGGTAATCGCTCCAGGTATCAGGATGAGGTCGTAGCCATGTGGAGCAGCATCTAAGAGCATCCTGGGCGTTATGAAGGCCGCTACATCGACGTCTGCTACGAGCACATCCGCCCCAGCCCGGCAAGATCTGACCTGTTCTTCGGCCATCCTTCCTGTAACCAGAAGGATCTTTAAAGCAGGCAAAGCGTTCCTCTCAACCTAACGGGCGTCGCAGTATCTAACTTCATCCACATCCAGCATGAGTGGCGTTCCTGGCTCGAAGTTTGTGATCCTTCTCACCCGGCCTACCGCCATGAGCTGCAGCTGCGCCCTGGACGCCTGGGCCTCACGCTCCTCATAGTAGTCCTCGCTTGACTGAATGGTGCGGTGTGTGATCGTCTGCATGGCTCTGATGCTGGCAATCAGGCCTGTAGTCCCAGGAACTATGTCCGGAGCACTGGATTCGGTAAGAAATATCCGGTCTCCAGGCTGGACGCTCAGAAGGGCAAAGAAGTTGTTGGGACTCCTGATCTCCACCGTCCTGACCTTGGCTGCGACAAGTTCCTTTATCACATGTTTAGCCAATCCCGTTAGCGCTATGTAGATCATTAGGCATCACCCGTACATTGGAAACTCTTTTGGCATCTGGACCTGCTGTTCATCCGGGGACGCGGCTTTCATCTGCTGGGCGAGCTGCGCCATCTGTAGCTCGATCTGCTCTGCCTGTTCAGAGAGTTTGGCTGTGCTAATATCCAAATTGCAGATCTTGTTGAGGGCCTCAATTGTTGCTATCGCCGCCCTTGGGTCTGGTTCCGCCGAGGCTGTCTCGCCGAGCAGACAGATGGCCGGCATATTTTTAATGCGGCACTCATTCATGATGCTGCCGGTGATACCTGTGATCGTCCCCAGCTCAAAGACCTCTGTCTTCTCCTTGATCTGGTCGAGCATATCCTGACGGCTGACTGCGCCAAAGACCCGGTGCTCCTCGCCCATCACTGTGATGCCCGCAAGACAGATCATCTGCTTAGCGCTGATGGACTCTGCGAAGGAAACGATCTCCTTTCCAATCTCAAAGGAAGCGAGAGGATGAACTGGTATATCGGCTGTGAGGATTACTATGCCCCTGCTGGCATCCTCGTAGATCCTGACTGGCATGTTCACTATCCCCCCCAGGAGAACTGCCAGAGGCGGAAAGTACCTGGAGCTCATGGCACCAAGATAAGTCATCTTCAATTCGTTGACTATGTACTGGCTGGCTATGTTGCCCACCAGGCCTATTCCAGGAAATCCCTCGATCAAGATTGGATTCTTGACGGAGGGCTCCTTCTCCAAAATGACCTGGACAATTTCCTTATCCATGCAAAATTATTGGGCATTTATCCGAGATAAGAGCATCGCTTCGGGGAACCTTTTTAAGGATATAACCCCGCTAAACAGTCGTATAGCGGCCAGAAGAGAACACTGTACTTTGGGGTCAAAATGGCAAAGCAATATAGAGATGTTATCGATCGGGCCCGGTCATGTGGCCGGACCTACCTGATGGAACATGAGAGCAAAGCCGTTTTAGAAAGCCTGGGAATCACCACCACTGGAGCCGAAGTCGCAAAGACCGAGGACGAAGCTGCAGAGATCTTTTCTACTCTAGCCAGTCCTGTGGCCATGAAGGTGCTCTCCCCTGATGTCGTCCATAAATCCGATTCAGGCGGAGTCAAGCTTAACTTGAAAAATGGCGACGAGGTAAGGTCCGCCTATCGTGAAATCGTCGCCGCATTTTCCGGCAATAGGCTCGAAGGCGTCTCTGTGCAGAGGATGGCCCGGCCTGGAGTTGAGGCCATCGTGGGCGTGGCCAATGATGCAACATTTGGGCCGGTGTTGATGTTTGGCCTTGGCGGAGTCTTTGTAGAGGTTCTAAAGGATGTCTCATTCCGCTCGATCCCAATCTCATCCTCAGATGCTAAAGACATGATTGAGGAGATCAAGGGCTACGCACTGCTACGGGGATACCGCGGCTATTCTTCGGATATCGATGCCCTGGAGAAGCTGCTCCTGTCGGTATCCGACTTCGTGATGGACAATCCCGATATCTCGGAGATGGACCTCAATCCAGTGTTCCTCTATCCGGAAGGCTACATGGTGGTTGATGCTCGCATCATTTTGGGCGAGCCGAGGCCGGAGCAGCCTGAGGCCAAAAAGCAGGACCTGCACGACCTGTTCTATCCGAAGAGCATTGCAGTCATTGGTGCCTCCGGCACACCGGGAAAATTGGGATGGAACGTCTTTACCAATCTGGTCAGCCATAAGTTCGGGGGAAAGCTCTATCCAATCAATCCCCGTGCCGACGAGATCTGCGGATGCAAGGCATATCCGTGCATCAGCGCAGTGCCTGAGCCAGTTGACGTGGCAATCATCCTGGTCTCGGCTGGCATGACCCCGGATGTCGTGGAGGAGTGCTGCAAATGCGGCATACGCTACATCGTGGTCGAGTCAGCAGGGTTTGCGGAACTTGGCGAGGACGGCAAGAAGATAGAGCTGCAGATGAAGGAAATCGCAGACAGATACGGCGTCCGGTTGCTTGGGCCAAACTGCTCCGGCATAATCAACACCCATTGCAGCATGGTCCAGTCAATTGGTATTGTTGATGCCCTTTCGATGGGCAATATCGGTCTCGTCTCTCAGGCAGGGGTCTGCGCTGCAGGGATGCTCTGGGGCCTGCGTCATATCATGGATTTCGGAATCATCGCAACCATCGGCAACAAGCTGGATATCAATGAGACGGATATCATGGAAGCTGTAAGCAAAGACGAGAACATCAATGTCATCTGCATGTACCTGGAGTCTGTGAAAGGCGGTCGCCGTTTCATTGATGCTGCAAGGCGCATCACCCGCGATAAGCCGATAGTAGTTCTCAAGTCAGGTCGAACCGACGCAGGAAAAAAGGCAGTCGCATCCCACACAGCTTCGCTGGCCGGAAACGACCAGATCTTTTCCTCGGTCTTTCGTCAGTCGGGCATAATCAGGGCACGCGATTACGAGCACATGTTTAACCTGGCCCGCATCATATCCAAACAGCCGTTCCCCAATCGTGAGGGCGTGTTCATCATAACCTATGCGGGCTCCTTAGGCGTTATCGCAGCCGATGCCATCACCGACAACGGCATGCGTCTGTCAGAGCTTGAGCCTCAAAACAAGGAGAGGCTGATGAAGCTCTTGCCCGACTATGTCTGCGGCATGAATCCTGTGGACTACACCTTCAGCCAGGATGCTGAGACCGTGAAAAGGACGATTGAGATCGGAGTTGACAGCGATGATGTGGGCAGCTTCATAGTTGTCCTTCAGGCTGAGATCCTGGACAGCTACGCGGACGCCCTCAAGAACATAGACTACAAGGGCAGGCCGATCATTGCATGCGTCGCAGGAAAGGAGTTTGCCATGCCCGACGTGATAAAAATGGAAAACGCTGGCATTCCCGTCGTCTCCACTCCAGAAGAAGTGGCTGACGCCCTCGGCATCATGTACCGCCACTACAAGCGGATAAAAGGGCAGGCCCCCCAGAAATAGATGCAAAGCAAAGTTGAGGTGAGGTGAGCAGAGCAGATCTGAAAAGGACCTGGGTCCGAAAAGACTCATGGCTCTTCTCGGCTCTGTCTTTGGGCTGACATCTCTCTTTTTTCCTTCAAAATTCGGTCGTTTTGAAATGCCAGGCGGCTCAAGGGACCTCGTAGTTGGATGCGCAGCATATCTTGGTCATATTCGCCTCCATAGCATCGTAATACTCGTCTGATCGACACGCACAATCTGTGAAATTAGTGGCTATATTGAAGGTCTCTGGTGGATTCCATTCGCCCCAGTATCCTCTGGTTGTATTGTTGAGCATGGCCGTGACATTGATTGCATTGATCTCATTCAGGCAGCATGGCAGTGGCTGATAGAGGGTCTCAAATGCAGTGCTATTACTGGCCTGTAGTATGACCTCCTTGCATGTAGCCCTGACCGTCACGAAATTCGTGTATAAACTGCGTTCGCCATCGATTTTGGCCCACATCTTTATCGTCAGAGACCTGCTGATATCAAGAGATGGAATGGTCCAGTTGATCATCTGGCCGTTGGCCTTGGCCCGGAGGCTGGAGTTGATGAAGCTGCATCCTTCCGGCATGTAATCCGTCACAACAAGGGGCTTGAGCAGTTTGTTGCCATCGTTGCTGACATTTATCAAGAAGAGGACGATGTCCTCGCCCGCCATGACAGCTTTCTTGCTGATATTAACGTGAGGATAAAGATGGCGTGGATTTGAATATACGGCTATGGCAGTATCGATCTGATAGCTCCCAATGAATGTCTCATCCAGAGCAGCGCTCTTGCCGTTTTTCAATTGCATGTTGAGGCTTCCATTGAACTTTCCGAGAACTGAAAGGCGGGACTCATCCATGAATGCCTCCTTATCCAAAGATGAAGCACTCTGGATATTCTCGCTTATGAAAAGTATCTTATCCTTTTCGCGGGTCCACATGCCCTCATGCCAGAGGCTGGCATAACTGATGTTTGCCGACCCGGCACTAAGCTCTAATGGGGCATACTGCATCTTTGAGACTTTTTCGACTGATAGGAGCTGGGATGTCTCTTCAGAGGAGTAGTACCCGCTGCCAAAATCATAGGATCTCAGTTTGCCTGTTACCCTCTCGTCAGAGGAGACAAATCCTTTGCCTTTTCCGGATTTAGAGAACTTAACGCTATCCCCATACGAATCCACAGACTCTTCTATCCGGAAGCTGCCGTGATAGTTCTCGTCTATCTCCTGGGTGAGAGAGGTTTTATCTGCGGAATACTTCTTGTATTTGATCCGGGCCATGCCATTGACCATGTTCACCTGAGAATCATAAACAGTCTGATTCATGTCCGCTTGAAATGAGCTGCTCTTGTTCAGGGTATCGGCGTACTGATAATGCTCGCTGACCTTATCAAGCAGGATCTTGTTCTCTACGTCGGTTCGCTCCGACCACAGCGAATCGTACTCGATGCTTCTGTCGCCCGGCAGAGGGGACGTCGTCTGCTGATATTTGGCGAACAGCGTCCTATCAAGGCTCACGCTCTTGTTCTCCTGGTAAAGGCTGCTTCTCTCCGATTCTCTGTAGGTGCCGCTGCCGTGTAGCCTGCTCAAAATGCTTGTGCCGGCTGAGCCTATCAGGGTGACAGACGAACTGGCGTTTGCAGGAAATGGGAGATTATAATAATATCCGGTTATATTCGCCCTGTTTATGAGCGACTTCTTCTCCTCTTCGGTTGACAATTCTTTCCGGACGTATGAATAACCCACACCACTTACCTCAGATGTCTCATGGAATGTCGCATTCGCCTTCTTTGGGATCTGCGCAATTATCGTGATTGTGCCAGATTCGTTTGCTTTTAGAATTCCTATATCCCATTTCAGGTCGCGGCTGCTTGGATTAGGGGACTGAGGCGGTGATGCACTGATAAGCGTCACCTCAGGGAGATAATCGGTGACAGTCACATTGGTGGCAACTATTGGTGCGGAATTTCCATACCGAATGGTGTATGTTATGTTCTCCCCCTGGCCGTAACTCGTTTTATCCGTTGTTTTATTGATCCAAAGGGAGTGAACCACAAGCGTCTCCAATGATGCTTTAGTACCCGCAGATTGGGTGGAGTTTATCTTGTAAGTATTGATGAGCCATGTAGCGTTATTCTGGATCGAACCGTCAGATTTTACCTTTACCCTCATGGTTATCGTGCCCTCCTCATCAGGATATAGGTCTCCTACGCTCCACCAGTAATAGTCTCCATAATTGCTGCCATTCAAGGGAGGATTGGACGTTACATCAACCAGATCGACGCGCCGGTCCAGCCAATCAAAGATAGTCACATTGGTCTCCAATGCGGCGCCAACATTTTGATAGCTAATGGTGTAGGTCAGTGTCTCTCCTGGCGATATCGGATTGGGATAGGCGCTCTTCGTGATATTCAGTCTCTCTCCTGCAACGGTTGTGTTTACAATGCTAATGTTACTGCACTTCTCCTTGCAAGAGATCTCTGCCAGATTGGTAATTATCAATCCAGGCTTGACGAGGGGATTTACCCTGGTCTGGATACTGATCTTTCCCAATTCACCTGCAGCCAGATCCCCAAGGCTCCATCTATCGATCGTCCCACTATCGGGCGATGGATCCGATCTCAGGAAGGTGACACTCTTGTTGTAGCTCTCTGTAATCACAACATCATGCGCAACTGAACCAGCAATATTTTGATAGACGATTGTGTAGTTCAAAAGAGCCCCTGGATCCACCGGATCTTTATCTACCGACTTCACGATAGCAATAACCGGCAGCTCCCGGACGACCTCCAGCGTGAATGAATCGTAGTCAGATACTTTCACACCCTCTTTCGTCACTGCCGTCACGGTAGCTATATTTTTGAGATAATATGTCTCTATATATTCTTTATATCCTGGGGTGATTTTAAATTCCTTTGATAATATATTCCCCTTAGAGTCAACGACTAATATCAATGTGTTTCCGGTTGTGTAATCGATGATTGTAATAGTACGATAACCTGGAGCAGGCATGTCGTACTCTATCTTCAGGTACTCTCTGGTTGCAGGAGGAGGAAAGTAGACCTCCTCAAAGACGATCTTCCCGGATGGAGCATAACCCACTTTCATCACTGCACCTGTGACTGCATCAGCATAGGTGGTTCTATTCAAATTCCCCATCAGGTCGAACATCCTGCTCAGCGATTCGCCCGTCACCTGATTGGTGTAGTTATAAAATGTAAAATTGGTCTTATTGATGGTTTCATGTCCTATCTCCAACTCTGCTGCAGTGGTATCGAACTGGCCGGACGATCGACGTAAATTATCCATTACGATCTCCAGGCGGCTCTTGATATCCATCAGTTTTTTTATGGTCTCTTCCATTCCAGCAGAATTGGCACTGCTCTGCATGATATGCAGCATTGGAGCCTCAGGCGGCTCTTGAATGGTGTACTCGCATTCATACCACCAGGATTCCCCAGGATCCAGCACCCCATTGCCATTATCCCCGCTTTTATAAACGGGAATGCAATTTTGCCCCCAGCTCTGTATGTCAGTGAGATTCACCGTCAATAGGGGCTTGCCCCCGGCGTTGGTGACATTATATGTGTATAATACCTTATCTCCGATCCTTGTAGGCGACGAAAACACGCAATTTTTCTTCAGGATTATTGCTGGAGCATGTTCTATGTCCACCGTCAGATCGAATTTATAATCCTTCTGGCAGCCACTTGAGGTTGTCACCGTACATGTGATCATTGTCTCCTGAGGAGAATATACATTTGGAGCCGTCCAGCTAAAAGACCTCCCAGTCGAGCTGGTGGGGCTGCCGGAGGATGCTTTCCAGAAAATTGATGAATCCGGGGGAGTGACATTCGTAGCGCTAAATGTAAAACTGCTTCCAGATAATACTTTATCTATAATTTGACCATCTGCCGGTCCCGTGCAGAGCAATATCAGGGATGCACCCAATGCGGCTATTAATGCCTTTTTTAAAGAGCATTTTTTCCTGCTATCACTCATCCAGGCCATTTTGTCAGGCTCATTTCCATCATACGACATTTTCTTCTTGCCTTCATCTCTCGCTGTCAAAGCTGATCGTCGCCTCAGGCTCCGGAAGAATGGTTATAGTCATGTTGCACGCAGCCCAATGCTCCTGATTTCCTTCTTCCCTTTCATCTGCCAGATAGACCTGCAGATAATGCTCGCCCAGTGCATAGGCCTGCCAATTGATGTCTATCCTGTCACGACTCCATGATATCTCCCGCTCGATCTCTATTCCGTCCAGGTACCACCGAATGCGACCAGAATTTGTATCATTGATAACTGCTCTGTAGGTATCCGTTCGATCATGGCAAGTGTGATCTTCACCGATAATTGTGCAGGGGCAGTCATTGAGGATAAAGATCTGGCTGAAGGATGACGTTCTTCCTGACTGATCTTCTACCAGCAGTCTGACCTCATAGCTACCTATATTTCTGTAGGCATGCGTTGGACTCTTTTCAATGCTATGATATCCATCACCAAAATCCCAGTCATAGGTGTATGATCCATCGCCACCGGTCGTCTCATCAAATAAATTGACCTCTCTCGAACAATTCTCGACCTTACCAGAAAATGAGGCCGAAAGGGGCATCTCTACGGAAAGCTCTGTCTCCCAGCCACCATAGCATTTGGTGTTGCGGTTACTGCATTTTCTATTAGCATTATCGCAGCTTGTTTTTTTTGCAGTCTCCCAGCTTAAGACAAACCTCTTGAACATGATCTCATCACCCCTTTTCCAGATCATGCTGTAGATGGGATAATCCTTACTGGATTTGGGATCAATTTCGTCTAAGACGCATAGCCCATCATCATAAAAAGAGTGGCTCAGCACGCCGTCGATATACACGTCTGCAAGCAGTATAGCAGCATATCTCGGAGAATTGGCGATATTGCGCAACGTGACCCACAGATAGCATGATTGCTCCTCGCCAGGGGCTCCCTGTGGCAGATCACCACCCGCAGCATCCCCAATCCATGCCCTCGAGACGATTACATCATTGGCCCGGCATTGGAACTTGCATTCCGGCCAGTCTGCAGACATGGCAGAAGGCAAGATCAGGGCTAGGATGATGACTCCAATGATGTAGGTATGGATCCGACTCATATATCACTCATCTTTTTTATTTATTATCACTATGGAAAAATATAATCATAAAATGAAAATGCTGCACCCGAGCGAGCTTTGGGCTCAGGTGCACCGCTCAATCATTTGGCTCTCTCAGGCCTCCTCCATTTCTATTTCTGCGGATGGTTCCGGTATAACCTTCAGAACCATGCTGCACTCATTTGTGGACCAGAGAGCATTCTTGAAGTACTCGTTAACGACCACTTTGAGAGAGTACTCTCCCTCCTGGTAATTGGCGCCATTGAGTACAATCTCTTTGCCGGTGCCTACAGCAGTGTCGTCCATTGTCCAGTTATAGCTGTAAGTGAACTTCGGGTCCTCTGTTGCAGTGTAGCTGTAGGTCTCCTCTTTGTTCCTGCAGAGAGCAGGTCCATCCACTCCGCATTCCGGCTGGGAGCATTCCTGAGAGTTCTTGTTGGCCTCTGCAACAGTATTTTCCAGATGCCAGACCAGAGAATTTTCAGGAGATGTTACGGCGAAGACCGCGCCCGAGCTTCCTGGCTCAAATGTCGTCGGCTGTCCACGATCACCCGGGTTCGGAGTGAACCTGTTGTCGTTTCCTATGGCTACGGTGACTGGATAGCTGTTCGGGTTGTTGTAGCCAAAGAACGCTGTGAATGAATGCTTATCGTTTACATGGACGCATATCAGCACAGGCGTTAGAGGATCTCTGGTTATGGCAACCGTGGCTGAGGCAGTGGCTGTAACGCTGTTGCCTCCCGGATCTCTGCCCGTAAGTGTCGCATTATTGATTACAGGTCCTGGCACATCCTCAACGACAATGATGTATGTCGCAGTTGCAGTGATCGTCCCACCAGGCGCAACAGAGTCCTGTGACAGGGTGATTGTGCCGATCTTGTCATCTATCAGGCTCAGGGAGCTGATTGTAACCCGATTGTTGTTTGTAATGGTGTACGTGTAGGTTACAGTATCTCCAACTTTAGCAGACCCGGAAGATGCCGTCTTGGTCAGTGTTATGGCCGAAGAGGTGTATGTTATAGCAACTGTCGCTGTAGCTGTAGATGTCACCGTCTGTTCCTGGATGTCTAAGCCCGTTGCGGTGACCACGTTGGTCAGGGGGCTTGGCAGATCGGCTTCTACTAAGACGTGATTTACAGTTGCAGTCGTGCTCTCTCCCGGTGCCAGAGTGTCGTCTACTAACGTTACCGCGCCGAGCTTATCATCGCTCAGGTTTATGCCATGAATGGTGACTTTACCATTGTTTGTCACAGTGAACGTGTAGGTTACTGTGTCACCTATGGTCGCTGATTGAGGTGCTACCGTCTTGGCAACAGTCATAGATGCGTTGTAGGTCAGTTGAACCGTTGCAGTATCTGTAGATGTTAGCGGCTGTCCTAATCTGTCCGTTGCCGTGGCATTGACAATGTTGGTCAAAGGTCCGGGGATATCTGTCTCGAGGACGATATGTGTCGCAGTTCCTGTGACCGTCTCATCTGGCAGCAAAGAGCTCTTGCTCATGGTGATGGTGCCAAGCTTGTCATCGATGACCACAAGATCACTGATGGTAACCTTTCCAGTATTCACCACAGTGTAGGTGTAGGTTATGGTGTCGCCTACTGCAGCAGAGACTGTAGATGGTTCCTTGGCGATAGTCATGCTTGCTGCATAGGTCAAATCCACAGATGCCGAAGCCTCGTCTGTGACATCCTCTCCAACGCTGTCCTTTGCAGTTGCTGTGGCATTGTTGGTCAGAGGTCCTGGAAGATCTGTCTCAAGTACGGTGTACGAAGCGGATCCGGTTGCAGTCTCGCCTGGTGTCAGAGCCGTCTTATCAAGAGTTATGGTTCCAAGCTTGTCGTCTGAGAGCGCAAGCGTTGTGATGTTGACATTACCGCTGTTTCTCACCGTGTAGGTGTATGTAACGGTATCTCCTACGGCGGCGGTGGTTGGAGACGATGTCTTTACAACCTCAAGAGCCGCGTTGTAGGTCAGGTTTATGGTTGCCGTCCCTTGAGAGGTAACATCTCTGCCCAATACATCTGTACCTGCAGCGGTGGCCACATTGGTCAGAGGTCCAGGCAAATCGGACTCGACTATGGTATGCGTTGCCGTTCCGGTAGCGGCCTCGCCCGGTGCCAGACTGTCTGTGCTCAGGGTGATGGTTCCAAGCTTATCATCCACCAGTGTCAAGCCGCTGATGGTTACATTTCCTGTGTTCTCCAAAACGTACTGATATGTTACTGTCTCGCCAATGGAAGCAGTGTCTGACGATGGCGTCTTTGTCACTGTCAGGTCTGCGGTGTACGTCAACTGAACTGTAGCCTCAGCCTGTTCTGTGACCTCATCTCCCAGTATGTCCGTTCCCGTAGCAGTGACATTGTTGGTAAGAGGCCCAGGCAGATCTGCCTCGACTACGGTGTGCGTTGCCGTTCCAATGGCAGTCTGTCCTGGTGCCAGAGACGTCTGGTTCAGCGTTACGGCTCCAAGCTTGTCATCCGTGATGGAGAGCGAATTTATGGTAACCGTTCCAGTATTTCTCACTGTATAGGAGTAGGTTACAGTCTCGTCCACGTTTGCCGTATTGCCAGATGGTGTCTTGGTCACTTCCATGGAAGAGGTATAGGTAAGCTCCACAGATTCAGTAGCTGTAGTGGTGACAGCTCCATTCTGACTGTCTGTACCTGAGGCCGTGGCATTATTGACCAGAGGTCCAGGCAGGTCTGTTTCGAGGACTGTGTAAGACGCGGATCCTGTGGTCGATGCACCTGGGGCCAGGGTATCGGTTCCCAGAGTGATTGCTCCGAGCTTGTCATCGGTTAATGTCAAGTCATTTATCGTAACCGATCCGTTGTTCGTTATGCTGTACTCATATGTTATCGTCTCGCCCACAGCAGCAGTGTCTGACGAAGCCGCCTTGGTTAAAGCAAGACTCGACTGATAGGTCAGATTAACTGATGCTTTGGCATCCGCAGCGACTGTCTCGTTCTGGGTATCCGTTCCCGTAATTGTGGCGTTGTTGACCAATGGTCCAGGCAGATCGCTCTCTAAAACAACATGAGTAGCAGTGCCTGTTGTGGTCTCTCCAGGACTCAGGCTATCCTTGAGGGTGCTTATGGTTCCAAGCTTGTCATCAACCAGATTCAGGTCGTTGATGGTTACCTCTCCGGTGTTCTCTACCGTGTACGTGTAGGTTACAGTATCTCCCACTGCAGCAGTGTTAACGTTGGGTACTTTGGTCAGAGCCAATGAAGCATTATAGGTCAGGTCAACGGTCGCGTTGGCAGTGGTGTTGGCAGGTTTGTCGGTTCTATCCTCTCTTCCTGAAACGATGGCTATGTTGGTCAGAGGTCCAGGCAGATCGCTCTCGGCAATGACGTAGGTGGTCGTGCCTGTAGCCTGTTCATTTGGCAGGATAGTAGTCGGGCTCAGTACGATGGTTCCGAGCTTGTTATCGGTCAATACTAGGGAAGTGATACCGATCGTCCCGGTATTTCGAACTGTGTAGGTATATGTTACAGATTCGCCTACACTGGCTGTGGCAGTAGAGGCGGTCTTTACCAATTCCATTCCGGTGGTGTAGGTTACATTTGTTTGGTAAGTACATGTTATGCTTCTGAATGGATTGGTCGAACCTGGAGCTACATCCGAGTAATCCTTGGTCAGGGCCATAACGATGGTGTGGTTGGCGACATCGTACTGGGACCAGTCGATATTAACGCTGGGTCCAGTGGCTCCATCTATCTTCTTGCCATCGACGGTCCACTCAAATGTCAGTTGGCCTGTTGTGCCTCCAGAATAGGTGTAAGTGGATACGTCGTAGGGTCCAACGCTTTCGGGCCCGTCTATGCCGCAAACCGGCAGAGGATAAACGTTGAGGGTCGTATTTGTTTCATTGACACAACCTCCTTCTATAGTTCTAATATACAAATAGATATGGACTTGTTTGGACCCATCTTCTTGTGAGACCAGAGGAGCGGTAAATGAGAATGTTCGTGCTGTTCCCGTACCGATGAGAGAGCCTTCGGTATCTGCAGCCCATTGGTAGTAGTAATCTCCCTGTGGTGCGTTTAAGGTCACAATCTGTCCAGAGGTTACGAGCTGGCTTATGGTAAGGGACGGCGGAGCTACTACGCTCAACGAATCCCCTGTGAATAAAATTACCAGCATTAGCAATATTGATATCACTATTGCGCTTCTGTGAGATGACATAATTTTCCCGCCTATGCATTTAATTTCTTTTTTGCAGGGTTATCTCGATCCGAAATATAGGCACTATTGTTAGTATATTGCTTTTTTTCATGTGGACCCATAAATTATTAACTATTCCAATCTATCTATACTGTATGGGATTTCATGTGCTTTTATTGTATCATTCGGTTTTTGCCATGGATCAAAGCCTCAATCTATTTCTGGCAGAGATGGACTTTAGATAACCTTATATTCGTTATAAACTCGACCTATTTGAACTTTTTCTCTATTTGTATGCAAATGATTTTTCAATATGATGACTTAGCTTCAGATTACTGATTATTATTGTATTAATATTCAATCCTTTCGTGGGGCGATTCAGCAGATATTCGATACGCACCACGAAAAACAAAGTTTTTATATTTATTTACAAAATGCTTAAAATTACTATTTTGGCAAATTTATAGTATTATTTGTTAAATTTATTATGCGCGATTGCACATATCCTTTTTGACCACAAGAGTTATTAGCTTGAAAAACAATATTTTAAAAGATTTGTATTATATTTCCATTACTCGGATAATATGGCAAAAATAAGTCGGAAAGGTGAATGCATATGAAGTCAATAAGAACGATGCTTTTTGCTGTGCTGGCATGCGTAATAGCACAGCAGCTTTTTCTATGTGCTGTTGCAGAAGATGGATCAGGCGTAATAAATCTCATTGTAAAAATGGAGAAATCACCACAGGCTGATGGCAAAAGCCAAGCTGAATTGGAAAGCCTTGTGATGAACACCACCACAAATCTGCTCAACGAAGTCGATTCCAGGAAATATGATGTGACGATCTCGGTTACAGGTGATATTGCCAATAAGATCTATCCACTTTATGTTACGATGTTGGGCACAAAGAGCAATCACGAGCTGATCATGGCCGGCATGAGCAGCGACGAGAAACAGGTCTCATTCGAAGATCAGGATGCAAGGATGAGAAAGAGCAAGAAGTATGTTGAAGACGACTATGTCTGCGGTGGAAAACAATTCCAGGTTGCCGGATATCTTCCACAGCCCGATTCCTTCAACGAAAGCGACTACAAGATCATGGATGACCTGGGACTCTTGTACCTGGTAGACGACACAGGTCTGCCTGAGAGCCAGGGTAAAACAACGCCATACCTCATGACGGGATTCAACTTCTCAGTGGTTCCGGTGAGCGCAGGCCCAGAGGTCCGTATGTGGGATGCTGCTGCAAAAGAGGCCGGCTTGAATGGCACACAGTGGTATGATGCACTCGTAGGGAAATTCGATGATGCATCCGCCAAGGGAGAGCCAATGGTCGCAGTCTTCACGAACATAGTCTCTGGCTCGGACGAGTACCTGGACGCCTACAAGAAATTCGTAGAATATGCGGCAGACAAGGGCGCGAGCTTTGTAACCACAAAGGCTCTGGTTGAGAGCACCAAGGGCGCTTGATCCTGCAGAGAGTTGCAGCTAGACATCCAGTTTTATGCCAAAAAGGCTCTCGAATTTTTGGTATTTGGCCCGCGCCCGGTAAAGGTTTTGCCGGGTGTAGGGCAATTTTTGCTGGCAGGCCAGCATGTCTCTGATTTCGGCTTGGGTGAATACTGCTTCTAGCATCTCCTTATCAATCGTGGACACATCTGCCTTATCCATCACAATCTGAGCATCATGATCGCACCGCCAGTTCCACTGCCTGTCGTAATGCATGAGAATGACGTGCCCGTTTGAACAGCATGCTGATACAATCCAGTCATCGTCCGTTGAATAGTAATCCAGGCTCAACAGCTCAGCATCGCAGCGGCTGCAAAAGCCGACCACATTTCGTTCTGATGAGACCGGATGCAGTCGTTGTCCTTGAAAAATAAGGATGTGGCTCTTCTCTTCAATCTGGTTCATCTTGACTTCAATACGTCTGCCATGCTGTAGATTCCCGGATCCTTGCCGACCACCCACGCAGCAGCTCGTACAGCACCGCTGGCAAATGCAGATCTGCTGTGTGCCTGGTGCTTGATCTCCAGACGCTCTCCAGAGCCGGCTAAGAGCACAGTGTGGTCTCCCACGATGTCTCCGCCCCGGACAGCATGAACTCCAATCTCCTTTCCGCGTGGCATGAGTCCCTGCCTTCCATAGACGATCTCCCTCTCACCGAGAGCCTTTGTTATCGCCTCGACTGTTGCCAGGGCTGTGCCGCTTGGAGCATCCTTCTTCTGATTATGATGGGCTTCAATGACTTCGATGTCATAGTCCTTGAGAGCTGCCGCGGCCTCAGCCACCAGCTTCCAGAACACATTTACTCCCAGGCTGAAGTTGGGAGATATGACTGCAGCCACATGGCCATCTATTGCCTTTTTCATGATTGCATTCTGCTCTGAGGAAAAACCGGTGGTTCCGACCACCAGATTGATTCCCAAATGCGCGGCAGTGCAGACATTATTTACGGCTGCTTTGGCAATTGTGAAGTCGATGAGCACATCTGGCCTGGTTTCTGTCATGACAGCTTCCAGATCTGAGGCATCTTTGACAATCACGCCACCGGACAACTCCTTTCCCGCGCCTACAGCATCCAGTCCTGCCACCAGCTGCATGTCTTTGACCTTGGCGGCCTCCTGGAGGATCAAAGTGCCCATGCGTCCCAGGGCACCTGTCAGTGCAATCCTCGTCATGCTCTCTCGCCCAGCCTTTCCACGATCGCCTTTAGGATCGCCTCTTTGTCCGGAGCCATGGATGACATTGGCAGACGCAGCGGTCCATTGGCGAGCCCCAGGTACTTATGAGCAGTTTTCACAGGAATGGGGTTGGTCTCCAGGAACATGGCCCGAACGAGAGGCAAAAGCTCATAATGGATGGCTCTCGCGGTCTCGAAATCGCCTTTGAGTGCAGCATTCACCATTGCAACAGTCTTCTTCGGAGCCACGTTTGCCACCACGGATACAACTCCGCGTGCGCCCAGGGCCATTGTAGGCAGAGTCAGATCGTCGTCACCCGAGAGAACTACAAAATCACTGCCGCGGGTCTGCTCGATGATCTTGGATTGCTGAGAGAGATCAGCACTGGCCTCCTTTATGGCCACTATGTTCTTGATCTTGGACAACTTCGCGACCAAGTCCGGATTGAGATTGATTCCAGTCCTCTTGGGTACATTGTAGAGGACAATTGGAATATCGCATTTTTCGGCTATGGCCTTGAAGTGCTCGAACATGCCCTTTTCGCTGGGCTTGTTGTAATACGGCGTGATCAGCAACGCAGCATCTGCGCCTGCCTCTGCAGCATGACGTGTCAGCTCTAAAGCCTCGCGAGTATTGTTCGAGCCGGTGCCTGCTATGACCGACACCTTTGAGGCCTCAACAGCGATCTCCACCACCCGTTTATGCTCCTCAAATGTCAGGGTGGCCGACTCACCAGTCGTTCCGCATGGAACTATGCCAGATATGCCGGTGCTGCTCAGGTACTTGATGTTCTTCTTCAGTCCCTCCTCATCAAGGCTCTCATCTTTTAGAAACGGCGTGATTATCGCAGGAAACACGCCTTCAAACATCAATCTCGACCTCGCCACGGCGAGTGCTTCTCTGTCTCATAACATTAGAAATATAACCTGCTACACGATTGCGTATGGTTTTGTTTTTAATATCTGTGTACTCCGATACTTTTAGCTTGTTCTGCTCAAAGTCCGGGCTAAATGAGCTTTCGTAGGTTCTCAACAGGTCCATAGCGAAATTCTTGATATAACTAGGCTTAACGCTTCCCATAATCAACACTCCAGCTAGAGCAATCCTTTGTGCATCCTTGCACCATTGATTTATAACTTCCCGTCCCACGAGACAGCAGCTATCCATGCAGCCTGGCCAACCGGCCCAACCCCTCGTCCTACCCTCATGCTGCCTTGGAGAGCCTTTGCGGCGAAGCACTTGGCAGAGCAGGCAGCATCCTGCAAAGGCAGGCCGAGAGCAAGATAAGAGGTCAAAGCGGCGGAATATGTGCATCCCACGCCATGATTTTCTCCTGCTACCCGCTCTCCCGGCAGAAGGATGCCTTCTGAGCTATCGTCCCCGTTTACCAGCAGATCGATGCAGTCCAGATGACCGCCCTTGACTATTGCTGCCCTTGCCCCCATATCCAGGATCTTTTTGGCGGCATCAAGAGCGCTATCCCTGTCGCGAACCTTCACACCAGTGATGGCCTGGGCCTCGAAGATATTGGGTGTGATGACTCTCGCGAGTGGCATTAGATGGACCACCAGGGCCTCCAATGCCTCAGGACAAAGCAGCCTGCCACCGGCTTCAGCCTCGATCACCGGATCAACCACCAGTGGGATCTTGCTGTCTTTGAGGTGATCTGCGACAGCTATTACGACCTCCGGGGAATGAAGCATGCCTGTCTTTGCTGCGGCAATGATAAAATCGTCTGTGATAGATCGCATCTGGGCGCTGACGACATCGGGCGAGAGGCCGTAGACCCGCTGCACTCCCAATGTATTCTGGGCGGTGATGGCGGTAACAGCGCAGGTGCCATGCACCCCCAGCACGGAGAACGTCTTGATGTCAGCTTGAATTCCGGCTCCTCCTCCTGAGTCGGAGCCGCCGATGGTTAGAACAACCTGTGGCATTTATCCATCAATACCGCATAGTTCAAGAGATCTTCTTTTCGGCTGCCTCTATCAGCTCTTTTGGCAGCTCGTACTTCTGAGCGATCTTGTAGGCCTTGCGATAGAGGCCGGATTTCATATGCTGCTCGTAAGATTTCGTTGCCGCCTGCTGCTTCATCTCCAAAGGAAGCTCGAACTGATCTGCGATTTCCGCAGCATTCTTGAACAGGCTATAATCCATGCTCTTATTAAATGCTGAGATCGCGGCATTTAGAATCATGTCCTCGGGCAGCCCATATTCCTTGGCATAGTCTGCCGCAGCCCGATAGGAATCGCTATCGATTTTTCTTCTAAATGACTTCTGGGCGGCATCCAGTCGCAGCTCGGCTGAGAGGTCGTACTTTTTTGCCAGCTCAGCCGCTATGGAATATTCTCCTTTCTTCATGTTGGAGTCATATGCCCTGGAAACTGCATCCGTCAGCATGTCGTTAGGCAGCCCGTAGTCGGACTTGATCTTCGCAGATTCTTGATAGGCACCAATGTCCATCTTTGCTGCAAACCGCCTTACTCCTTCAGCCAGACTCTTGTCAGCCATGAGATCCTCCTCAAAATATGAGTCGATTCAGTCAATATAAGTCTAATCAGCCATAATCTCTATCCCGAAGATTGGTGATAAAGGCATACTGAGTGGTTGTAGGAAGCTTACGCCGGAGCTCCCTCACTTCCGGAAGATAGATTATTATCTGCTTTGCGTGCTCCCTATCCTTTCCCAGGATCTTACAGGTCACCTCGACTTCGGGCTCACCCTGTACTCTGGCAGAGCTGCCGCCGAAGTCTGGAGACATCTCAATTAGCAGGGGAAGCCGCAAGCGGCTCCAGAGAAACCTGGGCAGGCTCTGGGAGATCAGATCCAGCTCTGACCTATCCATGATAAAAAATGTATTGTCTTTGCCCTTGATGCCAGGCTTTTCCATAGCTAAGAGATCAGCCAGGCTGATTCGTTTGCTAGGCAGGTGAGAGTTCATGGTCTGGATTGTCTTGACCAACACATTCTTGTTCATCGCCTGCCCGTCTCTTGGAAACACCATTGTTTCAGTTTTTGCGCTTTTGCATATTAAAGTTAACCATTAAGGATATTGGATTTTCTTATGATTTAAATCCCAAATAGTCCTCAAAAATCCGATACTCCAAATTATACAAGCTTCTCAAATCATAGCTCCTTTTGTCCACCATGCTCAAATCGACCTTAGAGTACCCCATGAAGCCGGGCCTTGCAAAAAAGCCATCCTTAAATACCCGAGAGTTCGAAAATAACAGGAATTTGCCCTTGCCCAAATCCGCCTCGGCCAGTATCACCCGCTCATCAATCGCATAGAGTGGACTGCCACCCCTGATGGCCAGTCCCGAGGGCTCTATGGGCAGTCCATCCTTCCAGGCAGGACTCTTCGAGGATTCGTTATTGGGCTTAATATGATAGTAAGTCTGCATCCCGAAATATTTTATTACATTGGACCAGGGTCCATCTGCAGATACCATGAGCAGAACAGAGTTGCCGCTCTTGATGTAATTTAACAGTGATGTCAATTCTCTCTCAGATAATGGCTTTATCGGATCGATCACAACCAATGCTCTGCCCTTAGCCATAGCATCTTCCATGCGGTTTTCTATTGCGGGCGTCAGATTAACTCTCTGTGTCCATATGTAAAATGTCTCGTACTGCCCGCCGATATCTCCCTTGCTGGTTATATTATCAGAGTGCTCGCCATCAAATCCGACTGTATGGTTATGTACATAGAACCTGCTGGGAATGGTGCTCTCGCCTTTTGTGCTAAGACCATAATGCAGCCCGCCGACAGCAACGGCACCGATGACCATTACAGCCAAAAGTGCTGCCATCTTTCTGTCTCCCCAGCCCATTCTTCCAAGCAAGTAGCTAGCCATGAAAGCGAACAGCAGTCCAATGAGAAATAATATCTGCAACTCATTCTCTGAGAAGTTCTTGCGGTTGAGATATTCCATAGCACCTATAACGAAATTGCAGGAGCCCCCAAAGAAAATCCTGAAATTGGAGATGATTGTGGAATCGGCAAACGCCACAACTCTTCCCTTTCCATATTTCACTGCGACAGCCTGATTTATCAGACCCCACACTGTATCCCCTATTTGAGTGGGATCATTCTCCCGCGTCTCTCTGAAGAAGCCGACTGAAGCGAACTCCCCAGGATCGGCACGAAGCCCTGACCCTAAAATCACTGGCTCTCCGTAGAGGGACGTCTTCAGGCTGCAGCCGGTCATGAAATCCAGATTCGGCATGTACTTGATGACCGGATGGAAAAATTCGCCCCGCTTGAAGTATAACAGAGTACCATCGATGGTATTGACTGCGTCAAAGCCAAATTCTATTCCGAATCTATCGGATATCCTGTTCAGATTCGTACCAATCCCCGCAAAGTTGGTATGATCGCCGATCAGGAACAGTCCGCCACCGTTCTCGACAAAACGGACTACCGCATCGATTTCGTCAGGTTTGTATGGAGATGGAGTCTTTATTATCAGGATATCATAGTTCTTCAGGATATCATAGGTGATGTTGTCAGATATGACATCCGGGATCACCTTCTGTGCTCCCGAGACATTCCATTCTTCAAAAGCGGGACTGACGATGCGGTCCACATGATAGGAGTCGTTGAGCCATTCTATCATGCTATAGGCATTATAAGTGGAGTTCTCCCCGTACCAGTTCTGGTCAAGCTTGAGAGTTGAGAACTCCCAGACGGAGTGGATCTCGTCCACTAGAACCCGGCCACCTTTTTCTGTGCCCGCGTCCAGAAAGAGCGCTGATGAGGTCAAACATAGTGCGCTCAAGAGCACGGCTGCCAGGGCGACGATCAGTTTGCGGTCCACAGAAATTCCAAATTCCAGCTTCATGTCGTCAGGAACTGCCATACGCATAAACAAGAACGTAAGCGGCACAAAGCTCGCTATCAGCCACCAGGGATCCGTGAATATATCCATCCTGGCCCTGGCAAATTCGGACAGATCTCTGATGAAGAATATCTGGACCAGCAGGATGTACCTGAGAGACAGATAGAAAATGCTGACAATTAGGGCTAAAAACGCATTTTTTAGGAAAGAGAATACGCTATGTGATATCAGGAATATCAGTAATAAAGCTCCAATGTATATCAATATCCAAGGATAGAAGCCAAGCTTTTCGAGAGTTACGGTAAAGGGGAACACATTTCCCTGAGCCAGGACAAAAATTAATCCCGCGTTTTCTGCGGCTTGCAGACCGGTGAGGTTCAGGAGGTATGCTATTCCTGAGGCCAGCGAGGTCGCAAAGTGATAATTGGGTGCCAGGATATAGTAGACGGATAGCATGAATGAATCCAGGATCAGGACGGCACCAGAAAATATCGATCCGAGCCATATCATTTGCAGTCTTGGTGCCATGAGTGCTACAAGAAGGCCCAAGGCACAGATTATCAGACCTGCATTGTAGGGGTAGGGAATCGCCCAACATGATAAAATGAGCGGGAGCAAAATAATCCCATAATTCTTATTGAAGAGCGCATCGGCCTTCCAGAAAGCCAGAATGGAAATCGCCGTTGCCATCAGAAGGGATGATATGCCCAAGACTATGCTCGGATCTGTTCCGTAGACATCAACTGAGGACAGCCAGAATGCAGTTAAGGGTATCAATGCGATCCATAATAATTGCTTCATGCCATCCCGGCTTTATGCTCAGCTAGAATCCGTCTCAGTAGCTCGATATTGCCGAACCACTGGAGCTGATACTGCGTTCGTGTCTCTTTTCCGATTCCCTGCGATAGTTGTTCAAGGTTTTCGTTGAGCAAGAACCTGGAGTCACCTATCAGTATAACGCTGCCCTTTCCGACCTTTTTCTCAATAATGAGGTTATATGTATCGCCATTGTAGCGCATCCAGGCGATCGGCTTATACTCACCTTCTGCCAGCACTGGATAGGCTTCCATGAACTTTGGCCTGTGCCAGTATCGCTTCAGATTTTCTGCAGACACTATTGCCTGACCCTTTGTAGCATGTGTTTGCTCGATCCAAGGAAACGAGCCCAATGGAAGGTCGCCAATCTGAAGGCCAAAATCTCTCAGTATCAAGTCCATTGAACTGGCGCTCTTGTGGCCTGCGGAGACAATAAGCAGACCGCCTGCCTCGACGAACTCTCTGTACTGGGAGGCCTCCTTGGCAGCATAATGCTCATTGGGGGCTATTATGATCGAGACGGACCCTTTAGCGATATCAGGACTGCATTTCCCTGTCTGCTGAACCTGAGGCAAGAAGCCATTTCTGAAGAGGTTTAGAGTCAATCCTGCAATGCCATCGTCTCGATAGTTCTCCAAATTAAACTGGTTCAAATGAGTGTGATCTATCCAGGCAAGGTCCGCTCCAGACTCTGCTGGGGCTTTGATCAGAGAGCCGTTAATGCTTCCTGATGCGGCCAGCGAGAACGCCACCACAAAGGCAATGCTTGTCAGGAACTGCATTGTGATCTTGGGTCTGTGTTTCCCGACGACAATGCCAAAGATGGTCAAAAGAATGAGGGCAGATGCCCAGCCGGTATAGGCTGCATAGTCGAACTCGCTGCTCACAAGCCACGATATAGAATTATAGATCAGATTATACTTAAATGGCAACTCGTTATTGAATATGTAAGATGTATCTCCAAATACCAGCACCTTGCCATCGCCGTATCTATCGCAAGCTGCAATTGTCAGATCTCCCAGAGTCTCCCCCTTTTCATAAATCCTATCTCCGAGATGTCCTGGCTGAGTCGGATTGGATCTGTCAGAAAATGCATACCGTCCTATGATCAGGGGCCTCGCAGTGCCGCTCAGGTTTAGCGAAGCGCCCACCGACGAGGTGGTCAAATCAAAGCCCAGATTTCTGGTGACAGCATGGGGCAGGGCAGAGGCTGCATACATCCAGTGATCCGGAATAAAGTCCGCAGTATCCCGGTTGATTCGAATTCCCATTGGACCAAGCAAGTCATTTAGATAATCTCTTCCTGATAAAAACTCCTGATCCGAAACGAACATGGATGTATGCTCACCAAAGACCAGAAGGCTGCCGCCGTCTCCCACATATTCTTGGATCATCTGCTGATCTGCGGATGAAAACGCTTTCTTGAGGTTTAGCAGCACAAGGACATTGGCATCTTCAAGGGCATCCTTCAGATTTCGAGTGTCTGTTGAGTTCAGGGCGTCTACAGAGCAGCCCATGTTCTCCAGATAGATCTTTATGGCGCCCACGGAAAAGCCGTCATCCGGCGCAAAGGATTGATTTCCTTCCGGGAATTGAGGAATCTCAAAACCCATTTCGCTGTCCCTTTCATAAATTAAGACTTTGCCTATGCTGCCATCGCTATAATATGGAAATACAGATATTGGTAATATGGCAAAGAAAAGCATAGCCAAAATGGCTGCCTGTTCTCGTGAAGGGACAGAGGTGCCCAGGTCGACAGATTGAATTTTGATTCTCCAGACGAATATCAAAAAGGGTACAAGGAGCACAAAAAAGACCAGAGGGATGAGGTCCATGAACTTATCTGCAGTAGCCCATATTGAAATGGCTGTCAAAAAAAAGACGGCATAGGCCACAGTCAATCCCACAAGTGACGCAATCAGCGTCTTTTTAGGGCGGGCTGGCCTCTTTTCCGATAGAATGAAAAAAGAGGCCAAAAAGCAGAAAAACGTCAGAAGAACCGGAATACCGCTAATAGTTGGACCGAATGTCGTGGGAATCCCTGTGACTCGGCCTGAAGCTAGGGAGATCGCATGCGACAGATCTGTGACGCATCTCCAGATGAAGGGATCGTTGAGACAAAAAATATAAAAAACTACGTAAAACGAACTGCCTAATGCCAGAGCTGGCAGATGTGCCTCGATGCATCCAGCAGATCTCAAAAGCAGATCCAATCCGCAGATGAATACGATCAAGCTTGCTATCCAGAGCTCAGGTTTATCTGTGAATATCAATGCCAGAAAGGATAATAATATCAAAGATGCGCCAGCAACAGAAATCTTCGTATCATATGTTTTTTTATATAAATTAATGTATATACTCAAGGCCGTAACAAGGGATACAAGCCCGCAAAAGCGCATGAATGTTGGCGAAGCATATCCCATGTTGAGTGAAAAGAGATTCAAAGAAAGCAAAATCAGAATAATTGAAAAACATTTTTGAATCGCAATGAGGGTACCATTGGGGGATGCGATCATAGATTTGTTAAGCACTCCACTCGACCATCAATTATTGATTCCTGCACCTGCAATGTATTATATTTTGGTTGTGATCATCTCTGTGAATATAAATCTTCCGGCTTTGATACTGCAATTGATGAGACAAAGATTGATCGATATAGACATTGGACTCACAGATATCAATACTTAACTATATATGATAGCACAGAAAGTTATTAACAACATACGCGAACCCTTATCATGGGAATACTGGAGGATTTATATGAGGTTTCTATTAGTTTCGATTTTGATGATCTTGCTGGCAGCAGGTGCATCCGCAAAGCCCGAGGAAATATCTGTTGGGCCCTACAATGTCTCATTTGACCTGAATACAACAACAAATCATTCCATATCATCTGATTGGGATGATGCGAACGCCACAGCATTCTTAAATATAAAATTTACCAATAATACCAGAGTGGCCATTGCTGTGATCAATAAGACTGTTTGGGAGTGCTCAGACTTGTCTCCAGATCTCAAATACTTGCGACTCGCATTGAATTATGACAAAGCCCTTGGAAACATGACCTCAGGCTCCTTAATCGAAAGGATTATCGATGGAAGGCCTGGCATTGTAGTTGTCGGAAGATATGATATGAACGGCAGCGTATTTGACTCAACAATTGCAAAATACTGGCTGGACAGCAAGGAGATTGAGAACTACAATATCTCAGTAGCGATGACCAAAGTGGAGATCATAGCCAGAGTCCCGATGAATATGAGCGAGAGCCTGCTGGATACGATCCATGTTGAGGCTGTCTGAAACGCTGCCGCTCAGGTCATCATTTTTTTTCTTGGCCGACTGCATAATGCCGGTTTGGCTCAATTCAATCCGGCACCTATTTTACCGATGGCAGAGCAGGCGCAGTCTCTACGATCTTTCCATAGATGTATCTGAAGATCAGTTTGCCGGTGGCTATTGCCGGTGTAGCCAAAAGTGCCCCCATTATGCCATATGCCCCGGAACCGGCGATGACGCCGATCAATACTATCAGTGGAGGAAGATCGACAGCACCGCCCATGATCTTTGGCACCAGGAATTGATTTTCCAGCATCTGGACAAGCGTGTAAAAGACTATGATCACCAGTGCAAAAACCAGGTGACTGACTGCCAGATGTGTTGAACCAAACAGCAGGGCTATCAAAACAGCAGGAACCGCCGCCAGCACAGGTCCAACATTGGGTATCAACTCCATGAATCCTGCAATGACTCCCAGGAAAAATGCCTGTGGCAATCCCAGAATGAAACCCCCAATCCATGTAAACAGGCCCACTATCAGCATTAGATGTATCTGACCGCGCAGGAAGCCTGTCCAGGTTTTGTGGATATCGTTTAACAGCAGGCTCAACTCAGGTCCGTGGCCTGAGGGTATCAAACCTGAAAACCAATTTTTAAACTCGCCGGCGGTAAGGGTCATTTGCAGCGCCATCAACAACGTGAACAAGACCGAAGCCAGGCCGGAAAAAGTCGGTCCTAAAAATCCAGCCACGGCCCCCAGTGCTTTTCCAATACGGCTGCTCAAGTCAGCAACAGACATTTGCATGGCGGGAACAGCAGTCTCTGATGTCGATTGAAAATTATTTAGAGCTGTCAGCAATGAACTAAGTGCAGGACCAAATACAGATTCCAGCACCTTCTGGCCTTGCAGCTCAGTCAATATGGATTGGATGGACTGGATGGCCCTTTGCACAATCAGATTAGGATCAATTTGTACTGCGAAATTGGCTGCATCCACCAGCGGCTGGATCAAAAGCAGAGGAACTATCAATAGCAGTGCCACCACAGATAGATAAGTGATTACAACGGCCACAGTTTTATTCATCCGCAATCGCTCAGACAAAAAATGGATAATTGGATCGACTAATAGGGCCAGCAGCGCGGCGGATACTACGAGAGGTATGGCTGATCGCCCGATGTACACAACGAACAGCGCTGCAAACAGCAGTATCACTGCCATGAAATAACGAGTGGGTTCACTCCAGCGAACGCCGGCAGGCGCATTCCCCTGCACATGGTCCGGCTTACCTGATGATGGCGATGCAGCTTTCTGGCGGGCTCGTGCAGTCGAGTCTTCCGCATCAGAATTCTTCGCACCAGGATCCATGACATCGTGGGCTGTTAAACCCACATTCGGCAGACCGAGGGTAGATGGAAGTTCTTTTCTCATTGATATCCAGGCCTCGCGAGTCTTTTAGGCATAAACATGAGAGCCATTCCAATGTTTTATTTAATTTTGCAGATAGTTACTATTCCTTCGGGATTTTCGTTGGTTCAATAAAATATATTTGAGCGCATTTTCTATATAAATAACGCAGACTATTTTAATGTCCTTTGGCAGTCTCTTTTCAGAACAAGTTGTTCGCTCAGCGCTCGTACCTCTTCAAATAGCCCTCAATGTACTTTGTGACCTTCTCGCCACGGTATATCCCGGCATGTCCCTCGCAGAGGATATCGGCTTTGAGATCGAGCAGCGTTCTCATAGATATTCTCCACTGTCCCAGATCCGATCCCCAGGAATCCGAGAACGGGCCGTGAATGTCCTGGCCGAACAAAACCCGTCCGTCCGATGTATCGATGTAAATGCTGATGCTGCCCGGCGTGTGCCCTGGCGTATGCAGGACGGAAAACTCCACGTCTCCTAGGCTAAACCTCTCTGTCTCGCCCTTGAGCAGCATGTCCACCTTGGCAGGTCGATAGTCCACGCCATACATGCTGGCAGCAGTAAGGCTATTGTCCTCGCCTTCAATTCCTGCCCTGTCCAGTTCATGGGCTATGACCTTAGAGCCATAGCGTTCTATCCAGGCAGTCAGCCCACCGATGTGGTCGATATGGCAGTGGGTAGCGATGATATGCCAGACGGCGGCAGGTTCAAAGCCCAGAGATCGGATATTGTCCTCGATTCGGTTGATTCCATAGCCGACTCCCGCATCGATCATCACCAGCTCGGACCCGGCATCCACAAGATAAACGAAAGCGTCCTCCGGTGCGGAAAGGCCCGATCCCCCTACAACATAAACGCGATCACAAACGGACTTCGCCTTGCTCATAACCCCCTCCTCAAATAATTAAAATTTAATTAATTTAAACTTATTATATCGTTTATCGTGTTATAATCTATTTTATTGCCCAGATTGGCCCGTCAACTGGATTTCAGCTCGAATGGCCTCCATAACCAACGAGAACTCATCTTTCAGCATCTGTGCCTTTTCTCGGGCCCCATTTAATGAATTGGAGCGAGCCATCATTTCCAGCTCCTTGGCCAGGGTGGAAAGCCTCATCGCACCGATGTAAGCGCTGCTGGACTTCAAGCTGTGGGCAGCTAACTGCAGCCCTTTGGCGTCATCTTTTTCGACAGACTGCATAATGGCATCTACCTTTTCCGGCGAGTGCTTGATGAAAAGGCCACCCACCTCGACAACGATGTCTGGATCTTCCGGATCCTGCAGTTCACGGAGGTCAGCCAGCACTGATTGATCAAGCACATCGCAGAAAACTCTTCCTCCTTCTTTCATCTCCAACCCTCCTTATCTGCAGCCGCAATATTTATATCGGCTACTATTCGGTTTTTATGTTATATCATGTAAAACAGTTTTGGTCCATTTATTCTCGATCATTGCTTTCTCATTTAGCTGTTTGGCGAGGTGCATTTTGCCAAAGCAAAAGCAAGCTCTTCCAGACGCACGGGCTTGCTTATGTAGTCATCCATCCCTGCCTCAATGCATCTCTTCCTGTCACCTTCAAGTGCATGAGCAGTTACCGCGATGATGTGTGGAGAGCCATTTTGCCATCGCTCGCGAATGGCCTTTGCCGTCTCAAAGCCGTCCATCTCCGGCATTTGGACATCCATCAGCACCACATCGTAGTCCTGTCGCTCTAATGCCTGCAAAACCTCCCGTCCGTTGGCAGCCACGTCCGCTCGTATGCCCAGCTTCTTGAGCATGAGAAGGGCAACCTTCTGATTCACGAGATTGTCCTCGGCCAATAATAGCCTTAATTGGCCGATGATTTGGGATTGCAATTCACCCTCATTTCTCGTTGCATTCGTGTCTGTCGATTGATCCGGAGTCGCAGCCTCTGCTTCTATGGTGAAGCAGAACGTACTACCTTTTCCAATCTCGCTTTCAGCCCAAATGGTGCCGCCCATTAGCTGCACAAGCCTCTTGCTTATGGCCAGACCTAAACCAGTTCCCCCGAATCTGCGGGTGGTGGACATGTCAACCTGACTAAACGACTGAAAGAGGCTGTCCATTCGGTCTTGAGGAATGCCTATTCCCGTATCCCTGACCGAGAAGAATATCTTGATCTTCTCATTTTCTGTACTGCCTCTCGAGACGAATACCGATACCTCCCCGCGGTCCGTAAACTTGACAGAATTTCCCATGAGGTTGATCAGAATCTGGGAGACTGCGGTCGCATCGCCTAGAATGTTCTCGGGAATATCATCGTCGATATGATAATTAATGGATAGATACTTCTCTGAAGCAATGGGCATCAGCAGGTCCATTACGTCCTCAATGCACTTGGCGATCTCAAACGGCTGCCTTTCGATCTCCCGTTTTCCTTCTTCGATCTTCGAGAAGTCCAGGATATTGTTGATCACGGACATGAGAACATCTCCGCTGCTCTGTATGGTCTCCAGGCAGTCCCTCTGATCGGGATCTAATGGCGTGTCAAGAAGTATTCCTGTCATGCCAATGATGGCATTGAGCGGAGTTCGGATCTCATGGCTCATGTTAGCCAGAAATTCGGATTTAGCGTGAGCAGCAGCTTCTGCATCCTCTTTAGCCTTGAAAAGAGCTTCCTGTGACTTTTTGCTTTCAGTAATATCCCGAACCAGCACCAGGAATGCATCTTCTCCGCAGGGGTTGATGCGCGCCTCAAAAGAACGCATCTTGTTGTTTGTATCCAGCTCGTACTCGAAGATCTGGATCTCCCCAGTCTTTTTGGCCTGATTGATATGCCAGAATGCCTCCTTGACCAGCTCGTCTGGCATGACGTCCTGCATCCTCTTGCCCATGAATGACTGCGGCGGCATATAGAGCGGTGAATTATCCGGGGCACTGTAGTCCAAAAATTTTCCATCCTCGGATATCAGAAACATGATATCTGGAATAGCGTTTAAAAGCGATCTATTCTTGACCTCGCTGTTCCTCAGCTCTATTTGAGCCTTCATGCGTTCAGTGATATTGCGCATGGATTGAATAACGCCAATGATATTTCCATCCAAGCCGTAAAGGGCTGTAGCACATCCTTGCAAATAGACGTTTCCTCCTTTCATCTCCGGCATATAGGACTCTGCATAAAGGCTGCCGTCTTCCTGTCTCACCAGGTAATCATAGATCTCCTCCAATCCTTCTTTTCTCTTGCCCCAATCGTCATACTCTTCTGGAGATTCTTTGTTGTGGTTAAGAACAAAATCTGCGAGCATGGGACGTTTCTTGCCATAAAATGGCAGAGAGTAATCGTACCTGTTTTTTCCCAGCATCTTTTTTCTGCTGACGCCGGTCATGATCTCAATGGCCCGGTTCCAGGCTATGATTGTGCCTTCTTTGTCTATGACGAATGTTGCATCGGGCAGGGAGTTAATGATATCTGCCATTCGGCGTTCTGAGTCCCTCAGAGCGTCTTCGGCCTCTTTTCGTTCTGTTATGTCCCGGATGGATTCAATTGCGCCGATTAAATTGCCGTCATCACCTCTTAGGGGAGACGCAGTAGCCCAGATATGGGTTTTGCGGCCTGCCAGGAGAAATGGTACCACCGATTCAGCATAGATTGTATCACCCTTTTTTTCCACATAACTATATTGGGATCTGATATCGGCTCTGTCGTCGTATATCATATCAATCAAAATCGGCCTTGGCTCTCCATAAAAGGGCAGGGCGTAGGAATAGTCTCCTTTGCCCAGCATCTGCTCTGCCTTGATGCCCGTCATCTCTTCTATCGCGCGGTTCCAGGCAATCACCGTTCTTTCATTATCTATGACGAATGTTGCATCTGGCAGGAAGTCAATTATGTCCATAAGTTGGCTGCGAGTGAGTTTTGATGTCTCGACCGATACGACAGGGCGTTCTCTCAACTCGTAGGTGATCTGGTGCGAGCTTGATTCTTTCTTGCTGTCTGTGTCGCGACATTGCGCCTTCAGATCTTCCAGAATTGCAGTAATGTGTGAAGCCTTCTCTGATGCCGTTTGGGTGTCAGTGTCACTCAAAGCGATTTTTTCATTCAGCTCTGCCAGTATGAAAATTGCATCATTTATCTTATCGATAATGTAATTGCCCATAAATCCAGACACCCGATAGAATCCGAGCATAATCATCCTTATTAATATTCATTTCTATGATCATGATATTAGCAGAAAAATTTAGAAGGATGTTCTATTTGCATAGGATCATTGATCCTTTTGGCCTCAAATGAATGCAGGCCTGCAGATATTATTTGCCTTTCGTGTCTGTTGAGTCTTTTTAAATATATTGCTTCTGATGGTTAAAGTTACATTTTTTGGAGTTTGGATTCGATTGATATCTCCTTGTCCAGACGATAATCGATCCTCAGTGTAGTTATTATTCTTTTTACTCCCATCTCTGCCAGTATCTTGTTTGCATTCTCAATTACGAGCGAGAGATCATCGAAGCCTTGCGCCTCGATGGTTGTGGACATGGGACCTGCAACATGCTTGATCCCGCTCTCTCTTAACATTTCGTGAACGGCCCGAACATAATCCGAGGCACTGGTTCCCCTGCCCATGGGGATGACTGCAAAGTCTGCTATTATCATGATAATTAATTCTTTTTTATATCTATTGAAGAGTTTTGAGCAGCCTTTCAGCAGATTCTGCGGGTCTCTTTGCCTCGTAGATCGATCTACCTGCTATCAAGTAGTCAGCTCCTGCCTTTAAAGCGGCAGCTGCAGATCCTCCCTGAGCGCCTACGCCAGGCGAGATGATGGTTCTGTCGCCGATGATGGATCGAATCAGCCTGATCCTATCCGGGCGCGTGGCCGGGGCAACTACTCCGGTTGCATCCACCTCCGCAGCCAGATGAGCCATCTTCTCAGCCAGGGGGGCCATGAAGAGATGGGCACCGGGGTGACTCATCTCCGTGACCACAAAGAGGTCTGCTCCAAAGGCGGAAGCGCTCTCTTTACAGGCCAGCAGAGAGTCTTTTCCAGGAAACGCCTGGGCTATGATACCACTTGCTCCCGCATCGAGAACTGCCTCGCAGATGAGCCTGTTGGTGTTGGGAATATCGGCGACCTTCAGGTCTGCAATGACTTGAGAAATGGCGCTGATCTCCTTTACCACGCAAAGACCTGCTGAGAGAATGAGTGGATAGCCGATCTTGATTGCATCGAAGTAGCCTTGAAGCTCTTCTGCGAGGGTGAGTGCTTGTTCTTTAGAGGTTACGTCTAGGGCTAGAATCAACCTTGTATCTTTCTTCATATATTTCGATGGTCTCCTCGTAACAGTTTCCTGGCAACGTTTTTCTGCTGGCGTTCTCCTGATCACATGCAGCCTTCGATAAGCTCCACTGCTTCCCTCAGATCGCCTACCACCTCGCGGCCAGAGCGCTCTCCCTTCCGATCCAGGAAGAGGGCATCAAGGCCTGCTTGCAGAGGCGATTCGTAATCGTAATCGTAGTGGTCTCCGATATGCAGGACCTCAAAGGGCCTGGCATCCATGTGAGCGCAGACAGCTCCGTAGATCAGAGGTGATTTCTTGACCTCCCTGAAGTCCGATGTGGCTGAGAATATCTCCCGGAAGTAGTCGGACAGGCCGTCCAGCTCGATGTCTATGAACTCGCGGGCAGCATTGGATGTGACGATAAGATCATATTTCTCGCTGAGCATATCAAGAGCTTCCTGAACCTCCGGATAGATTTCAATCTCGTCCTCGTACATTTCCAGGATCTCCTGCTTTCCGATATTAAGGCCGAATCTTTTGATCCAGTACAAGAGGTCATACCACTCAAGGCGGTCGCTGCCAATTTTCATGTACTCGCTGATAACGTACTCCTTGGCTGCGGAAAAGCTGATGCCTGTCTTCTCTGCGTAGAGCATGGGCATTCCTTCCATCCAGACCTTGTCCACAAACCTGGATTTGACCAGGGTGCCATCCATGTCCAGGGATATGATGCGAATCATTTTATGGGAAATAGTTCGCCAATAGGTTATTATTCTTTCCGATGAGGATCGCGTTGCTCTCAAGGTAGACTATCCAAATTCCACCAAAACCTTGAATTAATAGTCTCGCAAATCCAAATCTCATCAGGTGACCCCTATTGCAATTGTTATTAATCCACTCTGATTTCATCGAGTTTGAGGCCAAGCGGCCCACCAAGATGGCGGAAGAGATCTCTGATTCGGCAAAGAAAGGTCGATTGGAAGAAGCCCTCTGCGCCTTTATCGCCGTAGAGAAGTTCGACGAGGACGACACAGATGCTGTGGTGGCGGAAGCCAGCAAGCAGATCAGCGACGTGGCTGGCCAGGTGCACGCCAACCGCATCATGATCTACCCCTATGCCCACTTGAGCTCTCAGCTCTCGACTCCAGCCACTGCCGTTAAAATTCTCAAAGGCATTCAAGAAGTCCTCTCTGGCAATTATGAGGTCATGCGTGCTCCGTTCGGTTGGTACAAGGCATTCACCATCAGCTGCAAAGGCCATCCGCTCTCAGAGTTGTCTCGCTCGATCAGGCTCGGCGAGGGCGAGGTCGTTTCCGAGGCCCTCAAGTCCGAGGCCAAAGCCGTATCCTACTGGAAGGTGCTGGATTTAGACGGCAAGCTGATTGATGCCGACAAGTTCGACTTCACGGGTCATGAGAACCTGAAGAAGTTCACCAACTACGAGATCTCCAAGTCCCGTGCTGTTGACCGCGTCCCGCCCCACGTTGAGCTGATGAGGCGCTTGGAGCTTGTCGATTATGAGCCTGGCTCCGATCCGGGCAACATGCGTTATTACCCCAAGGGGCGATTGGTAAAGTCGCTTCTTGAGAACTTCGTGTTGGACAAGGCCACGGATATGGGTGCAATGGAGGTCGAGACCCCCATCATGTACGACATGGAGCACCCCACCCTCAAAAAGTACCTCGACCGATTCCCTGCCCGACAGTATCAGATCGAGGCAGACAAGAAGAAGCTCTTCCTGAGGTTCGCGGCCTGCTTCGGCCAGTTCCTCATGGGCCACGACATGACTATCTCCTACAAGTCCATGCCTCTCAAGATGTTCGAGATCACCCGATACTCCTTCCGTCGCGAGCAGCGCGGTGAACTGGTGGGTATCCGGCGGCTGCGGGCCTTCACAATGCCGGACATGCACACCCTCACCCGCGACATGAATTCGGCTATGGAGGAGTTTAGAAAGCAGTACCTGGCCAGCATCGCAGTCCTCAAAGATGTGGGAATCGACCTGGCCGACTATGAGGTGGCCATCCGCTTCACCAAAGGCTTCTACAGCGAGAACCGCGAGTTCATCGAAAGCCTTGTTGACATCGTCAAGAAGCCGGTGCTCATCGAGATGTGGGATGAGAGATTCTTTTACTTCGTCCTCAAGTTCGAGTTCAACTTCGTAGATACAATGGACAAAGCCAGCGCTCTGTCTACAGTGCAGATCGATGTTGAGAACGCCGAACGCTACGACATCACCTACATCGATGAGGCTGGAGAGAGACAGCGACCTATTCTATTGCACTGCTCTCCCTCAGGAGCCATAGAGCGGGTCATGTACGCTCTGCTGGAAAAGGCGGCCCGCCTATCTGAGAGCGGCAAGCTTCCAATGTTCGAGACGTGGCTGTCGCCCACGCAGGTTCGCGTCATACCCGTGGCTGAGAGGCACCTTGCCCGCGCGGCAGAGGTTGCAGGCCAGCTCGGATTCAGGACGGACATCGATGATCGGGACGAGACCGTTGGCAAGAAGATCCGAGATGCGGGCCGCGAATGGGTTCCCTACGTAGTGGTAATCGGAGACGAGGAGCTGACCTCCGGAAGCCTGACCGTTACCGCGAGGGCCGACTCCACACCAAAATCCCCTGCTAGGGTCAAGATGTCGGTGGATGATCTGAGAACGAGGATCTCGGAAGAGACTGCTGGCAAGCCCTGGCGAAGGCTCGCGCTGCCCAAAAATCTCTCAGAGCGGCCAAAGTTCATTTGATTCGAGATCACATAAATGCCAGTACGTCGCGTGGTTTTGATATCAAAGCCGGTTATGCTTGACCCGTCGGCGAAGTGAATCATGCCGCTTCCCATTGCTCCGGAATCTATCTGTGGCCGACCAATGCCCACAAGTGCTACAGGCCGGGATAATATTCAGGCTCTCTCTGAACACCCCGCTTTGAACAGATATGGTGTCACCAGGAGCTGCCTGATTTACAGCGGCCCGAATGCCCTTCATCTATAGCCCTGCCGTTTCTGGGAAGGCTTTATGATGATAAGCCCCTCAGAGTACGTCCAGATGATTGAGCAGCCAACGTTTTTGCCCATGTTCATGGGGGAAGCAAAAGAGCTGGGAATAGACCAGTTCGATGTTATTCTCATCAGCGGAGACGCTTATGTCGATCATCCTTCCTTTGCCGCGGCCCTCATTGGTCGTGTTCTCTGGGATGCCGGGTTTAAAGTGGGCATCATCTCCCAGCCAGACTGGAAGAAGGATGAGGACTTTCTCCGTCTGGGTCGACCTCGTCTCTTCTTTGGCATATCCTCTGGAAACGTGGATTCGATGGTCAACAACCTGACGCCCAATCTGAAACGGCGCGGAAGCGACGTTTATTCCGCAGGCGGCGCCATCAAGAGGCCTGACAGGGCTGCCATCGTTTATGCCAACCGGGTTCATGCCCTCTTTCCCGGAGTGCCCATCGTTTTAGGCGGCATCGAGGCCAGTCTGCGCAGGTTTGCCCATTATGACTACTGGTCGGACTCTGTCCGTCAATCCATATTGGCAGACGCACCTGCAGACATGATCATCTACGGCATGGGCGAAAATCCTCTTCGAGAGGTGACCCTTCGCTTGGAAAGGGGCGAGAGAATCGAGGAGATCCGGGATGTTGCAGGCACGACAGTCAAGCAGGAGGTGGCCTCCTGGAAAAGGAGAGACGAAAAGCTTCTGGATGCATTAGTCATCCCGGCATTCTCCGAGGTCTCGTCTGACAGGAGAGCGTATGCCCAGGCCTTCGCCCTGCACTACAATGAGCAGGACCCATTTCACGGTCGAGCGATTGCCCAGCCGCACCCAAAAACAGTCATCATCCAGAACCCTCCAGCCCGGCCTCTTCGCACCGCTGAGCTGGACCGCATCTACGAATTGCCTTATCAAAGAGCATCACATTCATCCTACCGCGAGCCAGTACCGGCTTTAGAGCCAGTGCGCTTCTCAATCACCAGTCACCGTGGATGCTTCGGATCCTGCTCCTTTTGTGCTCTCACCCACCACCAGGGTCGAATCGTTCAGAGCAGAAGCATTGACTCAATACTGCGTGAGGCCATGAGTCTCACCAGAATGGCTGGCTTTAAGGGCATCATATCTGACGTGGGCGGGCCGACGGCCAACATGTACTCCTTCTCCTGTCCGCGCTGGAAGCATGGAGCGTGCCCGGATAAACTCTGCTCTGCAGACTGTCCGACACTGGACAAAGACCATTCCCGTCAGGTGGACCTCCTTCGCCGGATCCGAAGAATTCCCGGAGTAAAAAGGGTCTTCATAGGCTCCGGGATCCGGCATGACCTGATCATGGCCGACAATTCTCCTTATCTGGAAGAGCTGTGCCGCTATCATGTATCAGGCCATCTCAAGATCGCCCCTGAGCACATCTCTCGTTCGGTTACTGAGTGCATGCACAAACCCCCACGCGAGGTTCTTGATGCCTTTCGAGAGCGTTTTTCTGCTGCTTCCAGGGCTGTAGGCCGCGAGCAGTACATCCTTCCCTATCTCATGTCCGGGCATCCCGGCTGCACTGTCCGGGATATGGTGGAGCTTGCCGAGTACCTGCGTGACAATTCTCTTTACACCGAGCAGGTCCAGGATTTCACTCCGACGCCAATGACATTATCCACTGCGATGTATCACACCGGCCTTGACCCATTCACACTGATGCCTGTCCATGTGCCCAAAGGCCGGGAGAAGAGAATTCAGCGGGCCATGTTGCAGTACAGAGATCCCAGGAACTATGATCTTGTCAGAGAAGGGCTGCAGATGGCCGGGCGGCTGGACCTCATCGGCCAGACAAGGCAGTGCCTGATTCCTGAACATGCTCCTAGCGGATGGGGTCTGAGGTCGAGGAAACCGCGACAAGATGAACGAAAAGGGTGCTGCCAAAAAAAGGTCTGAGGGTCAGTATCCTTTATAGAGGAAGAGATGGGATGCATCTATGTGTGTTCCTGAGGCCTTCCTTTCAAAGTACTCGAACAATCCCACACCAGCGTTCGCAGTGCACGATCCGAGTTCTCCCTGATCTTCAATGGGTGGGCACCACGCCATCAGATCCGCTGAAGCAGGCAGAGCCTTTTTAACTTGTAGGATCGGAAAGGACGAAGCGGGAAGTCCCCATCCTTCCGGGTGGGGATGAAAGCGGAGTCCTTCCATTAGTTTCTGCTCAACGATAACTATTTAAGGTAATAATGTGATATACATGTTTTTGGTAAATCCCATGAAATACAAACTCGATAGATCTGCGCACTCCGTGTACTCACTTCACTATCACTTAGTGGTAGTCATCAAGTACCGGAGGAAAGCACTCTACGACGAAACGATTCGCGAGAGACTAAAGCAGAT
>Ga0074198_1000329_pt1 | contig 56799 bp, 58 predicted proteins | sample EPASupsiteSAE323_FD_64527 | JGI IMG/M metagenome (GOLD analysis project Ga0074198, IMG submission 64527) | Bioremediated contaminated groundwater from EPA Superfund site, New Mexico - Sample SAE3-23 | ecosystem: Environmental > Aquatic > Deep subsurface > Groundwater > Contaminated ... | reverse complement strand
TTCAATGGCACAAACCACAGCAGAAGCACACAACTATCAAACAAAGAAACTAAACTCAAAAACACAATATACAACATCTACAGATCAACACAAATCAACTAAAAAAAGGGTTTCTACAAAGCCATTTTTTTTATAATTCTATTTTAGAATAGATTAATGGGAATAACTTCAATGGGAATAACTTCCATTTAAGAAAATCATTTATGTTTCTTTTTACAGAAAAATAAGTATAGATAGATTTAGTTTCAGGGGGCTTCGTACTTTGAAGTTAGATTGGGATGGATCGAGATCTGAGTATGAAACTTTCATGGTTTTATCTTTAGTAGTCTTATCCTGCGTTTTAACCTATTACTTTCACTTCGTTTTAAGATCCGGAATTGTTTTCACCCATTTTTATTACATACCCATAGTGCTGGCTGCGGTCTGGTGGAAACGGAAGAGTTTGTGGGTTCCCTTTTTCCTGGCTGGGGTTCTTATTTTAACAGACTGGATCAGTCCACTTAAAAGTGACTTTTTGTATGATGATATTTTCAGATCAATTATATTCATTTCAGTCAGTGTAATAACTATTCTTCTAAGTGAAAGCATAGAGAAATCGCAGATAAGGCTGAAAACCAGTGAAGAAATGTTCCGTTCTGTGGTTGAATCTGCCATTGATGGGATTATCACTACTAATCTATCGGGTAATGTAGTTTTTGTTAATGAAAGCTTTCAGAAAATGTTCCAATGCTCTGAAGAGGAAGTTCTGGGAGAATCAGTGAAGAAGTTTATCCCTTCCAGGTTGAGGGATAAATACGACGAACAAATGGACCAATTCCGTAAAACTGGTGAACATCAACTGGTTGGAACTTTTGAATCAGTGGGCCTAAGGAAGGATGGTAAAGAATTCCCCTTTGAAATATCCCTCACCAACTGGGAGGGGGATGGTGAAATATTCACAACTTCCATTATTAGGGATACAACCTATCGTAAAAATGCTGAGAAGACGCGGGCCATACTTTCAGCTATTGTGGAAAGCTCAGCAGAATCTATTATTGGTATGGATTTAAATGGTAATGTATTGAGCTGGAATAATGGGGCAGAGCGAACATATGGTTATAAGACAAGGGAAGTTCTGGGAAAATCAGGTTCCATAATATTTCCACCGGGTTCTGATGAACTCTCATATATACTGAAGACAATTGGTGGTGGGGAAAAGATCGATCATTATGAAACCAAGAGAATAACCAAAGCAGGAGAAATGATCGACATATCTTTAACTGTTTCCCCTATAAAGGATAAATCTGGGGATATAATTGGATCATCTGCCATGGCAAGGGATATAACTAAGGATAAAGCCGCTGAAAAGGCATTGGCTAGAAGTGAAGCTCAACTATCAATGATCACTACTAACATGGCGGATATTATATGTCAGGCCAGTAAAGATGGTCAATATATCTACGTAAGCCCTTCGGTAAAAACTGTTCTGGGTTTGGAACCTAGGGAACTGGTTGGAAAATCAATATTTGATCGGATGCACCCTGATGATCAGTCACGGGTCACCTCCTGCATTAAGGATGGCCTCGGGAAATGCATTACTCGATCGGTTCAGTATCGCTACATGAAGGCCGATGGCAGTTACGTGTGGCTGGGTACAAAGGGAACACCAATCTCTGATGAAGGGGTGGTCACTGGATTTATATGTAACAGTCGTGACATAACCCAACAGAAAAATGTAGAAGATGCACTGCGTGAGAGTGAGGAGAAGTACAGAACACTCATTGAATCAGCTAAGGATCCAATTTCTTTGTATGATGAGAATGGTATTTTTTTAATGGCCAACAGGTCAGGAGCACATAGTATGGGTGAAGAACCTGCTGATCTGTTGGGACGTTCACTACGGGATTTTTTCCCCCCTGAAGTTTCCAAAAAGCAAATTGAATTAATAAGAAAAGTAATCAGCACAGAAGAGGGGTTAGATCTGGAAATGTTTGTTCCATACAGTGGAAAGGATCAATGGTTCAGTACAAGCCTACAACCAATTTATGGTCATGATAACCGAGTTCACAGTGTTCAGGTTATCTCTCGAGACATAACTGACATTAAGGAAGCCCAGATTAAACTTGAACAGGCCCTTAAGGATAAAGATATGTTGATGAAGGAGATTTATCACCGGGTAAAGAACAATTTAATGGTGATTTCCAGTCTCCTTAATCTCCAGTCACGTTACATAAAGGATGAAGAAGCCCGGGGAATATTCAAGGAAAGCCAAGAGAGGGCTCATTCCATGGCTTTAATCCATGAAAGACTCTATCGCTCCACTGACCTGAAACACATAGATTTCGGAGATTACATCCGTACACTGTCCATGGATTTATTCCGAACTTATGTGGCTGATCCCGCCCGGGTCCAACTGGAACTGGAAGTGGAGGATGTAATGATCGATATCAACACCGCCATACCACTGGGTTTAATAATAAATGAATTAGTCTCTAATTCCATGAAACACGCTTTCCCTAACGAAAAAAGTGGGAAAATAATGGTTAAATTCAAGGAAGATGGTAATCGGTGTGTTTTAGAGGTTATTGATACGGGGGTTGGATTTCCCTCCGATATTGAACCGGATCAAACTGATTCCCTGGGTCTGCAATTGGTTACCAGCCTCACCCAACAGATTGGTGGAGAACTGGAACTTGAAAGGAGTCCCAGAACCACTTTCCGCATAACATTTGAAGAAAAAAAAGTAGGTAAGTCATAATATAAAAAAATACCAATAATTTGATTCTATGGAAAAGTGAATTATTTAGTTAATTAAAGGTTAATCTCTTTAAATTTTAATCTACCTTAAAGAAATCAGACTTCAATGCTCTACAGACTGGGCAAACATCAGGTGCCCCATTTTCTACAGTATTCCCACAGTATCCGCAGACATAGTAATCCACTTCTTCGTTATTTCCCAGAGCTTCCAGAGCTTTCTGGTAGAGTCCTGCGTGGATTTCCTCCACCTGGTTGGCCACATCAAAGGTCCACACTGCCTTTTTATTCTCGTCTGCCTTTGCTTCTTTGATGAAATCTGGATACATTTCTTCAAATTCTTCAATTTCACCTTCAATAGCATCTTTCAGGTTTTCTTCAGTGCTGTTAATACCTGCCATTATCGTTAAATGGTTATGTGCATGAACAGTTTCAGCTTCGGCTGCTGCGCGGAAGAGCTTGGCCACTTGAGGGTGTCCTTCTTCATCAGCTTTTTTGGCGTATGCCAGATATTTACGATTAGCCTTAGATTCACCAGCGAATGCTTCATTTAAATTATCCATGGTACTCATGTTTTTTTACCTCATTTACTTGTAATATTTTTTTTATTCTTATTATGTGGGATTACATAAAAGGATGGGGATTACCTAAAAAGTGAGAGATTTAATAATAGTTTTTCCCAACCATACAATTCCTCAACCATAACTCATTTATATCTTTAAATATTGTGATGTTTAAAGTTGCAGGATAAACCAGTGGGTGCAAGGTCAGTGTAGGACACAAGTGGACCTGAAAAAAATATCATCCTAAAAAATAAGAAAAATAAGAAATAAAAAAAACTTAAGCGGATTTGACGGCCATTTCGATATCTTCGGCTTTGACAGTCTTTCTTCCGGCGTGTTTTGCAAGTTCGACGGCTTTTTTAGCTAGCTCTTCGCCACTTTCTTCCAGAGCTTTGGCTAAAGCCTCCTTTGCATCATCGCTTATCCTTTGTGCACCAGCGTTTTTTATGATCCTTCCAACTGGAGCAATTGGTAATTCAGCCATAATTTCACCTCCTAATTTAGCTAGGACTCTATAATATTTAAAGATATCGGTTTTCATGACATGATGGGCCATGGTACTTACCATACACACTCACCAAGTGTGATCATCAATCTACCAAAACTTTAAAGGTTATAAACATCAATAGGAATTCCCATGTATAAGAGTCCGGATATTGAACCCACCATAGAAGAGATACTTGATAAAGCCAGAAAAAACATTATTTCTTCTGAAGATGCACGTAAACTTCTTAAAACTAATGGTAACGAATATCAGGCACTCATTCAAACAGCAGATTTGAGAAGACAGGAATTAGTTGGAGATAATGTTACCTATATTCAAAACTGGAACATCAACTTCACAGATATGTGCACGGGAACCTGTGGGTTCTGTGCCTTTCGAAAAGACCCTACCGATAATGGTGCTTACTTCCTGAGTATGGATGAGATAGTACGAAGGGCAAAAACTTCATGGAATAATGGTGCAGTGGAAATCTGTATTCAGGGAGGACTCCATCCTGATATTGATGCCCACTTCTATGAAAAGATACTGCTCAGTGTTAAGGAAGAAATTCCAGATATCCACATTCATGCCTTTTCTCCTATGGAAGTCTATTACGGAGCATCACAGTCCGGGATGTCCCTGAAAGAAACTCTGAAAATGTTAAAAGATGCTGGTTTAGGCTCCATGCCTGGAACAGCCGCTGAAATCTTGAACGATGATGTTCGGAAGGTTATCTGCCCGGGTAAACTCACCACTTCAGAGTGGGTGGAGGTTGTTGAAACTGCTCATCACACTGGTGTGCCCACCACCTGCACCATGATGTACGGTCATGTGGAAAGTGTGGAGCACAGGGTGGAGCACCTGGAAATTCTCCGTAAAATACAGCAGAAAACTGGAGGATTCACAGAATTTGTACCACTCACCTTCATGCACCAGAATGCACCCATCTATCAGCAGGGTATCTCCAGCCCGGGAACCACTGGTACCGAAGATCTGAAACTCTATGCAGTGGCCCGGTTGATGTTTGGAGATTTACTACCGAATATTCAGGTTTCATGGGTTAAACTGGGATTCAAATTCGCCCAAGTATGTCTCACTGCAGGCTGCAATGATATGGGGGGAACCTTAGGTGAAGAGAACATATCCCGATCTGCAGGGGCGCAGCACGGTGTTTACACACCACCTGAAGAGCTGCAACGGATCATAAAGGATCTGGGACGTATTCCTGCCGAGAGAGACACTCTTTATAGGAATATAAAGCCATTATAGTTATTACAATTTTTTCAGATTAATTAAGGGGGGAATAGCATGATAGAAGTTAAAGGAAGGAATAAGGGCCAACATGGTGTTTTAGCTTTTGATGGGCGTGTAATTGAGATTTTTGGATTTGGACATAGAGGTGCCTCACAAAGGATACATATAGATCAGCTAAAAGCCATTATAAAAGAATCAAATGTGTTAAGCATAGCATATGAAGATGGAATAATCGCCATAGGCTATACTGAAGGTTGTGAAAATATGGATGAATTTGTAGAATCCCTTGTATCTGCCTCAAATAACCCTAATTTGATGGTTAAATAGTTTTTCGGTGTTTTGATGCACCCTAACTCCAAAGATTTAATTTATATAACTTCCAGTGGGAAAATATTAGTCATCACCGATATCCATGGAAATCTGGAAGATTTTAAGCGTTATGAATCTATTTTTAAGGGACACCTGGACCAGTTGAAGGTGGTACTAACTGGTGATCTCATCCATGAAGTGGATAATAACTACGATGGTTCAGTGGAAGTCTTGGAAAGGGTGAAATGTTACTATCACCAGTATCCTAATTTTCATGTTCTGTTGGGTAACCATGAGTGGGCTCATCTGGCTGATGAACCTGCCTATAAAATGGGAGTGGATCAAAAAAGGGCATTTGAATCCTACCTAAGGGAACGTTTTGGTGGAAAATGGGGATCGAAATTCAGATCATACCTCGAATTCTTCCGTGAGCTCCCAGTGGCCATTAAAACAGAAAATGGGGTTATCATTAGTCATGCTGGGCCTTACTCGGATTTTAAGAACCAGGAAGAACTTAGAAATATTACTCTAGCAGGATACCGTGGAAACAATCCCTTGGAAAAAATGATGCTTAACCGGCCACGTAACTACTCTAAAGAAGATCTGGAACGGTTCCTGGAGTTGGTTGGTTGTAAGGTCATGGTGGTGGGCCATACCATAGTGGATGGGTTGGATACAGTCTACGGGAAACAGATGATACTTTCATCCAGCCTCAGCAGTGGAAGGAAGGCCTACCTGGAACTGGATCTGGAAGCTGAAATCAACGATGTGGAGGATCTTACCTCTATGGTTCGATGGTTAGACTAGATGTAATGGTCTGGTTTTATCGTTTGATTCTTAAATTAACATTTAAATAACTATCAATTATTCTCACGATACTTACAGGCCACTTATCCACAGATTCATTGGCTTGAGGGCTTGTCGATTAATTTGACCAGCAAACACTCCAAGACAGCAAACACTCCCGGAAAATATGATTTGAAAAAACATTTTAGTATTAAGAAATAGTGTATATATCTCATGGATTGTAAAAATGAAGTCTGATCCTTTTCAGATTTTGATTTATGTCAAAAATTGCTATTGATAATTGTCTTGTGAATGGTTATAAGGGTTCTTGTTTGATTGCAATAGTGAAGTAGAATGTTGAACCTTTTCCTGGTTGGGATTTGACCCAGATATGTCCATTGTGTTTTTGTACTATTTTTTCTGCAATTGAGAGTCCGATTCCTGTTCCTTCGAATTCATCAATTCCATGTAAGCGCTGGAATATAGTGAATATACGATTTATGTGTTTAGAGTCAATTCCAATTCCGTTATCTTTTACACAGAATAACCATTGATTAGCATCTTTTTTAGCTGAAATATGGATTTTCGGTGTTTTTTTACTGCGATACTTTATTGCATTGCTTATAATGTTTTGTAGTAACTCAACCAATAATTTCTTATCTCCATAGACTGTTGGTAATGGATCATACGTGATAATGGCATTACTTTCATTTATTCCCATTTTCAAATTTAGCAAAGTTTCATCTAGGATTTTTTCGATATTCACAAGACTAAACTCTCTTTCTTTGCTTGAGACTTTGGAGTATTCGAGAAGATCAGTGATCATGTCATCCATGCGTTTAGTTCCATCAACAGCAAATTCAATGAATTCATTGGCATCCTGATCCAATTGATCTTTATATCTTTTTTCAAGTAACTGTAAAAAACTTATGATTGTGCGTAATGGTTCACGTAAATCATGAGATACTACATAAGCAAACTGCTGAAGCTCATCATTAGACCTTTCAAGTTTAATCAAAATTTCATTTAATTCTTCACGATGCTTTTGTTCACTTAAATCAGTTATAACAATATAAACTCCATTCAAATCTTTTAAAGTGTTTATAGAAATATGTACAGGTAATACTGTTCCATCTACTGATTTAATATTTATTTCACCTTTACTTTTTGTCTTTGATCCTTTCTCAAAAATAGCCCAATATAATTCTAAATCTTCTGGAAGTATAAAATCATTGAATCTTATCCCAACTAGTTTATCCAGGGGTACTTGAAGCATGGATGCTATTTGTGCATTGGCGTAATAAATAGTACCGGTATTAGTTAAGGTTGCTACTCCTTCGCCCATTTCCTCAATAAGATTTCTGTAGAGAGTATCTGCACTTTTTAATGTGTAAACTTTAGGTCCATCAGAGCCGTGAGGAGTTATAATTGCATCAATTTCTCCATTTTGGATAGCAGTTAGAGTTTGTTCAGCTTCATCCAATCGGGATTTTAATAAATAATTTTCCTTAACCAATTCTTCCTTGGTTTTTGATGGAAGGTGTTTAGTTACCATATTTGAATCACTTTTTAGGGGATTTTCTTATGTCCAATCCGACCAGTAGTTTCTTTTTATCTGATAAATCACCAACAAATCTCCGAATGGGAAGTGGTAACTCTTTGATTAATGTTGGAGCAGCTATTATTTTACCCTCTTTTGCAAATATCGGCTGTTGATAAATATCAATAACTTCAATTTCACATTCAACATCTATATTTTCGTTACAAAGTTCTCTTAAATTTTCAATTGCTTTTTTAGATTTAGGGTTGATACCGGCAACGAAAAGCCGGAAAACAAATTTTTCACTTTTTTCATTGGTTTCAAGAGCTTCTTCAAATTCATTGAATTTGTTTGCTTCTTCATCCATTATTTTAACCCCTACTATGTATATGGATTTTTTATGACTGTTTAATATCGAGTCCTACTAAGACCTTTTCTTCATTGGCAAGTGTACCTATTATCTTCTTTATGGGTTCTGGAAGTTTCCTGACTAATGTGGGAATTGCTAATATTTGATCATTTTTGGCTAATTCAGGATTTTGAACTAGATCTATTACTTCAATTATATATCTATCTTTTAAATGTGTTTCACAGAGTTCTTTAAGATTCTCAAAGGCCTCGATGGATTTAGGAGTTTGACCAGCTACATATAATGTTAAATTCCAAATTTCACTGTTATCTCCAGTTTCATGAATATTATCTGATCCCGAATCATCGTTCATTATAAACCACCTCTATTTATCGCCGTTGAAATGTAGGGGTTTTGCCATCACGGCCCTTTCATATTCTAGTGCTTTTTCTTTTAACTTTCTCTGAGCTATATTTTTGTCTAATTTTAATTTTTCAGATTCAAACTGAGCTTTAAGTTCGGTTATTTGCGCTTCCATTTTCTGACGTTTTTGTTCAAGTTCTCTTTGTTTTCTTTCAACATCCTGTTCACATTCTAATTTTTCAGCTTTTTCTTCGAATATTCGGGATACTCGTGCTGAACCTGTTAGCATTCCATCCTGTCCTATATAAACATCAATTAGTTTTATTCCTTTATTAGTGAGTTTGAATTCCCGTACCTGGTTAGAATGGTACATTCCACGGGGTTTTACTATATCGATGGTTCGATTTCTTTCCCCATTAGTTTCTATTGATTTTAGATCTATCCATGTATCCATTAAGGACGAAACACCTGTATCTGTTTCAATATGTCCCATCATTGTTAATGATGTGGATAGAATTGTTATTTGTTTGTTTTTAAGGTAATCGATTAATCGTGTGAGCATGGATTTGACTTCTTCTTTGGAGCCTACAGTTATTAAGTTAGATATGGGGTCGAAGATTACTACATCTGGTTGGAATCTATTCACTACTTTATGCATGTTGACCAGATGAGTTTCTAAACCATATAAAGTGGGTCTTGTTGCATGGAACTTTAAAAGTCCTTTGTCTACCCAGGTTTGAATATCTATTCCAATTGATTGCATGTTTCGGATAATTTGTTTTGGTGATTCTTCAAATGCGAAAATAAGACATTTTTCTCCATTTTTGCACGTATTTTCTGCAAACTGTGCTGCTATACTGCTTTTCCCTGTTCCAGCTGCACCAGTAACTAATACGCTGCTTCCTTTATAGAATCCTTTACCCTCTAGCATAGTATCTAAGCGTTCAATACCAGTTTTAATATACTGGGATGGTGCTTCGTGTTCTAATTGTAATGATGTAACAGGTAGTACAGAGATGCCGTCTTCGTCTATTAAGAAGGGGTATTCATTGTGTCCGTGTGATGATCCTCTGTATTTTATTATTCTAAGATTTCTTGTGGAAATTTTATCGACAACAGAATTATCGAGTAGGATAACACAATCTGCAACATATTCTTCTAATCCATAGCGAGTTAGTGATTTTTCTCCTTTTTCCCCAGTTATAACCGCAGTTAATCCCTTTGATTTTAACCAGTTGAAAAGTCTTCGCAGTTCGGATCGTAAAATGAACTCATTAGGCAAACCAGAAAATATAGCTTCAACAGTATCTAATACTATACGTTTAGCTCCAATCTGTTCAACAGCATATGCCAAACGTATAAACAAACCTTCAAGATCGAACTCTCCTGTCTCCTCAATTTGAGTTCTATCAAAAAATATATATTCCACTGCAAATTTTTCCTGTTTTTCTAATGTTTTTAGGTCTATGCCCAGTGATGCGAAGTTTTTTTCAAGTTCTTCTTGAGTTTCTTCAAAGGATACAAATACTCCTGGTTCATCATTTTCTACACCCTCGACCAGGAATTGCATGGCAAACAAAGTTTTACCGCAACCAGCAGAACCACAAATCAAAGTAGGCCTACCTTTAGGTAATCCCCCACCTGTAATTTCGTCTAAACCATGGATACCACTTGAACATTTTTCTATTGTAATTTTATTGAAATTGGAGCTCATATTGTCACCTAATATTAAAAAAATTCAAATAATAATCTATTATATTTTTTTTTATTAATCAAGTTAAAGATATTATTTTCTAATATTATCAAATGACAAAGTTTATATTATTAGTCACTTTTATTATTGAAGCCGTTTATTATTGAAGTAGTTATAGACATTTTAGAGTGGGATTTTTCGAATGTAAATTAAAATAAGCATTTAACTATTTTTATAAATATTTTCAAGTGAATTTGCAGATTAGATGGTGAACTAATCTACAATTACTTAGTATATTATGAAAACTATTGAGACTTTGAAATAGTATTTTGCCTGCATACTATCAAATCTAATTTAAAAAAAATATTTGATCCAAAAATGTTGTAATAATATTTTATATTATCATGTCAAAAATGCAGATAAACTATTCAATATATGCTCACAAATACCTATCATTCTCACAAAATATTTTGATTTGTAAATCAGTCATAACCCAAGATTCCGGATTCTTTCAAATCAGAAAAAGTAGAACTAAGACCCTATATTTTAGTTGACTGAATTATCCCCATTCTCCCTTTAAATTGAAATCCTGTCATTAATCATCATTCATTAAACTTGGGGATTGCTTATAACTTCCGGATAACTACCCAATCACCCTCCTCAACACTCTTCATAATCTCCAAACCTTCAACTACCCTCCCAATATGATTCACATCCGAGGCAGGTTGGGAATCTCCGAAGAATATGCAGAAGGCCTTCCCTGGTGGCCAGTAGGATATGTCTCCCTTATCTGAGGATGGGGATGGGTTTTCATAGTCATGTTCGAGGGGAATGGGGAAGAAAACTTCTTCCTGCCATAATTGGGCTTCACCTTCCATGGGTAGGCTTTCGTAGAATGCCTGGGATGTTTTAGGGTTTCGATCATCCAGGAGCACTTTAATTGTTCCCTTTTTTAATATTTCAATCTCTATTTCCATTGGAATTCACCTTACTATTTTTAATTAGTATCATTGGAATTCACCTTCACCAGTACTTGAACCTTCAACCAGGAAAATATCAATAAATTTTCAACCTTAAAAACTAATTCTCGTTTTCGCCCTGTTTTAAGAGTTCTTCCATAATCTGCACACCGGTAGAGGTGCCGATTTTACTGGCCCCGGCATCGATCATTGCCATGGCAGTTTCCAGGTCCCGTATCCCGCCGGCGGCTTTAACACCCATCTCCAGCCCCACAGTTTCCCTCATGAGCCGGACATCCTCCACTGTAGCCCCGCTTACTCCGAACCCGGTGGATGTTTTAACGTAGTGCGCCCCAGCTTCTCTGGCCAGCTGGCAGGCTATGATCTTCTCTTCCCGGGTGAGTAGTGCTGTTTCCAGGATGACCTTCACCACGCGTCCCCGTGCTGCCCCCACCACAGCGGCGATGTCGGCCTGGACCAGGGAGTAATGACCGGATTTGAGGGCGCCGATGTTCATCACCATGTCCAGTTCAGAGGCACCATTTTTTACAGCTTCCTCTGCTTCGAAGGCCTTGGCACGTGGTGTTTGAACTCCAAATGGGAATCCTATCACCACACAGACCTGTGTATCAGAGGTTTCCAGGAGTTCACTTGCCAGATCTGCTTGGGTGGGTGTTACACAAACACAGTTAAAATCATAGTCATCTGCCTCCTGGCAGAGTGCCTGAATATCAGCATCAGTGGCATCCCGCTGCACATTGGTGTGATCTATCATTCCTGCCAGTTCTTCTATGGATATCATAATTAAATCCCTCCAGTTCGTGTATTTAATAATCAGGTATTTAACAATTATTTAAAGAATCCAGATTTTAATGGGAATTTTTCCCTTAATTATTATTTAATGCCATTAAACTAACTTTTTAGCCATGTAAGGCCCCTTCCTTTCATACCCAAATTTACGGTAATAGTTACGGGCTCCAATACCGCTGATAATAAGAATCTCCCTTTTATCATACTCCTCACGGCTGATCTCTTCTGCCTTTTTGAGTAACTCCTCACCGTAGCCTCGGTGCTGCCACAGTTCATCTTCCCTTTCACCTAAAGGTATCATAGGGCCATAAACATGCAATTCGCGAAGTAAGGCTGTTTCAGGGCTGATCTCTGGGCGATGTGCATGTTCTGATGGCATGCGCAGCCTTAAAAAACCAAGGAGAACATCTGCTTCTGAGTCTTCCATGGACAGGAATATTTCCTCCCCTTCACTGGCACGGTATTTCTCCGTTAAAAGTTCTACATTATCTTTACTGGTGAATGTTCCATGGGCAGCCTGGTGTCCCACTTCCCGGCAACGGATGCACTGGCACTGAACTTTCTCTTCTTTAAGCTGATTGTAAACCAGTTCTCCCAGATTGGACTTTTTAACACCGGCTTCTATGAGCTGGGAGGGTATGTCCCGCTGGATGCGCATGGTACGCACCCACTTGGGCAGAATCTTCTTCACTTCTACTATGAGCTGGACTGCTTCTTCAGTAGAGTAGGGAGTGTAATCTCCTTTCTCCCATAAGTCATGGAGTTTGGACCCCTCGGTCACCAGACATGGGTAGATCTTCAGCATATCTGGTTTGAACTGCTCGTCATAGAATAATCTCTTGAACATCCGCAGGTCACGCTCCTGGTCACTAAATAGACCGGGCATGAGATGCATGGCCACTTTAATCCCGGAGTCCTTTAAAACACGGGTAGCTTCAATGGTGTCCTGCACCCGGTGACCACGCTCTACCCGGTGATATATGAAGTTGTAGATGGTTTGCACCCCCAGTTCCACACGGGTAACACCCATCCGGAGCATCCGATCCACATCCTCAATTTTGGAGTAGTCTGGCCGAGTTTCGAAGGTCATTCCTACACAACGGACACTGGAACTTTCATTGGCCTGTTGAACGTCTTCCAGGTACTCAAATCCCTGCAGATCATGGTTGCCTCCGGTGTAGACATCTTCAGAATTCAATTTATACTCTTTAACTCCAAAATCCGTCATTGCCTGTAAACACTGAGTAATGAACCATTCCTGAAAGCATAAAAACCGTGAGGGAAATGTACCTCCCATGATTATGAGTTCCACTTTATCCAGGGGATGACCTATACTCCCTAACTGCTGTAATCGGTTGTAAACCTGTTTATAAGGATTAAAATCGTACATTCTGGCCCTTAAGGCTGCGGGTTCTTCCCCGGTGTAACTGGGAGGGGCTATTGTGCTTTCAGGGCAGTAAAGACATCTTCCATGGGGACATTTGTGTGGAGGGCACATCACTGCCACCACCGCCACACCAGAGATGGTCCTGGTTGGTTTCTTCTTCAAAATAGGAGTGATGATCTCCTTTTCATCTTCCCGGGCCATTTGAAGTATCTCGGAGTTACGGGGAAACCGGTCCAGTTTGTAATCACGACACACCTGAAACTTCGCCTTCTCCAGATCCTTCCTGTTTTTTATCCTTCCTTCCATTATATGGTTTATTATGGATCTTCCGGCTTCTTCCATTTCCTCTTTCTCCAAAAATCCCTTTTTTATGAATGTTTTTTAGTTTATCCTGATTTTTCAGGAATGATTTCCTGGTGAAAATCAGATGAAATTCCATGAAAAAAATATATGATTTTATTATAATTTTTTTAGTTTAAGTATTTCCATGGCCCTCATAATGTCAGTTCTGGAAATTATACCCACCAACTGGCCATTTTCCACCACAGGGAGTCTTCCAATATTTGCCTGAGTTAACTTGGACAGGGCATCGTTTAAAGGTTCCTCAGGGCTGCTGATAATCAGGTTACGGGTCATGAATTCAGTCACTGGTTTTTGTTCATCTCCCTTTTTGGCACGGGAGATATCGTTGAATGTGATGATACCCATAAGATTCTGCCCATCGGTAACTGGATAACCCATATGTTTATTCTGGAACATGATCTCCATGGTCTCTTCCACACTGGTCTCAGGTTTCACTGTTCTCACTTTAGGGGTCATTATCTCCTCTACCTTTATCCCCTCCAGGATGGTGGAAATCATTATCTCTTTGTACTCGGTATCAGCTCCAATGTAGATGAAGAGGGCAATGAGTATCAGGAAATAATTCCAGAATATCCCTACCACAGCCATAAATATGGCCAGGAACTTGCCCACAGAAGCAGCAGTTTCCGTGGCCTTCATGTAACTCATTCTACCTGCTAGAAAGGCCCGTAAAACTCTCCCCCCATCCATAGGGTAGGCTGGGATCAGGTTGAAAGCCCCCAGAATCACATTCACCAGTGCGAAATAATTAAGGAAGGCTGCAATGGTAGGATATGGTGTTGCCAGTGCAAAGAAGAGACCGTAACATATTATGGCTATTAGAAAGTTCACCAGAGGTCCAGCAATGGATATCCTGAATTCCTGGCCAGGATCCTCTGGTAACTCTTCCATGGCTGACACACCGCCAATGGGTAGAAGTACGATCCTTTCAATGCCAATACCATATCGTTGAGCAACATAGGAATGTGCTAATTCATGGAGAACAACCGTGACAAAAAGTAGGGTAATAAGTAAAGCCGCATTTAGATCAACTCCTGGGACCAGGTTAAAGAGGGCCACCCCGTAAATCAGGGCCATCAGGAGCAGGAAGGAAATATGCAGTTCCACAGGGATATTAAAGACACTGAAGATCTTAAAGGAATATTTCATTTATTTATCACTCCTTAAATTCATCTTATTAATTAATTGGTTTTAAAACCGTATAAATGACAGTGTGGAAATAAAACAACCACACATAATATATTGTGAGAAAGGAGTATTAGGCTGGTTTAAACCCATACTCCCAATTTGGAAAAGATTGAGGGGATATAAGGTCCTTTAAATGGGCAATAAAAATTATATACATCAAAAAACAGAGTATAAGATGGTGTTTAAATGAAAGTAAGCGACTTTTTCGGGCGAAGAGTTTTGGATAAAAAGGCTAATGAAATAGGTAAAGTTGCGGATATGGTCATAAAACCAAAAGAAGGTATTATAACCAGTATAATTATATCCACCAGTGACTTTGGCCTCACCAGAAAAGATATAGTGATTGAAACTGCAGATATTGAGGAAGTGGGGGATTACTTGCTTTTAAATGTTGAAAAGGCAGAAGTGGAAGTAAGAGGGGAAGTTGCTGAAAAAAAAGAGAAGGTAAGGCTGGATATAAAAAAATAGAATATTAAATTATTGGAAGTCTTTAAACTAGCAAAACTAAGTGTCAATCAGACCATTAAAATATAATATAGTAATGTCAATCAGATCCAAAAAAAATATACTGGGGGTGAAAACATGGAAGCTGCTAATAAGTGGAATAAAGAGATTTTCATAGGGTCCCATGTCCGGTACAGTGCTACAGGTAGTGCTGGTGAAGTTTTAGGTCTTCGTAGTGACAAGGATGGTGTTTGGGCTAAAATGGACACCACCGAATTATGGTACAACAGCCGTTACCTTGAACTTTTAAATGAAGATGAATATAACCGGCTTAAAAGAAGAGAATCCCGTAGAAAAGCTACAAAACCCCGTGAAGAAACTGATGAAAAGGAAGCCACCAAGAAAAAAGTGGAAAACCTTAAACAGAACCTGGAAGACATGGACATGAGCACTGAACTGTGTGATGGTGGAGGTTAGAAACCTTCCCTTTTTTTAATTTCTTATTTCTATTAAAATATCTTTAATCTTTTCACTGAAATAGAATTCTTTATTGAAATAGAATTTAAATCAATTTAAGTCTTCAAATTCTGGATGCACTCCTTTAATGACTCTTTAACCATAGATTTATCCACATTAAGATCATCTAGAACCTCAATGTCGTAACTTTTTCCCTGAATAGGCTGGTGTACCGGGTCGCACACTGTTTGATTGTTAGCAGGAATATGCACTGGGTCACAGATAATTGGCTCTGTCACCATCTTATAAAAGATATAAACAATAATTAGAGATGTTATCCCGGAAATAATGGCAATAGCGATTTTTATTTTCTCATTTTGAATGAAATAGTCAATAAAACAGCTTAACAAGTAGCTCAACACCATACCCATCACCAGAAAGAGGAAAATGCTCATTAAAAAGAGATAGGTGAAGTGAGAAATATAATAATTGTAATAAATGTAGTTACTGCCCAGTAGAACAGTTATCAGGGTGATACAGGGAATAGTTAACAATAAAAACAGGGTTACCTTGAACTTGTTAGGATAGAGTAGTTCTCTGATATCTACCATAACTATTCTTTATCTTTTTTAATATTTATTTTTTAAGATAGAAATAATGAGAATGTTTGGATTTAAGTTATAAGTTTTATGAAAGGTTAAATCCTGAAAATCTTCCCCAGTGTAGGTGAGTTTTGAAAATAATCACCCACACCCCTGTCCTGGAACTTTTTCTCCACCAGCTGAAACCTCCCCATTTTTTCAGCTAATTCAGATGCATTTTTAGTGGAATTTTCGTAAAAAACATTCATTTCCTGGGATAAATTGTTCACATCATCTTCAATTATTCTTTCAGCCACCAAACTGTAGATTTCAAGTAAAGATTGGAGTGTAAATTCATTGGTATCCCTGATAAGGCAGATTGTCTCAGCCTGCAACTTTCCTGATTTTTTACCGGGATAAAAATGTTGGAGCAAGTTGGAGCGATAGGATAATGCTATGAGTTTATGGGATAGATCAGGGTAGGGTGAGTTTTCCCGATAAAAGGTGAGGGCATTGAGGCGGAACATCTTCTCCACAGCATCATCCTGAATCTGGTAATCCCAATGGGGCCAATGGCCCCTTAACAGTCCTTTACGTTTAACCAACTGTTCCAGTGGGGAGCCAGCCACAATTTCCGCCCTTCCAAAATCAAAGGCCAGATTTTTATTCTTATTCATGAAGTTGATGTTTTCGTTGATCTCGTCCAGGGTGGCCCGGGGATGGAACATCAACAGGTTAAAAGTAACACCCATATTAAAATCTTCCAGGAGTTTCAGTGAATGATTAATTTCATCTGCAGTCGAAGACCGGGCCAGGGCTCTTAGTCCACTGTCACTTGCATTTTCAACTCCCAAAAACACACCCACTGTGCCCATTTCTTCTAAAAGAGTTAAAATATCCTGATCAATACCGTCAGGCCGGGTTTTAATCAAGAGGGCAATATCCTCCAATTCCACTCCTTCTGCTATTAATGATTTTTTCAAGGAGGTTAAACGGGCGTAGGAGTTTTTCTTGGTGGGTAAAAGGAAGTTATCATCATGAAACTGGAATAATCTCACTTTATGGTGCTGATAAAGTTCTCCCATCTCCCTGGCAACATTTTCCGGAGATCTTAATGAATAAGGGAGTCCTGTTTTTTGTTTATGAAACGCACCTATGCAGCAGTAAATGCACCGGGAATGGAAACATCCCCTGCTGGTGATGAGGGTGGCAAATCTCTCACCCAATCGTGTATGGGGCTTTTTATTACGCAGCGGGAATGGTAAATCATCCAAATCAGGGAATTCGGCAATGATGGGGTTCTCTTTTATGGTTGGGTTATCTCCAGTTGATTTATAGACTAAATTAGGAATTTTTGATAAGTTTTTATCTAAATTTGGGATATTTGATAAGCTTTTAGGGATATTTGATGAGTTTTTATCTAATTTAAGTTCATTAAATGAACTTTTATCATTCACCAGGGCATCTGCCAGTTTGGCAATGGAGTGTTCTCCCTCGAAACGAATTACCGAGTCAATAGTTTCATATTTTAATAATCTTTCAAATTCAAAGGTGGGAAAATGCCCGCCCACAGTTACATGGACTTCGGGGGTGGTTTCTTTTATTTTATGGATAAGTTCCAGGAACATGGGCGCCAGGGACTGGAAGGCCATTGAAACCGCCACTAAATCGGGATGGAATGATTTTAATTCTTTTAAAACTCCTGAAAAATCATTATTATTTGAGCAGGGGACAATTCTGGTGTTATGTCCTTTTTCCTGGAGTTCCGCTCCCAGATATCTGATGGCTAAGTTTTCTTCGTCTTCGGCCCCCACCAGCAGAACTTTTCTCCTTCTCTTTTCATCCATGTAAACCCCGGCTATTTGGTATTCAATCAAATTTTTATGTTATGGTATTATTATAGCATTACATGCACATAATAATAGGTTTTAGATTGAGGAGGGACGTTGATGGTAAAAGAAAATGAAGAACAGTACTGGATCCTGGGATTTTTAGGATTCATGGGGTTTCTGGGATTCACTGGATTCACAGCCAATGATCCCTGGCAGTTTTTCCTGTTCTGTAATTTCGGTTTACTGGGATTCTTTACCTACAAATACCCGAACAAAGCCATAATGGCAGTGGCTCTTTTAGGAGTAGCTGCAGGACTCATAATGGGAATACTGGGCATTACCGGGATAATTTAACTTTTTTATTTAATTTCCATTAACTTTTTTATTTAGTTTATCAGCAGTCCTATTTTTTTTAAATTCTACTCTTATGTGCCATGTTTTGGAGAGGGATATTGGGGGGAGGTATGTTTATATTACATGAGTTTCAATAAAAAATAACAAACCGACGGTCGGTTTGTAGGAGGGTATGATGGTTCCAAGAAAACCCCGGGAAGAAAGAATAAATGAGATAACACATGCAGCAATTGAAGTTTTCCTGGAAAAAGGTTACGAAAACACAACAATGGATGCCATTGCCTACAAAGCAGGGGTGAGTAAAGGCGGACTTTACCATTACTTTCCCAGCAAAGACATGGTGTTGATCTTTGCCAATGAAAAAATAAGCGAGAAAGTCCAGGAAATAATGACCTCTGCTTCAGAATGTACTTCAGTTAAAGAGGGAATCATGTACTACATAGAAAACTACATTCGCTACTGGCTGGAACATCCCAAAGAAACTGCCTTCCTGTTCCTTTCAATTGCAAAAATGCTGGAAAATCCCGAGTTACTGAAGTACTACCAGCAGTACACCACAGACTATATGGCGTTCTTTGAAGGCGCATTCACCATGGGAATCCAGCAGGGAGAATTCAAAGAACACAATGTAAAGACCAGTGCCCTAACCCTGATGGCAGCCATGGACGGTGTTTTAAGTTACATGATATTCGATGAAGGCATACCACTGGAAGAAGTTGTTCAACATTTTGAGGAAAAATTCATCACACCCATTGAGATCTAGTTCAGGGGTTTACTATGAATAAAGGGGTTTACTATGAATAATAAAGGACAGAAAATCCGAAAAACAACGTTACTCATATCATTTTTACTCTTCCCAGTTACCCTATTCTATTTTTCTCCATTTTTGATTATGTGGGGCGCATCACTTGGAATAATAACTGGTAGCTTCTTAACCTTCACTGCACTCTTTATATTATCCTTATTTTTCGGTAGAGCATTCTGTGGATGGGCCTGTCCTACCAGTGGGGTTCAGGAATATTGCTTTTCAATAAATGATGGAAACACAAGGGGAGGAAAATATAACTGGATTAAATATTTCCTTTTTGTCCCATGGATTGCTGCCATAGCCCTCCTGGCGGTGATGGCTGGAGGATTAACCACCATTGATCCCTTATTCATGACCAAATACGGAGTTTCCATTTCAGAACCCACCATATACATTATTTACTATGGAATCATCTTCACAACAATTATAATAGCTATAATTGCAGGTAAAAGAGCTAACTGTCATTATTTCTGCTTCATAGCTCCATTCATGATTATAGGAACCAAAATAAAGAATTTCTTCAGATGGCCCTCACTTCACCTGAAAGCCAATAAAGAACTGTGTGCTGAGTGCAGATTATGTAAAAACTGCCCAATGAGTCTTGATGTGAAAGAAAAAGTACTGGGTGGAGATATGCATGACTTTGAATGCATTTTATGTGGAAAATGTGTGGATTCCTGCCCCAAAGGAGCCATAAAATATTCTTTTGGCATCCCCAAAAAGAGGTAGAAAAATGAAAATGGAAACAATAGACTTTTACTTTTTCTCTGGAACCGGCAATACCTTACTTGTAGTTAAAAAAATGCAGGAAACCTTCCAGGAGAAGGGTATCATGGTGAATCTCCACAAAATAGAAGAATCAAACCTGGAAGATGTTGATCTAGAGCATACCATTGGCCTGGGATTTCCCATAGCAGAACTATCCACCTACAACCTAGTCTGGAAGTTCATCAGGGCACTGCCCGAGACTGACCAGGACACAGAGATCTTCATGGTGGACACTCTGGGTGGATTTTCAGGGGGTATAGTGGGTCCAGTACATGAAATAGTCAAAAAGAAAGGATACAATCCCATAGGAGCTAAAGAAATAATAATGCCTCCCAACATATTCTACATTCAGGATGAGAAAACCTGCCAGGAAAAGGTTCAAAAAGGACTACAAAAGGCAGAAGAATATGCTTTGGACATTATAGGTGGGAAATCAAAATGGGGAAGAGTCCCGGTACTTTCTGATGCAGTCTATTACACCTCCATTGCCGGTTTGAAGATCACTGAATCCAATCTCAACCAGAAACTACTGCGCCTGGAAACAGATAATGAAGAATGCCGTAAGTGTGGTATATGTGTAAAGCTCTGCCCAGTGGATAACATAACCATGGGGGAAGGAAATTATCCAGAGCATGGTTTTAACTGTGAGTACTGTTTAAGGTGCACGTCTTTATGTCCTCGTGGTGCTATCTCCTGTCCTTGCAACTACAAGGGGAAAACTTATCGGGCAGTTAAGGCCAAAGAATTTCTAAAAATAAATTAACAGTATTAAACTAGATAAAATAAACTAAACAGGGATTAACAGGTATTAAACTAGATAGATTAGATTAAACAGGGATTAACAGGTATTAAACTAGATAGATTAGATTAAACAGGGATTAACAAGTATTAAACCAGTTAACTAACCAAATTCATACGGTTAAAGTAAAAACACCAACTAAAATTTTTCAAACCATTTTTTTAATAAATCCCGGAGGGGGATTCTAAAATGCCAAATTTAAATGAGAAAAACATGGATGTGGGAGGACTGGCCGAGAGGCAGTAAATGACAAGGAACTTTTCCAGGAACTGAAGGAGGGTGTGCGATCCAAGGACAACACCATCCGACAGAACAGTTTCAAGGCCATGCAGATCATAGCCGAGGAATATTCGGATTTCCTATACTCTGAATGGGATTACTTCCAGGAAATGCTCCAGAGTCCCAACAACTACCATAAATACATAGCCATCTACATATTATCCAGCTTAACCAGTGTTGATAAGGATAATAAGTTTGAAGAGGCATTTGATAAGTACTATGGAATACTGGCCGGGGATAAGGCCATGACCGCGTCTCATGTGGCTTTAAACTCCAGTGTGATAGCCCATAACAAGCCCAAACTCAGATCCAGGATTGTGGATATACTCATGAGTATTGATGATATTCACCAGGGTAAGCAGAAGGAACTCATAAAGGCCTATGCTATCGAGGCCCTGGGGAAAATCTACCCTGAAGCAGAGGATAAGGAACTTATTGAAAATTATGTAAAATCCCAGAGGGATAGTAAAAGTCCCAAGACTCGCAACATGGCCAAGTGTTTTCTAGAGCGATTAAGATAAATTAATATACTATGAATCGCTACAAATATGATTAAGGGGTAACATGGTAGATACGGTCGATACTACAGGGTCCCACCACTTCCCACAGCGGAAGAATAAATTCAAGAAAATGGTGGGTCAAATCTGGTCTAGGGGTGGATCCAGCAGTTCTAATAAAAAGCCACAAAAAATGCCATTGCTGAGATATGCAAAGGACAATGAATCCGGAAACTGGCTATCTGAAGACCCAAAACGGTGGAATAAGTTTCAGGAAGAATACCAGGACGAGTTTGAAGATAAGATCAAACTCATGGATGAAATCCGGGATAAGAAAAAAGGCAATGAAGCATTGTACTGGTTCTTCACGGCGGAAGATCCTAATTTTTAAACTGAAAGCTTACAATATAAAAAAGAGTTTTCTTAGTGTGGTTTAGCGTTTTTTTGGCTGATTTGGTGCTTATTTATAATTATCATTAATTGTCACTTTTGTATATGTAATCTTTGGTATTATGGCGTATTTTTTTTAGTTTATCCCAGGAAAAGGAAAATTATTAGTTATCCAGTCGGAATAAAATATTTACAACACATAAAAACTCAAACAAAAACAAAGAAAAACACTAACATTGCCATTTACTACCCGTGCTTGCTGTTTCGCTGAGTGTCCGGCTGTCTTGATGTACCTTATTTCGTCGTTGTGTGTCTTTTATGGCTCCTTTGCTCTCATTTTCTTTTTGAGTATTAATTGAAAGTGTGTTTAACTGTGTTGGTGGACAAATTATTTGCTAAAAGTTATTTACTAAAGTAATTACATAATTATGAAGTAATTGTAGAGTGTAGGTGGATAAAGATAATGTCACTCGTAGCTAGGAGCGAACTGGAAAAAGAAAAGCGAAGAAGAGATATATTAAATGCAGCTGAAAAGTTATTCTTCTCTAAAGGTTATGAGAATGTTTCTTTGAAGGATATATCCAAAGAAGTGAAGTTTAGTAGATCTACAATTTATCTATATTTTGAGAACAAGGAAGAATTATTTTTTGCTATTGTCCTTCGTGGAATCCAAATCCTGAATATAATGATCAAAGAAGAAGTTAAGAAAGTAAAAACTGGTTTTAAAAAGCTTGAAGCATTTAGAAAGGCATATTACGAATTTGCAAAAGAATTTTCTGATTATCTGCAAGCTTATAATTACTTACTGTCAGGAAGGTTTGATCTAGCTAATATTGAACCTGCAGAATATAAAATAGAAGCCTTTGCTCACAGTAAGCTCTACGATGAGTATAAAAAGAGATTTGAAGAATTGTATATAAAAAAGTTAGAGCATAGTAATGGTAATATTACTCCAAGTCTTCTGACACCAAAATTCACAGCCAGTGAATATTTAAATGAAATTACCATTTTACGCCATGAACTGCTGGATATACTTTGTAGTTCAATAGAACAGGGTAAAAAAGAGGGCACAATAAAACCTGATGTGAATTCTGTTGAAGTAACTGTTTTATTGACATTGATCACAACTAACATTGATAATATGCCCAATGACCTTAAAAATTTACTAAAAAGCCAAGGAATCAATCACAATAAATTTTTAGTAGATGTCAATGACTTTATTGATAATATAATAGGCAATAAGCAAAAATAATAGTAAACAGATAATAATACATGCTTATTATGCATGAAATTATTTTTTAAGTTGTTATAATTTAAAACATTTAATAATTAATTTAATTTTTTAAAATTTTTAAATTTTATTTTAGTATTTTAACATTTTGTTTATCAAAGACTTTAAATACTAAATGTCACAATGTCATTAATAACACGGTGTCATTAATAACACGACGTCATTAAGGGAGTTGAAAAATATGGTAGAAAATGAGTATAGGCAAGATGAAACTAAAATTTATGCAGATAGGAAAGGGCCAGCAAAAATGGCCGAAGGAATTGCTATGATTAGGGCTTATGAATCATCTAAACTTGAAGCTGAACGAATCTGTTATGATCCATATGCTATCCATTTTATAAACCCTAAAATATTGGAATACGCTGCTAAACATCGGGATGAGGCAAATACAACTGTCGAAAATAACTCTGGTTCAATTGTAGCCAGAGTTAGGTATTTCGATGATTTTGTAAAAAAATTGATTGAAAACGGGCTTGAACAGTTGATTATATTTGGTGCTGGATATGATACTCGAGCTTATAGAATCGAAGAACTGAAAGAAAAAGTTAAAGTATTTGAAGTGGATCATCCAGGTACTCAGAGTTTTAAAATGGAGAAAATCAAGGAAATCTTTGGTTCTATCCCGGAGCATGTTGTATTTGTGCCTGTTGATTTTGAAAAGGAAACATTCAGTGAAAAACTATTTTCTAAAGGTTATAATCGATCATTGAAGACTCTTTTCATTATGGAAGGATTAATCATGTATATTACCCCTAAGTCAGTCGCTGAAACACTTTCTTTTATCGCAGAGAATTATGGCAAAGGCAGTGCCGTGATTTTTGATTATTTCCCGGAATCTGTAGTTGATGGAACCAATAAACTGAAGATTGCACAAGATATCAGAAACTTTGCAATACAACAAGGAGAACCACTCCAATTCGGAATCGAAGATGGTGAGCTCGAGGAATTCCTAAGTACTTTTGGATTCTCAAATATACAAAATGTAACCAGTGAAGATTATAAAAAAGCATATTTCCATGGTAAAAACGAAAACAGGAATGTTTGTGAACTTCTATACTTCGCACACGCAACAATCGAATAATAATAATAGTAATAAGATAAAATATTGAATTTTTTATTTAAAGATATGAGCAAAAATCTTGGCAGGCTGTAAGCATGCCAATATTGCTTTACTTATTTTTTCCTTCCAAATGTTCGAATGTCCGAGAGTTGTCTTCACGAGTTTTTGTTTCGGCGTTTGTAAATAATAATGATTCTGAAACTCGAATAAAATCGGACACAAAGCCCGCGAGATACAAAAACTGCCAGTAAATCATCGCTAGACAAGTTTTGAATATGTTTCCTTTCAAGACAGTTTTCCTGTTTTAAAAGACTGTAGGATACTGAATGACTTGCATCCTCGAATTTTATTTCGTTTAAGCTGGAATAACGAAATGCAACAGGATCAATTTTAATCTTCATATATTTAGTGAAATTCTTTTTAAATGGAAACTTATATATTGATAATTACACTATGTAATAATATTTACAATGTGTAATTAGTGAATCAAAATTGTTATTAGGTATGCCAGTAATTGGGTGATGAAACTGTCATTTAAGAAATTAAAAGAAAAAGAAAAATTAGAAAGGCGCAAATACATAATCGATGCTGCGGAGAAACTATTTCTGGACAAAGGGTATGATAACGTTCCAATGAATGATATAGCTCAAGAAGTAGGAGTTAACAGGGTCACCCTATACCTTTATTTCAAGAACAAGGATTCTCTCTATTTTGCAGTACTTCTGCGCGGTCTTTATCTTATGAGAGATGCCTTCCAAGAATCAATTAAAGAAGATCAAAATGGGCTGGAAAGACTTATTGCATTATGTAATGCGTTTTTCAGCTATTACAAGGAACACCCAAAATATTATAATGAATTAATTTATATGCGGGCCCGAAGTTTTGATATTAGCCAGATAGAAAATGCAGAAGAACATATGATTGTAGCCCAGGAACTTATGGATGCAATAAGTAATTCGATTAAAATGGGAATAAATGATGGAAGTATGAAAAAAGACCTTGAACCAATAAAAACTGCTGTTTTTGTAGTTAATAACTGTGAAAAATATGTCAATCCTGGACAGGATATGCTGGGGCTTTTGGGTATGCATAACATTCCTCAAGAGCAATATTTAGAATACTCTTTTAATCTTTTGATTTCTACCATATCCAACCAAGATCTGATGAATGCGAATGATTTATCATTATGAGATGATGTTAATGAATAAAACAGAAATTTATTATTTTTCAGGCACAGGGAATTCTCTTGTTGTTGCCAGGGATCTTGCAGAAAGAATGGAAGGAACTTTAATACCTATCCCTTCCATGATGGATAAAAAAAGAATAACAACTGATGCCGATGTAATTGGAATTATATTTCCTGTTTATTATCTTGGAACAGTCAATATTCCACTTGTTGTCCAGCGATTTGTCATGAAACTGGATGGAATAAGTTCAAAATACATTTTTGCAGTGTGTACCTATGGCGGAGGGTCAGGCTCCACACTAAAAATATTAGATAAAATGATCAAAGCACGCAGTGGCCATCTTGCATCTGGATTTGGTGTTCAAATGCCTCAAAACGCTTTTAGAAAACCATTTGAGAATAAAACAAAGCTTTACAATTGCTGGAAAGAGAAAAAACTTGACTTTATTTATGGACAGGTCAAAGAGAAAAATGAAGGATGGTTTGATACTGATGGCCTCTTCATTAGATTGTTTTTGAACATTTTGTCAATAATGATGAATAACAATTATTTAAAACCATTTTTTATAAATCCAATGAAAAGCACAGCAAAACTTTCAAAAGACTCAAATCTTACAATGGACGAACTCATACCCTTAATGGATAGAAGCTATCATACTAATGAGAATTGCACAGGCTGCCAAACGTGTTTAAATGTTTGTAAAGTTCATAATATTAAAATGGTAGATAATAAGCCAGAATGGCAGCACCACTGTGAGAATTGCTTGGCATGTATTAAATGGTGTCCTCAAAAGGCTATACATGGATATGGTGAACTACCTAAAGGTTATCATCACCCTGAAGTGAAAATCTCAGATATGATCATTCCGAAAAAATAAAAAAAAGCCCACAACCCAATATATCCATAAGAACACCGGAGCCGGTTTTTATAATTATTCATTAATTGTCAAGTGTGGTTATGATATTGATAAAAAAAAATAAGGGATTTTAAAGGTTTTCACGATATAACTGGAGTTATCTTCCTTGCATCATGGTTACAAGGCCACCAATGATTAAAAGTATTGCTGCTAACCAAGCATATATGTATATGAAGGCTGGTATTAGCACGATAATGATTGCGATAATAATCCCAAGCACTAACATCGCGCCACCGCTCATCTGAACAGTTTCCATTATTTCACCTCCCTTATATTTCAATCATTTTTTCTACATATAATTTATTGATCTTTGAATTAATTAAATTATTCCCTCCATAATTAGGGGGTATTGTCAGAGAAACTATGCCTTTCCGGATTCAATCCTTACTTTATGACCAAAATATACTCCCTTATTTTCACGAGTGCTTCCTGCATTTATTTTAAATCATCTGAAAATCATAAATATAATCAATTCAATGGGGAAATAGGGGGTTGAATAAACATGCCCCGGATTATACATTTTGAAATACTGGCAGAGGATCCAGAAAGAGCAATCGAGTTTTATAGAAAAGTTTTTGGATGGGAAATCCATAAATGGGAAGGGCCTTTTGACTACTGGCTGGTAACAACTGGAGAAGATGATGAGCCTGGTATTAATGGGGCTATAATGTCCAAAGAAATGGGTGAAATGGTCAAAAATACCATTGGTGTGAATTCCTTTGAGGAATATGCTCAGAAGATTGTAAGATGCCGAGGGAAAGATGTTAATGGAAAAACAGGCTATTCCGGGTGTGGGTATAATGGCTGCATTTGAGGATACAGAGGGGAATGTATTGGTAATAATAGAACCAGAGATGGAATAACCCCTTACAATTCATTTTTTTCTCTACCTATATAAATGGGAAAATGGGAAAATCCATATTAACTGGACTTATTTCAAACAAACAAATGAATTTCAACACTATCCTAAAAATTGTCAGGCTCGGGCGCTTACAATTTGTTTTTGGAGGGTTTTTATTCTTTTGCACCGGAGCGTTGCTTGCGCTTTTATCAAATGCAGAATTCAGTTTGATCAAGTTTATAATGGGTTATGCAGCTTTATTCACCGCACATCTATCTGTTTCTTACAGCAATGATTATTTCGACCTGGAGGTGGACAAATTTCAGGAACCCACCCGCTTTTCAGGAGGAAGTGGGGTTCTGGTTACCAATCCCGAGCTTCGGAAATTTTCTAAAAACTTCGCCCTGGCTCTTATGGGATTGTCCATCACCCTGGCCATTATAACCACCATCATTTTCCAGTTACCAGTATCATTTTTCTTGTTGATATTATCCGGGAACCTTCTGGGATGGTACTACTCAGCCCCTCCACTCAGACTATCTTATCGTGGATTAAGCGAATTTGCAACGGTTTTAACAGGGTTCATAGTACCGGGGATCGGTTATGTGATTTTGATGGGAAGATTAGATGCAGTTTTCCTTATTTTTACTATACCACTTATGTTATATGAACTGCTTTTTATCATCAATGTGGAGATACCAGATATGGAAGCCGATAGTTTTGGGGGTAAAAAAACAGCAGTAGTAACTTACGGTCGTCAGTTTGGGTTTATAATAGGGGCCATAGCTGCATTAATGGCAACATTATCATTCCTTTTCATGCCCCTGGTTAATCTAAACCTCCCCACTATCAATTGGGGTCTTTTAGTCATTTTTTCATTGGTCCCCCTGGGGTTGGGAATATTAAGCGCCAGGAAAAAGGTAGTTAATAGAAAATCTGCCCTTAAATGGGTGAATTATAATCTGTTATCCCTCTCTATTTTCATAATCATGATTAACGCCTATTTTATTTACTTGATTTAAAAAAACGACCAGTTTAAAAAAAGGACAAGTGTTTTAAAATGAATCACCCAGAAAAAGAGAAAAATGCAGGGGGCATGTCCTACCGCACCCTGCCTGGAATCGAAACAATCCTCATCACCCAGTATCTGGATCATCATGATAAAAAACCTTTATATCTTGTATCTGAAAAAAATAAGAAATATTACATGGCAAGCGCGGATAAAACCATTGCTCGGTTGGAATTAACAAAAATTAGGGTTGAAAACTCTGATATCTCCTCGGATGAATGCCAAGTGGTGATGGACCGGATTTCTCATGGTTTGAACTGTATGGAATATATTAAAAACAGGGTCAGAAATGTTGCCAGTAATGAAGAACTCCATAAAATAACACCCTATAAATTGTGGCATGCAGTAAAGTTGATTCCTTCAGCAGCTGAGGGTTATGCAGTAACGGCTTCCATTGAAAATGACATCTTTCGTGACAAAAGACCCGAATCAAATCATGACCCTGAAAAAATTAAAACACATTTAGAAAATGTTAAAACCATTTTTTTACACCTATTAAATTTAGATGAGAGTTCTGACTTTGCCGCCGCTGAAAAATCTCGCTTAAAGGCTTATAAAGACATAGAAATAGTGCAAAAAGATGCAGAATGAGTGACCCTCTTTTTTTATCTAAATTCATATCTCACTGGGGTATCTTCAGGGGTTATATAAAATCTTGTTTTTGTGAATAATAAACATATAAATCATAATATTCATATTCTTATGAACAAATTGTTTAATGGTTAATATTTGTGACTTATTACCTAATATTTTAGGGTTATCTTCTTAAAACATCACTATATAATAAAGACAATCTCCAGATCATTCTACGCAGCTTATTACTCCCTAAAATACGGGGGGGGGTAATGGTAAAGGTTGGTATAAGGATTTAAATGAAATCTAATTCCATGAAATCTAATTCCAAATAAATTTAATAAATCTAATTCCAAATAAATTTAATGAAATCTAATTCCAATAATCTATGTATACTCATTGATGTCTAGGAAATTTGATGCACATCCTTTTTTTTGTAATATATTTCAGTTATTCAATTTTTCACTTAAAAACACATACAAACGTGGCTTTTTAAGAACCCGAAATGATTTATAAACCTCAAATACTCCTTTTAAAAATTTTGATAAAGCAGAGGCTACTTCGTAGACTCCAATAACTTGCATTAATAAAAGAATCACGTAAGCTACTCCCCCTATGCTGAAGTTTAAATTAAGGTTCCAGGAACCTAGAGAGTGGTCCATGATGAGGTTCACCAGTAAAAAAAGACCTAAACCCACAATAAACTGGACTGTGGAGATGAAAAAGGCTTCACCAGCTATTACCATGGATTTTTTCACCTTTTCATGCAGATCACTCAATGCCGCGATGTAGGTGAAAGTTAAAAGTGATAGTGTGGCTGAACTTAAAACAAAAACCTCAATGAGAACTAAAACCTCATCAGAATTGTGCAACTGGAGTTTACCAATAATCCATGGCACTAAAATGATTATAACAAAAACAAAACTTAGATAGGGGGTTATTAATGCACTGATTTTGTAGATGAATCTTAAAATATTTTTCATATTCAATGTGGAATCTTTACAGATGATGGTAAAAACCTCCTATTGGAGTTTTAAATAAATTTTCATGTTTTATTGGGCTCATAATTTAATCATCACGGCAGCTTGGCCGGTTAATTTTAAGTTTTTGAATTTGGACTTATAAACCTGGGTTATTAAATACTGATTACTAGATTGTATTCTTTCTAGAAAAGCTTATAAAAAGAATTTTTCCCAAATTCAACCCGTTTTATACCCAAGTTTCATTTCCTCTTAAAATAATCCGTATTTCACGTTTTTTTCAGGAAACTGCTTTGCGGGTTTGTTTGAATGATTTTTGCCATTATATGACTATTTTTCATAAATTATGCCTTATTTTATTCACTAATTAAAATTGACGTTATCACACCGCCACATCTGCCCCAACATCCAATTTGATGATTACATCGAAAGATTGATTTCGGAGTTATTTTACTCCTATAACATTCGAAAAGACCGAGTTAAACCATCGATAGAGGTAGAAGAGGTTAGATTAAATATTGAGACTGCAGTGCCTTGCGGATTGATAATTAGCGAACTTGTCTCCAACTGTCTAAAACATGCCTTCCCTGATGGGGAGGGAGAATTAAACCTGTCACTAAAAATTGTTGATGATAAATATGAGCTTATTATCAGTGATAACGGAATAGGATTTCCAAAAGAACTGGATTTTGAAAACACAGAATCATTAGGATTGCAACTGGTAAATAGTTTAGTTAAACAAATAGATGGTGATATCAAGCTTGACAAAAGTCATGGTACCAAATTTACCATAATATTTAAGGAGTTAAAGTACCAAGATAGGATTTAACTCATAATACCAATTTCAATACTTTAAATTTTACTCATTTATTGTCTTTATGTGAATTTTGTGGATACCAAACTTAGGTTAAAAGCAGGGTTATTACATCCACAGTTCATGTATCAAGATAAGTTTATCCTATAAAAACTAACGAACAACTATTAACCATTCATCCTCTTTTAAGGGTGAGGTATCTCCAGGAACAGCGAGTTTCCCGCTACTTAAAACCCTGAGAAAAGGTTTCATGCCCGGTGGCACACCACCTTCAGCAGGTTGTGTTGAGGCATCAATGGCATCAAAAACACCACCTTTATCTAAAAAGTCCAGTATTTCATCCTGGTTGCGGCCGAAAAGTCCGAAGGGGGTGTTTATTAGCATGTCTGATCCTCCTTTGGCGAAGATAATTTCATCCTGCTTCTGCCGGTACCTGCCAAATACGATGATGCTCAAATATCCTAACTGGCGTAGAAAAGTGTCTTGAACTATTTTCGTAAGGTCTGGATTGTCAGTGGCTATTATCAGCCATTCCACCCTATTTTTAAATTCATGAACCTCATCTATTATATCCTCATCTGCTAATTGAGCCATAGGTCCGGTATAGGTAACATATGGAATTTCAGATTTAATTTTTTCAATATTTTCCTCATCAGGGGCCACCAGCATCACACCGCAGCCTGCTTTATGGAGTGAATTGGTTAAATTAGTTATCCATGGTTGATCACCTATCACTGCTAATGCATCCATTCCTGGTTGGGAGATTTTTAGTTTTCGGGCAAGGATTGGTGCTGAAAGGCCATATATGGCCACAGTGAAAATTATTACCAGGAACACCATTGGCATCAGGTGTGGAAAATTAATACCTGCCTTTAGTAGGCTTATGGCAAATAAAGAAGCAGTTGCTGCAGCCACAATACCCCTGGGGGCCATTGCGCCAATGAAAATCCGTTGTGTCCAATCAAATCCTAAACCTCTGGTGGCAACCAGTCCCACAAGTGGTCGGACAATGAGAACATAAATCCCAACTAAAAGCAGGGCAGAGAAGAAATACATGCCCATAGAATTTAAATCAACAAGGGCAGCCAGCATTATAAATATCATTCCCAATATTAGGGGTTCTATGGTATCGGTAAATTCCTTAATACCTTTAACCGCGGCGAAACGTTGATTCCCTATTACCAATCCCATGGTAACTGCGGCGAAAAGTCCTGCTTCTTGCAAGATTAATTCTCCACTAACTATGGCTATTACTCCAAACATGAAGGCCACTAACGCACTTAAATTGGGTGGAACTCTTCTGGATCTTTCAGAAGCAATGTATAATCCTGCTGCAACCAGTCCAATTACGATTCCCGTTATTATTGTAAGAAAAATATCCAGGACCGGGAATGGATTGGGGGAAATAATGAAACTTAAAACTGCAACCCCTAAACTGGCGCCTATGGGATCTATAATAATACCCTCCCACATCAACACAGAACCCACGGGCTCCTTGGGACGGGCGAATTGAAGTATGGGCCCCACTACTGTTGGTCCGGAAACAACCAGGATGGAGGCAAGAAGAAGTGCCAGGATGAATGGGACCTTTAAAATTATTAAAATAGCCAGTGTGCCCAAAGTCAGTGTTATTAACACTCCTATTGTAACTAAACGCCACACTGCCTTGTTTACATTGAGTTTAAGGTCCCGAATGCGTAACTCGAAACCTCCCTTTAGAAGAAGAATACCAACCCCCAGGGTGACAATTGGAAAAAGTGAGTCACCAAAAATTTCGAAGGGTTTTACCAGGCCTAAAACAGGACCTACTATCATACCTGCTGGGAGCAGTAAGATAATTCCTGGTATTTTAATAGCACGGGCTAACCATTGCAGAGAAATTCCTAATCCAATAATAAGACCCAGACCAAGTAGAATTTGATCTCCGCTCATGGATACCAGTCCAGTAATCAAACTTAAAATGTGTTGTACTTTATTAGAGTGTTTTTCTTAAAAAACGGATAAAAAATAACTAAAAAGTATTACTTTTTACCCAGTCCATTTATGATCAATCTGCGTATAATGTATGATCTGGAGCGGTCCTCTTTCTTGGCCATCTGGTCAATTTTTTCGATGTACTCCGGCTCCAGGCGGATGTAAACACTCTTCTTCTTTGTCATGTATATCTATACGACTCATTACGAATATATACTTTACTGATAAATGAGTTCTCTGATGATTTAACCATTAAATGGGTTGACCGTAAACTAATGGTAATTAGGAGAATTCTAATTTGGGTATATTAATTAATGGTAATTAAAGATTTAAGAGGCCAAAAAAAGATTTAAAAATATTGAAAGTTGTGCTAATGGTTATTTCCTGATTTTGTTTAAGGTTTTAAAGAATCATAAAGAATCATAAAGAATCATAAAGAATCATAAAGAATCATAAAGAATCATAAAGAATCATAAAGAATCATAAAGAATCATAAAGAATCATAAAGAATCATAAAGAATCATAAAGAATCTAAAGAATCATAAAGAATCTAAAGAATCATAAAAGATTTTAAAACAAGGATTTGATAATCTTTATATCAATGAGATGGAAGTAATGAAGTTTATTCAATGAGAGGGATGTAATGAAGAAGATCAGCTTTTCAGATTTCAGTATAAGGGTTATACATTCAACCTTCAACACCCGTTTTTTCCTGGCCAAGGCCTGCCAGAAACTCCCAACACTGGCATGGGTGGTGGATAGAATGCTCTTTGCAGAGGATGATATACAAGTGCTTCCCCGGGATGCTGCCACTAAAACTCACCATGCAGGAACTGTTCAGGAAGTGGAAGTAAATACCATAGTTTCAGTTTCAAATGAAAATACAGTACTCCCCAGTCAGGTTTTAAGAGAGATGATCAAAAGGTCAAGATACCATTTCATAATGGATAATTGCATTTGCCGAACTTCCAATAACTGCCAGGATTACCCTCATGATATAGGATGTTTGTTTCTAGGGAAAGGGTCCCAGAGAATATCAACCAAGCTGGGAAGAATAGTTTCAGCTACTGAAGCAATTCAACACGTAAACCGGGGGCAGGAAGCAGGTTTGGTGCCTATAATTGGCAGAAATAAGATCGACAGTGTATGGTTAAACACTGGCCCTAAAGAAGAGTTACTCTCCATCTGTCACTGTTGTCAGTGCTGCTGTCTGTGGAAAATGATCCCCAACCTACCAGAGGATATGGGCAGTAGCTTCTCCCCAATGGAGGGTGTTGAAATAACCTTCAATGAGGACATCTGCAATGGCTGTGGGTTGTGTAGCAAGGAGGTGTGTTTTGTGGATGCAATCACTGTGGTGGGTGGAACTACCCAACGAGATGATCAAAAATGTAGAATATGTGGACGATGCGCTGAAATCTGTCCTAAAGGTGCGGTGAAGATTAAAATGCATGATGATGCTTTAAAACGTTCACTGGAAAGAGTGAAAACACTGGTTGATGTTGAATTAGAATAAAAATTGAATTAGAATAAAAATCAGATTTATGGTTACTGGTTATAAAATTTCTTCTTAATCTCAATATTTGTCCTTCATTAGACTGTTTATATTAAACTATTGATATTTTCATCACTTATTTTTCCTGGTAAACCCGATCATGATGGTTATAATCCTGAAAAACCACCCTACCCTCATTTATCCCATAGATTAGCACAAAATCCCCCACATGCGTCCGTCGGGACCCGTGCAGGTCACCACTCAATGGCTTGTAGTGCAGAGGTTTTTCAGTGATCTGTTCCATCTTCCTTAGAACCTGCACATATTGTTTCGGATTTTTCTGGGATAGTTTTTCCATCTCCTTCTGAAACTTATGGGAAATTATCAGGTCTTTTTTATGGGATTCAGCCCACAGATCCTTAAAAAGCAGTAAACATTCCCTTAAAGTGCTGCAATGACCACGCTTAACTTTTTCCCGGATTTCATCCAGTTCAGCATGATATTCCTGGGAAATAACCTGATCTTTAGCATTAAATTCATTGATGATGATAATTCACCCCATTATACCCCAATTATAATTATTTCCTAATTGTAATTATCTTCATTTATCATCGTTGTTTTTAGAAACATTATTTATATTTCTATAAATTTATGTTCATTTATGATTACTATTCTCTTTTATTAATTCTATTCTCCGGTATGTTTGGTTTTAGCCCATCTCCTCTCTTTACGGGTTAACATGTGAATGAAAGCAGCAAAGAAGAGGGGTATCAGATAAAGACAGTAGGCCCAATACTCCACCGCCCTGACAAGTGTCATTAGAATTCCCACTTTATCTCGCCGGATGCCCAGAAGAACCCCTGGGAAGAAGGCCACGGTAGATATTATCCCAATGATCACTGGTGCTTCCATTGCAAAGCGTACTATATTCCCTAAATTCAGTATAGCCACGATGTATCCTATCATAACAAACACTGTAAACAGGAGGAAAACCAGGTACTGTATGGAGTCTATTTTTTTGTAGAGCGGTATTTTAGCGTCTATTATGGGGGCCAGGTACACGAACAATGTTTCAAGGTTCCCGGTGGCCCATCGTACCCTCTGCCGGAAGAAAGGCTTCCACTGGGGTACTGCTTCCTGCCAGACTACTGCTTCGGGACAGTAACGTATTTTATGACCATTCAGTATCAGTTTAATGCTCATATTCAGATCTTCGGTAACTGCAAACCCATCCCATCCCTCGATATCCTCCACGAACTTCTTCCGGGTTAACTGCCCATTACCACCCAGGAAACCGGATTTGCCCATGACATCCCGTGCCCTTAGAATAACGTTACCGAAAATAGAAAACTCAACCTCCTGCATCCTGGTAAGCAGGTTCCGGTCAGCGTTGTACATGCGCACTCGGGCCTGTACTCCAGCCACGCCATCATCATCAAGGTAAGGGATGATTTTACTCAGAAAATCTGATTCTAAGCGGGCGTCTGCATCAAAAACAGCGATAACATCTCCGCGACATATTCTCACACCATCGTTAAGAACGTATCCTTTACCCCTACCAGCACGGGGTAGTTTACGGGTCACGATATGCAGAAAATCGAATTCCTTCTTGAGGGGACTTAAAACCTGACCAGTCTCATCAGAGGAGCCATCGTTAATCACAATGATCTCATAGTTACGCTTTCCATCTTTATTATAATCTAACTCCGCCAGGGAGCGAACGCAACGCTCGATGGTGAACTCTTCATTGTGTGCTGGGATAAGAATGCTGATAAAGGGCAGTTCCACACCTAAAGGAGGTGAAGGTTTCTTTAAACTCACGGTGACAATGAACAGGTTGTAGATGGCGGGGATGAATAAAAGGTACATGAGCCAGGTCATACTCCTGGTGGCCAGACTGTAAACAATCAATGAAAGAATAATGGCACTGATGAAGAACACTGCTGTCTTTTCAATAACCATCTCCCCTTCCTTAACACTGATCTTAAGATCCATCCTTTCTATTTTCTCAGTCTCTGATTTGTGTTGTTGAAGAGCAGTTTCCAGGGTGGTGTAAAGTTCATCAATCTGGTATGGTTTGGGCAGATAACCATAAGGAGATGTTTTAAGGGCCCTTTCAACTGTGGAATCATCTGTGTAGGCACTGAGGTAAACCACTGGTATGTCCAGGTCCTGGATGTGTTCTGCAACATTGATACCATCCAGTTCTCCGCTGAGCACGATATCCATCAGTATCAGATCAGGGCGGAATAACTCAGCCTTTTGGATGGCCTCCTGGCCAGTGGTCACTGTATCCACCACCAGGTAGCCCATCTCACCCAGCTGGGCTGCAAGGTCCATGGCGGTGATTATCTCATCTTCCACAATAAGTATCCGGGGACGTTCCTCCCATGAAACTTCTTCATCGTGACTGGTCAAAGGCACCCCTTCACCCAGACCCCCATAACGGATTAATTCAACCTTATCCCGGTATTCCTGATGTTTCCGGATGGTGGTTTCCAGGGCCAGCTCCAGTTCTTTATCTGGATATGGTTTAATAATGTAGCCGTATGGACTGGTAGCTTTAGCTCTTTGTAAAGTTTTATCATCAGAATAAGCTGTTAAGAAGACCACCGGGATGTCCAGGGAGCTTATTTTCTGTGCGGCCTGGATTCCATCCATCTCTCCCTGGAGTACAATATCCATCAACACCACATCAGGCCTTAACTCTGCCACGATGTCAACTGCGTCCTCCCCACTGGAGACAATGGCCGGAACTGTAAAACCAATGTTAACTAGTTTTTGTTTAAGATCCATGGCAGTTATTTTTTCATCTTCCACGATGATTACTGATGCTGGTTCCATGTTGTTCCCCCCTTTACTGCCGGTAAAATGGTTTAATATATTAAATAGAATAGTTTACAAATTCATGTTCTTTTTTGATTTGAATTACCTTCTTTTTCAAGGTTTTATTTTCCTTTTCCAGGTTAACTCCTCCAGAAAAACCATGATTTTTTTTGTTTAATTCATTATTATTATATTAAAATAGGAATAAAAATATTTTGAATAAAATTAGAGTTTATATTTCAATCTACACTCTTATCCTGCACTGAAACGCAGAATCGACACAATGCACTTGATGTATTTTCCTGTTTATCCTTCACTGGACACAGGTAAACACCATCAACCAGTTGAAGGGTGAAACCACCTGGGAACCGGGTACCGACTGGATGGATGGGCTCCTCCTTTACAAATGCAGTATAGGTGCTGACCACCCTGGCAATGCGGTAGAAACATTTTTCATCAAGACTCTGGGAGTTTTGAATACTGTCATTTTGGATATTAAGGAATTTTTTAAGCTTACCTGAATCCACATAGCCAGAATAATGAGAACGGTCATCTTTTATATCTTTGATACGAACGAATAATGCCTTGGTGAATCTGGCAATAATATCCTCCCTTTCACACGTAGGCATGAACTTTACATCCTCTTTAAGGAAATTAGATCCCTTCATAATATCCTGAATATGAATGGACCTAGCTTCTTCTTTTAAAACTTTAAAAAGATCATCTTTACTTATGTCCTGGTTAAAATCCATTTCACTAAGTTTATTGACCATAAATTATCACCAGGTATTATTCCTTTATGGGGGTCTGTATTTCAATTATTTGGCTTATATTCCCCTTATTTACCTTATATCTCTTAAGGGACCTATATTTCCGAGTATATCTCCATAAAAACTTTACATATCTGGTTCCTGTCGGGCAATGCAGAAACCGCAAACTGCCAGTGGATTGTTTTCATTATTTTCTTTAACTGGGCAGTAATAGATATCTCTGTCTTTTCGCACCTTCAAGCCACCTGGAAATGGTGTACCCACAGGGTGGACTGGTTCTTCCAGTATGAATGTGGTGTAAAGGGACATGATCAAGTAGGGCTTAAATGATCGGTTATTCTTACCAAACTCGGCTTCCATTAATTGTTCCTGGTTTTCCAGAAGCTGGATGGATTCTGCCAACTCAACAACCTCAATCTGTCCAGAGTAAGATGTTTTATCATTTTTAATATCCCTGTAACCCTTTAAATATCCTTCAGTGTACATTTTAATGTACTCTTCCTGATAATGGTGGTGAACATGCTCCATATTCTTCCGGAGGAAGCTGCAGGTTTTGATGAAATCATTTACATGCACTGGTTGGCTTCACCCTTAAGTGCCTCCAGAAGATCATTTTTTGATATCTTCTGGAAAAAGACCAGTTCTTTGATAATCATGGTTTTTTTTATTTATGGTTTAGAAATGGCTTTTATTTCCTTCAAATTGTTTTTTTCTTCAATTCACAAGAAAAAATTCATATAAAAAATGTTTCATGGTTAATCCTGGCATTTTAATCATGTGCATGATATTTTTTAAGTATATTTTCTGCAGTTTTAGGTCCTATACCCTCAATTCGAAGCAGTTCCTCACGGGACACATAACGAAGGTCAGTTCCAAAGGCATCAACCAGTGCCCGTGCACGTCTGCGGCCCAGACGTTTGATCCCCACAACCAGTGGGAGTAATTCATCCTTCACACCATAGTAAAGTCTGGCAGTAAGGATTTCCATGGCATCCAGTCCGGTGTAGATGCCCAGAACCTGGCATATTTCCCGGTGGAACTTCACCAGTTGGGATGCTTCGTAGGCAGCTCTTCGGGTGGATGCAGCGTAGACATTGAATGCATTTTCAATCTCATACTCGCTTCGTTCATCCATCCACTCCATGAGGGTGGCGGCAGTGGCCTCATCATTACCCACATCCACCACAAACAAACCCTCCCTGTTCAACCGGTCCCGGACAGGCTCCCGGCTTTTACGACCCTTAAATGAGATGGGAATAAGGTCCGGTGTGCGGCATATTTCGTATACCAGACGGGGCATATCAACTTCCCCACCCGAACGGGCGAATTCCTTAAGACGCACTGCAGTCTGCACTGTGTAGTTGCTCTTGGCAATTAACATGCCAAAGGCAGTGGCCCGCAATCCATCAGGAACAACCTGGATCATCCCGTGTTCTGTTAGAAACTCCAGTGCCTCCTTAATCTGGAACTCGATAGTGTCAGAGGCAAATAATGATGAATATTCCGAGTGGCTCATCTGAAAACCAGAGAACGTGCTCTGGAAGAATTCCAGGAGTTCATCCAGGTTTCGAGCCATTCCTGCTGCTACCTGAGATATGATCTGGCGATAAACAGCATCCCTGTTTTCCAGTAACTTGGAGTTAGTGGCTTCAATCTCCCCGTCGATGTACTGGTACTGGAGTTGCTCGGCTTCAGGTAAGGTTTTACCAATCAGATAGGAGTAACCCTCCTTATCATATCCCGGACGCCCGGCACGGCCAGACATCTGCAAATAATCAAAGACTGGTATGGGTTGGGGCCCCTGACTGGTCCAGCGGGTGTAATCCCTGATGACCACATTCTTGGAGGGGAGATTCACCCCGTACATCAGGCTAGGGGTGGCGGTGATCAGTAAGAGGTTCCCGGCACGGAACTCCTCCTCAATGATCTCCTTCTGCCGGTCAAATAGACCTGCATGATGGAAGGCCATCCCGTTTTCAGCACACTCTGCCAGTTTCAGGCACACCTCGGTGGGTAGGGATCCTCGTCTACGGGGAACATCCAGGATCTTCTCAGCAACCCTCTTGAAATCTTTTCTCTTCTCGGCTGGAAGACTCTTTTTTATCTTACCGGACAGGTAATTGGCCAGTGATTCTGTGAAACGGCGGGTGGAAACAAAGACCAGGGCCTGGCTGGATTCGGCCATGGAATCCTTCAGGATACGCAAGATAACATCGTTCTTGTTTTTGGTACCGTACTCCTCGGTGTTGAGCACTTCCTTAAATAAAGGTACTGGACGGTAGTCATGTTCCACCACCCTGGCACCTAGCCAGGTGGAAAGCTCCTCCATGTTCTGGAGGGTAGCGGACAGGGCAATCAACCTCATCCCGGGGTTTAAAAGGCGGGAACGAGTTATGGCACATTCAATGGTAGGACCACGACTGTACTCCCCAATCATGTGGAACTCATCTACAATGAGAAGGTCCACCTCAGAGAGGGTGTTCCAGTTGAAACGGGTCAGGGCATCGTAGGATTCGAATACCATCACTGCCATATCTGATGAGGATGGATGCTTGCCCACTTTGATGCCGTGATCTTCAAAGTTTTTAAATTCCTTAACCTTCTCATTCTGAATGGATAAAAGTGGCACTGCATAAACCACTTTACCTCCATCGAGGATGGTGCGCAGGGCTGCCATCACTCCCAGGAGAGTTTTGCCACTGGCAGTGGGGATGGCGATGATGTAGTTTTCTTTCTCATCCAATAGCCCGGCATCCATCACTGCCTCCTGGGCAGGGTTAAGCTCCTCAATTTGGGGGTAAGACTCTTTTATTATCTTCCTGATGGTTGGATCCACTGATTCAAGACTCATAATTCCTCTAATTATAATTCAATTTTTTCTTTTCTGATTACTTCGATATCCATTATACGAGTGGAAGGGTACTGTCCGTTTTTATCCTTTTCCACACTTTTAACCATGTCCCATATGGTCAAAAGACCCACACTAACTCCGCTGATGGCTTCCATCTCCACCCCGGTCTTCCCGGTGCTGCGTACTTCCACTGTAACCTGGATGGATTCAGGGTTCACTTCAAATTCCACTTCCACACCACCGATGGGTATGGGATGACAGAGGGGTATCATCTGAGAAGTGGATTTAACTGCCTGAATAGCTGCTATCTGGGCAGTGGTAAGCACGTTACCCTTCTTCAGCTCCCCCTTTTCAATGAGCTGGATGGTTTCATTGTTTAATATTATTTTTCCCCGGGCAAGGGCAGTTCGTTTGATAACTGGTTTATCCCCCACTTCCACCATGTGCACCCCACTTTTGGTGAGATGCGTGAATTCCTTCTCATCCATATACATTACTCTCCACTTTTATTCTTAATTGCCTTATTCTTAATTGGCATCCACTACTGCAGTATTTTTTTATTTATAGTTCATTACTTTAAGATTTTTATTTCGACTTTGATAGTTCACTTGATAGTTATAAATAACTTTAATTTTCTCTTTAACTTTTAATTCTCTTACTAAAATTATACTAAAGTTAGCATCTATAATTAATCGTGTGGATAGAGCTACTGACAAATAATAATTGAATTAGGGATATTTTCATAATCAATTGATTAGTATGGTATCTGCATTGTACTGTATTTCAGGGCATGTTCCCTGGCAGCAACCCCCATATCAATCATTAATGTTTCATTTTCCAGGATTTTATCCAGGGCACTGGCCAGTTCCCTTGGATTTGAGGGGTTAACCATTATTCCCACATCTTCATTCATCACTTCGCTGATTCCACCCACATTGGTGGCCACCACGGGCAGACAACTAGCCATGGCCTCTAATATTGTGATGGGGAATCCTTCTGATATACTGGGCAGAACAAAAACATCAGCCGATGGCATAATTTCATCCACATCCCTACGTGCACCGGTGAAGATCACATCAGAGATCTTCTCATCACGGACTTTCATCTCCAGATCCTGACGGAGTGGACCATCACCAACAATTACCAGCTCCGCCCCGGTTTTCATTAACTTTTTAGCTTCTAAAAGATATTTAACACCTTTTTGAAAGACCAGATTACCCACAAAGAGCAGCACAGGTTTATCAGAACTTATCTTCAGGTTGGGGGGAAGTTCCTTATTTTGGGGGTTGAATTTTTCCACATCAACGGCATTGGGTGTTATGTGAATTTTATCTGGATTTATACCCAGTTCCAGCACCTTTTCCTGGAGGTTCTGATTTACCACCAGCACATAATCCGCTCTTTTAAGAACAAACTTAATCAATCTTCTTAGAATGGGATTTTTAGCCTGTATTAATAAATCAGAGCCATGTGCAGTTACTGCAGTTTTTTTCCCCAGGAGGGATCCCACACATACTCCGATGAGTCCTGGTGGGAGGAGGAAGTGGGCGTGAATAAGATCGATGTTGAAACGGCGCACCATATCCATTAGCTTAAAAGTTGATGATATAAAGAAAAACAAACCCCTTAAACCCTTTATATTGGGCGCGAATGCAGTTTCCACCTTCACCCCATTAATACCTTCAACATCCCGGTGGGGATAGGTTAACACGTAAACTTCATCTCCTCTTTTTACAAGTTCCCTGGAGAGAAGGTAAGTGTGAGATGAAACACCCCCAATATGGGGTGGGTATTGTCCTAATAAGCACACACGCATGATTTCACCATAGTTTTCGCCGTGAATTTATTCAGAATTAAATTAATAATCATTTTATAAAATAATCTATTGACCATTGATAAAATAATCTATTTCCCTTTCCATACATCTATAGGTTCTTATGGAATCTATAAATACTTAAAAACATCCTTATTAGTAATAGGTTATTTTTTACAATAGGATTTTATTGTTGATATTTTTCAATTTTAACTGGATAATTAATTTACTGGATAACTTATTTCAATTTAGATAATTAATTCATAACCAGATAACCCGGTGATGTTAATAGCAAGTTTTGTAAAAATAAGCAAAAATTAATGAGGATGATGGAGTTCAACCCGATGGTTGCTGTTGAGTAATGTACCATCCATCTTTAGAATGAGTACTTCTGGCTTTAAATCGAACTTTTCATGGCAGCGCTCTTGAATGGCTAGGGCTATGGAGTTGAAAACCATTTCCAACATTCCTTCCCTTTCCAGGATTTCCATCATATCCTCGGTGGTGTTGGAGTGGTAGACTTCCTCCATTAAACTTCTGTTTCCACCCACCAGTCCGGTGTGTGTGGTTATGATCTCCCGACGACCATCTGCCAGGCGATGTTCAGTTTGGAAGATGCCACCGGCAATTTTAACCAGTTTACCAGCATGACCCAGAATAATCAAATGGGATATATCACTTTTTTTGGCCTCATCCAGCATGTAACCCACCAGGTTACCCATCTGGATGATCTGATCATCTTCCACATCCAGCAACTCCTTGGCCAGCTTCTCCCCAATATTCCCTGGTACGAAAACCAGCTTGCGGTAGCCTTCAGCCAGTGCCACATCCAACTGACATTTTTTGGCCATCTGGAAACTCTCCGAGTTCATGGAACGGGCAATACCGGTGGTTCCCAGTATGGAAATACCATCCACAATACCCAGACGGGGATTCATGGTCCTATGGGCAATCTCTCTACCCTGAGGTATGATAATTTTGACTATTGCACCCTTACCTGGTGGCAGTGCATCCTCCAAGTTGGATTTGATCATCTCCCTGGGGACTGGGTTTATGGCCGCTTCACCCACGGGTAGTTGTAAGCCTGGTTTGGTTACCCGTCCCACTCCTTCTCCACCAGTGATTATGATGTCAGGTCTATCTTGAAGCTGGACTTCTGCATGCACTTCCATATTGATAGTGACATCAGGGTCGTGGTAGGGCATTTTCACCACTGAAGCCCGTCCAGAATAATCATCAATTTTTTGAGAATTATCAACAGAAATATCCAGACATCCCAGGGGTGTTTTAATATTAACTGAGGAAACCTTTTCTTTTATTGATAAGAGAGCGGCTAAAGCTGCTGCAGTGGCTGCACTTCCAGTGGTGATTCCATAATCATCACTATCGACTGGAAAAGAAACAGATGAGGGGGGTGATTGATTCCCCCTGCCAGGTTTAAAATTAGTTTTAGCGATATTCTGGTCTTTTTGACAGGAATGATCTTCTTCCATGGTAATTAATAAAATAATATTATTTCCCTGTTTTCTCTTCTTCTATGGCCTTTACCAGTTCTTCTTTAGCTGGAGCGCCCACAAAACGCACTACTCCATTTAAAGCAATGGCAGGCACTGCCATGAGTCCATATTCAACTGCTTTTTCCCGGTCAACCATGATGTCAATTTTTTCAACTTCTAGAACACCAGGCATGTCTTTTTCAACTTCGTTTACAACTTCAATAGCCATGGGACAGTAGGGACAGGAAGGAGATGTGAATACTTCTACTTTGACAACCATATTTTTCACCTCATTTTTTAAGACTTGAATGTAATCTCATATCTTTAAATTCTATGCTTATTTATTTAAATTCTTTTTTATGGAAATTGTATTTTATAAATTTGGGATGAATTTTTTTGGGGATAAATAAATATGTAAAATTTTTCCCAATAGGCCCATGGGCCCTGGTATATCATCGTATACTGTAATCCACCGAGCTTTCCACAGAGCCTTCATTGAGTAAACTTCCAATTCCCTTACCCAGAGCATAGGCAAAATTGGCAGAATAACCTTTAATAATATCGGATAATGTCTCAGTGGGGGTGATGGTGACTACATCGTAATTTCCCTGGATACCGCCCAGTCTGGCCGCTGATTCAATGGCTTTTTCACGGTCACCAGTTTCATCCACCAGTTTCAAATCTTTGGCCTGGGTTCCGGTGTATATTTTTCCTTCGGCAATAGTTCGCACGTAGCTAACATCCAGTTTACGATTCTCGGCCACCTGGTTAATGAAGTATTCATAATCCTGGTCCACCATTTCCTGTAACATTTCTGCTTCTTCAGGGGTTAAATTACGGTATGAAGCACCTATATCTTTATATTCCCCTGCTTTAATGGCGTACTGATTGACTCCGATCTTCTGGTAAAGTCCAGATAGATCGGTTAAACTAAGAATAACTCCAATACTACCCACAATGGATGATGGGCTGGCAACGATCTTATCCGCAGGTGAGGCAACCAGGTAAGCACCAGAAGCACCAATATCACTGATCCACACCACCACTGGTTTACTGGAGTTTTTAACGACGTTCATGATCTCTTCACTGGCCACTGGTGAACCACCTGGACTGTTAACATCCAGGACTATGGCACTGACAGAACTGTCTTCTTCAGCCTGTTTAATACCCTCAGTAACAGATTGAGGGGTTACAATTGAACTTCCCAAAATACTGGACTCCCCATATGCAATTTCACCCTGTACTGGTATGACTGCCACGGTGTTTCCAAAGCTAGTGTCACTGGTGACTCCCTCGTTTCCTAAGAGTGATAAAATAGCAATAAAAATAACTACAAGGATTAAAAATCCCCCTCCAACAATACCTAAAACCAGCTGAGTATTCTTATCCATTTTTATTACCCATTTTTCGTTGATTATTATTTTTTAAATCTAAAGTTATATTATTAATTCTTTTCTATTTTTTATTCTTCCCATCGATGTATTTATTAGTCTTTTTATTTCTATGTATATAAAATAGTGCAATACTCGATAGAGTTGCTCTTGCAGGTGATAATTTGAAAGCAATTGTCCGATCCCCCGGGTCAGCTACTGTAATTAATGCTATATCAACGGGTTGCGGATCTGCGTTTGGTATAAAGCTTTATGTGACTGCAGAAGCCAGTTTAAAATCATCAAAAAGAACATTTAAAGCAGATAAGGATGTTGCCACCACGCTCATGGAGATCTGTGTAGACAAAGTGCTGGAAAAATTCAATGTAGAGACAGGAATCAATATAAAGACCAGTTCCACTCTACCGGTGGCTTCTGGACTTTCCAGTAGCAGTGCCACCTCCAATGCTGTGGTGCTGGCCACATACTATGCTCTGGTGAATGATGGTCTAATTCCAGATGGTAGCTTAAATGATTCAGATATACTTAACCTGGCCATTGATGCTTCATTGGAGGCTGGTGTTACCATCACTGGTGCATTTGATGATGCCAGTGCCTCCTTTTTTGGGGGTCTCACCATCACTCACAATCCACGGAGAGAGATCTTCCACCAGGGCCCCTTGGAGGAGCAAAATATATTAATATACATGCCCAATAGAAAGTCACCTACTGCCCAATCTGATGTAGGTAGGATGAAACTTCTGGCCCCCTGGGTAAAAATTGCATTCCAGGAAGCACTCAAGGGCAACGTATATGAAGCTCTGACATTAAACGGAATTTTATATAGCGCCGCACTTAGTTTTGATGCTGGAATTGCTTTGGATGCATTAAATTCTGGTGCACTGGCTGCAGGTCTTTCAGGAACTGGCCCCTCATTTGTAGCCATCGTTCCTGAAGAGAATATAAGCGATGTTCAGGAAGTATGGACTTCGTATCCTGGAAGAGTTATATTAACTCAGGTGGACAACGTGGGAACCAAGGTGGTTGACCATGGATAGGGCAGAAGCGTTACAACTCTTGGAAAGCTCTCGGAAGAAAATAGATATACTGGATGAGGAAATAATAAAGCTCATTAAAGAGCGAACTTCCCTGGCAACCGATATTTACCAGGCCAAAATAGTTCTGGGAATGAAAATTCATGATCCAGAAAGGGAAGAATTTATCCACCATAAGATCCGAGAAATAGCTAAAGAGCAGGAAATAGATAAAGACAGTCTCACCCAGATCACTATGATACTGACGGATTTGAGCAAAAAAGAACAACAGAAAATTCAAGGAGGTAAAAAGCATGGGTAACATTAGAACATCATTCGTTAAAAGAACAGCCAAAGAGCTGATTGAAACTTATCCCGGTAAATTCACCACAGATTTCGATGAAAATAAGAAGTTAGTGCAGGAATTCTCCACTGTAAGTACCAAACATCTGCGAAACAAAATCGCAGGTTACGTAACTCGATTGGTTAAAAATAATTACTTCTAAGGTTGGTTGCTATGGGAATAATAGTGGCCAAGTTTGGAGGAACATCCATCGGAGATGGGAAAAGGATCAAAAAAGCAGCCCGGGCAGTGGTTAAAGAGTACATGCAGGGCCAGAAAGTGGTGGTGGTGGTTTCAGCCATCAACAAGACCACCGATGACATTCTGGAAATTGTAAATAAATCCATAGGAGATGCCATAACTGAGAAACAAATGGCAGATATAATCTCCATGGGAGAAATCACCAGTGTAAAGGTATTCTCATCTACCATAGAATCCCTGGGTGTCAAATCAGAATATTTAGATCCTCATATGGAACTTTGGCCAGTTATAACTGACAGCAACTATTTAAATGCTAAAATTGACTTTGCAGAGACAGAGATCCGATCCCGGGAGATATTAAAACTCCTGGATCAGGGAGTGATCCCTGTTATCTGTGGTTTCTTGGGAAAAGATTTAGAAGGTAACATCACCACCCTGGGAAGGGGTGGAAGTGATATAACCGCTTTTCTTATGGGTCACTGCCTCCAGGCAGAAGAGGTGGTAATTGTCACTGATGTAGGTGGAGTGATGTCCACTGATCCCAATAAATTACAGTCCGCCAAGAAACTGGACAAGATCAGTGTGGAAGAAATGAGGGATCTGGCAACCCACGGAGCCCAGGTACTGCATCCTCATGCACTGCGATACAAAGACCCTAAAATAAATGCCAAAATCATAGGATTTGAACACGGTGACCTTTCAGCACCAGGAACCGAGATAATGGGTCCCTCCAAGGATAAAATGTTAAGATCAACCACCCTTAACAATGAACCCATCTCAGTCATTGCGGTGGTTGGTGAAGAGATCCTGACTAAAGTTGGAATCCTGGCTGAACTCACCAAAACCCTGCAGGATAATAATATCAATATTTATGGTATATCCACCGGTCAAAACTCAATAACCCTTTTCATTGATAAATCAGTGGCTGATTCTGCCCATGAAATCCTTCATGAGGTGGTGGTGAAAAACCCGGATATGAGTTCCCTGTCCCTGGGTAGGGAGATCGCCATGATCACCGTTAACAGCCAGGACTTCATTGACACACCGGGTATTATTACCAAAATCACCGCACCTTTACGTCAGAATAAAATAAACATAGTGGAAATTTCATCAAGTCAAACTTCAGTGGTTATATTTGTGGACTGGAATGATGGTAAGAGAGCTTATGAAATGGTAAGGAGAGTCTTGGAATGAAATTGGAAGGTACCACAGTTGCTATGGTAACCCCCTTCACCAGGGAAGATACCGTGGATGAAGAGGGCATGCGGGAGAACATGAATTATCTCCTAGAACGAGGTGTAAATGGCCTACTGGCCGCCGGAACCACCGGTGAGTCTGCCACCATAACCCACCATGAACAGAAGAAGATGATGGAGATCCTGGTGGATGAAGTTAAGGGCAAGGCAGCCGCAGTGGCCGGAGCAGGTAGCAACTCCTCCAAGGAAGCACTCGACCTGGTGAAATACGCAGAAGACGTGGGTGCAGACTACGCACTGGTGATAACCCCTTACTATAATAAACCCCAACAGCACGGGCTTTATGAACACTATAAAATGTTATCGGACTCCGTGAACATTCCCATTATAGTCTACAATGTTCCCTCCCGTACCGGGACTGATATTGATGTGGAAACCATTGGACGTGTTGCCCAGCTCGATAACATTGTAGCTATTAAAGAAGCAAACCCCGATCTGGACAAGGTCTCTCAGACTATTCATACACTTAAAAATCTGGGACAGGATGATTTCATGGTCTTGTCTGGCAATGACAACCTCACCCTTCCCATGATCTGTCAGGGATGTAAAGGAGTCATCAGTGTGGTGGGTAATGTAGACCCGTCACGCATGAGTGAAATGGTGAAAAAAGCTCTGGAAGGAGACTTTAAAGGAGCTCAGGATCTTCATTATGAGTTATACGACTTAATGAAGGTTCTCTTTGTTGAGTCCAATCCAGTGCCAGCCAAGGGAGCACTTAACATGATGGGTAGACCTGCTGGTCATGTGCGCATGCCTCTGGCTCCATTAAAAAATGAAAGCCAGGAGAAACTTAAGAAGGTACTCCTGGATCTGCAGTTGATCTAACTTTAAAAGCTTTTTTTAAGCCTATTAACTGCCTGGATCCAGGCATTGGATTTTTAAGACAATACTTCATTTTTTCTTATTTTATTTTTTTAAGGATTACACAATCTTTAGGAGATGATATTATGATAGATGTGGCAGTAACTGGTGCCGGTGGGAGAATGGGATCCATGATCATCAACACCATACTCGAGCAGGATGACATGCAAGTGGTGGCAGCCATAGAAGCTCCTAACACACCCCTAGAAGGGCGTGATGTAGGGGAAGTTATGGGAATCGGACCCATTAACGTACCCATAGTGGGGGCAGAAAAACTTAGCAGTACACTGAATGCAAAAAAACCAGACGTACTGGTGGATTTCACTATTGCCGTGGCATCAGTAGGTACCATAAAAACAACAGCTGAATCAGGTGTTAATCTGGTGGTGGGTACAACTGGTTTCACAGAAGAAAAGATGAAATCTAACCAGTCCGCTATAGAAAATAATCAGGTAGGGGCGGTTATATCCCCTAACATGGCAGTGGGAGTAAACGTCTTCTTTAAGGTGGTGGAAGAACTGGCCGCCATACTCACAGATTACGATGTGGAGATCATCGAAGCACACCACAAACATAAAAAAGACGCACCATCCGGAACTGCAGTGAAGGCCGCAGAACTCATAGCAGGAGCTCTAAACCGTAACCTGGATGAAGTGGGCGTTTATGGTCGGGAAGGGATGGTGGGTGAGCGAACACCTGAAGAAATCGGAATCCACGCAGTTCGCGGTGGAGACATAGTGGGAGACCACACAGTTCTATTCGCCGGAGATGGAGAAAGACTGGAAATCGTACACCGTGCAGGCACCAGGCAGGCATTTGTCAATGGTGTGATCAAGGCCATCCGCTATGTGCTGACAGCTGAAAAGGGTAAGATAAGTAATATGGATGATGTTCTGGGATTATGAACAGTATTCCATTCATTAATGAACAGATAATATTGAATCAAAGAAGTGATAGTATTATATAGAGTTGATGGATAGTAATTAATAAACAGTATATTAAAAGGTTTAAAAGGTGGTTATATGGTAAATGTAGGTATTTTAGGGGCAACAGGAATGGTGGGGCAGCGTTTTATACAACTTCTCGAGGATCATCCTAAATTCGAGATAACAGCCCTCACGGCTTCCCAGCGTTCTGCAGGAAAAAAATATCAGGATGCAGTGACATGGCACATGGACAGTCCCATCCCCGAGGCAGTGCGAGACGCTGTGGTGGTGGACACCGACCCCAGCCAGGTGAAGGATGTGGAAATAGTCTTTTCAGCACTACCTGCAGAAAATGCAGCAATAGTTGAGCCTAAATTCGCCGAAGCAGGCATGAAAGTGGCCTCAAATGCCAGTGCCATGCGCATGGAACCAGATGTACCCCTGGTCATACCAGAGGTAAACCCAGAACACCTGGATCTGATTGAAATTCAGCAGAAAAACAGGGGATGGGATGGATTCATTGTCACCAACCCCAACTGTTCCACCATAGCCCTGGTACTTACCCTGAAACCCATATACGACCAGTACGACATCAACCGTGTATACGTGTCCACCATGCAGGCTGTTTCTGGAGCAGGCTACAATGGAGTTCCCTCAATGGCAATGCTAGACAACCTGGTACCCTTCATTGGGGGGGAAGAGGAAAAAATGGAAGAAGAAACATTGCACCTTCTGGGTGACTTTGATGGTGAGAATGTGGAACCAGCTACATTTGGCGTCAGCACCTCCTGCCATCGAGTACCAGTGGTGGATGGTCACACTGAAGCAGTTTTTATGGAGATGGATGAAGAATTCAACCTGGAAGATATTAAAAAATCTCTGCAAACTTTCCAGGCGCTTCCCCAGAAACTGAATCTTTACTCGGCTCCTGAAAATCCGGTTATTGTCAGGGAAGAGGAAAACAGACCCCAACCACGCATGGACCGCATGATGGGAAAAGGAATGGCAGTTACTGTGGGAAGACTCAGGCAGGATGCAACATTCCCTCAAAGCCTGAAATACGTCCTTTTGGGGCACAACACCGTTAGGGGTGCTGCAGGTGCCTCAATACTAAATGCAGAGCTTATTGCGGAGATAATGTAAATCTCCGTTTTTTTTATTTAATAGTTCATTTTTCTTTTTTGTATATTTGTGCTACAACATATTTTTTCAACAATCACTCATTAATCTTTTAATCACTCTTTAATCACTCTTTAATCTTATTTTTAATATTGAATCCTTCTTTTATAAAAACATATTAATTCAATGGTTGATTTATAATTCAATGTCCTTTTTCAGCTATTTTATAATATTAAAATAATTAGAATTAACATAATCTAATTTCAGTTACATGATTTAAAGTGGGCTTGTTTTTTGTAATTGTAGATATTCTTTTTTGGGGATTAGTATTAGAATACTAGTTCAATCTCAAAGCTTAAAAGGAGATTGGTGCATAAATAAGATTAGAATAGTGATTGTCTAAGGTAATAAAAATTCCACTAACCAAGTGATAACCATGGCCTTTTTGAAGGATACCGAGAGAGAGCAGTTGAGGCAGCTGGTTAAAGCCTGTCTTTTAGAGATCAGCAAGTTGAAGATCGAACTTAAAAAGTGCCAGAAAGAATCTTCTAGATCCCTGGTTCAGGAGCACGGCAAACTTCAGGAGTTACAGAAAGATCAGGATAAACTCATCCAGAAAAAGGAAGAAGAAATCCAGGAATTAGTCAAACTACTTGAAGAAAAGGATCTGAAAATAAAAGAATTGCAGAAGATAAAAAATCAGTTTAAACTACTAACCCAAAAACCTAAAAAGGATTTGACCTCATTCCAGTCCAATATTTACCTGTTACTTCCGGACAAGGAGGACACAGTTGAAAATCTTTTTGACTGGATAATTGATATGGGGTTCACTGAACTCACACTCCAGAACTTTGAACATGCCCTCAGAAACCTGGAAAGGAAGGGTTACTTCCGTTCAAGGGATAATAAAAATACCGTAATGTGGAAAAAAATAGATAAGGACTAAAAATATTATTTTTTCTATTTTCAAAAGTGTTAAATCTCTTCAAAATGTTTTAAATCATGAACTTTGTTTTTTTATGCACTTTCAAAATTACTATGGTACTGCACATCATTTTAAAATCAACTCAACATGTAATAGCAAACTATTTATATAATCGCTAACCTACTGATCATTTACATAAAACAATTTGAGGTGATAATGTGGCACAATTAGGACAAGGACAAGGACAACCTATTATTATAATGCCTGAGGGCTCTTCAAGAGTTTTAGGAAGAGATGCTCAGAGAATGAACATATTAGCCGGGAAAGTCTTAGCAGAAACCGTTAGGACAACTCTAGGACCTAAAGGAATGGACAAAATGCTCGTAGATGGATTAGGTGACATCGTAGTAACCAACGACGGAGTAACCATCCTCAAAGAAATGGACATCGAGCACCCTGCAGCAAAAATGCTGGTGGAAGTAGCCAAAACCCAGGAAGATGAAGTGGGAGACGGAACCACCACTGCAGTGATTATCGCTGGAGAACTACTCAAAAAGGCAGAAAACCTCCTGGACATGGACATTCACCCCACCATAATAGCTATGGGATACAGGCAAGCAGCTGAAAAAGCCCAGGAAATCCTAAGCGTCATATCAATCGATGCAGACGACAGGGAAACCCTCATGAAAGTGGCAATGACCGCCATGACAGGAAAGGGAACTGAAAAAGCACGAGAACCACTAGCAGAACTGGTGGTCGGCGCAGTCAAACAGGTTGAAGATGACGGAGAAATCGACCAAGACCACATCAAAATCGAGAAAAAAGACGGAGCAACCATCGATGACTCCCAACTCGTAAACGGTGTCATAATCGACAAAGAACCAGTACACCCTGGCATGCCTAAGAAGATGGAAGATGCAAGGATCGCATTATTAAACAGTGCCATTGAAGTTAAAGAAACCGAAGTGGACGCTGAAATCCGTATCACTGACCCTGCCCAGATGCAGGCCTTCATTGAACAAGAAGAACAGATGATCAAAGACATGGTTAACAAAATAGCCGATGCCGGAGCAACTGTCCTCTTCTGTCAAAAAGGAATCGACGACCTGGCACAGCACTACCTGGCCAAAGCAGGAATCATGGCAGTGCGCCGAGTCAAAAAATCAGACATGGAAAAACTCGCCCGGGCAACCGGAGCCACCGTAGTTTCCAACATTGAAGACCTGGACTTCGAAGACCTGGGACTAGCAGGATCTGTAGCTGAGAAGAAAATCTCCGGCGAAGCAATGATCTTCGTGGAAGACTGCAAAGACCCAAAATCAGTAACCCTCCTCATCCGCGGTTCAACCCAACACGTGGTAGATGAAATCGAAAGAGCAATCGAAGACGCCATTGGCGTAGTTGCCGCAACCATCGAAGACGGTAAAGTAGTTGCTGGTGGAGGAGCTGCAGAAATCTCCATAGCCAAAGGACTTAAAGAATACGCTGACACCATCAGCGGCCGTGAACAACTAGCTGTTACTGCATTCGCAGAAGCACTGGAAGTAGTACCCAAAACCCTGGCTGAAAACGCAGGACTGGACAGCATCGACGCTCTGGTGGACCTACGCGCAGCCCATGAAAAATCATTATACATGGGACTCAACGTATTCACAGGCGACGTCACCGACATGTACCGTGCCGGAGTCATCGAACCTCACCGAGTCAAAAAACAGGCCATCCAATCCGCAGCAGAAGCCGCAGAAATGATCCTAAGGATCGACGACGTCATTGCATCCACTGGTGCAGGTAAAGAACCTGACATGGGTGGAATGGAAGGAATGGGCGGAATGCCTGGTGGAATGCCACCAATGATGTAAGTTTCAGGACTTACATTTTTTAATTTTTTTTTAAAGTATTAAATGGAATAAAACTCGTTTTAACTTATTTTATTTCTCTGAAATTATATCCTAATGAAGATTATTCTTAAAAATAATTCTATTATTCTTAAAGAATAAATTTCAAGATTTCCTTAAAATTTAATTTAGGTGAATAATATTTAATTTGGGTGAATAATTCCAATTTAATTCTCTAACTTTTCCATTAATTCTTTTATATTCCTATTTTTTTTGATGATCTTACAAAGAGTTTAATGATACTCTTAACAAAAATTAATAATGACACTTTATCACTTCATCTGTTAAGTGGTGGTGCTAAAGTTTGCAGGAATACAAAACATTTTTAAAAAAGATAGGGCTTCTGGGCATAACCACAATCCTGGTAAGTTTAAATCCACTTATTTTATTGCCAATCCTTACTCAGAACTTGACCATCCTGGAGTATGGTGTTTGGGTGCAGTACACAATTACTATAACTATAATACCAGCAATAGCAGTTTTAGGGCTTCCTTATACCATGGTTCGATTTTTATCTCCCCATCAAAGTAGGGGGGAAATTCAAGAAGTTTTTTATTCTGTGGGATTTACAGTAGTTCTGGGAAGCCTGCTAATGGCAATTCTATTCCTTTTAAGCTCAACTTTCCTGGCAAAAAATCTCTTTAATGGCAACATGTTTGCTGCGGTATTTCTTCCCATCAGCATCTTCTTAAATGGACTAACCCTTCTGTTTTTTGATTTTTTCCGGACATTCCAGGAAATGAAGAAATATTCCCTGTTTTCATTGGCGCAAGCATACCTTACAGTTATCCTGGTGGCCCTACTGGTTCTAACTGGTGGTGGTATCAACAGTGCAATCATGGGCCTGGTTACAAGTCAGCTAATACTCATTTTTGCCACGTATATTTTAATATTAAGGAAGATTGGCTTTAAAATACCTCTTTTTTCTAACTTACGTGAATATCTTAATTTTGGCCTACCCACCATCCCCACTAACCTTTCATTCTGGATACTGGACATCACGGACCGTTATTTAATTGGATTGTTCCTGGGACTGTCCTTTGTCAGTTACTACTCTGCAGCCTACTTGCTGGGTAACATCATTTCCCTTATCATGTCCCCTTTTTATACACTTCTACTTCCTAACCTAGCTTTATATCATGCACAAGGCAGGATAGGAAAGATTAGAACTCTGTTAAATTATTCCATTAAGCTTTTTCTTATACTATCCATTCCACTATTCTTTTTAATATCAATTCTATCCCAACCAATTTTAAAGGTTCTTTCAACTCAGGAGATAGCCTTTGGAGGTTACTTCATAACTCCCATACTTGCTTTAGGTGGTATTTTCTTTGGATTGTATGGGATCATGTCTCAGGTGATTATTTTAGAAAGAAAAACACGTATAACTGGCAATATATGGATAATATGCGCAGTTTCAAATCTAGTGATGGATATTACCTTTGGATTTTACTGGGGAATAATGGGAATAGCATTAACCTCATTGCTGGTATACATATTTGCATTCATCATTACCCTCTATTATTCTTATAACTATATTCGTTCCCACCTTTACGGATGGTTCCTGGTCAAGAGTATTTTTACAGGTACCATGATGAGCCTGATATTAATCATTCTTAATCCTCAAAAACCACTTGATATTATTTTGACTTCGATTCTTGCACTATCCTTCTACTACTTTATTTTATGGAGGTTAGGTGGAATCCAGGAGAAAGAGTTAATATTTTTCAGAGATTTTTTGATGGATATTCGACTTGCCATTACCCAGTCAGTTCACACTCTCTCAAATTACATTAAACATTAAAGACAATATATTGTGTAGTAAAATTATTAATTTTAATTCTTGAATGTAGGAGGATATAACATGGGAAAACAGATAATGAATATAACCCCTCAAGATGCCTTTAAATTAATAAAAGGGAATATTGATAACCCTGATTTCGTATTACTTGATGTTAGGACTCCTGGAGAATTTTCCGAATCCTATATTGAGGGAGCCATACTCCTAAATTACCAATCCCCTGATTTTAGGAATAAAGTACAGGAACTGGATAAAAACAAGACGTACCTTGTTTACTGTCGTTCTGGGATGAGGAGTTCTGGATGTGCCAGTACCATGAATGCATTGGGGTTTGAGAACATATACAATATCTCCGGTGGAATAATGGAATGGCAAAGACAGGGATTACCTTTAAAATAGAATACCTATTCTTAATCTAATAATCGTTCCTTTAAACGATATTTTTTTTTAAATCCAAAAAAATAATTAATCAAAAAAATAGAGTGATTGGAAGAATCTTTGTTTCTTCCTTTTTTTATACATTGGGGAAGTTATTAACGGCCGAATATATGCACGGCAGCAGTACCGCCGGTACCACCAATGTTGTGGGTCATACCGATCCTAATACCGTCAACCTGTCTTTTACCCGCGTCTCCTCTGAGTTGCCAGACCATTTCAGCTGCCTGGGCAATTCCAGTGGCTCCTAATGGATGTCCACGTGCTTTAAGTCCTCCAGAGGGGTTCACTGGTAAGTCTCCATCAATTGCAATTAAACCCTCCTCTACAGCATTACCACCCTGTCCCTTTTCCACGAATCCCAGATCTTCAATAGCTAATATGCCATTTATGCTGAAGCAATCGTGTACTTCCACTGCATCGATGTCCTTAGGGCCCACGCCTGCCATATCATATGCAGTCCTGGACGCGTGTACTGTGGAGTCAATGGTGGTTATATCCCGTCGGTCATGAAGGGCAATGGTACCGGATGCCTGGGCCGAAGCCTTTACGTAAACTGGGGTGTCAGTGTATTTACGAGCATCCTCAGCAGGGCAGAGTATAACAGCCGCCGCACCATCAGTCACTGGGGAACAATCCAGTACCCTTAGGGGGCAAGCAACCTTAGTTCAGTGTAAACGTGGATCCA
>Ga0074198_1000328_pt1 | contig 56822 bp, 53 predicted proteins | sample EPASupsiteSAE323_FD_64527 | JGI IMG/M metagenome (GOLD analysis project Ga0074198, IMG submission 64527) | Bioremediated contaminated groundwater from EPA Superfund site, New Mexico - Sample SAE3-23 | ecosystem: Environmental > Aquatic > Deep subsurface > Groundwater > Contaminated ... | reverse complement strand
AAGTAACCGGAGGCGTGTACAATATCGGAATATTCGAGGAAGTTAAAGGTTTCACCGTTACAAAGGAAGGTAAACTTCCCGTACTATTGTAAATGCTCAAAATTCGTGTAAATAAATAGACCTGTGATTGATATCCAATTTTCCCCAATCCAATAAATCCATAAGGTGGTGCCTGATGGTTATCATTCATATAACCATTAATACGCTGAGCAAAATCTAAATAATCTGCTAGAGTTACAGAACCAGAATTCAATTGCTCTTCTGAAAAACCTGGAACATTATCGTTTTGAAGTGCAATAGGCGTGTTATCATTATTATGAATCTGATCAGTGACCTGTACAGCTAAATGCAGAAACTTAGCCATGTTAACAGAAACACCGCCAATAATTACGTAAGTAGGAAGTTTTTTATTTGTTTCTATGAATTTATTTATCCGCTGAGCCGCATCAATAATCTGAGAGATGCTAAAATCGATGCTAACTGATGTATAAACTGTTTGACTGTCAACTGTTGCAGAAACATCAGCAAGACCACCAGCAGCACTGCTTAAAGTAGTATTTGCAACTCCATTAATGGTAGTTACTAGACTGTTTATAGCGCCTAATGTTGTGTTAAAATTCACTGGGATTCCATCTGGAACATGTCCATCAGTAGGGTTATGGTATGCTCCCGAGTTATCATGAGTTAAGTCTGCCGTAATTGTAGACTTAGCACTAAGATAAGTTATAATATTGAGTACTAACCAATTTGTGGTCCCGATATTGCCATTATTACTGATTATACCCTGAGGACCATTATTTGTACCCCACCAGTTTAATGATGCATCTACTATCCCTCCATCATTGTATATGGAGCTACCTTGATTTGCAGTGTTTCCAGTAATACGGCTGAAATTAACATAAATAGTGCCCATGTTGTATATGGCACCACCAAAACCACTACTATAATAATCTGCAATGTTACCAGTGAAACTAGAGCCCATCACAAGTGTAGGGCTATTATTATAGTTGTAAATAGCACCACCGAGTCGGGCGATGTTGTTGGAGAAAGTACAGTTATCAACCCCACACTCACCATTGAGGTTGGAAATAGCACCACCCATCCCATTAATAGCTGAGTTACCAGTGAAATTACTGTTGGTTACAATCAAATTACCCTGATTGTGAATAGCACCACCCCGACCCTCATGTGAGGTGTTATTGGTGAAAATGAGGTTGGCTAAGTACAAATATGCATCATCAGAATTGCAGATAGCACCACCATTTCCCATAGAAACAGCATTGTTACTGGTGAAAGTACTGTCAATTATTGCCCCAGAACTGTTTGGAGTACTGGCATTATTGAAAACAGCACCACCAAAAAATGCTGAATTGTTTTTGAAAGTACTGTTTACCACCACCAGCATACCCATTTGATCACTGTAAATAGCACCACCATAAGTGGCGGTGTTATCATTCAGTGTACAATTTTCAATGATTAAAGTACCACTGTTGCATATAGCTCCCCCATTACTTGCAGTGTGGCCGTTGGTTAGAGTCAGGTTAAACAGGATGACATTTGCACTATTGAGGATGTTGAATATACTTGTAGTCTTTGTTCCGTCTATTATGGTATTTTCCTGGCTTTGCCCAACAATACTCATGTTCTTACCAATGGTGATGTTTGTGTTGCCGGGTCCAGTATACATGCCATTGGCGATGTTTACTGTTCCACCATCAGTTACAGTTCCTGTTGCATTTTTGATTGATTTTTTAGGACCATACAGGGTTCCAATCTGCCAGGTGTCATACTGGCCATCCCATGAATCGTTTCCCCCAGTGTTATTCACATAAATAGTAGAAGAGTCTGCTGCTGATACAGGACCCATACTCAATAAAAATATAAGTACCAAACTCAATATCGTCAAAATTGTTATAATACTATTGCCACTCTCGTGTATGGTTTTAACAACTACTTCGCCCCGATTCCACATTCAATTTTCCCCTTTTCATGTTTAATACATAACAATATCTAACTATTAATTAAAACTAATCATTAATAAGGTAATATTATATATAAGTTTAGTGGAATGTACTTATCTTAAATTTAAGCACATCCCCTAAATCATATAATACTTTAGTTATTATCAATTAACCCCAATAATGACCCTTATCCTATGAAAAGGATAAATATTAAGGTTTCACAAGATCTAATTGATCCCCCAAATCAACGATTTAATACATTAAAAAAAATTATAAAAATAGAAATATATCCCAAATTCCATAATCAAGGATATTACCGTTGAGAATTCAACACCTTCCCCTCTACATCAAACTCTGCTCTTTTTTGCTGAAAATGAGTGAGGATATTAAGATCATCAGGACTGCGAAAATAGCCACCACAATGACATCCACATAGATGGGCAGCACTGATTGGTGCAGAATTATACCTCGCAGGGCATCCACCCCATATGTTAGGGGGTTAACGTAGACTGCTGCCTGTAGCCAGCTGGGAAGTCCAGTTATGGGAAATAATGCTCCACTTAAGAGGAATATGGGCATTACAATGAAGCTCATAATGAGGTTGAACCCTTCCATACTGTCTGTGAATGAGGCTATGAGTAGGCCCATGCCTGAGAGTCCAAGGGCGATGAGGATTATAACCCCTATTGATTCCAGGAGAATGGGGATGGTCATGGGGACACTCACCACAAATGAGAGGAAAAGCAGTATTATCCCCTGAATAAGGGCAGTGGTGCTGATTCCAATGGCTTTCCCCAGGACGATAGAAGGACGAGATATGGGAGCCACCAGAATCTCCTTTAAGAATCCAAACTGCCGATCCTGTATCACGGAAAGTCCTGAAAATACAGAAGTGAAAAGGATGGTCTGGGCAATGATTCCCGGGAATATGAAAGCCTGGTAACCTCCGGCCATGTTACCGAATCTTATGGCTGAACCCAGCCCGGTTCCAAATATGAGAAGCCATAGAAGCGGAGTTACCACTGAGGTTAATATTCGTGACCGGTAACGAAGGAATCGTTTGTTCTCCCTTAACCAGATAGTGTAAATTCCTTCCAGTTCTGCCATACTATCCCTCCCCCTGAATGGTTCTACCGGTGTATTTGAGGAACACATCCTCAAGGTTGGGGTGTTCCAGTTCTATGGAGTAAACAAAGATATTATTTTCATTGGAAAAGTTCACCAGCTCTGCCACCAGGTTTTCACCCCTTTCCACCATTAGCTTGATCTCGGAATCTATCACATAGGTTTCTTTAACAAAGTCCAGTTTTTCCACCTTTTCAGTGAATTCTTCCAGTTTATCCACTTGCATGGTGATGGTATCTGCCTTTAACTCCCTTTTCAGGTTTTTTGGTGAGTCTGCAGTTATTATCTGACCCTGGTTGATTATTGCTATCTCATCACACAGTTTATCAGCTTCTTCCATGTAATGGGTGGTCATCAGCACCGAAACATCCTGGTTCTGATTCAGTTCCTGAATATATTCCCAAATACTCTCCCTGGTCTGTGGGTCCAATCCAAGGGTAGGTTCATCCAGGAAAAGAACCTTGGGACGGTGTATCAGACCCCTACCTATTTCCAGTCTGCGTTTCATACCCCCAGAATAGGTTTTAACAAATTCATCTGCCTTGGGACCCAGGGCAATCAGATCCAGAATCTCTTCTATACGTTCTTCCCTCACATCCTTGGGAACTCCGTAGAGTGAAGCATGCATCTCCAGGTGCTCGCGACCGGTGAGGATGTCATCCAGTGCCCGGGACTGGAAAACAATACCAATAGATTCCCGAACCTCTTTGGGGTTTTTGCTAACATCATAACCATTAACTGTGGCCGATCCACTGGTAGGATGCAAAATGGTGCACAGCATAGAAATTAATGTGGTTTTACCCGCCCCGTTAGGCCCTAAAACTCCGTAAACACTATTTTTAGGCACTTTAAGATTCACACCATTAACTGCAGTGAAATCATCATATTTTTTGGATATATCATGGGTTTCGATAATGTATTCCATGCTCTTCCTCCAGGTAAAAAAAATTAACTTATAATAGAAAGTGTGTTCTGGTAAGATTTAATAATATCGAACTGACATCCACATAGAGTAAAATTGTTCTCACTCGGGGGTTCTTGCTAGATGTTAAGTAATCATTACTAAAGGTTAAGCAGTTTTTTAGTTGGAGTTTGAGTTGTTCTGCAAAATGTAGTTCTACAAATGAGTTCTACAAATGAGTTCTACAAATGAGTTCTACAAATGAGTTCTACAAATGAGTTCTACAAATGAGTTCTACAAAATTATTAATTTCAGGAGATCTATAATTAACTATAGAAATTATTTGGATGGGAAATTATCATGATAGTTAAACAGATCAAATCAGAGGGAATAGCCCATCATTCTTATTTTATTGGGGCTAGTGGCCGGGCGGTTGTTGTTGATCCTCGTCGGGATGTGGATGTTTATCTGCGTCTAGCAGAATCATCTGGATTGAATATAACCTATATCTTTGAAACCCATCGTAATGAGGACTATGTTATTGGTTCGTTGGAGCTGGCAGATGCCACTGGCGCGGGAATATTCCATGGTAAAAATCTGGACTTTTCCTACGGAATCCCGGTAAGTGAAGGGGATAAATTCCAGTGGGGAAACGTGGAACTGGAAGTCTTGGAAACACCGGGACACACACCAGAAAGTATATCTCTGGTTTTAAGGGATCTGAGTGTTTCCAAAGATGCACAGATGGTATTCACAGGGGATGTACTGTTCGCCGGGGAAACTGGTCGCATTGACCTCTACGGAACTGATAAACAGAGGGAAATGGGAGGACTACTTCATGATAGTATTTTTAACAAGATCCTGCCACTGGGTGATCAGACTGTTTTATGCCCGGCCCATGGTGCTGGTTCAGTTTGTGGGGCGGATATACGTGAACAGGACTACAACACCATTGGTTATGAGAAGAAAACCAACCCACAACTACAGTGCACCATTAAAGAAGAATTCATAGGGATGAAAGTGGCTGAAAAACTTTACACACCACCTTACTTCAAGAAGATGGAGTTTTACAACCAAAATGGAGCCCCTGTACTGGGCAGACTTCCTTACCTGGAACCCATACCCCCTAAAATCCTGAAAAAAATGAAGAATAATGGAGCGTGCATCCTGGATGTCCGGAAGCCCACCAGCTTCGCCGGGGGCCACGTACCCGGCAGTTTGAACATCTGGAGGGAGGGTGTTCCTGCCTTCGCTGGCTGGTTTTTAAACTATGAAGATCCACTTATTGTGGTTGATGATCATGATTATGGTCTGGGGGAAGTCCGCCAGACACTCATCAGACTGGGCTTTGATAACATTCATGGTTATCTTGCTGGTGGTTTCCCCAGCTGGTATCTCCACGCAGAGGAAATAGACACCATAAATCTGTGGAGTGTGCACCAGTTAAAAGAAGAGTTAAATGGAGATTTTTTTCTCATGGATGTGCGCAAAATAGATGATCGAAGGGAAGGTTACATTGAAGGATCACATCACATCTACGTGGGAGAAGTGCCAGGAAGGATAGGAGAAATACCCCGTAACCTTCCGGTGGTTGTGTACTGTGATTCTGGTTATAAATCCACCACTGCATGCAGTTATCTACAGAAAAATGGTTACACTAACTTGACCAGTATTCTGGGTAGTATGACTGCGTGGAAAAAGGCAGGTTACCCGGTGGTGAATGATTGATACACACCTACCCCGGTATTCTTAACCTTTTGTGGAAAGTTATAACATCTCTTGAGATAAAATAATTGTTAGATATGACATAAAATTATAGACCTAAGTAAGGTGATACCTTGAACATTCTGAAAATCCCTTCTATGAAGAAAAAAGAGTACGATGCATTCATTGCTCAGGAGTATGTGAGTAGAATTGCTTTTAAAGGAGATTACCCATATATTGCCCCATTTTTATATGTTTTTGATGGGCAGTTTATTTACTTCCTCAGTACCAAGTATGGTAAAAAAGTAGAACTCTTGCATACCAATCCCCAAGTTGCAGTGGAGATCGAATATTACAGTAGTGATATGTCAGAGTATCGTTTTGTGACACTGCAGGGCCGTATAAATGAAGTGGATGAAAGAAGTGAAAAACTGAAAGCCAGGCAGATGTTCGTGGACATGATCAAGAAAAATAATCTCTCCCCCAATGTACTGGCTGCCCTGGGACACTCACCTGAAGACCCATTGGAATCCCTCCTGGAAGAAGAACGATCAACAGTATGGAAATTGGTGGATGTCAAGGGAATTGTGGCCCTTAAAAGTTCATGATATCTTTACATCAATCTTAGCAAACACCTTGATAATAAGTTATAATTAAATAGGTTTAATAACTCTTTAAATATAAAATGGGGGCCTGATAGGTCATGGAAGGTTTTAAGATAAATGAGATTCCAAAGTTAATTGCTTCTGTATTTATAGTTTTTATTTCTGGTGCAGTGGGAACTTTAGCCACTCTTCCCCAGATAACCACTTGGTATGTTACCCTGGCTAAACCAAGCTGGACTCCCCCTAATGATTGGTTCGGACCTATATGGACTACTATTTACATTCTAATTGGGATAGCTCTTTTCCTGGTGTGGAGACAGGGTTTAGATCGGCGTGATGTGAGATTCACAATAGGAATATTCGCAGTGCAACTGGTGTTGAACGTTCTATGGTCTCTGGTGTTTTTCGGATTGCATTCCATACTGGGCGGGTTCATACTGATCTGCTTACTCTGGATAGCCATACTAGCCAACATGATCGCCTTCTACGTCATATCCAAACCAGCAGGACTACTATTCATACCCTATATAATCTGGGTGAGCATTGCATCCTACCTGAATTACAGCGTGCTTATGTTGAACTAATAAATACCATATCCCCCCCCTTTTTTTATTCCTTTTATTTCCTTAAACTCTTAAAGATTCTTAGAAACTCTGGAAAGAAATATTGTGTCATAATACCAGTAATTTTTAAACCGTAATCAATTTAGAATAGCATGACAGAAGTTGCCATGCAACTTTCATTAAATCATACCTGAAATAAGCTGAATAGGATGAATAGGATGAATAAAAAAAAATGAATAATTCTTTAAAAATGAATAATATTAAGATTTAAAATGAATAATACTAAGAATACTTTTTTAAACAATCGATTCAGGGATAATGGATTATAATCTCTCTTTATATGGTAATTCCTGGAATTTAATGGTGAATTTTGTGCCGTTGGTTCTGTCAATTTCCATTGCACCGTTTAATTGATTTACCAATGTTTTAACAACCATTAATCCCAGTTTTTTAGATTTTTGAGGATTCATGTTTTGAGGTAAACCAATTCCATCATCAGCAAAAGTTAGAACGTAAGATTTACCATCGGATTTTAATTCAACTTTTATAGTACCATTCCCATCGGGAAAGGCGTGTTTAATGCTGTTGGTTGCCAGTTCATTGATTACGAGACCACATGGCATGGCAGTTTCAATACCCATTTCCACACTTTGAATCAGGGTGTTTAAGTTGATGGATCCCTTATCCACACGGTAGGAATTAAAAATATCATACAACAGCTTTTCCACATAGTTACTGAAGTTTATGAAACCAATATCTTGGGACTGGTACAGGTTTTCATGAATCATGGCCATGGTCCTGACTCTTCCCTGACACTCCCACAATATATCCGCGGTTTGTTTATCTTCCACTTGAATGCGCTGCAAACTCAGTAGACTGGATATGATCTGTAAATTATTCTTTACCCTGTGGTGAATTTCCCTTAGTAAAATCTCTTTTTCTTCTAAAGAATGCTTAAGACTGTTTTCAACCTTTTTAAGTTCAGTTATGTCTTCCATAATTAGCAAGATGCCATTTATGCTATTTTCATTTTTTATGATGGATGGCCGAACCCTGAAAATTACTTCTTTCCCATTTTTATTTTTTACGGCCCATTCAACCTGTTTTAACCGATTCCCAGAGATAAGATGATTGAAAACTATTCTGGCCTCTTCATAATCCATTTCCATCATAGCAACGATGCTCATGAAGTTATGTTCCATGATTTCCTCTTTTTTGAAACCAAATATCTCCTCGATCTTGTCATTGGATTCAATGATATTCCCCTGACAGTCAAATAAGATAATAGCCTCTGCAGCATTTTCAAAAATGCTTTTAAACTTCTCCCTGGATTCTTCAATGACTTTTTTAGATCTTCGTAGTTCGGTCATATCTAAAATTGATACCATGCTCTTTCTGGTGCCAGGCAACATAGTCACCGTTAAATAAACATACTTGATAGTATCATCAATGGCAACCAGTCTCACTTCATAATTGCGTGGGGCATAATCTGGATCGATTCTACGCAGACGGTGGTTCTCTTCCATCTGCCCAATATCTTCCGGGGCAAAAAACTCGGTCCACATCATTTTCCCCTCAATTTCTTCCTTGGGATAACCAGTCAAGGAAGAAAATTCCATATTTACCAGGGAAATTAAATTATTCTCCTCCACAATTATAGTGGCGGCACCTGTATTTTCAAAAATAGTTTGATAATAATAATCCTGAGATCTTTTAAGTTTATTTTCCATCTTTTTCTTGTAAAGAGCAACTTCAATGGATATTTTTAATTTACGAAAATCAAATGGTTTGATTAAATAGCCGTAGGGTGCACTGATAAGAGCCCGATTAATAGTGGCATCATCAGGAAGAGCTGTGACATATATAACTGGTATTTCAAGTTTTGAAATAGCTTTTGCAGCAGCTATCCCATCCATATTGCCCTTTAAAATAATATCCATTAAGATGAGGTCTGGTTTTAATTTTTTGGCCTTTTCAACTGCTTCTTCACCATAGGATGCAATTGCTACCACATTATAATTCATTGATTGGAGGCTTCTTTTTAAATTCATGGCCTCCACCATTTCATCTTCCACCAGAAGAATATTTGCCAAATTTTGCACCTCTAATTCCCGTACTCTAATCATCTGCTCCCAACTTTTAATATAATTATTTGTATTTTTAGAATTAATAATCTACTGAATAATCCCCATAATTACAAAAGTTAAATGGTTAATGGGCCCTTTTTTTAGGATAACCCCCAAATCATTCATTTTTGTTTAATATTTGATATGGGCTTTTATGCAAATTTAGTAACACTGAATATTTTTTTGTATTATCCTTATTTTCCAGAGTTAATATTTGATCGAAACGAGAATATGAGGTAAATCTCTTTAGGAGTTATTTTTATATTCTTTAGGGTTAACAGCCTTCTTAAGTTAGGTGTTTATTTACATTTACAAAACTATATATTAGACTATTGAATATATATTCACAACATGGCAAGGCCCCGGAGATTTAGAAGAATTTCAGAAGAACCTCAGATACGATGCTTCAAACCAGAAAGAGAAGATTTAGATTCTTTTGAACCTATTGAAATATTGATAGATGAATTTGAAGCAATCCGACTAAGAGACTATCATGATATTCAGCAGAAGAGATCTGCAGAAATAATGGGAGTTTCACAGCCCACATTTCATCGCATATTAACTTCCGCCCGGAAGAAGATAGCCAATGCACTGATTAATGGAAATACAATCGTTATAACTGGTATAGACCGGTTAATCCGTTATGAATGCAATAGTTGTGGGTTTAAATGGCAACACCCCCGTAAGGAATATAAAAAATGTCCGGATTGTGGATCTGCCAACATCCGCACCGTGGAAGAAGAAGAGTACCCTCCAGACTCTGATGAATCAGTAATGGATAGAAAATCATATGGAGGTAGAGGGCTTGGTGCAGGGCCACCAATGGTTTGTAAATGTCCAAATTGTGGTTATGAATCTCCAAAAACAAGAGCGGTGCCCTGTAGCAATACTAAATGTCCTAAATGTGAAACTCCCCTCTGTGGGAACCATTAAAGGTTAATGAAAAATGGATCATATTCATCCCCTAAATCATGTCATTGTTATTATAAACATCGAAAGTTTTGGCTAAGTAAGGGAGAATATAGATGAAAAACTAAATAAACGTTTTTAACGGTCCATATAATGTTATTATAACAAGGAATGGGTGATTGGATGTCTTTCATAGAAATAAAAAACATCACAAAAACATTCAATGGCGTTGAAGTCCTGAAGAACTTGAACATCAGTGTGGAAGAAGGAACAATATTGGGAATTTTGGGAAAGAGCGGTTCTGGAAAATCAGTTTTGATAAACATGCTCCGTGGAATGAAAAATTACAGGCCAGATGAGGGCCAGATAATTTATAACATTGCACTGTGTCCTGAATGTCTTGCTGTGGAACCACCATCAAAGGAAAACCAGCTCTGTAAATGTGGAGGCAATTTCCAGAGAGAGGAAGTGGATTTTTGGAGTGCAGATCGACATGTATTCGCATCTATCCGGCGTCGTATCTCCATAATGCTGCAGAGAACCTTTGCACTGTATGAAGATGAGACTGTGATTGATAATGTCCTAAAATCAATTAAAGGACATGATGAGGAAGAAAGCACCTACATGGCCATTGATCTCCTTGATCTGGCCCAGATGACTCATCGGATCACTCACATTGCACGTGATCTTAGTGGTGGGGAAAAACAGAGAGTGGTTCTGGCCCGTCAACTGGCCAAAGAACCAATGATTTTCCTGGCAGATGAACCAACTGGTACCCTGGATCCTACTACTGCCGAGTTTATACACCAGGCCCTTATTGAAGGTATAAAAGGTCAGGGTCTAAGCATGGTAATCACCTCCCACTGGCCAGAGGTAATGAGAGACCTCTCTGATGAGGTGATCTGGCTGGATAACGGTGAAATTATCCAGAAAGGAGATCCCGAGACTGTGGTGGAAAACTTTATGGAACACGTCCCCCAACCCAAAATAAATAAAGACTTTGAAACTGGTGGCCCCATTATTGAGCTCAAAGATGTTAAAAAACATTACTACTCCATTGACCGGGGAGTGGTTAAAGCCGTGGACGGTGTTAACCTCAGTGTGGATGAAGGTGAGATATACGGAGTGGTGGGTCTTTCTGGAGCAGGCAAAACCACCTTATCAAGGCTGTTATACGGTCTCACTGATCCCAGCAGTGGCCAGATAAAGGTGAAACTGGGAGATGAATGGATCGACATGACGGAAAAAGGTCCTTTTGGCAGGGGACGGGTTAAACCATATCTGGGGATACTCCACCAGGAATACAGCCTGTACCCTCATCGTAATGTGCTGGGAAACCTGACTGAAGCAATTAGTCTAGAGTTACCCGCTGAATTTGCTAGAATAAAAGCACTTTATGTTTTAAACGCGGTTGGATTTGCTGAAGATTATGCTGAGAAGATTCTCTACAAATATCATGATGAGTTGAGTGGAGGGGAACGCCACAGGGTGGCCCTGGCTCAGGTACTCATTAAAGAACCCAACATCGTTATTCTGGACGAACCAACCGGTACCATGGACCCCATTACCCGAGTTCAGGTTACGGATTCCATTAGGAAAGCACGTGAAGAGCTTAATCAAACTTTCCTGATAATATCCCATGACATGGACTTTGTACTGGATGTTTGTGACCAGGCCGCTATTATGAGAGGTGGGAAAATCCTTAAAACAGGACTTCCATTAGAAGTTGTGGAAGACCTCACCAGTAAAGAGAAAAATAAGATGTTAAAAAATACTAAAACTTAAATGAAGGATTTATCCTCTTTTCTGTCTTTTTTTGTTTAGGCTTTTTTAACCATTAATCCAGAAAATTTTGAAAATTTTAATCAATAGAAGGTGAAAATGTGTATAGGATACTTTTATTAGCTTTAGCTATAGGAGTAGTTGTTTTTGTAGCCATAAACGATCCTCTGAAAAAATATTAGAATTTATTTAATACCCTTTTTGTATAGTCCATTTGGATTAAGTATCCCCATAGGATTATTTACCTCCCATAGGATATTTACCTAATAAAATCCTTTATTTTATAGTTTGAAAATTTGTTTGAAAATTTTATTTATCCGAATACCAGTAATAGTACCATTAATTTTTCATTTAAACCCTTTTTCATTATTTAAGATTTAATAATGATTTTCCTGGATTATAACTGAGTGATGATCATAAATATTTAAATATTAGTTTTGAATATATATTCATAATTGAGTAAGGAGTTGATCATATTACTGGTAAAAAAGAATACATCTGCCGTGTTTGCGAATTCCAATGGCAAAAAGAAGACCAGACATACGAAAAATGTCCGGACTGTGGATCAGAAGAAATAATCCGGGTAGATTCTTCCCAAAAAGATGATAAAACCATTAAAAAAGAGGACATTAGTATTCGCAGGTCTTATGGTGGAAATGGTCGTGGCGGAGGAGCTCCCATAGTGTTTAAATGCCCAAACTGCGGCTATGAATCACCTAAAACACGCGGTGTCCCCTGTAGAAATCAAAAATGCCCAAACTGCGATACACCATTATGTGGGGCAGACTAAGACACATTCATTTTCATGTTTATCCTTAGTGGCTAAACTTAAATGAATAATTTGATATTAATCATCCATTTTAATAATTCAACCATTTAATTAGTTTTATGAACCAGCTCCACAGAAATAATAATAGCAGAGAATATTCCCCCCACTGCCCAGCAGAGGGGAGAAGTAAATGAAATTCCAAAAATAACCCCAAAAATGATTGCCAATATCGCCCACATGGCAAAAATAAGGAGAATAAGAACTCCACCCATTACCAGTCCAAAAACACCCACCAAACATCCTAATTTAAGACCTTTGATTGCGTTACCATCTCCTTTTTTGGAAGTTTCCAGTGTTGTTGAGGGCTTGTTACCCCATTCACTACACTCATCTTCCTTATCATTCCGAGCTCTGTATTGAGGGCATTTCATGTATTTTTATCCCATATTGCAGGTTAGGTAGGAATTTTCTTTATTTTAAGTGTGCTCAGGATCTCTTTGTAGGCCTGTTTATATTCTGATTTAAAATCCATCTGCAACGACTTAACCGGGGCATCTGCAGAGGATAACAGGATATACGTGTAGGGCCCATTGGCATCAGTACCTTCCCATGTACGGTACCCATTGTATTCCCCAAGAGAACCTTCAGTATAAACTTTTTTTAGATTTGTCAAGTTACTGGTGGAAAAACGGATATTCCCAATGTAGTTATCAAAATTGGAAGTATCATTGGAGTTAAAAAAATCCACGATAGTGTAATTTTCAAAGGTGTATTGCACTGCTACCAGCGAAGTGGGATAACTAAATTTTATATACTGGTCTTCAAAAGTCCCATTATTAATTATTTCCTTCTGGGAAGTTTCAGTGGCCCATGATAATGCTATCACAACCCCTACAAGTAGAATCAATCCTAATAATATGATATTAATTTTTTTAATCTTGATGGTTTCTCTAATTAAATCGCCTCCAGTATGGAGAAAATACAAGTATTAACTCTAATTAATCTTTAAATCAATACATTATCCCTAATTCACAGGTAAATAGTGTGACCTGGTTAAACATTTTAATATTATATGAATAATGACGAATGTTTATAAGAATATTTTCCCAAATTAGACCCAATTTGAATATTAGTTAGCAATACCCCTAAGATCCGTATAATCATATTCAAAAGAGCAATATTGCCCAATTTTAGATAAAACAAAAATTAAACAGTAATTAATTGAAAACAGCTTCAAACCAATTCCAATAAAAAGTTACTCTTAAGCCCTATAATTAAAAAAGTTGTTTAAGTTTTAAGTAATCTTTCCTGAACTTTTACACTCTTTAACTCCCGCAAAGCATCAGTGGCTATCCATTTAGCACTCCGGGCATCAATTTTATGGATTTCCTGAACTACAGTGATAGCTTTTTTATTCAAGACCGTATTCCTTTTTCCAATGTGCCTTAAAGCCCAGTTAACAGCTTTTTTAACATAATTACGATTATCAGTTGATTCATTAATTATTAGGGGGAAAAATTGTTCGAATTCTTCATCAGGTGCCTTTTTATCATGGACTGCTAAAACTGCGATTAAAACAAATGCCGCTCTTTTCTTGAACTCTCCCTTACTTTCACTCCACTTGAAAACTTTCTGATATGCAAATGGTGTCATGCGAGATAGTTTCATGCAGCACTGGTCACAAATCTCCCAGTAATCAAATTCAGCTGCCCATACATCCATCTGTTCTGGGGTAACCTGTAGAGGGTTCTCAAATCATGCAGGCCAGTATCCTGGTCTCACGGTAACTGCCTCCCAGAGCTGCGCTGCTAATTTGTGATTTTTTCCAGCTTTTTTAGCAATCTTCCTAAGTTCCGGGATGCGGACAGCATAGGTTTTTTGAGGGTTGATTCCAAAACGAGCCATTCCTTCCACATCTCGCGGGTTTGACCGTGATTCCAGTTCCTGGATGATCTCATCAAAATTCATTTAACAACCTCAAATTCAGGAGACTTATATCTTATTTGCTCTTTCTAGGAATGTTAATCTTTTTATAAACTAACCAGACACCATTAAATTGTGTTAACAATAATTTATGGATAATACTAAAAATAATTATCAACTCATACATTATTCTGGTGGAAAAAAGTATAATTCACTTGAACAATAAAAAAAAGGACATAACTGATAGGGATGGGAAAATGATTCTCTTGGTGGGTATTTTATGCTTGAAAGTTTGAAAGGTAATCAGAAATTAACTTTACTGATAATTTCACTGGCCAGCTTCATGGCCTTCCTTGATATTTCCATTGTGAATGTTTCCCTACCCACTATGGCCAAGTACTTCGGTGTGACTACCAACACGGTTTTATGGACCATATTAATTTATATCATTGTTTTTAGTAGTTTTTTAATTGTTTTCGGGAAATTAGCCCAGCAAAAAGGTTTTAAAAAGGTTTTTCTCGCGGGTTTTCTTATATTCATCACTGGTTCTGCTTTGTGTACCATCTCCACCCAGTTTCATGAACTGATTATTTTCAGGCTCGTGCAGGCAGTGGGTGCCACCATGTTCTCTGGAATCACCTCCGCCATGGTACTACAATACCTCCCTAAAAACCAGCGGGGGCGGAATCTGGGAATTGTTACCACCATTGGATCCATGGGCCTGGCTTTGGGTCCCTTGCTGGGTGGTTATATAACTGAATACATTAACTTCCACTGGATATTCTTCATCAACGTCCCCATCGGGATTATTGGTATCATACTGGGCCATGCCGTGCTACACGAAACAGATAAACATCCCGGATCCCTGGACCTACCCGGAGTGGTGATGATTTTCATAGCCCAGAGCACCCTGATTTTTGCCCTTAATAAGGGACTGGACTATGGCTGGACTTCTACCATAATAATAGGTAGTATAATTTGTTCTGTGATATTCTGGGCACTCTTTGTGTTCCGGGAATCTCGGGCAGATGAACCCCTGATTGACCTTAATTTTTTGAAGATGAAGGATATTGCACTGGCCAATGCAGCGAATATCTTCTCCAACATGCCCTTTGCCGGAGCAGTGGTACTTCTACCATTTTACTTTGAAGTGGTGAAAGGAATGAGCACCAGTCAATCTGGTTTGATATTAACCCTGATGCCCGTTGCCATTATCATAATTGGCCCCATTGCCGGGAGTATTTCTGATAAAATCGCTTCGAACCGGGTTACTTTAATGGGGGCTATGATTGGAGTCATTGGCTGTTTGGTTCTCTCCACCTTTAACCCATCAAGCAGTCTCCTTTACGTAGCTATGGGACTTTTGATTTTAGGGGCTTCAGTGGCCACTTTCAACCCACCCATCACCAAATTCATTCTCTCCAAAAGTCCCTCCAAGTACCGGGGGATAGCATCAGGCCTGGTTAACACTTCCAATATGATTGGTAATGGTTTTGGAACCGGAATTCTGGGCACTGTAGCAGCTATGGTTGTCTACACCACGGTAGGCCCCAGTACCAGTGATAAATTGACACCAGCCCTGGTCTCCCAGGGATTGGATAATGCATTCCTGGTGGGTACGGTGGCAATGGGAATAGCACTGGTTCTTATTGCCATGACCCTGTATAAAAAACCGGTTGATTGAAAAAACCTGAACTATCCCCTAAGTTACTAAAACTCTCATATAAATAGAATTAAAATCGTTAGAGATATCATGCTGAGGGCTGTGCTCAAGAATATGCAGGCCACTGTTGCCTTTACATCCAAGTCATAGGTGATGGCCAGCACCAGACTGAGCATGGCGGAGGGCATTCCTGCTTCCACAATGCTTACTGTTCTGTCTAATCCCGTGAATCCCACCAGCCCCACAACAATCATGGCAATTAGGGGCGAGATAACCAATTTGAGTGCTGAAACAAAAGAAGCAATCCCAAAATATTCTTTAATACCCTTAAATTCCAGTGACAAACCTAAGGATAGCATTATCAGCGGTATTGCCGCACCACCCAGGTAATTAAGGGTGCTGGGAATGACGGATCCCAGTGGAAGATGAAGTAGATTGGCAATAACTCCCATGATAACTGCCAGTAAAGGAGGGAATAAGACCGATCTTTTGATTATTTCCTGATAACTGCCACCATAAATAATTAAGAAAAATATTCCGAATGATATAAAAAGTATGGTGGACCCCACATCATAAAATATGGCCCTAACGAGTCCTGAAGCTCCAAAAACACCCAATACTACAGGATACCCCAAAAATCCGGAGTTGAAGAGAGTGGATGCTGCTACCACTCCCCATCTGGTTTTAGAGGGATAACCTTTAAGGTAGGTGAAAATGTAGGCAAAAATTCCAGATATAAGGCCCACAGTGATACAAATGAGGGTAATGGTTCCAAAAGTTTTGATATTGGATAAATCAGCACTGTACATGGCCATGAATATTAATGAGGGGATAGCTATGTACACTACAATCTTATTGAGGGTTTGGGTATCTTCTCCTTTTAGAAAATCAAGCCTGCGACATGCATAGCCAATTATAATCATTAATACAATGGTAATGATGGTTTCATAGGAGTTCATGTGATATGATATTTATTTTTTCAATAATTTATATGATCAGGGTTTTGTAAGAAATTCATATAATAACTCATTTCTATGCCATAGGCCAGTATCATAGGATATTAATATCCAAAAAAAAGATATCTAAGAATAATATCGTTTTAAAACTCTTAAAGCGTTTAAAGTAATCCATTTACTTGGTTTTCCCTTTCTTTCAATATTGGTTATGAATCTTCCATTGAAGGTGTTCTCCAGTATCCACTGGCCTTCAGGGTTCTGTTTGGAAATCATGAACTCCAGTGCTTCATTCATTCTTTCATCTTTGTACCCTAATCTGGTAAGTAAACCCAGTACTTCGAGGGCGTCAACCTTCCACATCAGTGGAAAACCGAATTCTAACCATTTAAAACTACCTTTGACTGGAGGCTGGCTTCTTTTATGAATATGGTGGTTGAGCATGTGTTCTGCGCCTTTGGCAATGTAATCTTCCATTTCAGGAGTTCTATTTTTTAGTGGTATTTCAGCCAGGGCTTTGAGGGTTTTTATTATGATACTGTGGCAGGTGCGCTCCCCCCAGCATCGTTTCCATCGTTTATATGGCCATTCATCTGGAGCTTTCCCGGGTTCATCATCAAATCTTTGATATTTTATAAGCCATTTTATGGCTTTTTGAACCCTCTCATCATCCAGGTATCCCAATCGAATAAGACTCCAGGTCATGTTGGCTGTGAGGCAGGGTAGGACTCTTTCATGATCTCCACCACATTTACTGCTTACTTTATTACCCGATTTCTTACCACTTACCTCTTTACTACTAATATATGAAAATGCACCACTTTCAGGATCCTGAGAGTTTTTAAGGATGAATTCACATGCCCTTTTAATTCTTTCATCCTTAAAATCTGCTCCCAGCTCTGCCAGGATTATTAACTGCCAGGAAGTCCCCTTATATTTACCACGAAGATAAAAATTCAGAGGAGAACCCCAGTATCCACCAGGTTCCTGTTTAGCCAGAATTTTAGGAATAACACCCGTATGCATTATCTTCTTTTTGGCATCAACTACTTCGGGATTATTTTCTGGCTTGTCCAGGATATCCAACAATGTGAAGTATCTAACTGAAGGATTATCTTCTTCCAGTAACCATTCTGTGGGATCTGCCTTTAGATAGGATTTCCAATCACCCATACCATCACTTAAAATCTTCATCTTATCCATCCAATTCATTTAAATGGCTGTCTAATGACTGTTTTTAGTTTTTCAGGTTTGGTACGGCGCATATCACTAATGTATATTTCGTGATGCTTTCCTCTTAATTTGTAACCTTCATTTTCAATAAATTTATGCAATTTACCGACTGCTGGACCTTCAGCTTCACCATAAGGCCCAATGTGCATTATCTGCACAGCCAAACCCTCTTCGAACGTGCCCAACCGAAGCTCAGAAAGTGAAGGTAAGTCTTTTTTCTTTACCAGTTCACTTATGGCCGTATCGACTAATGATTTATCCACAAAATCAGGTTGTCTAATCATTACCGTCCATTTCCAGGAACTTTTATCCATAATGGAGAACTCCTCCATGTTATATGCCCACCACAGGCCTTCCAAAGGCATTACCACGTAATCTTGGGATTTTTCCTTTTTACTGATGAATTTAGTTTTATATGAAACAGGGAATATGGTTTCCATGGCATCCTGGTACTCCTGTGAGGTGTTGGGATCTCCCTGACCATCTATCATCAGAAATTTCATCGCAGGTAATTCTACCACTGAAACATCTCCTGCGGAAGGGTAGTAAAAGTCTTTATTCTCTTTTTTTAAATCAACTTTAGGCATTTTATTCCCTCCATTTAGTTTTAAAGTGTTATTGAAATTTCATTCCGAATTCTAGATTAAAAAAATAGATGGAGGTTACTTTTTAACCACTGGAAAGCACATCTCAGTTAAAAGCTCGCTTTCTGGGGTTTCGTTGGGATCAGAAATGTAGGTTTCCATAGGTGGGCCGATAATTTCATAGCCATTTTTGTAGGCGTGTTCAGCCAGTGCACCAATTGCAGTACCACATTCACTGTAGGGACCTTTATAAACAGTTGAAAGAACCAGTTGTTCGGGTTCTGTTTTGATTTTCACTCGCCCTTCTTCTTCTGCCTCTCCTGCAAATGGCATTCCCACTTCATACTGGAGTTCCTCAACTGGCACTTCATTGGGGCTGTTGAAGTACACTCCGAATGGTGGACCCATCATCTGCAATCCTTTGGCCATTATAAATCCCACAATTTCCCCCATTAGAACTGGGACTTCCTCATAGGATCCGTTATAAGCTATGGATGCCACCTGTCTTTTTCCGATCTTCTTTTCTGCAATTTCCATTTTTTCACCACTTAAAGATTCTCTTCTTTTTTAATTTTTTGAATGAATTCATCCACCCAAGCCATCTCTGTTTTAAGATTAGCCAGTGGCCTACTGAAAAGTGCTACCACATAGTAGGAAGCACCCAATTCTTCTTGAGTCTTCACTGAACTTTCCAGAAATCGAATCCTGCCCTGTGCGGATTCTATGTAATTTTCCAGGCACTTTATGACTTCTTGTGGTTGGAGATAGTTGAGGTAGGCCAGCCCTAGATCAAAGGATGAAATTAATTTTTTATTCCAGGAAAGGAGTTCACGGAGTTTTTCTTCCATTGTAAGCTTTCCCAGAGGAGTTATGGTGAATACTTTCCGTGAAGGTTTGCCTTTCACTTTCTCAAGTTTTGATGATACTAATTCTTTTTTTTCAAGCTTTTTGAGAACGTAATAGATTGATGAAAAACCTATGGGAGTCCAGTTACGCATCCCCCAAGCTTCGATGGTCTTTTCAATCTGGTAACCATACTGTGGTTTCTCATAGAGCAGGCCCAGTATGGCTGCCTCCAAGTCTGATATTATAGGCATAGAATATTCTAAGTATATAATAATATAAAAAGATTTCTAAAATTTACATTTGTTGAAAGAAGAATTGTAAATTAGATAATTTTCCTGATCTGTATAAGTATTAAAAGGATAACGAGAATAAATGCCCATATCCCCATGGCTAGATAAGTTATTTTATATGCTTTAAAAGCATCCCATGTCTTTAAAGGTTTTATTCTCTGCACATAGAATGTTATAAGCCCAGATAGATTTATACAGACTAAATTAACTAAAAAAAGTAAAAAAGCCCCTGTTGCCAGATAATAGTAGCCCGATCCTAATAGAAGGCCAAAAACAGATAATGGGGGAAGTAAAGCTACTGCCACCATCACCCCAATAAGTGCACTGGATACGTCAGTGGTGAATGCAATGGATCCTGCTATTCCCGATGCAAAAGCCAGGAAAATTCCTGCCAGAGCAACATCGGTTCTCAGTGCTATGGCAGGAATAGAAGGATCGAAAGTTACCAACACTCCCATGATAGCCGAAATAATGATGGAAATCCCCACACCAGCAACGATACTTTTAATAGAAATACAGGCAAGATCACTATCATTAAGAACTGTAGCTAGAGATAATCCCATATTCGGACCTAAAAGAGGGGCAATTACCATGGCCCCAATAATCACTGCCACGTTATTATTCAAAACACCAATGCTGGCTACCAGTGACGATAAAATCGCCATGAGAAAGTAGATTTTTGTGGATTTGCTTACTGATAAAACATTGGCATATAACTCTTCACGACTTATTCTCTCTGCAGCAACTGATTCTTCATCGGGAGATAATCCATTTTCTCCATTGGAAGTTTCATCAATTCGAGGTATGGATGCTTGCACTGGGAGAATAAATATTCTAAAACCATTTAAATGGGAAAAACGTTTTTCCAATTTATCAAGGGTGCTTTCACTGTCTTCAGTAGTTATAATGACCTTAAACAATATTAAATCATTGCCCATCTTCAAATCAAATATTTCTATAGTATTGCATTTTTGAAGCACTTCCAAAACTTCTTTTTGATATTCATGGGGAATAACCATCTCTATTAAACGCAAAGTCACCTGAAACACCTACCCCTGAATAAATCCCAGTTCATAATCGAACCACATCAAAAACACCTCTCCTCTGGAAAATCAAGATAACAAATACTGCTAACATTAAAATCCATATAATTAATGCCATATTTGTCATTTTTTTAGCTTTTTCAACTTTTTCTGGAAGTATGGGATGTATTCTCTGGGTGATGAATGTTATAACCCCTGCTAAATTGATGCACACCAGGTTTACTAAAAAAAGTAAAAGAGCTCCAGATGCAGGATAAAAATTCCCAGAACCTAAAAGTAATCCAAATGTAACCAGTGGAGGGAGTAATGCCACTGCCACCATAACTCCCACTAAAGTGGTTCTAAAACCCCGAGTGAAAGCCAGAGCACCCACAATCCCTGAAGACAGAGCCAGAGTAACACTTCCCAGACCTACATTAGTTCTCAGGAAAAGTTCGGGAATGGTTGGATCCACCTCTGAAAAGAAACCAAGCAACACTGATATTGCCAGTACAGTGCTGATTCCAATTAGATTAGTTTTAAGGGCATTGAGAGTCAGATCCATATCGCCAAGCACTGTTGCCAATGATAAAGCAATGTTAGGTCCAAAAAGAGGGGCTATAACCATGGCCCCAATAATCACCGCCACATTATTATTCAAAACACCAATAGCAGCAACCAGTGAAGATAATATGATCATTACAATATAAACATTTGAAACCTGGGAAATATCAGATATGTCTGCATATATTTCCTGCCGGCTCAACCGGTCCACCAGTTCCTTAGAACCCAATCTATCTACCAACCCCTCTACAATGAGAGTGTCTTCCTCTTCCTGTTCTTCAGGTAATATTCGTACCGGTACTTCAGGTAGGGGTATGGATGCTTCAACTGGGACCAGAATAACCCTGAATCCCTCCACATCAGAGCAATGCTTCTGAAGAAGATTGAGTATGGCTTCAGTTTTTTCACGGCGAATCAGTATGTTTAAAATCATTTGCCCATCTGATGAATCACCATACCACATGGAAAGTACTTCATACCTCTCTAAAAGCGCCTTTATATTGCCACTTCTTTTTTCTTGAGGTATTGTTGCTATAATCAAACGATAAGCCATCTTATCAGCCTAATAATACTGAATTCATCTCATAATAATATAAGTCTATAAACTTATATTTTTAACTTTCATTCTTGATTCTGCCAATACTATTTGTAAAATATTGTAAATCAAACTAATATATCAGGAATAATGAATTAATCTTTTACTATGCCCTATTTTAACATTTTAAATAATTCATCATCAAGATATATATAATAAAATTTATTGATATAAGAATAGGTCAATAATAATCATTCACGGAGTAATTCGAAAAATACATGGGAATGGATGGTGGGAAATGTGAAAGCAAGGATTAAATCCAATATTGTTTTTTTATAATTTACTGGCCATCATCACCGGAATTTTTTGTGGACTAATCGCAATAGGTTTCCGTTATTTGATTTCTGGATTTCAATATTTATTTTTCAACGAATTGGGTTCATTTTTAGGAGTATTTTATCCTTATTACATTATAATAATCCCTGCAATAGGCGGGGTACTGGTAGGACTGTTAACACATTACTTTGCCAAAGAAACAAAGAGACATGGCGTTCCCGAAGTAATGACTGCAGTTACACTTCATGGAGGTAAGATAAGACCCATTGTTGCCGGAGTTAAAGCTTTAGCTTCTGCCATCTGTATTGGTTCAGGCGGATCTGCTGGGAAAGGAAGGACCGATAATTCAGATTGGATCCACAGTAGGTTCCACCATAGCACAGAAACTTGGACTCACAACGGATGAAAACCAGATGAAAACCATTAAAGTGAAAAATATCATGAACACTAATGTTGAAACTGTTTCTGAAGATTTATCCCTGGTAAAATTATCTGAAAAAATTATAAAGACCGGACACATGGCATTTCCAGTAGTTCGAGAAAAATGCAGGTTAATTGGTATTGTAACCCATTCCGACTTTGACAAAATAAGTGAAGAAGACCATGAAAACCTAAATGTAAAAGATGTAATGACCGAAGAGTTAATCACAGTTAAACCAGATGATACACTAGAAGATGTCCTGGTTAAAACCGAAGATGAGGAATTATCTCACTTCCCAGTTGTCAATCCAAATAACCCCAAAGAAATAGTAGGATTTTTCACCAAAGGAGATATAATTCGAGCGTATACTAAAAAAAGAGCAGGTTAAAAATTAAACAACTTATGTCAAAAAAGATACACCTTAGGCTATTAATTTCATCAAAGAGGATTCCAAAAACATCAATAATTATACAATAGATGATTTAATTATTACATGAATGAATTGATAATATTGTTGCTGTTTTTCTTAGCTGCTTTTATATCAATTTTAGTGGGTACTGAAGCTGGATTTGGAATGTCAACTATTTTACTACCTATTGCACTTATTTTTATGGACTTTAAAACTGCACTGGTACTGGTGGCCATCACCCATCTTTCCGGCAGCTTAAGAGCAGTCACTTTCTTCCGCAAAGGTTTAAATAAAAGATTGATTTTACTTTTTGGTATTCCAAGCGTGATCTTAACCGTGCTGGGAGCTTATATTGTAATTTATATCCCCCAAAACATTTTAAATACCCTCTTAGGAATGTTTCTCCTGTTATTTTCTATTTATTCACTTTATCACCCTGATTTTAAGATTAACACCGGGAAACTTTACACAATTCTTGGAGGAATTATCTGGATTTTTGCAAGGTTTAATTGGAATAGGTGGCCCTTTAAGAGGATATTTCCTTATTTCATGTGATCTGGATAAAACGATATATATAGCCACATTAGCCGTCATAGCAATAATGATTGATGTAACCCGGATACCCATCTATCTTACCACTAACCTGTTTGATGCACAGTTCTATTACTTCATCCCCCCATTGATGGCAATTGGTGTTATTGGATCCTACACTGGTAAAAAAATCGTTAACAGAATTCCCCAAAGTACCTTCAAAAAATTAGTCCTTGTTGCAATAGGGCTTGCAAGCTTATTATTGATTTATAATGGTATTTATTCAGTTTTATAAAACTGATCCATGAATTAAATCTAATTTAAAAAAATGTTTAAATTCAATATAGGCCAGTTTACCCTTAATAAATCGCTATAGAATTCAAGTTATGTGTTAAAGATGTGTAAAATTTATGATCAATGCCCCCCCCATGATCCATGATTAGGGGCTATAATCTATGATTAGGAGCTTCCATGATCTATGATTATGAAACTTCTGACCTGGTTTCGGGAATGTCCCCCAATGACTTTTTAGTTTTAAGTAAAAAAATATGCAGGGTTACAGCTAGCCCTACAATGGGGAGTAATATTAGAAGATAACTCTGCTCCTTGAAAAGGTAACCAGATATAATTAACATAACCCATAAGAAAAGAATACTTTTAAATTTAACATCTAAAGGCACTCCCTGTTGGGTCCGGTAATTTTCAATGTAACTTCCAAAGTACCGGTTACTGGATATCCATTTTTCCGCCCTTTGGGAACTTTTGGTAAAGCAAAAAAAAGATGCCAGAATAAGGGGCGTGGTTGGTAACAATGGAATTACTATTCCGATAGCCCCCACACCCAGTAAGGTTGCACCTAAACCGAAAAAGAATACACGTTTTGGCTCCATACCAGTCATACCTATTTTGCACATCCTACAATCAATAGAGAGTTATCTTCCTATTTTGAGATTTCAATTATTCAGGGAAATGTTTCCGGAATACTTCCACCATTTCCCTGGGCTCCTTTAAAATGTATGTTTCATACATGTTGGCCAATTTTTCCACATGTTCCACATCTTCTTTTCTTATGGTGATCTTCAGATCCTTCCCATCGGGGAGTTGGGTGATAGTCACTCCCTCTTCAACATCAGACGGTAATATGTAGATAGGAACATCTGCTTTTTGACCCATTATTGCTGCATTGGAGATGAGAGTGTCTCCCATTCTCATGGCTATCTTGGCCACGGTGTTGGAGGTGGCTGGTGCAATTAGCATGAATTCGTACTTACCCAACTGAATATTACCTGCTAAAAATGGTGCATTCGCATTAATTTCAACCCATACCCGGTCAAAGTTGCTTTCTATGTCATTGGATATCCCGTAATATTTCACTACCTGATCCCCTGATTTGGAGATGAATACTTCTATGTCCACCCGGTCTTCGAATTCTTTTCGTATTTTTTCCATGACCTTCATGGTTTCCAGTATTTTATCACCGGCGCCGGTAATTCCCCATGCAATTTTCTTTTTCTTTTCCATGCAAAACCCTCCATTACCATTTCAATGGTTTAAGACTCGTGAATTAAAATATTAACTTTGAAAAATAAATAAAAAATCCATCATTTTGAATCCCCTATGATATAAACTTAGTTCTATATAGAACTTGGTTCTATATAAGTTTTTGTTCGATAGTTTTTTATTACATTTCCACCAACATATATCTTATGGAAAAGAAATTAACCGACGAGAAGATCAAAATCACCCCCCAAAGAAGGGAAATTATTAAAAAATTAAATGAACTGGAAAAAACACACCCCTCCTTCAACCAGATTTACAGGGCAATTAAAGAAACCCAACCCAATGTAAGTCGCTCCACAGTACACGAAAATCTGAAACTACTGGTTCAAAGGGGAATTATAAGGAGTTTTAATTATAAAGGTGAAACTCGTTATGAAATGAGTCCTGAACCTCATGTGAACTTAGCTGAGTTCAATGGCGAGATTAAAGATATAAAAAATGAAAAAATCAATGGAAAGTTGGATGAAATAATAAATATCTTAAATGAAGAAGAGAATATTGAAATTAAATCTTTATTGGTTCTTGTGGAAAATAAATTATAATTTTCAAGAGGATTCTCACGGAATACTGTTTCCAGGCTGATATCTTTTTCTTATCGTTTTTTTGATTTGAAATGACAATTTCATTTCTTACACTTAAAAAAACTATTTAATTAACTTTTTACATGTTATATTATATTATATAGTGTTTTATATGTTTTAACGCCTTTCCAGGATATCTTGTTTCTACACCCAAATAATAGAATAAATGAAACCGGGTTAAATCTGAACAGAATTGGTATAACCTGGGTGTCAATTGGGAAAAACTACTTTTAAAGTCTTTTTTAGAGTATAGGGCATGAAATTTAGAAGTTTAATTATCAAAAACATTTTTAGAAACAAAACCAGAAGTTTGCTGGCTATTCTGGGTATTGCATTGGGAGTAGCCACCATACTGGGCCTGGGTCTGGTGACGGGTGGTCTGGCAGCTTCCACTCAACAAGCACTCACCGCAGATGCGGCAGATTTTACAGTGATTTCTGGGAGCAGCGGAGGAGGTGGAGGTCCTGACGGGGCTTCAGGAGGGGGTGCTCCTGGTGGTTCAGGTAGTCCTGGTGGCCAGCAGTTAATCAATCAAACTACAATTTCTGAGATCCAGCAGATATCCGGAGTGGGAACTGCTGCCGGGGTTTTAAGAACCAACGTTGACCTCAATGACACCAGTACCAACAGCAGTACCAACAACACCAGCAGTAGTAGTAGTAGTACTAGCAGCACCAGCGGATCTTCCAATGGAAACAGTGGACAGGGACAAGGAAATTTCCAAATGATGTACAGTGTTATCGGAATTGACAGCAGCAACCTTGGTCTGGATGATATTGTAATAACCAACGGTACCTCATTTTCCAATGACAATCAGGTTATAATCGGAGAGATGGCTGCTCAAAGTCTTAATAAGACCGTTGGAGACACCATTGTCCTTTCCAACCAGACATTTACCATTGTGGGAACCTATGAAACTGGAAACTTCCAGGATGATCGGGGAATTGTCATGTCCCTGGGAAAACTGCAGAGCTTGACTGGAAACACTGATATGGTATCGTTGATCCTGGTTAAGGCCGCCAACGGCACTGACGCCAGTACACTTGCCGATACCATTGAGAGTAAATATCCTGATGAACTATCCACATCAACATCACTTTCAGGAATGGAAAGGATGAATAATGGACTGGAAATCATTGAATCTGGGTCATGGGCTGTTACCCTCCTAACCCTGTTAATAGGGAGCATAGTTGTTATAGTCACTATGGTAAAATCTGTGGTGGAAAGAACCCGAGAAATAGGGGTGTTGAAAGCTGTTGGATGGACCAGTAAAAGGATATTAACCATGATAATGGGAGAATCACTGGTTCTGGCGCTGATAGCTGCTGTTGTGGGAATAGTGATTGGTGTAGGCATTGTAGAGATTATTAGCATTGCTCAACTTATAAGGGGGATTGAACCCGCCTTTTCAGCCGTTTTATTCCTGGAAGCATTGGGAGTTGCCATATTCCTGGGCATAATCGGCGGAATTTACCCAGCATACCGGGCTTCCAAATTATCACCAACCGAGGCGTTGCGCTATGAATAATGAAATCACCACCAATGAAAACATAATCAATATCAAAGATCTTAAAAAAAAGTACGATGATGGACAAACTGCAGCGTTAGATGGAGTAGATCTCGAAATCAGAAAGGGAGAGTTTGTTTCATTAATGGGGCCTTCCGGCTCCGGGAAAACAACCCTCCTTAACATGATAGGGGCTCTGGATAGTGCAGAAGAGGGAAGTATCATCGTGGCAGGTCATAACTTAATGGAAAAAAAAGATTTCAGTTCTTTTAGATCCAAAGAAATTGGTTTCATATTCCAGTTCCACAATCTGATACCCAACCTCACTGTCTCTGAAAACGTTCAGATTCCCATGCTTGAAACCGATATTCAGGATGAGGAAATGGCTAAAAGAGCAAATAAACTCCTGGAATCATTGAACCTTGGAAACAAGGTTGACCAGGTTCCCACCAAACTTTCAGGAGGGGAAAGGCAGCGAGTGGCAATTGCTCGGGCCCTGGTGAACCATCCATCCATAATACTGGCCGATGAACCCACCGGATCCCTGGACTCCACAACAGGCGACATAATTCTGAACATACTGCGTGAAATCCATCAAAAAGAAAATGTAACCCTCCTGTTAGTAACACATGAGCCTTACGTGGCCGATATGGCTGACCGAAAGATAAGCCTAATGGATGGGAAGATAAAGGTGGAATGATATTATGAACACTAGACAAAACATTATAGAATGTAGATTGAAAAACATCTGACATTACACGATAACCTATTGGTTATAGGGAAGCCTCCAGACGCTTTTTTATCCACCTCCATGGAAAACCTCCAATATTTTTCTGGAGGCTTCACTCCTTTTATTATTTTTATCTTATGATTTTAGTAGATCTAAATTTAGTAAGAATAAAAAAACTATTTTGATAGTAAAATTATCTCAAAATTAGCCCCTTTTATCATGATTTACTATGAGAGATTAGTTTATTTCCAATTTATCCTTACATATTCCTTAAGATACAAATATTAAAATATTAAAATAAATAGAAAAAAGATACATGTTAAAGATTCCAGATATTAATCTTGGATTGATAGCAGTTATTCTTGTTTTATTACTGGCATCCATCCCCATGGTGAGCGCTCATCAACCCCGTCTGAACACTGAAACTGCAGTGTCTACTCAACCAATCATAGTAGATAATCCAGAGATATCCCAGGCATTTTATGGGGAGCTAAATGGGAAACCAGCATATTATCAAATAAATTCTGATAAACCATTCCAGTTGTATGTAAACCTGCTGGTACCCACCAGTCCAGGGCAGGGGGGTGAATTTGTATCTGCAGAGATCACTGACACATCAGGAAATGTGGTGATATTTTTAAACGGCCCTAACTCCAACTGGACACCATACTTTGAGGAGTTCGGAGGAGATTATTATCTTAAAGGACCAGAAGCAACCCTGGAAGTTCCGGCTGGTGTCTACAACATAAGAGTGTTCAACTCGCAGAACCAGGGTAAGTACTCCATTGCCATTGGAAAAATTGAAAGTTTCCCTGCCAATGAAGCCATCACTGCTCTTTTCACTTTACCACTATTAAAGGAACAATTCTTTGGTAAACCTGTCACCACACTATTTTTCGAGATCCTTGGCATTATACTGGCACTGGGAAGTCTCATGACTCTTTTAACCCTCATGGTGAAGTCCAGAAAATCTGAAGAAATAACAAAAATCACTTTCAAAGTGGGAGGCGTGGTGGCACCAGTATTGTGGCTGGGAACTATCATAACCACCATGGTATGGTTATGGGTAATGTATAAAAACCCCATGAATATATTAGGACTTATAAACAGTTTTATACTGATAATAATCCTATTATTAACCTGGAGAGTTGGTTCTAAAACCATGAATACTGCTGAAGATAAATTACCACTTATCTCCACCATCAGCCTGGTAATTTTATGGTGGATGTTCGTGTTTTTAGTTATAAATGTAATTTAAGGGGTGATCATGTGGATGAATTTGAAAAGTTAATCGAAGAACTCAATCAGTTAAATGAAGAAGAAGGTTTGAAGAAGATTAAAGAATTAGAGAAGGACTGTGTCTGTCCAGTATGTCCCAGCTATAATGAGTGTGCCAACAGAAAGCATGAAAATATGTTCTGCATAACCGGGAAAAGTGATGGTTGCATAAGCATGGAACTGGGCTGCCTGTGCCCTACTTGTGCCCTGGCCCAAAAATATCAGATTGGAGTGATGTACAATTTCTACTGTCACCGTGGCTCTGAAACTGAACAAAGAGGATAATAAAGCTGATTTTGGGTGTTAAGCTTATTCTTCGAGACCTGCATCCCTATTATTTATTTATGTGGCTATTATAGTAGGGATCTTAATGATACTCAACTTTTTTATATTGATATCCACTAAGTGACACTATGAACCTGGAATCTATTCTCGTAATTTTTGCAGCCAGTGTAGCTGAACTATGGGTAGCCATCCCCCTGGGTTTGGTTATGAAAATTAATCCCATAATAATAGCCACGGTATCTGCCGCTGGTGCGATATTCGCTGCAGTTTGCGTTACCCTTCTGGGGGATAATTTAAGGACCCGTTTATTAAAATGGAAATACGACGATGCGGAAGCATTAAAAAAAACCCGTTTGTATAATGTATGGAACAAATATGGAGTTATTGGCCTGGGTTTATTATCACCACTGATTTTCGGGGCCCCCTTGGGTGCTGCGGTGGGAATTGCACTTGGTGCCCGAAAAAATGGCCTCCTACTATGGATGAGTATAGGAATTATCATTTGGAGCATAGGTTTGACTGTTGCCGGATCAATGGGATTATTAGCCCTTGAAACCCTGGCAAAATAACATTCAAACAATCTATGGCCATTAAACTCATAATTAATTAGTTCACGAAAACTGTCTTTCACAAACTTTTAATAGATGATTGGACGAAACATTTAATAGTATATTAGGCTAACTTTACACTCAGAAGAAGTTAATTAAGCTTATGAACCATGAAATGAGGGTATTGATTTTATCATAACATCAACCATCACTATTACGGTGATATTGATGTTTTTTAGAAGGTGTTAAATTGGAAAAGATAAGGGTAGCGATTATTGGTATAGGCAATTGTGCCAGTTCATTGATCCAGGGTATCTATTACTACGCGGATAAAAAGCCAGAAGAAGCAATAGGCTTGATGCACTGGGAAATTAGAGGATACAAACCATCAGATATAGAAGTGGTGGCTGCATTTGATATTGATGCTCGTAAGGTTGGAATGGATGTAAACGAAGCCATTTATGCCCCACCTAACTGCACTACTGTTTTCTGTCATGATATTAAACATAGTGGCGTGAAAGTAGAAATGGGATGTATTTTAGATGGTGTGGCTCCACACATGGTAGAATATCCTGAAAATCACACCTTTGTGGTTTCAGAAGAGTCTGAAAAAAATAAAGAAGACATTATCAAGAGACTTCAGGATACTGGAGCTGAAATTCTGCTGAATTATCTACCAGTGGGATCTGAGAAAGCTGCCCGTTTCTATGCAGAATGTGCCCTGGAAGCAGGCTGTGCCTTCATAAACTGCATGCCAGTATTCATAGTCAGCGACCCATCATGGTCAACTCGTTTTGAAGAAAAAGGAATCCCCATGGTTGGAGATGATATTAAAGCCCAGATCGGGGCAACTATCACTCACAGAACCCTGGCCAACCTCTTCCGTGAAAGGGGTGTGAAACTGGAGCGAACCTATCAGCTTAACACCGGTGGAAACACTGACTTTTTGAATATGCTAAACCGTGACCGGCTGGATTCTAAAAAGGAATCAAAAACCGAAGCAGTGCAGTCTGTCTTGGGAGAGAGGATGGATCCAGAGAACATTCACATAGGCCCATCAGATTACGTACCCTGGCAAAAGGATAACAAACTCTGCTTCCTCAGAATGGAGGGTAAAACCTTTGGAGATGTTCCCATGAACATCGAACTCCGCCTCAGTGTGGAAGACTCACCCAACTCGGCAGGATGCGTGATTGATGCTGTAAGGTGCTGTAAACTTGCCCTGGAAAGGAAAATTGGTGGCCAACTTACATCCATCAGTGCCTACACCATGAAACACCCCCCTGAACAGTTCACTGATGATGTGGCTGTGGAAATGGTGGATGAGTTTATTGAAGGTAAACGGGAAAGGTAATTTTCCCGAACATTTTATTGTTTAAAAAAAACTATTTGGAACATTTTCACTTTTTTAAAGATTTTAATATCCCTAGATCAATAATTCTTCTTTTGAGTTTCTTAAGAACCTTGAGATTATGTAAGAACCATTGATACCATATCAACAGCATTTTCATATTTACCCACTATTCTTTTTACCCACTAATTCTTCAAGAATACACGATTTTCACCAATAGTTTTATCCCTGACCGTTGCTTCACTCTCCAATTGAGGTACTTGGGTGTAATTACCCATCTGGAGATCTTTTCTTACTTTTTCCAGTATTACACTTCTTGGGAGTTTGTTTTTACTGGCGTTTATTTCCTTACAGAAGTAGTAGGTGAATGCACCGTGCCATGATCCACCAATACTGGCATCAGCACTGGTTTGATCCGCACGGCATGCTGCCCATAGTATATGTTGGGTTATTCCCTGTTCTAAGAGGGCTTTGTTAAGTCCTCTTTGTCCTTTTCCATCAACTTCCTGGAATGCTTCCATTGATGGTGGTGGTAAGTATCGTGGTCTGCGGTCTAAAAGAAGGTCAATTGCTTTAAGCCCGGTTCCACTGTGACATGTGTCCAAATAAACTTCCAGAAGCACGTTTTCAGGAAGTTGTATGAAAAGATCTCGAAATTCATCATCGGTGATTATGTATCTGGAATCCCACACATTACCCTTCTGAGCTAGATCATGGGGACAGAATGCTTCATCAGCCAGATCAGGCTCATCACCACTTAAATCAGGCACTTGAGTACCGTGACTGGACATGCTAAATACCAGGTAACTGTATTTACCCGATTTCGCCCCTTCAACCATTTCTTCAAGGTTTTTCATTATGTTAGTCTTGGTGGCCTTGGAGTCTGTAAGTTTAATTATATCTTGAGCTTGAAATCCCAGTAGTGCCTTTAATAATTTTTCCATGTCATCCGCATCATTTACACAACCCTGCAGTGTAGCTGAAGGTAAATTTTTGAATTTATTTATTCCCACACACAATGCTTTTCTACCAGCCATAATATCCCCCTCATATGATTGTTTATCTAAATTTAGCTTTGACCCTTCAATAATAAGATATGGAAGAGTGAATGGTTGTTATAAATAAAGAATTGTTAAATACTGAATTTCAACTATTTTGGTAATCCCACCTCTCTGAATGCCTTTCTAACTTTCTGAGTGGCTCCCTGTGGAACAACATCCTCTTTAACCAGGTCTCTGGTGGTTTCCACGATGATCTTCACTGCATCGTTAAAGTTGGCATTGGGCCACAACTTCTGGAGGGCCCTGTACCAGATTAAAGCAGCTTTACCAGTCCCAATTTCCAAAGATGCCAGATAAAAAGCCTTATTTGGTATTCCACTGTTTATGTGAACTCCGAAATTGTCTGCCGACCCCTGGTAGTAACTATCCATATGGGCTGGCTGCTGATCCTTTCCCAGTAAACTGTTATCATATGCGGTTCCGGGTTCGCTCATGGAGCGTATGGACTCCCCATAGAGCTCGGGTCCCATTATTTCATTACCTATTAACCAGTCGGCATCATGGGCATTTTGATTGGCAGCATGTTGGGTGATGGCACTGCCAAATACATCAGAGAAATGTTCATGCAGTGCCCCTGACTGTCCACTGTATTTAAAGTTAGCAGAAAACTGAGTTATCCCATGGGCCAGTTCATGGGCAATTACATCCAGTGACCTGGAAAAATTAGAAAATATCTTACCATCACCATCACCCAGGATGATTTCATCCCCATCCCAGAAAGCATTCTGGTATTTTTCACCAAAATGTACATTAATCACCATATCCATGCCCAGGTTGTCAATGGAATTACGGCCCATCACATCCCGAAAATAATCAAAAACCTGCCCTACATAGTTATAGGCGTTGTTAACTGTTTCGTCAGTTGATGGAGATCCCCCTTCTTCTCTAACTAATTCAACTCTGGCTTCGTAGGTATTTTTAGAATCAAAAACTTTTCGGCTGGCTTTACCCTCTTTTGCTGTGCCCAGAAATGTTCCCATATCTACCATTCGCTTTGATCTGTTTCGCCTAATTAAACGACTTTGTTGAATGGTTACACGGGCTTCTCCTATTCCTTCCCTGGCCAGCCCTCCCATCATATAGGGCGGGATAAAACCATAATATCGATTGGATTGACTAATTTCAAACTGATTATTCAATTTATGAACCATCCCCATCACCCCCATATTATACGTAAATTCTTCAATTTTTTAATTATTTCACATGTTTAGCGGAAAATAACCCCGATTATATTTCATATGAACTGGCCTAAAACGCAGCTTTTTGAACTTAATATCAAAAAAATAACCATTTACTCCCCCCTTCTTAGATATTTGAATTCATAATCACCCCCCCGTGATCATGAGAGTTTATATTCCCAGAACCGAATTCAGTTTGAGTGCACAAATTTGAGACACTTTTAGTAATACTATATGGTATGTTTACTTTCATTTTTTGCATAATATTGCCATCATAAAGCAATATTATGATATTTTAATTGATAATTTACGGTAAATGATCTTTATTATCAATTTATAGATGTATGTATTCATTTTTTATTGTATTTAAAGATTTCAGTTACTATTTTATATATTATTTTCATACTTATACATAATATAATTATTTTTGGCAGTTACTTTATATTATTCAATCAAATATGAAATTTTAGGATAAGATTTTTATTTAAAAATATTTTATGAAACTAAAGATTAAACCTAATGATCATACCTTTTTAAAATATTATCATTCTTCCAGACACCGGTGGTAAAATCTTAAGGTAAGGATATAAGGAAGTTTGCACTATCTATATAAGGAAATTAAGATTATGTTAATGACAAGTTTATCCAATATTTGAGGGTCACTATGACTAAAATTAGGCTAATTGAAACCGCTTTTAGAGATGCACACCAGTCACTCCTGGCTACAAGAATGAGAACCAGGGATATGCTCCCCATTGCCGAGGAAATGGATAAAGTGGGATTTTTCTCTCTGGAATGTTGGGGAGGAGCCACCTTCGACACCTGCATCCGCTACCTGAATGAGGATCCCTGGGAAAGATTAAGGGATATTAAAGAGCTGGTAAAGAAAACTCCACTTCAGATGCTCCTCCGTGGGCAGAATTTGGTGGGTTACAAGCATTATCCTGATGATGTGGTAAGAGAATTCGTTGAAAAATCCTATGAAAATGGTGTTGATGTTTTTCGTATATTTGATGCCCTGAACGATATCCGTAACATGGAAATGTCCATTAAAGTTGCCAAGGAACAGGGAGCTCATGTGCAGGCAACAATCAGTTACACCACAAGTCCTTATCACACCATAGAAAAGTACGTGGAGCTTGCCAAGGAACTGGAAGCTCTGGAATGCGATTCCCTTGTCATAAAGGATATGGCTGGACTGATATCACCACATGACACTTATGAATTGGTTAAAAGTCTTAAAGAAGAAACTGACCTTCTGATTAACCTGCACTGCCACTGTACCAGCGGTATGACCCCCATGAGTTATTATGCGGCATGTCAGGCAGGTGTTGACTTATTAGATACAGCCATATCCCCCTTAGCATGGGGTGCTTCCCAACCACCAACTGAAAGTGTGGTTGCTGCCTTGAAAGAAACTCCTTACGACACTGGATTGGATTTAAAGCTTTTAAATCAGATTAAAAAGTATTTTGAAGAAATAAGGGAAAAATACAGTGGTATTATAGATCCAATCACCGAACGAGTGGATACCGATGTACTTCTCTATCAGATTCCTGGAGGAATGCTCTCCAACTTCGTATCACAGCTTAAAGAACAGAATGCACTGGACCGTTACGAGGATGTTTTAAAAGAGGTTCCACGGGTGCGGAAAGATCTGGGTTACCCCCCACTGGTGACTCCCACCAGCCAGATTGTAGGTATCCAAGCAGTTATGAATGTTCTCGGTGGAGAAAGGTACAAAAATGTCTCCAAAGAAGTTAAAGAATACCTCAAAGGATTTTATGGAAGGCCACCAGCACCCATTGATCCGGAGATTGCCCACAAGATCATTGGAGATGAAGAACCCATAACCTGCCGCCCTGCAGATCTTCTGGAAGGAGAGCTGGAAAAATTCAGGAAGGAGGGAGAAGAAATGGGCATCATCAGCAAAGAAGAAGATGTGCTAACTTTTACACTTTACCCTGCTGTAGCTCCAAAATTCCTGAGAGGAGAAACAGAAGAAGAACCATTAGTTCCACCAAAATCAGATAATTGTTCTAGTACCCCATCGTCAATGCCCACCGAGTACCAAGTGGATGTGGATGGTGAAAGTTTCCAGGTTAAGGTGATTCCAACAGGATATCTGGAAATTGAACCCTCCGAAGGTGTTAAACCATCAGGACCTGTGGAAGGTGGAGTAACCTCTTCCATGCAGGGAATGATCCTGAAGTTAAAGGTTAAAGAAGGAGATAAAGTTAAAGAAGGAGATGTTGTTGCAGTTTTGGAGGCCATGAAGATGGAGAATGATATTCACTCCCCTGAATCCGGGATAGTTCAAGAGATCTTCGTGGATGAAGGAGATACTGTAGGTGCAGGGGATACTTTGATGGTTATAAAATAAAAATACCATCATTCATTTAGTTTTATGTGAAATGAACTATGATGGTTCCAATTTAGAATAATGCTGATTTTAAAAAATATGATCTTACTCAGGGGAGTATCTCTTCAACCTCTTCTGCCCTTGCTTCCATCTCAAAAAGTACAAGACCTATTTGGACTTCAATCTCAGTTAAAGCGGTTAAAATAGCTTTTGATCCTGCAGGTATCAATACTATATTCCCTTTTTCTGTTTTAAGTGAAATTTGACTGACAGACCCTGTTTTCATTTGTGTTGAAGCAGCTTCTGCAGCTCCCATTATAGTAGAGCAGAGTGCTGAAAATATGCGGGCATCAACATCAGGAGGGGTTCGGGAACTGATGAGGAGACCTTCCTTTGAAACAATGGCACAGGCTTTTATTTGACCGACCTGTAAAAATGATGATAAAACGTTATCTAATCTCTCTTTTTTGGTTTCCACCATACATTTACCCCTCAAATATGTGTAATCAATAGTTCATTATCTTTTATTATATGATTCTTTTTCCCATTTCTAATTTTAGTCTTTTATTTCTACATTAAAGTGACAGAAAGAATAACCACTGGTCCAACATCGTATCTCCTCAGCAAAAACCTCTTTATGGGTTAATTCTCTTAATATACCACTGATCATGCCAGTTTCAAAATAACAAACAGGTTCTCCAATATTAGGCAAACCAGAACATTCTATACATTCATAAACCCTTAAATTAAGCTTTTTTCCATCTTCTATTTCTTTTTCATTGAAAATATCAAGAATACCGATTTTATACTTGGCTAGAAAATCAGCGATTTCATCAACACTTTTAATAAGGCCATTTTTAACCAGGTTAGCTCCAAGTTCTATTCCAACAACTACATCAGCACCATAACCCGCTTTAGCCAGTGCAATTGGTTTTTTTAAGTTTACCAGCCCAAATGTAGTAACATATAATGAATCAAGATCATCCGGCGCATCTTTACCTAAAAAAGGCCGTTCTGGACTACTTATGTCCTTTAAATCAACATGATCTTTTTTGTAAGAGTTCTGGGACCAATGAATTTGCCAACAATTATTTCACTTTCAATCTCCTTTCGAACCAAAGAACGGTGAAAATCAATGGCCTTTTTTAGTTCCTCGTTGTTCATCAAAATCTTCACGATCTACCCGAGTAAAACGATCTATTTAATGAACATAATGTGGTATATCCTGCTTAAGTTTTTTGCCCAAATTCATTGATTTTGATCATTCCTGGGACTATTTAATAATCCAATTTTTGATTCTGACACAAACCTAGTGTGGTAGATTTTATTTATTAAAAAAGCCAATTCATTAGTAAGGGAGATATCCATGAGTTCAAAAAATAAGTATTCAAGGAAAATATCAGCAAAACAAGCAAAGAATAATTTTATATTTATTTTAAAGAATAATTTATCATTTTTCCCCCCATTGGGAGAAGTTTTTGTACTTAAAGGAGATGATTCCTCCTGCGAAGTCAAGGTAGAATCATATCCATGCACCTGCAGGGGACTAGATCTACCCCATGAACATTACTTTATCAAATGGGAAGGACTAGAAACTGGTGATAAACTGGAAATTGAGAAAACCACTTCTAAAAATTATGAATACCATTTAAAAATAGTCAAATCGATAGATGATATCCCTAAATAAATTTATGAAATCAAAAACATCATCATTTATTCAAAGCCCATATCATTCCAAATATCTTGTCCTATCTACAACACCAGCTAATTCAAAGGCCCTTTTACGTCTCATACAAGATTCACAGACACCACAATGCCATTTGTCACCCATGTAACATGAATAACTGATATCGAGTGGTGCACCTATATCATCACCCAGTTTTACAATTTCTTTTTTATCCATCTGGATCAAAGGGGCATCTATCTGAATATCCTCCAATGAACCAATTTTCAGAAGGTTATTAAAAGCATCCAAGAATTCCTTGGAATTATCAGGGAATGTGGCAGCTTCTTCAAAATCCCAGCCCACAATTATCTTCTCTGCTTTTTCTGCCTCTGCAAATGATAGTGCAATGGATGAAAAAACAACATTCCTTCCTGGAACCCATACCTTTCGGGCGGTTTCATCACAAATCTCTTTATCATCCAGTTCATCCATTTCAAGTTTGGGAACCTCTTCAGAACTGGTCAAAGCTGATCCTCCTAGTTGAGCCAACCATGGAAGTTCGATAACTGTGTGTTCCATCCCTAATTTTTCACATATGGCCTTTGATGATTTTATTTCCATCCCTGCACTTCTTTGACCATAATCAAAGGTTATTGCATGTGTATTGTAATCTTTAGCGAGTATTGAAGTGGCTACAGTAGAGTCCAAACCTCCGGAGAGGACGGATATGGCTTTTTTTGATTTTTCCATGTGATTCTCCTTAATTAATCTTTGATTAGTTGTTGAATCAATAGTTTATAAATTAAACTTATTCTAAGTTTACTATTTATGTGAATGATATGTGAATGATAATTATTTTATCTAAGCTGGATTTCTCTTTTAATTTAAATTGTTCAATTTGTCGTGAGATTCATCAAAATGCTGGTAAGGTGAAAGATAGTACAAATTATTTGATTCTTTTATATTTCCATCTTTATCCATCAGGAAGTAGGCTATTATAGCACCACCACTGTGAGCTATTTCATTTGCCCAAAATCTCCTTTTTGTCTGGTTATTTCCCCCTGCCTTTACCACCTTCAGGTAAAGGATATCTGTGCCTGGAGAATTTAGTTCTAAATTTAAAATTTCACCTTTTATCAATTTTTCCAGCCTGTTGGTGCCTGTTTTTTCATCTATATCTACTAAAGCACTTCTTATTTTTTTATAACGGTCATTTAACTCATTTAACTCATCAACATCTTCCTTTTTGCATTCTTCATTATCTTTACAATCCTCAAGTTTTTTAAGGGCTTTATCTCTGCATTTATCTAACTGTGATATTTCAGTTAAAAACTTATCAGGAATAGTTGTCCTGAAAGGAGGGTATATTGGTGTTATTTCATCCTTCAGGGTTCTAACTAGTTCAGCAATCAATGCCTCTTCAACTACTTCAACATTTATTCCTTTAATCTCCACATCGGTCCTAAACAAAGAAGCGAAATCTACAATTGAACTTAAAATCGTTGAAGCACCGGTTAATGAAGCAGTGGCAAAAAGACCCCTGACATCTCTACTTTTCACATTTTTCATTTTAGTACTAAGAGCAGCTTCATATTCATTTTTTAATAGTTCTAACTGATTTTGAAATAGTTTATACGAGAAATAGTTGTTAAGATCGTTACGATCACAGATAACCACTGCCTTCGTCTCTGGATGTTTCTTTTTTATTTTTTCGCTTATGTACAATACAATTTCAGAGACAGCCTGGTAAGCCAGTATATGACATTCGATGTTAACAGTATCATCAGCAGTTATTGTCCCCTCAGGACCTTTCACATCAAAATCAGGTAATTTCGCTTCTAAAGTGGCTTTCTGAGCTTCAGCTATTGCTTGCTCCTGTTCTGCCTGTGCTTTCGCTTTTTCCATCTCCGAAGGATTTAAAGCACTTTCAGTATCAGCTATCTTCTTTTTAGCTTCAATAATTTTTTGTTCGAGTTGAAGTTTCTCATATTCACTTTCTAAATCTTGTATGTCTGACAAAAATCATTCCCCCCTTAAGAACCAGTATAAGTTAAATAGCTGGTTCAACCATTTTTCATATGAAAATATTTTTATGTAATATACGATCCACAAATTATTTGAATTTTTCCATATCAATCCCAAAGAGGAGACCGTGCAAAAATAGATAAAAAAATTATTTCGTGTAAAAAATAATTCAGCATTTTAAAAACTTATTTTTTGATTTATAAGCCTTATAACATCTTTTAGGGGCATTTTTAGTTCATTTGAAACCTTCCTAGCATCTTCATACTCAACTGTGACATTGACTACCTCTTCACCAATTTTAGCAACCTTCATCCTCACAGTCTTTGGCTGTCCATCAAAATCAACCTCAACTGGAATTATCTCGCGGCTTACAATGTTCCTGTGGACATAGGGAATTGTTCTGACACCAAGAGTACCTGTTTCCCGGATTATAGTCTCTGCAAGAATATCATTCATACTGGTTTTACTGATCACTCTTAAAAGATGAGCTGGTCTGTTTTTTTTAGCAATAGTGGGAATTATGGTTACGTCAAGGGCACCTTCTTCCATGAGTCTGTCCACTGTGTGTCCTAACACTTCCCCGGTAACATCATCCATATTAGTCTCTAAAATCGATATGTTATCAGTGGGAATGGGAGAAGTACCAGAAACTATCCTTAGAACGTTCGGATATTGCAGATCAAGCTTTCCCGCACCATATGCAACCTTTTTGTTGATTATCAATGGGTAAAATTCTGAGAATTCATCCACCATATTCACCAGTAACGCTGCCCCCGTGGGAGTGGTAAGTTCATGATTTACAGGCCCTCCCTTTACTGGGACATTTTTAAGTATTTCAAGGGTTGCCGGTGCAGGGACACTGAGATTTCCGTGAGCACTCTTTACCCTGCCCCCTCCAAGGGATGGTGGAAGTCCATAAACTTTCTCATCAGTTAAACCTAATTCATGGAAGGCATAGGAAGCTCCCATTATATCTGCCACAGCATCAGCCGCCCCTACCTCATGGAAATGTATTTTATCAAGATTAACTCCATGAACATGCGACTCTGCTATTGCCAGTGTTTGGAAAACCTTTTTGGCAAAGTTTAATATGGTGGGGGTGATTTTTTCATGTTTAATTCCTTCTAAGGTTTCCAGTAAACTGGGGTACGCTATGGCCTGGTGGTCAAAACATTTAACATTGATGAAGGTCGCAAAAATTCCTGATTTATCAACATCTCCTATGTTAACAGTTATCTGTCCAAAGTAGGAACCATAATACTCCATGATTTCTTTAACTGTTTTTTTATTTGCCCCTAAACTTACCAGGGCACCAATAACCATGTTTCCAGATATTCCTGCCTGTTGGGGATCTATAATTAGTACCATGACTTTAAATCCTCCTTAAATTGATTAATAATTATTTGAATAATGTTAAAAGTATTATTCCCCCTTAATCGGGGTTATTCTTACCCCGACTCACCAATTTCATCCATTTATATATTTTATAATCCTTTTGTTAATTTTATGTTTTCTGGGAAATTTTATATAATTGATTGAGGAGTATAATAAATTGACTCAAAAACGAGTTTGACTCATAAATATGAGGTGAAATAAATGAAAAGAAAAAGGACTATTTTAGATAAGAAAGGATTTGTGGAGAAGATGATGGAAGATACTGCCAAAGCTATTGACAGTATCAGTAAAGACATCGGAAAATCCGTTGTTGATTACACCTTCGTCCCTGGAAAAGATATTCTGGAAACTGACGATAGTGTAATTGTTCACGTCGACTTGCCCGGTATAAAAAAGGAAGACATCGATCTGGATGTCACCGAAACCAGAGTTCGTATCAAGGCTGATTTTGACATAACACAGGAAATCAATCGCGGAAGCCACATGACCCTTCATGACCGGAAATCAGGAGTTATCCGGAGAACTGTAAGACTTCCTAAAAAGGTCATTCCCCAGGAAGCAGATGCTGAATTCGAAAACGGTGTTTTGAAGATTGAAATTCCAAAACAGGAAAAAACTGAGAGTTTCAAGGTTGAAATTAAATAAATAGGCATATAATATATGCCTATTTTCTTTTTTAATCATCCCCTATTTTTAAAATCTTTTTAAATTCATAGACCTTGAATTTTTAATTTTAAATATAACTGGCAGTACTGTTTATAACCCCAAATAGTAGTTTTTTTCCGAAATAATCCTATTAAATTCATTAAAAAAATGAATAGCTTACGATAATTGGATCTAGATTTAAAAAAATTGGTGATCTCAGCTTAAAGAGTATTTGATCTAGATTAAAATAGTGAGATCAAAAAAAGTTTAATCTTAAATTAAGTTCTGTTTTCTACTTCAACTTTCTAACATTACAGTCATTTACGGGGCAGATCTACCATGTGGAATGCGTAATAGCGGCTGAATCCACATTCGCGGCAGCGAATTTTAATGTCGAACTCGTCCACCTCTATGTCATGAATAGTGGCATCTCCACAGTTATAACAGTTAGCCCCCTTTTCAAGTTTCCATTTTTTAACTGCCATCAGCTTCCCTCCTTTTCCACACCTTTTATGAGGTAGTAACGAGCTGCACCACAATTAGTACACCATATTTTAGCCTTGTTCATGTCAATTCTTATCCTTTGAACTGAATTTTCACCACAATAGAAACAGGGAACTTCCTTCTCAAGTAACCATGTTTCAGCCCTTTCTTTTTCATTGCCCTGCTTACTGACTATGATTCTGAGGATAGGAACCTCTAAAATGGTATATTTTTCACCTTCCAGTGCCTGCATTACTGATTCTACAATATTATCAGTTTTTTCCTCATCCACCACACTACAGACCAGCACTGCATCGGTGGCGTAGTCCTTGATAAGTCCAATAGCAGATTTAGGGTCTTCTTTAATGGAGAACCCTTTCCAGTCCTGAGGTGACATGCCTTTATATTCCAGAATATAAAATCCGGTAATTCCCGCATCAGTAAGGGCATTCATAGCTTTTCCAAGGTTTTCAACCTCTACAAAGACTCTAAGATGAACTTTCAATATAACACCCCCATATATTGATAACAACCGTTTCAAATGGCTATTATGAATATTAAATCCTATTTAGGACTTAACATTCCCTATTTCAATTCAATTTGATAACTGTATTAATATTATATATCCACAATTATCTAAATAATATTCGTTTTTTGAGATTCCCAAAATAAGATACTCATAATAGATATTTTATTTTATCAGAATGATTAGATCTTAAGACAATACAACAGGAAGCATGCGCAGTTACAACTAAAATAACTCAATATTTAGAATAAACTATTTTAGATAGTGTATGCCTCTTAATATTATAGATTACAGGTGTTTTAATGAAAGATAATGATGTATCTGGCTCGATTTACGACTTCATGAGGGAAGCAGGGATTGAAGTACCACAACTGGTGGAAGCAGGATTGGAACTCCTGGCAGGTGTGGAAAAAACTGAAGAACTTGAAATAGCGTTGGAAAAACAAATCAAGAAGTCACTAGAAGATATTAATGTTATAGTGTTGATTATAGCTGGTATCCGGGTTGAGGAAGATCTTCTTAATCATCGGATTAAGGGTGTGGATGTGGATGATGATCCAGCCTACCTTTACTCTGATGAGGTTCTGGGGATGGCTATTGCCAACCAGATCGCGGGTACTAAGGCTATTTTCAACTTTAAAAGGTATGATGAAGCAAAACCAGGGATCATTGGGACATTGGGCCCTATGCTGGATGATGTTTTTGCCGGTCTAATTGCAGGCTGCATGTCCAAAATTTTTGAGGAATGAAAAATGTCCCGGAAAAGTCTCCAGAGGAAGGTTCCCATTTCTGATGTGGGGAAAAATGATGATGAATCCCAGGTTAGCTGGCATGGTTTTCTGGGTCTGATATCATTCTCAACTATACTACCCCTAAATATTCACAGCACCATCCCAGAAATGGCAAAGTTTACTTTCTTGTGGCCAATAATTGGGGCTTTCATTGGAATTATTGCAGGTGGCTTTGGGTGGCTGCTGGTGTATCCCCTACATCTATCTCCACTGGTATCAGCAGCACTGGTTTACAGTTTGGCCATCAGTTTCACTGGTTTCCATCACCTGGATGGTCTGGTTGACTGCGGGGATGGTATTATGGCCCACGGAGATCCCAAGCGGAAGATAGAGATAATGCGAGATAAAAGAATAGGCACCGGTGGTCTGGCCATGCTTTTAATAGTTTCCCTGGTGACCATCGCATCCATCGCATCATTATCCGCAGTTTACATTTTACCGGCTATTTTTGTGTCTGAAATAGCTGCCAAGCTCAGTCTGATAAGTTGTGCGACATTTTCCGAACCATTAAAGGATGGTACTGGCCAGTACTTCATCAAAAATATGGACTGGAAACTCCTCACGGGATCAGTCGCCATTACCATCATTTTAGGATTTTTAGCCTTCAACTACAACGGAGTCATTGGTATAGCAGGTGGTCTTGTTTCAGGATTGTTAATGGTCCTCATCACTAGGAAAAACTTCAAACAGGCCAATGGAGATATTCTGGGCGCATCTAATGAGTTAGGTAGGATGTTATCCCTTTTATTCATGGTTATATTCATTTCAGGGAGTGTTTAAATGGAAGTTAAAGTTTTACGATTGGATCATCGCTGGCAACGTGATGCACGAATCACCACCCATGTTTGCCTCACTGCCAGGGCACTGGGAGCATCAGGCGTGTTTTTAAGTGGGGATCATGATAAAAAGCTCATGGAAAATGTTCGGGATGTGGTGAAGCGCTGGGGAGGTGATTTCCAGGTGGAATACCGTAAAGGTTGGGGAAATCTCATGGATGAATGGAAAAATAAAGGGGGAAAAATAATTCATCTAACCATGTATGGTGAGCCTGTTCAGGATGCTACCCCCAAAATCAGAAGCTCATCCACGGATAAACTGGTGGTGGTGGGTGGTTCCCGGGTCCCCAGTAAAGTGTATCAGGAGGCAGACTGGAATGTTTCAGTGACCACCCAACCCCACTCTGAGGTTTCATCACTGGCCATATTCCTCCACATGCTACATGAGGGAAAAGAGCTAGATTTGGAGTTTGAAGATGGAGATATGAAAGTTATACCCTCAGCTAAGGGTAAAAACGTTCAGATAAAACATAATAGAGATGGTGATAATAAAAAAGAAGATTAAATAAAAAAGGATTATAATTGACAACAAGAAATGATTAAAGGTTGAGGATTAAAGTTTTGTAGTCTTATTGATGATTAAATCTGCAACCATTATTAATTTTGAACCACTTTAATTCCCCTTAATTCATTTTGATTCTGATTATTTTATCATCACCACTCTGTGGAACTCCCCTACCATCACGATTGGAAGTGGTGATGTAAAGATATCCATTGTGCTCAACTACATCTCTTATTCGTCCCAGCTCAGTGAAAGTTGATTTTTCCCCCATAATAGTTTTACCATCACTAGATAGGGTGATTTTCCTAAGTTGAGTGCCTCTAAGACCTGCAACATAAAGAGCATCCTGGTAGTAAGCTATTCCAGAAGGGGCGAGAGTGAGTTCTGTGTATGCCCTCAGAGGCTTTATGTAACCTGTTACGGTGTTGTTACCCTCATAAAGTGGCCATCCATAGTTTCCACCCATGGTTATAATGTTGATCTCATCATTTTGACTTTGACCGTGTTCAGAGGCGTACATTATCCCTGTGGGGCCCCAGGTTATCCCCTGAGGGTTTCGGTGGCCGTAACTGTAAACATAGTTCCCGAATGGGTTGTCATCAGGTACTGTGCCATCGGTGTTGAGACGTAGTATTTTGCCGGCCAGTGAATTGGTGTCCTGGGCCAGGTTGGGATTGGCAGAGTCACCAGTAGTTGCATAGAGCTTGCCATCTGGTCCGAACTTCAATCTGCCCCCATCATGGATGGCTGCTGCTGGGATCTTATCCAGTATAACTGTTTCATTGATTATCTGGTCTCCTTCCAGATTGAAACGGGATATTTGGTTGAAATCACCCCGAGAATAATAGACGTAAATGTAATTGTTCGAGGTGAAGTTAGGGTCCACTGCTATTCCCAGAAAACCGGATTCACTATTCTGAGTTACATTTACCTGTCCGACTGTTTTGACCGTTTTTCCTTCCAGAATGCTCACCTTTCCTCCGCGCTGGGTAAAGATCAGACGATCATCAGGAAGGAAGTCAATGGCCCAGGGGACTTCCAGATTTTGGGCTAAAATTTCAGAACTGTAACCTGTTTCGTTAATGCTTTGGGGAACGATAAGAATAAAAACTGCGAGGATAACTATTAAAATTATAGGAACTGCAGCTATTGCCAATAATTTTATTTTCATTTAAACTCACCATTTATTATTATATTTTTTAAGTAAGATGAATTTTTTGAAAATCCCATATTATACCATATTATAATGTAGTCATACAAAGATCAACTAATTAAATCACCAATAGTTAAATTAATAACTGGATATTTCAGGTGTAATAATTATGATAAAATTAGTCGATCATTTACTGGTTCAGGAAAAACTCACCATGATTAGAAGGGAAGGAGTAGATGGCATTCACTTCCGCGGTGGAATAATCGAAATAGGGCGCTGGTTAGCCTATGAACTCACCAACACTCTTGAAAAAGAGGATGTGACCGTGCAAACCCCTTTGGGAATTGCAAAAGGAGTCAGAATAAGAGATAAGAATGATATTGTGGTGGTGAGTGTCTTAAGAGCAGCTATCCCCCTGGTTGAGGGAATTATGAGGGTTTTCAGAAATGCACAATATGGTGTGGTGGGTGCCTCCCGGAAGGATGAACCGCCATTTCCAGTGGAGGTTGGCTATTTCAAACTTCCCCCTGTGGATGATAAAATATTAATAATTGCTGATCCCATGCTGGCCACTGGAAATACCATGAATGCCATTTTGGACCGTGTTAAGGAGAAGAGAAATCCACGTCGGTTGGTGTTACTCAATGTGATAGCCTCCAAACAGGGCATAGAACGGGTGAAAACCGAACATCCTGATGTGGAGATATATACCTGTGCCGTGGATGAAGAACTGAACCCTGATGGTTATATAGTACCCGGACTGGGTGATGCAGGGGACAAGGCTTTTGGAAAGCCATACCCGTGAATATAATTTTTCATAACATCCTATGATTGGGAGAATAAGCAATATTTAATTAAAAAGTGGTTTGATTTGATTAAAAAAGAGTAATTAATAAATAATGGATGTTTAATAAAAAAATAACTGGATTTTCAATAAATAATAACTAAATTCCTTAATAAATAGACTTTCCATGAGCCACTGCCACAATTCCTGGAAAATCCCGGACCTCTAAAATATGAAGGGCTTCCATACCTTCTTCAGGGAATGCCACCACATTTGATGATGTCATCTTACTGGTGAGGAGGGCTGCTGCTGGTGGGGTAACCACAAAGACAGATTTATATTTATTCAACGAATTTACTGTTTCCGGAGATAATGCCCCCTTTCCTATATGCATTTTCACCCCTGCTCGAGACAGGGGAGCTATACTACTTTCTATTTCGGTTTTATTGCTACTAGTTGGTGCTATTCCTGCGGGACTTACCGCAGTGTGCATGATCACTGCCCCTTTAACATCCACCGGGCTGGTGCATTCCTTTAATAGTTTTACTAGTTGGGGAAGAGCGGCATCACGGCCTGTGAGGATGGTGCCTGAAATCAGAATTCTGTCACCTGTTTTAAGGTCTTGAATGGTTTGGTTTGCTATTGGTGTTCTGATGATCTTCAAATTGTTTACTCCTTGATCCCTAATATTCATATTTCATATATTAGGTATTAGGTATGGTTAGTATAATATTCCGGTGAAATTATTATTCCGGTGAAATTATTAATATTACGTGAACATCATGATTTTCAGTTGAATTATTTTGATCTTAAAAATAATATATCATGGGTACATCGATGTTGAGAAACAAGAATTAATTATTTCTAGGGCCAAGACCAATTAAACGTATTTTAACGTTTTAAATTTATTAAAAAGAAATTTAAAGGATTTTTTTATTAAATTAAACATAACTTTTATATATGTTAAAAGGGTAGTATGAAATAACAACAAAAAATCGTATGAATTTTGGCGTAAGCGGAGGGGGCATTTATAATAAATAAAAAAATATTTTTATCCTTGGTTATACTTTTGGGAGTTGCACTCTTTTTAAATGTTAGTGAGGTTTCTGCAGCATCATCAACATCATTCACTCCTGATGAAATATCAGCCGCCTCAACTACAGTTCAAAACCAGATTGAAACAACAAAAGCACTACCAAATAGTGTAACTATCGGGAATAAAAACCTGACCACTGCCCAATATCTTCACCTGGCCACACAGGCTACTGATCAGATAAATAACAATAATAACACCCCCATCGCACTCCAAGACGATAAAGCACCCATCAACCAGGAAGAACAATTAAACACAGGTACCTTAAGTCAGGCAGATTACGTGGATTTTGCTCATCGTATTAATAGTTATATGAACGATAACCACCAAGCACCACCATATGGTCTTGTTGGTCAGGGTAAAATTAGTTATTCATCTCAAATTTATCTTTTCAGTCGTGTTTTAAGCATTTACAATAGTACGGGAAGTTTACCATCATTTATAACTGTTAAACCCTGGACATCCTCAAACATACCCATACTATACACACCACCAGTTACTTTCACACCAAAGCAAATCGTAAACTCCGCCGTGACACTGCAAAACAGAATTGAATCCACCAAAACCATACCTAACACTGTTACTGTAAATGGAATTACCATATACACTGCACAATTCCTGCACCTAGCCACACAAGCCACCAACCAACTAAAAAACAAAAATAACAACCCTATTTTACTACAAAATGATGAAAAACCAGGATACACTGAAGAATCATTAAACACCGGGGCCATGACCCTGGCAGATTATTTGGACTTCGCACAGAGAATCACCAACCACATGAATGACAATCATCAGGCACCACCTTACGGGTACATTGGATTGGGAAAAATCAGCTACCAATCACAAATCTATCTATTCACACGAATTTTAAGCATCTACAATACCACAGGCAGCCTACCATTATACGTAACTGTTAAACCCTTTACCACCTCGAATATCCCCATATTGTACACACCTCCGGTTACTTTCACACCAGAACAGATTGTTACTGCTGCTGTAGCGTTACAAAACACCATAGAAACAACCAAAACCATACCCAACACTGTTACTGTAAATGGAATTACCATATACACTGCACAATTCCTGCATTTAGCTACACAAGCTACTGTGCAATTAAAGAATAAGAGTAGTAATCCTATTTTGTTGCAGAATGATGAAAAACCAGGATACACTGAAGAATCACTCCGCACCGGTACCATGACCCTGGCAGATTATGTTGATTTCGCACAAAGAATCACCAACCACATGAATGACAATCATCAGGCACCACCTTACGGCTTCATCGGATTGGGAAAAATCAGCTACCAATCACAAATCTACCTTTACACACGAATTTTAAGTATTTACAATAGCACAGGTGGTCTACCCTCATCTATAGCTGTTAAATCATGGAGCACCAGTAATATACCCATACTATACACACCACCAGTAACTTTCACACCAACACAAATAGCCATAGCATCTTTAGAGTTAAAAAACATCATAGAAGCAACTAAAACCATACCTAATACCATAACCATAAATGGAATTACCATATACACTGCACAATATCTTCACTTGGCAGTACAAGCCACTGCACAACTAAAAAACAAGAATAACAACCCTATTTTACTACAAAATGATGAAAAACCGGGTTACAGCGAAGAATCTATGAATTCGGGAATCATGACCTTAGCCGACTACATAGACTTCGCACAGAGAATCACCAACCACATGGACAACAACCACCAAGCACCACCCTACGGATACATAGGCCTCGGAAAAATCAGCTACCAATCACAAATCTACTTATATAGTCGTATTCTCGGATATTACAATTCAAATAATGTTCTACCCTCAAACATTGCTTTAAAACCATGGAGCAATTCTAATATACCCACTACGGGAATCAACATCACTTTTAATTTAGATCAGGTGGCTGAAACTGCCACTCATGTGAAAAATAACTTTGAAATCTACAAGTCTCTACCGGAATCTGCTGAGGTTGCAGGTGTCTTGATAAATATTTCCCAATTTTTATATCTACTCACTTCAAGTGTGATGCAGATAAATAGTAGCCTTAATCAGCCCATCTTATTTGAAGAATTTTCATTGCCTTCAGCCAGTTATGAGCAGATGAACAGCGGATCCATGTTAAAAGTTGAATACACTGACTTTGCCAGTCGGATAATAAACTATATGAACACCAACAGACAGGCCCCATCTTATGGTCTTACCGGCCTCGGGAAAGTTAGTTTCCATTCACAGGTCTATATTTACAGCCAGATAATGGATTATTATAAAAATCACCAGCAATTACCTGCAGATGTTTATGTGAAAAGCTGGAAATCCATTAGTCTTTTGGGAAGTACTGATTATGGGGAAGTAGTAAAAATAGGACCCTACGGTAATCTTATGTCACCGGTTAAAATCGCGTATATTGTGGGAGTGCATCCCATTGAACAAGCTTCGCATCAGGCAATGACGGAATCCATCAGTGGCTATGATAATTCCCTAAATTACTGTTACTATATCTATAAGGTTACTGTGACCCGGGATGCTGGCGATTATGAAAAAGGTAGGATGAATGGTCAATTATTAGCCAATAAATTTGCAGTACCTGATATAATAAATCAAAGATTCCGACTAGCCATTGATATACATTCCAATGTAGGGAATTGGGCTTACACCCGATTCGTCTTTAGCCCGATTTCTGGAACTTCTTCCGAATCATTTGCTCGTAATATTAAAAATGGAATATCATGGTTGGCATACTTTTCACCACCCAGCCAAACAAGCCCCTCATATATCACTGTTCCCCTAATACAGTCCGGCATCCCAGCCATACTTTATGAAACTTATACCTATGAAGATTATGGGACTACCAAAACCCATGCCAATGAATTTGCCCTGAAAGTGGATGGTATGTCCTATTAATGAACAGGATTAACTATCCAATAGTTTTAGGTTTTATTTTTACAGTTAATTAGCCATTTTTAGGATGATCCATTAAGAACCAGTAGAAATGGATGATATTGTAACTATCAATACCCCCTAGAAAACCTGCCCATTGCATAGATTGCACTTAGGAAAGATTCAATAGTAGAAAATTAAAATAAAAGGAATTTGAAATAAAAGGAATTTCAAATCAAATTTCATTTAAATCATTGATAAACATTTCAATATGTTCCAGTTTCAAATGAGGCATAACAATGATCCTTATGGCCCGGGGGTATGATGCCAATGACACTGCCCAACCTTTAGCCTCAAGTCTTCGGGCAATTTCTTTTACTGGAATGTCAGGTGAATAAAATGGAACAATGTTCAGTTCTGGCGTGGTTGCCAGTTCAAATCCTGCTTCTTTAACACCTTCAGCCAGTTTATGGGTAATTTCCATGCAGTTGGTGGCAACTTCCCGGTATCCTTCCCGGCCCAAGTGTTTTAATAAGGCCCATGTAGCTGCTGTGGCTGCACCTGTGCGGGTGCCCACCACTGTGGACTGGAGATCCTCAGTGAGGTATGGTGTTTCAACAGCAATTGCTTCCAGGTACTCGTGTTTCCTGAAAAGAATCCCACCCGTGGGGATCGGGGCAAGACCCATCTTATGAGGGTCTATGGTTATGGATGAAACTCCAGGCAGGCTGAAATCGAATTCAGGTAAATCATATCCTGCTTCTTTCAGGAATGGTATGCTGTAACCACCAAAAGCAGCATCCACATGGAGATAAATATCTTGCTCCAGGCAAATTCTGGAAAGATCTTCTATTGGATCTATTTTCCCAAGTTCTGTGGTTCCTGCCACTCCCACAATGGCCACCGTATTATCTGAAATCAGTTCCTCCACTGAGGAGATGTCCATCCGGTAATTCTCATCCAGGTCGGCCATTTTCAAATCCAGACATAGCATGTCTGCTGCTTTTTTGAAGGAGAAGTGTGCAGATCTAGGGACTATGATCTCAGGATGTTTCAAGTTTCTCGTGTTACGAGCAGCTCTCATGGCCATGAGGTTGGCTTCCGTTCCTCCTGTAATAACATGCCCATGGACGTCTTTTTTCCCCAGTAATCCGCCAAGCATGGCGATTACCTCATCTTCCAGGGCCTTGGTTCCTGGAAAGAGTCCTGGATCTCCCAGGTTCGATTCGAGAAACATGGAATAGGCCCTTACTCCAACCGGGTGGGGGCAGGTGCACATGGATCCCAGTATTCTACCTGAACGATGGGTGAGGTCGTTTTCCTTGTATTTCCTGAGCATTTGGTATATCTGCTCTTTGGGTATTCCCTTGTCTTCCATTTCCATCCCTTAAAAAATAAATATATCCTTTAAAATAAAGTAAATAGTTTTAAAATAAAAAAATGTGGAGGTTTTATTCCTGCATCATCTTCCTGGCGGCTTTGAGGAGGAGTTTCTGCTCTACTCGAGCTACAGTTTCACGTACTGTAGCCACAGCATCAGTGTTGGCTGATACAGAGGTTATGCCCAGTTCCACCAGTTTTTCCACAATTGCAGGTATGCTTCCTGCCTGTCCACAGATACTGGTTTTGACCCCTGCCTTGTTACACTCCACAATGACCCTTTCAATGAGTTTTAAAACTGCAGGGTGGCTTTCGGTGTAAAGATCTGCCACATTTTCATTGTTTCGGTCGATGGCCAGAGTGTACTGGGTTAGATCGTTAGTTCCGAAACTTACAAAATCAATACCCTCGGCTATGAAGTCTTCAATGGTCAGTGCTGCGGCTGGTGTTTCCACCATTATCCCGAATTCAATATTTTTCTGGGGTTTAAGACCAGCTTTTCTTGCAACCTTTTTAGCCTCTCTTAACTCATCAGGGTGCTGTACCAGTGGTAACATGATTCCAATGTTAGTGTATCCCTGTTCGTGGAGTTTTTTAATGGCCTTGAATTCGGCCAGTAGAATTTCTGGTTCATCCAGTTCCCGACGTATTCCTCTCCATCCTAGCATGGGGTTATGTTCATATGGTTCGTTTTCTCCACCATCAAGTGATTGGAATTCATCGGTGGGGGCGTCCAGGGTACGGTACCACACTGGTTTAGGGTAGAAGCTATCTGCTACTTTAAGTATGTTTTCCACCAGTACTCGGACCAGTTCTCCTTCATTACCTTCCTGAATGTATTTTTTGGGGTGCACTCCGGTGGTGAGCATCATGTGTTCAGTTCTGAGGAGTCCCACTCCATCTGCACCAGTTGCAGCGGCTTTTTTGGCTGCTTCGGACATACTCACGTTAACCTTAACCTCAGTGACTGTGAGGGGTGCCTGTAACACCACAGTGGGTTCATGGGTTGTTTCCTGTTTCTTCTCGGTGTCCACCAGTTTTCCTTCCCATACCATTCCCTTGTTACCATCCAGAGTTACCTGGCTGTTTTCTGGAATGATTGATGTGGCATCGCCGGTTCCCACTACACAGGGTATTCCCAGTTCACGGGATACAATGGCTGCGTGGCAGGTTACACCGCCTTCATCGGTGATAATTCCATTGGCCCTTTTCATTGCTGGTACCATGTCCGGAGTGGTCATCACCGTAACCAGAATGTCTCCTTCCTGGACCTTATCCAGTTCATCAGTGCTATTTATGATTTTAACTGTTCCTGCGGCCATTCCTGGACTGGCACCCAATCCTTTGGTGATTACGGTCCGTTCACCTCTTTCGAAAGTCGCTCCTTCTGCATTACCCATGTCGAGGGTGGTTACGGGTCTGGACTGTAGCATAAAGATTTTACCATTTTCAATGGCCCATTCTGTGTCCTGTGGAAACTGGTAGTGTTGCTGAATTTTCTTCCCCAGTTCAACCAGTTGTGCGAGTTCTGTTTCATCTAAAACCTGTTTGTTTTTAAGATCTTCAGGTACTGGTATCTGTACTGTCTGACCATTTTCGGATTTTTTCTGGAACATGGTCTTTTTCTCACTGACCTGTTTCTCCAGAATTTCACCGGTGGCTTTATCCATCCAGTAGGTGTCAGGGGTTACAGTTCCCGATACCACTCCTTCTCCCAAACCCCATGCTCCTTCTATGAGGATTTTTTCTTCTCCAGTGGAGGGGTGTACTGTAAACATTACACCAGCTTTCTCGGCATCCACCATTTCCTGAACCACGACTGCTATATACACCTTAGAGTGATCGAAGTTGTTTTCTTCCCGATAAAAAATAGCTCTGGCACCGAATAGAGAAGCCCAGCATTCCCGGACGTATTTTATCATATCTTCCGGACCTTTCACATTGAGATAGGTGTCCTGCTGGCCTGCGAAAGATGCTTCTGGAAGGTCCTCAGCAGTTGCGGATGATCTCACAGCAACAAAAGCGTTTTCTTTTCCTATACGATGGCAAAGTGCATTGTATGCTTCAAGAATAATACTACTGATCTCAGCAGGTATTTCCGTCCCGATGATGATTTTTTTTATTTTCCGGGCTGATTCCTGAAGTTCTTTGTTGTTGTTAACATCCAGTGCATCAAGAATGTCCAGTATTTCCTGGGTGATTCCAGTTTCATCCATGAACTTCTGGTAGGTAGCTGATGTTATCACAAATCCCGGGGGAACTGGTATCCCTGCTTGGGTCAGTTCTCCCAGGTTAGCTCCCTTTCCACCAGCTATGTCCACATCTTCCTTTTTTAGTTCCTCGAAAAATTCGACATACTCCATGCTTATACACCACTCAGGATTTATTGAGATTAATTGGTTTAATTCTATTTATTTAACTAATTCTGCTCCTTCATCAATGACTATCCTACAAGAGACTGGGAATTTCATAGCAGCTCTTCTGAGGGCTTCTTTAGCATCAATGAAATTCTTCTTGTTGGTTTTTATAGTTAAAACCCTCTGATTTGCTTTCACCAGGGCCACGGAGCTTACTGGTTTTCCGAAAGCTTTCCTCATACCGTCCTGAACACGGTCTGCACCAGCACCAGTGGCCATGGGGTTTTCCCTGACTATGTGGTGTGGGTAAACCCTTATCTTCAAATGGTAACCCATCCTACCTGATTTTCGTTGCATGTACCGGTTGGTGGCTATCCTGGCAGCTTCCAGGGCATTATGCGATAGCTGGGCCTTTTCTTTGAGAGCCAAGCTCACTGTTAAAGGAAATTCTCCAGAGAGGTTTCCCATGTCATATTGAACAATTCTGGAACCCGGAATTTTACGTATGTAATCTTTTCTAGTGTATGCTCTTACCATCTAATATTCCTCCTTATATAAATATTATTTAAAGCCTTGAACACAATATTAAAGCTATAAATGTTATTTCTCGGCCTGGAAAGGTAAATATGATATCAATCAACCAGGGTAGAAATCAATAGTACAATTAGTTTGGAGAATTATAATATATAAAATGATCAATGAGTAACTCATCCTTTTATATAAAGCCTCAAGTTGTCTAATTGAAATTAAAATATATAATTAATTCATTGTAAATAATTCATATATAATATATAATTTTTTTCTTTACTATTTTTTGGTTAGCATATCTTTATTGATCTAATAGGTGAATAAGTGATTTTGATTAGCTGATTGTAATTAGAATTAGTGATTAAATAAATTATATTCTAATTAAAAATAAGCAGTATATTAAATGATAATTAGCGTAATTGTTTATAGTTTAATAATATTCGTCAATTTTTAAACATTGCCATTAGCTCAGTTTAAGGTTATATGAGAATATAATCAAATTTAAAGGTTAAATATTGGTTAAATGAGGGTTAAAATATAGTTGGAGTAATGCATTCCCCATAAAGGTCTTTTTATCCTGTAATATTCGTGGAGTGCTAAATTTAGTTAGTAATGAGTCTTAGATTGGAGAGTGTTTATCCGCGTACTATCCATCAACGCTGCCAATCATAATGGAAGAGTGATTTAATCTAAATTTTGATTGATTATCTGTTTCAGCAATATAGATACCATTAAGACATTTTAATAAGATTTTATAGAGTCTATTAGGGCATAAAACGTTTTAATTGGAGTTTAATTTTAAAAAAAGCCCAAGGAGAAGGCAGATCAGAACAATGCAAATTTTATCCCATTTAAGGATGTCCTAAAAAGAAAAAATGACTCTGAGATAGTTTGTTTATTGTTTTTAAATCAAAAATTTTATATATTATGCTATTTTGATTTTAATAAGTGTCCAAATGATTCCCAAAAGACTTCAAAAAGCGATTTTTTGGGAATTGTAATTCCAGATGATCATATACATTTATAAGATCATTTTGGACACGGAGGCGATAAAATTAAGCGAAAATTGTCTTTAGCTATGCTTTTATTATGTTTTACCGCACTGCTAACTGTCAATGGCATATACGCCACCGACGAAAATCAAAACATTAGTAACATCAGCGAAAACACGACTATCCAAATCAGTAACAGCACTACTGCAAGCGTCAGTGAAACAAGTATAGATGAAAACATTTCAAGTGGAAATGACACTGCAAACAATGCTAACAATGTGAATGCTAACAATGTGAACAATGTAGCAGAGAACGAAATTAGAAACAATACTACTGAGGATGTTACCAGCACCCCCAGTAACCAAACTGGTGCAGCAGGTTCGGATACCATTGCTGGTTCTAATTTTACCATTGAAGAAATCCTGGAAGCAGCAGAAACTATCAAAAAATACATCGAAGCCAACAAAGCATTACCCACAACAGTAACCATAGGAACCACCACCATAAACATGGCACAATTCCTATACCTAGCCACAACAGCAACCACACAACTCAACAACGGAAAACCAACCACA
>Ga0074198_1000326_pt1 | contig 56885 bp, 59 predicted proteins | sample EPASupsiteSAE323_FD_64527 | JGI IMG/M metagenome (GOLD analysis project Ga0074198, IMG submission 64527) | Bioremediated contaminated groundwater from EPA Superfund site, New Mexico - Sample SAE3-23 | ecosystem: Environmental > Aquatic > Deep subsurface > Groundwater > Contaminated ... | reverse complement strand
TTACACCCTTCTTCTTTTCGGTGGCCTGCAACCGTTATGCGGAATGGGGGTAACATCCTTAATAACGCTGACTTCCAGTCCGGCCGCCTGCAGCGAACGAATAGCTGCTTCTCGTCCTGCTCCAGGACCCTTGACAAAACACTCAACCTCTTTGAGCCCATGCTCCATAGCGGCTTTGGCGGCGTTGTCGGCTGCCTGCTGGGCCGCAAAGGGTGTGCTCTTCCGGGAACCCTTGAAGCCGACGGTTCCGGCACTGGCCCAGGAAATGGCATTGCCATGACGATCGGTTATCGAAATAATAGTGTTGTTAAATGTTGATTTAATATGAGCGATGCCCTGCTCGATATTCTTCTTTTCCCGTCTCTTAACTCTGGTAGTTGCTGTTCTTCGTGCCACTCATTTATCCCCCTTCCTGGCTATTTCTTCTTGCCAGCGACAGTGCGTTTCGGTCCCTTGCGGGTGCGTGCGTTGTTCTTGGTGTTCTGACCTCTTACCGGTAAACTGCGGCGATGACGAATGCCTCTGTAACAGCCCAGATCCATCAGCCGCTTTATATCCATGCTGACCTGACGGCGCAGATCACCTTCCACGGTATAGCTCTTTTCAATGATCTCCCTTAATTTGGCAACCTCTTCCTCGGTTAAATCTTTCACTCGGGTATTGGGATTTATACCTGCATCCTGCACAATCTGCTTGGATGAAGGGCGGCCAATACCATATATATAGGTAAGTGATATCTCTACCCGTTTATCCCGGGGTAAGTCCACACCAGCTATTCTAGCCATTTTCTTTCACCTCCTGTAATCTAGCCCTGAGTCTGCTTGTGTTTAGGATTTTCACATATTACCATGACTTTGCCCTTACGCTTGATCACCTTGCATTTTTCACACATTGGTTTCACCGAGGGTCTGACTTTCACTGTATTTACCTCCTTAATATGTTTGCCATAGGACTACTTAAAACGATATATGATACGGCCGCGGCTCAGATCGTATGGTGAAAGTTCCACCATGACCTTGTCACCCGGCAATATTCTGATAAAGTTCATGCGCATCTTTCCGGAGATATGGGCGAGGACTTTATGGCCATTAACCAGTTCTACCCGGAACATCGCATTAGGCAACGGTTCCAAGACTACACCCTCGACCTCAATGACATCGTCCTTATTAGCCATTTACCAGACCTCCTTCCCATCTCTTTCTCCACTCTCAACCAACCGCCTGAGGTTCTTCTTGATCACATGGTTGGCCGGTTTTTCACCCCGCGCAAGATATTCCAGCACATCTTCCGCCTTCATCCTGGTGAACTGAATGTGACATATGTTTTTCAGTTTGGGGTTCTCAATACTTCTGAGATCCCCGTCGGCCAACATCACAAACCGCTCGTTCACCTCTTGCACGATAACAAACATCTTACCCTGATCACGACCAGATTTGGAGTATACCACCCGTCCCAGTCTATCACCGGTCATTACACCACCTCCACTATCTCGCGGTGAGAATAACCGGGCCTCGTTCGGTTATGGCCACAGTATGTTCAAAATGGGCCGATAGACTGCCATCGCGGGTTACTACCGTCCAGTCGTCGGGTTTGGTATAAACAGCGTAGTCTCCCGTATTGACCATCGGTTCTATCGCTATGGTCATACCTGGCTTCAAAACCGGTCCTCGGTCCGGCCGGCCATAATTAGGAACCGGCGGGGCTTCATGCATATCCCGCCCGATGCCGTGGCCGACAAACTCCCTGACTACCGAATAGCCATGTTTTTCAGCATGATTTTGTACCGCGTGCCCGACCGCGCCCAGCCGCTGGCCCGCTCGAGCCTGGGCAATCCCCTTCAGCAAGGCCTGCTCAGTAGTTTTAATGAGCTTCATGGCCTCGGGAGAAACCTTACCCACCGGAACAGTTATGGCGGCATCGCCGCAAAAACCGTCCAACAAAAGTCCGAAATCAATGCTGATTATTTCACCCTCTTTGAGCTTTCGCTCACCGGGAATGCCATGCACCACTTCCTCGTTAACGGAAGCGCAGATGGCTCCGGGAAACGGCTGCCCGCCTCTTTTAGAGTTAGGGTAATTTTTAAAAAGAGCTATGCCCCCACGGGCTTCGGCCTGGGCCTCCGCCAGAACATTCAACTCTCCGGTGGAAATCCCCGGTTTGACCGCATCCTCCAACACCTTCAGAATCTCCGCTACGGCCAGACCAGCCGCCCGCATCTGCTTGATTTCCTCCGGGGTCTTAAGAATAATGGCTGTCATTAAAATTTCTCCAATATCTTCTGGATATCGGCCCAGACCTCCTTGGAATCGCGGTTGCCTTCCATCTCGAAAAGCAGTTCCTTATCCCGATAGTAATCCAGTAACGGATTGGTCTGTTCCAGATATACCTCCAGTCTGCGGGCTACGGTTTCACCCTTATCATCATCACGCTGGACGATCTCGCCGCCGCAGACATCGCATATTCCAGCCTGCTTGGGGGGTTTATACTGCAGATTGTAAACCTTTTTGCAATCCTTGCAGCTGACCCGCCCCGACAGGCGCTCGATCAATATATCGTTGGGCGCGCTGATGTTGATGGCCACTTCGATCTTCCGACCGCTGGCCGCCAAGGCCTTATCCAGCGCCTCTGCTTGGACGGTGGTACGAGGAAACCCGTCGAGCAAGAAGCCCTTCTGGCAATCCTCCCGCGCCAGTCTTTCCTCAACGATGCCGATAGTGACTTCGTCGGGTACCAGCCCGCCGCTGTCCATATAGGTCTTGGCTTTTCTGCCCAGTTCGGTCCCATTGGCTACCGCTTCTCTGAAGATGTCGCCAGTCGATATGTGGGGTATGGGATAGCTAGCCTTAATCATTTCGGCCTGAGTGCCCTTCCCTGCTCCGGGAGGCCCCATTAGAACGATATTCATCTTGAAATCACTCCTATTTTACAAAACCTTCGTAGCTGCGCAACAGAAGATGAGATTCAATCTGTTTCATGGTGTCCAAAGCTACGCCTACCACAATCAATAAGGAGGTACCGCCGAAATAGAAACTGGTTACTCCGGTCACATAATAGAAAATGTTAGGCAATACCGCGATCAGGGCTAAGAACACGCCGCCCGACAGGGTCAGCCTCGACAAAATCTTATCGATATATTCGGCGGTGGGCCGGCCGGGACGAATGCCCGGTACAAAGCCGCCATTCTTCTTAATGTTCTCCGCTACGTCCAGGGGATTGAATATAATCGCCACATAGAAATAGGTAAAGAATATGATCAATGCGGCGTAGAATACATTATACAGCAGTCCGGACGCGCTGAACCAGTGATTGATGAACTGGTTGTAGCCGTTGTTCGGCGACATCCAGGAGCCGATAGTGGCCGGAAACATCATCAGCGACATGGCGAATATAATCGGGATAACACCGCCGGCATTAACCCTCAGCGGCAGAAAAGTGCTCTGACCTCCATACATCTTGCGGCCCACTACCCGCTTGGCATACTGAACCGGCAGCCGGCGCTGGCCTTCATTAACCGCGATGATGGCAACTATGCTGGCTATGGCCAGAACAATAAAGACTACTATATTGAAGCCTCCGATAATTCCGCCGGCCAGTTCTTGAATAGCACCGCTGAACTGCGAAGGCAGGCGCGATACGATACCTGCAAAGATTATAAGGGATATTCCATTGCCGATGCCCTTCTCAGTAATGACCTCGCCTATCCACATCAATAGTGCGGTACCGGCAGTCAACGATATGGCTATCACCATATATGAGCCAATATTAGGGTTTAGCAGCGCCCCGCTGCGGCCCAGAGCCACGGACATGCCAAAGGCCTGAATAAAGGCTAATGCCAGGGTTCCGTAACGGGTGTACTGGGCAATTATCTTGCGGCCCTCGTCACCCTCCTTGGCCAGTTCATCCAGCCGGGGTATAACAACCTGCAATAGCTGCAGAATAATAGTGGCGTTGATGTACGGGGTTATACTCATGGCAAATATACTGAAGCGCTTGAAAGCTCCCCCGGATACTATGTCGAAGAAACCAAACAACTGACCGCCCAGCATTTTTTCCAAGGCATCGGCATTAATGCCGGGAACCGGTATATATGCCCCGATTCTGAAGACCAGCAACATAAAAAGAGTGAACAGCAACTTCTTACGTAAGTCGCCGACCTTCAATGCCTGTTGCATTGAACCCAGCATCAAATCACCTCTACTCTGCCACCCTGGGCCGTAACCTTCTCTTCAGCCTGCTGACTGACTTTATGCACCTTAATGGTGAGCTTCTTCTGCAGTTCGCCGTCACCTAAGAGCTTGACTCCGCAGAGCATCTTTTTAACCAGCCCTGCTTCCATCAAAACCTCCGGGGTGATCTCGCTGCCATTTTCAAATACGTTCAGGTCTTTGACATTGACAATGGCATATTCCTTTTTGAATATGTTGGTAAACCCGCGTTTGGGTATACGACGCTGTAAAGGCATCTGACCGCCTTCAAAACCTGGTCTTACTCCACCGCCGGAACGGGCCTTTTGCCCCTTATGTCCCCGAGTGGAAGTTTTGCCGTGCCCGGATCCTGGTCCCCGACCCACCCGCTTGGTGCGTTTATTGGTGCCGGGAGGAGCCTTTAGCTCATTGAGTTTCACTGTAAAACCTCCCTATAAGAGTCTAAATTTCTTCCACTATAACCAAATGTTTGACCTTATTGATCTCTCCGCGAATCTCCGGAGTGTCATTCTTGATCACACTGTGCTGGAGCTTCGTGAGTCCCAGGCTCTTGATGGTAGCGCGCTGGGTCTGGGGAAAGCCGATAAAGCTCTTGGTCCAGGTAATCTTTAATTGCTTTGCCACGTGCTGTCCCTCCCTAGCCCAGTATCTCATCGGGGGTCTTACCCCGCTGCCGAGCTACATCTTCTACCCGCTTCAGGTTCTTCAAACCATCCATGGTGGCATGCACCATGTTGTTGGCGTTGGATGAACCGAGCGACTTGGTCAATATGTCTTTAATACCCGCTGCCTCGAGAACTGCTCTGACCGATCCGCCCGCGATAACGCCGGTACCGGCTGACGCAGGTTTCAGCATAACCTTGCCTGCTCCGAAAACTCCTTCGATGGCATGGGGAATAGTCCGCTCATCGATCAGCGGAATCTCAATCATACTCTTGCGTGCATTCTCTATCGCTTTGCGGATGGCCTCCGGTACTTCGGTGGCTTTGCCCTGTCCGGTGCCTACCTTGCCCGCACCGTCGCCGACTACGACCAGCGCGCTGAAGCTAAATCTGCGTCCGCCCTTGACTACTTTAGCTACCCGGCGAACATTTACTACCTTTTCGATAAATTCCGGGGCGGCCTGTTCCTTTTCAATCATCGTTTCCCTCCTAACTCCTAGAACTCAAGCCCTTTTTCCCGTGCCGCGTCGGCTAATGCCTTAACACAGCCATGATACTTGTATCCGTTGCGGTCAAAGACTACCATGTCGATTCCCTTGGCCTTAGCCTTTTCCGCAATACTCTCGCCAACCTTTACGGCAGCCGCCATATTGGTTCCCAAGCCCTTCAATTCGGGCTCCAGGGTAGAGGTTGCTACCAGGGTTACTCCGTTTTCGTCATCGATAACCTGGGCATATATGTGATTCAGGCTCTTATAAACACATAAACGGGGCACTTCCGGAGTCCCGGACAGCTTGCGCCGGATCCGCCGGTGTTTTTCCTGCCTTAATTCGTTCTTGCTTACTTTTTTAATCAACGCCATTCACTTCCTTCCGCTCTACCTGCCGGTCTTGCCAGCCTTGCGCCGGATAACTTCGTTTTCGTATTTGATACCCTTGCCCTTGTAAGGCTCCGGCTCTCTGATGGCCCGGATATGAGCGGCGGTGTTGCCTACCAATTGTTTATCGATACCCATTATCGTTATCTTGGTTACCGCCGGTACCTCAAAGGAGATGCCTTCGGGCGGATCTATTTCTACCGGATGGGAGAAGCCAATAGCCAGAACCAGCTTATTACCGTTCATGGAGGCGCGGTATCCGACGCCGACCATCTCTAACTTCTTCTGAAATCCATTGGTAACCCCTTCTACCATGTTGGCGACCAAAGCCCGGGTCAGTCCGTGAAATGCGCGATCCTGCTTTTGATCGCTCGGTCTTTGCACCAGAAGCTGGTCGTCTTCCTTAACCACGGTAATTCTTTCGGGTATGGTCTGGGTCAAAACGCCCTTCGGTCCCTTGACGGTTACCGTCTGGTCAACTACCGAAACTTCAACCCCTGCCGGTAGACTGATAGGTTTTCTACCAATACGTGACACTGATTAACCCTCCTTCAGCTACCATATATAGCATATTACTTCTCCGCCCAAACCCTGTTTGCGTGCCTTTTTATCGGTCATCAAACCCTGGGAGGTGGAGATTACGGCAGTACCCAAACCACCAAGAACCTTGGGAACTTCATCCCGCTTAACATAAACCCGCAGACCGGGCTTGCTGATACGCTTGATGCCAGTGATGACTTTACGTTTGTTGGGGCCGTATTTCAGATAAATCCGGATTACGCCCTGTTTGCCATCCTCAATATATTCGTAGTCCTTAATGTATCCCTCATCCTTCATGATCGCTGCAAGCCCCAGCTTCAGTTTGGAACTGGGCACTTCAACACTCTCATGCATGACCATATTGCCGTTTCTGATGCGAGTCAGGAAATCAGCCACGGGATCAGTGATGGCCATAGTATATACCTCCTTAATTCAAAAATGGACGCAGATGACGCAGACCCTCCGGGCGCAGATTAACGAAGACTCCCTTTCTGCTAAACGATAACGGGATATAATCTGCCGTTTCACTAGCAGGTCCTTCCGCACTTTTTAACTGCGGGGTTTTCCTGGTCATCAAACGCTGTTCAATCTGGGTTCATCTGACAATAATACCTACCAACTGGACTTGGTAACGCCGGGCAGTTCTCCCCGATGCGCCATTTCGCGGAAGCATACTCTGCAGAGCCCGAATTTACGCATATAGGCCCGGGGCCTTCCGCATATCTTGCAGCGGTTATACGTTCTGACTTCGAATTTCTGCGGGCGTTTTTGCTTTGCGATCATAGCCTTCTTCGCCATGCTGCCTATACCCCCTATCTGAATGGCATTCCCATTCCACGCAACAGCTCTCTGCCTTCTTCATCGGTTTTAGCTGTTGTAACAATAACAACTTCCAAGCCTCTGATCTTGTCGATCTTGTCATACTCGATCTCAGGGAATATGGTCTGTTCCTTGATACCCAGCGCGAAATTGCCGCGGCCATCAAAGGCCGAAGGGGAGATCCCTCTGAAGTCGCGCACGCGAGGCAGGGACAGGTTGATCAGGCGATCGAGGAATTCATACATCATCTTGCCTCTGAGGGTCACTTTGCAGCCTATGGGCATTCCCTCACGCAGCTTGAAGCCTGCTATAGACTTCTTGGCCCGGGTTATAACCGGCTTCTGGCCGGTGATGATGGTCAGATCACTAACCGCTCCATCCAAGGCCTTGGGGTTCTGAATGGCCTCGCCAACCCCTATGTTTACAACCACCCGTTCAATCTTGGGAACTTGCATAACATTCTTGTATTGAAATTTTTCCATCATCTTGGGAGTGATTTCATCCTTATATAACGTATACAGCCTGGACATTTATATAACTAGCCTCCTTTCCTGGAGTTTTTAGTCCATTATTTCGCCGCACTTCTTGCACACCCTGACCTTTTCCCCGCTGTCGAGGACGGTCTTGGCGAGTCTGGTCGGCTTATGACATTTATTGCAGACCAGCATCACATTGGAAGCGTGGAGCGGGTTTTCGATCTTTAAGATTCCACCCTGGGGCAGTGCCCGGGTGGGACGCTGATGTTTCTTGACCCGGTTGACTCCTTCAACCACTACCCGGTTCTTAATAGGGATTACCTTCAGGACCTTGCCTCTTTTGCCGGCATCCTTACCGGTGGTAACCAGGACGGTATCCCCTTTCTTGATATGCATTAACTTACACCTCCATCGACTAAAGCACTTCGGGGGCCAGGGATACGATCTTCATGAAGTTCTTCTCCCTGAGTTCCCGGGCTACCGGTCCAAATATGCGGGTTCCCTTGGGGTTTCCGTTGTCATCTATAATAACTGCTGCATTCTCGGAAAAGGCTATATACGATCCGTCCGGCCGTCTGATCTCTTTGCGAGTTCTGACTACAACCGCCCTAACGACATCGCCCTTTTTGACTACTCCGCCGGGAGCGGCTTCTTTAACGGCCGCAATTATTACATCACCTACGGTGGCGTATCTTCTGGTGGACCCGCCCAGAACTTTTATACATAAAACCTCTTTCGCTCCAGTGTTGTCTCCTACCCGAAGCCTGGTTTCCTGTTGTATCACGCTTACAACCTCCCTTCATAATAAGCCATGTATATCAAGTGGCTCATTATTCCTATTTCAAATCCTTCAACCTAACCCAGCGTCTTGGCCCGGCGTACGACCTCAATCAGCCGCCATCTCTTATCCTTGCTTAAGGGACGAGTTTCCATGATCTTGACCACATCGCCGATTTTGGCGTCGTTGGCTTCATCATGCGCCTTGTACTTCTTGCTGGTCTTTATGGTCTTTTTGTAGAGAGGATGCTGTCCCACCGTTTCTACGCTGACAGTTATGGTCTTGTCCATCTTGTCGCTGGTAACTGTTCCTATCCTGACTTTACGATTCCCGCGGTTCTCAGCCACGCTAAGACCTCCTTGGATCAAATTTTTCTCCTATCAACCGGCATTTGATTTCTTATTTTAAAGCGTTCTCGCGAGCGAGAGCGATCTCTCTTTGCCGTTGAACGGTTTTGCACCGGGCAATATTCTTTTTGACATCTCTGATTCGCATAGGGTTATCGAGTTGCCCGGTAGCCATCTGAAAACGAAGATTAAATAATTCTTCTTTATAATCGGAAACCTTCTTGACCAGCTCTTCGTCGGTCATATCCCTCATCTTCTTAGCTTTCACCGAGTTCACCACCCATTTCTTCTCTTTTCACAAACTTGCACTTGATCGGCAGTTTGTTGGCGGCCAGGCGCATGGCTTCCCGTGCCACTTCCTCTTCAACACCCGAGAGCTCGAACATTATCCGACCCGGTTTGACTACGGCCACCCAGTATTCCGGGGAGCCTTTACCTTTACCCATACGGGTTTCGGCGGGCTTAACGGTCAGCGGCCGGTCAGGGAATATCTTAATCCACAGTTTTCCGCCGCGCTTGATATAGCGGTTGATAGCAATACGGGCGGCTTCTATCTGCCGGTTGGTGATCCAGGCCGGCTCCAGAGCCTGCAAGCCAAAATCGCCATAGGTTATGGTATTTCCCTTGTTGGCTTTGCCAGATAGACCTGGTCTATGTTGTTTTCTATATTTAACTCTCTTTGGGGTAAGCATTGTTTATTCTGCCTCCTCCACTGCTTTCTGTTTCGGTCTTTGTTTGGCTTCCGGCAGAATCTCTCCCCGGTTGATCCAGACCTTGATACCAATCTTGCCATAGGTGGTGTTGGCTTCCGCAAAGCCATAATCCACATCCGCTCTCAGGGTGTGCAGCGGCACCTTGCCCTCGGCATACCATTCGCTGCGGGCTATTTCCGCTCCGCCCAGACGACCGGAGATGGCAATCTTAATGCCGATGCCGCCGGCACGCATGGTGCGGCTTACGGTTTGTTTCATGGCCCGGCGGAAGGATACTCTCTTCTCCAACTGCTGGGCTACACCTTCCGCCACGATCTGGGCGTCCAGTTCGGGTTTCTTGATTTCCTGAATGTTGATGTTTATATTCTTGCCCGTCATTTCAATTAAGGCAGTCTTCAGTTTTTCTACTTCCATACCCCCGCGGCCAATGATGATACCCGGGCGGGCGGTGTGGATGGTTATCCGGATCCGGTTGCCGGTGCGGCCGATTTCTACCCGCGATATGCCGGCTGCATAAAAATGCTCCTTAATATAGGTTCTGATGCGATAATCTTCATGCAGGAGTTCGGTATAATCCCGGTCGGCATACCAGTTGGAATCCCAGTCCCTTATAATACCTATCCTGAATCCTTTGGGATGAACCTTTTGACCCACTATTTAACCTCCCTTTCCCGTACGACCACGGTAATATGACTGGTTCTGTGGCGCCTGACGTCAGCTCTGCCATAGGCCCGGGGATGCATCCGTTTGATAGTTGGGCCTTCGTCGATGTATATAGCTGATACATACAGCGCATCAGAATCCATATCATAATTGTGTTCCGCATTGGCAATGGCTGAATCTAACACCTTGCCGATCAGCGGGGCTGATTTTTTGTTGGTATATCTCAGGATACCAATGGCCTCGGCTACATCCTTGCCTCTCACCAAATCAGCTACCTGGCGGGCCTTGAAAGGAGAAACCCGTAAATAACGTCCGATTGCTTTGGATTCCATCATCAATGCCCCCTCTCTACCTCTTACTCCGCTTCTCGTTTTTGCCATGTCCGCGATAGGTTCTGGTCGGAGCGAACTCGCCCAATTTCATGCCTATCATGTCTTCGGTTACGTATACCGGAACATGTCTGCGTCCGTCATGTACTGCCAGAGTATGCCCGATCATCTGCGGCATGATGGTGGAACGCCGCGACCAGGTTTTGATTACCTTCTTCGGGCCGCCCTGGTTCATATCCTCAACCTTCTGCAGCAGCTTTTCTTCACAATAAGGTCCTTTTTTAAGTGACCTGGCCATACTGCAAACCTCCTTTATTTGCGCTTCCTGACGATCATTTTGTCAGACGGTTTCTTCTTGCGGGTCTTGCCGCCAATGGCGATCTTGCCCCAAGGTGAAACCGGGTATTTGCGTCCGATTGGTGCACGACCTTCACCACCGCCATGGGGATGGTCCACCGGGTTCATAACCGAACCTCTGACGGTCGGCCTTATTCCCAGCCAACGGCTGCGTCCGGCCTTGCCCAGGACTACATTATCATAATCCAGGTTGCTGACCTGACCGATGGTAGCCCGGCAGGTGACATGAACCAATCTGACCTCGCCGGAGGGCAGTCTGACGTGAGCGTAAGCGCCTTCCTTGGCCATCAGCTGGGCTACGGTACCGGCGGAGCGGGCCAACTGGCCGCCTTTGCCGGGTCTCAGTTCAACATTGTGGATCAGGGTGCCCACCGGAATATCCTTCAGCGGAAGAGTGTTGCCCACCTTGATGTCGGCCTCGGGTCCGGAAACCACCTTGTCCCCCACCTTCAAGTTATGGGGAGCAATAATATAAGCTTTGCGGCCATCGGCATAATGCAAGAGCGCGATGTTGGCGCTGCGGTTGGGATCGTATTCGATCGCCGCTACCTTGGCCGGTACATTGTCATGGATGCGCTTGAAGTCAACGATACGATAAAGCCGTTTATGGCCGCCGCCCTTATGCCTTACGGTTAGGCGTCCCTTGGCGTTTCTGCCGCCGGTGCTCTTCAGAGGAGCGGTAAGGCTACGTTCCGGCTCTTTCTTGGTCAGATCGGCATAGTTCATAACGGTCATCTGCCGTCTGCTGGGTGTAGTTGGTTTAAACTTCTTTATAGCCATTAAAAATTCCCTCCTTCAGCGGCTTACATGCCTTCAAACAGGCGTATCTTCTGGCCGGGCTTGAGGGTTACTATCGCTTTCTTGCGCGTGGGGGTGACCCCTTCAAACCTGCCCATGCGTTTGGGCTTGCCCTTGACGTTCATGGTATGGACCGAGTCAACCTTGACATGGAAGATCTTTTCAATAGCATTCTTGATCTCGGTCTTGTTGGCCTTGCGGTCAACGATAAAGGTGTATTTGTTATCGACCAGAAGGTTCATGGATTTCTCCGTAACTACCGGTCTGATAATAATGTCCCTGTAGTCTCTCATTAGTTGAATACCTCCTCCACTCTGGCCACAGCATCCTTCGTGATCAGCAGAGTATCATACTTCAGGAGATCGTATACATTGATGAAGTCTACGCCCAGCGGCTTGACGCCGGGGATATTGCGGGCCGACTTCATTACATTCTGCTGGTCTCCAGTAGTGATCACCAGAGTTTTGTTGCCAGCCTTCAGGGCTTCCAGCGCCTGCACCATCTGCTTGGTCTTGGGCTCGGCAAAGTTCAGCTGATCGACCACGATAATGTTGTTGTCCAGAACCTTGCTCGACAAAGCCGAGCGCATGGCCAGTCTCCGGATCTTGCGGGGCATCCGGAAAGAATAATCCCGGGGCCTGGGCCCGAAAGCGACTCCGCCGCCCTTCCACACCGGGTTGCGCTTGTGGCCGGAGCGGGCGCGGCCGGTTCCCTTTTGCCGCCAGGGCTTTTTGCCGCTGCCGCTGACTTCGGCTCTGGTCTTGGTGGACGAAGTGCCAACCCGCTTGTTGGCGAGTTGCATCTTTACAAATTGATGAAGTACTGCTTCATTGGGCTCAATGCCGAATACATTTTCGGCCAGATCGATATCCCCGATCTGAGCCCCGCTCATATCATACAAAGCAACCTTGGGCACTTAAGTAACCTCCTCACGTACGCGTATCGCTGTCTTACGCCTTAACTGAATTCTTGATAATCACCAGACCACGTCTGGGGCCGGGTATTGAACCTCTGATGAGGAGAAGATTTCTTTCCGGATAGACTTTTACTACCTTCAAGCCCTGTACGGTTACCCTCTCTCCTCCCAGTCTGCCAGGAAGTTTCCTGCCTTTGAAAACACGGGCCGGACCCTTGGCCCCCAGCGAACCAGGACGGCGATGGTATTTAGAGCCATGCCCCATGGAACCGCGTGCAAAGTTGTGTCGCTTGACACCACCGGCAAAGCCTTTACCTTTGGATGTGCCCACTACATCTACCATATCACCAGCAGTGAAAACATCCGCCGTTATATCCTGACCGATCTCGTAGCTATCTACGCCGCTCAGGCGAAACTCTCTGATATAACGCAGGGGTTTGACGTTTGCCTTTTTAAAATGGCCCTTGGTAGGCTTATTGGCCTTTCTTTCTTTCAGGTTGTAAAAACCTACCTGTACGGCATCATAACCGTCGCCAGCCACGGTCTTCTTCTGTAATACAGTACAAGGCCCTGCTTCAACCACGCTTACCGGAATTGCCGTACCATTTTCATCAAAAATCTGGGTCATCCCTACTTTGATGCCCATGATAACCTTTTTAAGTTCTCTTGCCACCTGTATACCTCCTAAACGGGAAATTTCTTTGTGATTGGTTGGAAGTGGTAATCCAACATCACTTCTCATAATCCGGAATTTTCCGCATCGAGGCCCTTTTGCCACTGGCCTCTTTGCACCGGTCCTCACCGTTAGTTATAGCTTGATCTCTATGTCCACTCCTGAAGGCAGATCCAGGTGCATCAGAGCATCAATTACCTTGGGGTTTGGATCCAGTATGTCGATCAAACGCTTGTGGGTACGCATTTCAAACTGTTCGCGCGAATCCTTGTTGACATGGGGAGAGCGCAAAATGGTGTATATGCTCTTCTCTGTCGGCAGCGGGATCGGACCGGAAACAGTTGAACCATTCTTCCGGGCCGTCTCTACGATAGTTTGAGACGACTTATCCAGTAGTTTGTGGTCAAATGCCTTAAGTCTAATTCTTACTTTTTGCTGGGTGCTCACTCCCGTTAAAACCTCCTCTGCCTAACCACGCCTCCAAGCGTGTTAAGCAATTATGAATTCTTATTGCATGAACTAAACCATGGTAGGGAGCCAACAGTCCGGCCCCCCAATATTTTGAGATTCGGGAGGAAAAGCGATGCTTTTCCTCACCGTAATCCAAAATCCATAATCCTTTGCGAAAAACCTGTTACTATTCCTTAACCTCGGTGACCACACCGGAGCCTACAGTTCTGCCGCCTTCGCGGATAGCGAAACGCAGTCCCTCTTCGGCTGCGATCGGGGTAATCAGCTCGATGTACATCTGGATGTTGTCACCGGGCATTACCATCTCTACGCCTTCCGGCAGCTGGATGATGCCGGTCACGTCAGTGGTACGGAAGTAAAACTGCGGGCGATATCCGCCGAAGAACGGGGTATGGCGTCCGCCTTCTTCCTTGGTCAGGACGTAAACCTCAGCCATAAACTTGGTGTGCGGCTTGATCGAGCCGGGCTTGGCCAGGACCATGCCTCTTTCTACCTCTTTCCGGTCTACGCCGCGCAGCAGGGTGCCGATGTTGTCGCCAGCTTCGGCATAATCCAGGAGCTTGCGGAACATTTCTACGCCGGTGCATACCGTCTTGCGGGTGGCTTCTCTCATGCCGACGATTTCTACTTCCTCGCCGACCTTGATCTGGCCTCTCTCCACGCGGCCGGTAGTTACAGTACCGCGCCCGGTGATAGTGAATACGTCTTCTATCGGCATCAGGAACGGCTTGTCAGATGCTCTTTCGGGCAGCGGGATGTAGCTGTCTACGGCATCCATCAGTTCCCAAATGTGATTGCACCATTCGCAGTCTCTCTGGGCGCATCCGCATTCCAGGGCCTTCAAGGCCGAGCCTTTTACTACCGGGATGTCGTCGCCGGGGAACTCGTAGAAGGAAAGCAGTTCTCTTACTTCCATCTCGACCAGTTCCAGCAGTTCCTCATCGTCTACCATGTCAATCTTGTTCATGAACACTACCATGTAGTGTACGCCTACCTGACGCGACAAAAGAATATGCTCTCTGGTCTGCGGCATCGGACCATCGGCTGCGGATACTACCAGTATCGAACCGTCCATCTGTGCTGCTCCGGTTATCATATTCTTTATGTAGTCTGCGTGGCCGGGGCAGTCTACATGGGCATAATGCCGGGTCTCAGTCTGGTACTCAACGTGAGCGGTGTTGATGGTTATTCCTCTTTCTCTCTCTTCCGGGGCTTTGTCGATGTCGGCATAGGATGTCGCCTTGGCGCCGCCCACCTTCGATAATATCAGCGTGATCGCCGCCGTCAATGTCGTCTTGCCATGGTCGATATGACCGATTGTACCGATGTTGAGATGCGGCTTGGTCCTTTCGTATTTCGCCTTTGCCATCTTCGCTCTCACCTTTCCTTTTCTTGTTTTAGTTTTTTAATTGGCTTTGGGTGAATTTATTTAGCCACAGATGCCCACTGGTGAGGTGTTTCACCTGTTACTAATTACAACGTTAAACAGTTATAACCTAGGTTATCGGGAGTCCGTAGCGCCGGGCAATAATCTCTTTACTCTTGGATTCCGGTACTTCGGCATATCCCTTGAACTGCAATGAAAAACTGGCTCGACCTTGGCTGACTGACCGCAAACTGGTGGCATAACCGAAGGTCTCGGCCAGGGGTACGGTTCCCTTAATAATTTTGCTGTCGCGGTTTTCCTCGAAACCGATGATCCTGCCTCTCCGTGAATTGAGATCGGATATTATCTCCCCGACATATTCCTCCGGAGAAACTGCTTCGATGTCCATGATCGGCTCCAACAACATGGGACTGGCCTGCGCCAAACCCTCTTTCAGGGCCATGGCCCCGGCTATCTTGAAGGCCTGTTCGCTGGAATCAACCTCGTGGAATGATCCGCCGATCAGGGTCACCTCAATATCATCCACCGGGTAACCGGCGAGAATACCAGCCCCCATGGCTTCCATTACCCCTATCTCTACTGCAGGGATAAATTCATGGGGAACTTGCTCGGGATTGACCTTGGCGGTGAACTTACGCCCCTCTCCCTCGGGGAGCGGTGCCAGATTCACTATTACATGGGCATACTGCCCGCGGCCGCCGGCTTGTTTGTCAAAGCGGGCTTCGGCCTTGGTTTTGGCTCTGATGCTCTCCTTGTAGGCTACCTGGGGTTTGCCTACATTGGCATTAACCTTGAATTCCCGCAAAAGGCGATCGATGATGATCTCCAGATGGAGCTCGCCCATACCCGAGATAATAGTTTGTCCGCTTTCAGGATCGGTACGGGTCCGAAAAGTCGGATCCTCCTCGGCCAGGCGCATCAGGCTTTCCCCGATCTTATCCTGGTCGGCTTTGCTCTTGGGCTCAATGGCGACATCGATGACCGGTTCCGGGAATTCGATGGTCTCCAGCATCAAGCGCTTCTCATCGCTACAGAGGGTATCCCCGGTGATGGTCTCCTTGAGACCCACTCCCGCCACGATATCCCCGGCGACCGCTTCTTCGATCTCCTCGCGATGATTGGCGTGCATGCGCAAAATCTTGCTTAGACGCTCCCGTTTTTCTTTGCGGCTGTTCACTACCACGCTGCCGGCTTTGACCTTACCCGAATAGATCCGGAAATAGGTGAGTTTACCTACGTAGGGATCCACCGCAATCTTAAAGGCCAGCGCACAAAAAGCGCCGTTAACATCGGCCTCCATCGTGATTTCTTCCCGGGTTGCCAGGTCGGTTGCCTTCACCTGCGGGACATCCAGCGGTGAGGGCAGATAGTCTATTACCGCATCCAGCAGCATCTGTACTCCCTTGTTCTTGAACGAGGAACCACATAAAACTGGAACCAGTGTATTGCTTATTGTTAAAATTCTCAAAGAACTCTTGATCTCTTCTTCTGAGATCTCCTGACCTTCCAGGTATTTTTCCAGGATATTGTCATCATGCTCTGATAATTTTTCCAACAGGTAAGATCTATATACCTCAACCTGCTCTATTTCATCAGGATTCAATTCACGCACCCGGAAGTTCTCTCCCAGATCGTCTTCATATATATAGGCTTTTTGCGTTATTACATCAAGCATGCCGCTGAAGCTGTCTTCTGCTCCAATCGGCAATTGAACCGGTACTGCCTCACTGCCCAGGTTGCCCTGGATCATCTCCACCGCTCTGAAGAAGTCAGCCCCGATACGGTCCATCTTGTTGATATAGGCTATCCGCGGAATCCCGTAACGGTCGGCTTGGCGCCAAACGGTTTCTGACTGGGGCTGCACCCCGGCCACGGCACAAAAAATGCCGATGGCCCCATCGAGTATGCGCAGTGACCGTTCTACCTCAACTGTAAAGTCCACATGCCCGGGCGTGTCGATAATATTAATAACATTATCCCGCCAATTGCATACAGTAGCGGCCGAGGTAATGGTTATACCGCGCTCCTGCTCCTGGCTCATCCAATCCATGGTGGCGGTTCCCTTGTCAACCTCACCCATGCGATGGACCCGGCCAGTGTAAAAGAGTATCCGCTCCGTGGTAGTCGTCTTTCCGGCATCTATGTGAGCCATTATCCCAATGTTACGAATTGCAGCTAAAGCAGACTCAACAGCCATCGAGATTCCTCCGGGTGTGTTCGTTTCTGAACACGCAAATACTCCCTGTCAACCCTACCAACGATAATGAGCGAAAGCCTTGTTGGCTTCGGCCATCTTGTGGGTATCTTCTCTCTTCTTCACAGCTCCGCCCGTACTATTGGCGGCATCCATGAGCTCTCCGGCCAGACGCTCGGCCATGGTCTTCTCACCGCGTTTGCGGGAATAGCCGACCAGCCATCTGATAGCCAAGGTGGTGCGCCGGTTGGCTCTTACTTCCACCGGTACCTGGTAGTTAGCACCACCCACCCGTCGGGCTCTAACCTCAACGATGGGGGTAATATTTTTCATAGCTTCCTCAAAGACTTCCAGCGGATTCTTTTTGGTCTTCTCAGCTATAATATCAAAGGCTCCATAAACGATTTTTTCTGCCAGACTTTTTTTGCCATCCCACATGATCTGGTTTACCAGCTTGGTAAACAATTTGCTGTTATAAATGGGATCCGGCAACACGTCTCGCCGGGGAACAGGCCCTTTTCTAGGCATGTCGCGTCCCTCCTATTTTTTCTTAGGTCTCTTGGTGCCATATTTGGATCTGCCCTGGTTGCGATTCTGCACACCAGAAGCATCCAAGGTGCCGCGGATAATATGATATCTGACACCAGGCAAGTCCTTGACCCTTCCTCCTCTGATCAGCACTACCGAATGCTCTTGCAGATTGTGCCCAATACCAGGAATATAGGCTGTTACCTCAATACCATTGGTCAATCTTACCCTGGCGATTTTGCGCAACGCAGAATTCGGTTTCTTCGGAGTCGTGGTATATACACGCGTACAAACCCCCCGCTTCTGTGGGCAACTCTTCAGGGCCGGCGCGGTAGACTTCTTTTCAACCTTTTCGCGTCCTTTTCTTACTAACTGATTAATGGTCGGCACTTATAAACGCACCTCCTTCCCCGGGTTTAATCATAAAGCAATGCCGCGGTAGCAGAGCCTACCTCTATACCGCAGGCATCGCCCAATAATTTCATGGTTTCCACTATTTCATATTCAATCTGGCCTTGCCGGCACTGCCCCACAATCGAATCAAGGATGTGGGGTTCGGCATCGCCAGCTATGAAAACTTTCCTGGCCATCCCCGAGTTAACCGCCTTTTTTACTTGCTTGCTGCCGATTACCCGGTTCGCGCCTTTTAGTTCATCCAGTGACAATCGATACCCTCCTCCTGGCTAATTAAGCCTCGCAACCAGGTAAATAAGCATCATATTTGTCGGCACGCTTAAATAGTTTATCACCAACGGCGGGCTCTAGTCAACTCTAACCTCTTCGCTGTCAACAGATTCTGAACTATCGGCCTCATAGATCATGGTATCGCGATAGGTGTGGTAGCCGGTGCCCGCCGGAATCAGCTTGCCGATGATGACATTTTCCTTCAGACCGATAAGGTAATCAATCTTGCCTTTAATCGCCCCTTCAGTCAAAACCTTGGTGGTTTCCTGGAAAGAAGCAGCGGATAACCAGGAATCCGTGTTCAGGGAAGCCTTGGTTATTCCCAGCAGCATCGGTGAACAGACTGCCGGCAGACCTCCTAATTCCATTACCCGGAGATTCTCATCTTCAAAGACGGAGATGTCAACAAAGGCTCCCGGCAACATGGAGGTGTCGCCGGAATCTTCGATCTTGACCTTCTTCAGCATCTGGCGAATCATGATCTCGATATGCTTGTCGCTGATATCAACACCCTGGGAACGATAAACCTTCTGCACCTCCGCCAAGAGGTAACGCTGCACTTCCTGCATGCCCTTGGTCTTCAATATGTCGTGGGGGTTCAGCGGACCCTCGGTTAATGCGTCGCCTATTTCCACATATTCGCCCTCTTCCACCCGCAGACGGGAGCCGTAGTGCACCAGGTAAGCGGCGATCATCTCGCCGTTGTCATCCAGTATCTGTGCCTCACGGCGGCCCTTGTTTTCCCCCATGTGAACCTTGCCGGAGGCCTCGGTGACTACGGCCTGGCCCTTGGGCTTGCGGACCTCAAACAATTCCTCAACGCGGGGCAGACCTCGGGTAATGTCTTCTCCGGCCACACCGCCGGTATGGAAGGTGCGCATGGTGAGCTGGGTGCCCGGTTCGCCGATGGACTGGGCCGCCAGGGTTCCCACCGCCTCGCCGATCTCAACATTGTATCCGGTGGCCAGGTTGCGGCCATAGCATTTCTTGCAAACACCGTGCTTGTTCTTGCAGGTGAGGACGGTTCTAATCTTTACCTTGTCAATCCCGGCCCTTTCAATAGCAAAGCCAGCATCGTCATCAATCATTTCATTTTCCCCGGCCAGTATTTCTCCGGTCTTCGGGTGGGTGATAACATCCACCGATACCCGGCCGATGATCCTCTGATGGAGCGGTTCAATAAGCTGAGAGCCTTCCATGATCTTCTCGACCCAGATCCCCTCCAGGGATTCACAATCATCCTCGCGGACGATAACATCGTGGGATACGTCCACCAGACGGCGAGTGAGATAACCGGAGTCAGCAGTACGCAGAGCGGTATCGGCCAAACCTTTTCTGGCGCCATGGGTGGAGATAAAGTATTCCAGAACCGTGAGCCCCTCACGGAAATTAGCCTTGATCGGCAAGTCGATGATCTTGCCCTGGGGATCGGCCATGAGGCCGCGCATGCCGGCCAGCTGCCTAATCTGCTGGAAGTTACCGCGGGCGCCGGATATGGCCATCATATAAACCGGATTATCTTCCTTGAGGGAATCCTTCAGGGCCTCGGTGACATCATCGGTGGCCTGATTCCATATCTCCACCACCTGATTGTGCCGCTCTTCTTCAGTGATCAGACCCATCATGAAATCTGCCTCGATGCTGTCGACCACCTCGTCAGCTTCGGCCAGTATTGACCACTTTTTCTCCGGGGTTTCAAAATCAGTAACACCAACACTGATGCCGGCCCGTGTGCTGTAGCGGAAGCCCAAGACCTTGATGGCATCCAGCATCGTGGCCGTCTTGGCGTTGCCCTCCAGGCGATAGCACTGGTAAACCAGATCGCCCAACTTCTTTTTATCAATGACCTCGTTGAAGAAGCCCAGGCTGTCCGGAATGGCAGCGTTAAAGATTATACGACCCACCGAGGTCTCCCACAGTAAGCTCTCATAGGTCTGTTCTTCATGCTCGCGCAGCATCTGCTGGCCGCTCTTCTGCGGAATGCGCATGCGGACCTTGATCTTCTCATGCAGGGTGATCTGGCGCAGCTCATAAGCCATCTCGGCCTCATCCGGATTGCTGAAGCAGCGCGGATGCTCGATAGCCCAGTCTGCTTTGCTCATATAAGTAAGGTAGTACAAGCCGATAACCATGTCCTGCGTGGGAGTGACCACCGGTTTACCATCCTTGGGATTCAATATATTGTTGCTGGCCAGCATCAGGAGCCGGGCCTCGGTTTGGGCTTCGGCCGACAATGGCACGTGGACCGCCATCTGGTCGCCATCGAAGTCGGCGTTATAGGCGGTGCAAACCAAAGGATGCAGTTGTAGCGCGCGTCCTTCAACCAAGACTGGCTCAAAGGCCTGAATACCCAGGCGATGCAAGGTGGGGGCACGGTTTAGGAGTACCGGGTGTTCCTTGATAACGTCATCCAGGATGTCCCATACCTCTTCCCGGCCTCTTTCCACCATTTTTTTGGCACTCTTGATATTGGTGGATACTCCGCGATCCACCAGCTTTTTCATAACAAAGGGCTTGAACAGCTCCAGGGCCATCTCCTTGGGCAGGCCGCAACGGTGCATGTTCAGGTTGGGGCCGACCACGATAACCGAACGACCGGAGTAGTCAACGCGCTTGCCCAAGAGATTCTGGCGGAAGCGTCCTTGTTTTCCTTTTAACATATCGGATAGTGATTTTAACGGGCGGTTGCCCGGCCCGGTGACCGGACGGCCGCGGCGGCCATTATCTATCAGTGCGTCTACTGCTTCCTGCAGCATGCGCTTTTCATTGCGTACGATTATATCAGGGGCGCCAAGATCCAAGAGGCGCTTTAACCGGTTGTTGCGGTTGATAACCCGGCGATAAAGGTCATTCAAATCGGAGGTGGCAAAACGGCCGCCGTCCAATTGCACCATGGGTCTCAACTCCGGCGGGATAACCGGCAGTACGTCCATGATCATCCAACCCGGATCATTGGTGGAGAGGCGGAAGGACTCCACTACCTCCAACCGCTTGATGGCGCGGCCCTTCCTCTGACCGGTGGTGGTGGCGATCTCTTCCTTCAATGCCTGAGACATGCCCTCCAGCTCAACCTCGGCCAGTAGGTACTTAATGGCTTCGGCGCCGATGCCTACTTCAAAATTATCACCGTAGCGTTCCCGGTGTTCGCGGTATTCCCGCTCATTGAGCAACTGTTTTTTTACCAGCGGGGCTTCGCCGGGATCGATAACGATGTAGTTAACAAAATAGATGACCTTCTCCAATACCTTGGGCGACATATCCAGCAAAAGTCCCATCCGGCTGGGGATGCCCTTCAGATACCAAATATGGCATACGGGAGCAGCCAGTTCGATGTGACCCATGCGCTCACGTCTCACCTTGGAGGTGGTTACCTCCACCCCGCAGCGGTCACAGACTATGCCCTTGTGTCTTACCCTCTTGTATTTGCCGCAATGGCATTCCCAATCCTTGACGGGGCCAAAGATCTTCTCACAGAACAGCCCTTCCTTTTCCGGCCGAAGGGTACGATAGTTAATGGTTTCGGGTTTTTTGACCTCTCCGCTGCTCCAGGAGCGGATCTGCTCCGGGGATGCTAGAGATATCTTGATCCGGTCAAAAACATTTACGTCTGACAAGTGATTCTCTCCCTTCCAGAAGATTACCTGCAGTCGGCTTTTTGCCTGCCTCAGCCTCCGCTTATCCTAAACATCGGGTGCCGGTTATTGATGGTTTACTCTTCCAAACCCTCGTCTATTTCGCCATCAATGTCATCAGCAATTATATCTTCTTCATCTTCTTCGATGTCTTCATCATCGATTTCCGGCTCCACATTACCCAGTCCGGTAACCGGAGCATCGGGCAGTTCCACGCCTAACTCCCTGGCCTTTTCCTTCTCATTAATCTCATAGTCAATGTCCTTGATCTCAATCTCATTATCATCACCAGACATTATTCTGACATCCAAGGCCAGACTCTGCAGTTCCTTAATCAGAACCTTGAAGCCCTCAGGAACGCCGGGTTCCGGTATGTTATCACCCTTGACAATCGATTCGTAGGTCTTGAGGCGGCCTACTACATCATCGGACTTGACGGTAAGAATCTCCTGCAAAGTATAGGCGGCGCCATAAGCCTCGAGCGCCCATACCTCCATCTCGCCAAAGCGCTGTCCGCCGAACTGGGCTTTGCCGCCCAGCGGCTGCTGGGTAACCAGGGAATAGGGCCCAATCGAACGGGCATGGATCTTATCATCTACCAGATGGGCCAGTTTCAGCATATAAACCAGACCCACAGTTACCCGGTGGTCAAAGGCTTCGCCGGTACGCCCGTCATAGAGTACGGCCTTGCCATCATCCGGCAGATCGGCTTCCCGGAGTTTTTCAAAGATGTCTTCCTCATTGGCTCCATCAAATACCGGAGTAGCGATCTTGAGACCCAGCGCACGAGCCGCCCAGCCCATGTGGCACTCCAGTATCTGCCCTATATTCATACGGGAAGGCACGCCCAGAGGATTCAAAACGATCTCCACCGGGGTACCGTCTTCCAGGTAAGGCATATCCTCCTGGGGCAGAATACGGGATATAACGCCCTTGTTGCCGTGACGTCCCGCCATCTTGTCGCCTTCGGATATCTTTCTCTTCTGAGCGATATAGACTCGCACCAACTGGTTGACTCCCGGAGGCAGCTCATCGCCCTTTTCCCGCGAAAAGCGCTTGACCGCTACGATCTTACCACCCTCACCATGGGGAACCCGCAGGGAGGAGTCTCTGACCTCACGGGCCTTTTCACCAAATATAGCTCTGAGTAGCCGCTCTTCCGGGGTCAGCTCGGTTTCACCCTTGGGGGTGACCTTACCGACCAGGATGTCATCCGTACGAACCTCGGCCCCTACACGAATTACCCCCTGATCATCCAGGTTCTTCAGCATATCCTCGGAGACATTGGGGATATCCCGGGTGATCTCTTCGGGTCCCAATTTGGTATCCCGGGCCTCGCACTCGTATTCTTCAATATGGATAGAAGTGAACACATCATCCTGCACCAGCTTCTCGGAAATCAGGATGGCATCCTCGTAGTTGTAGCCCTCCCAAGGCATAAAGGCCACTACCACATTGCGCCCCAGAGCCAATTCTCCATCGGCGGTGCTGGGACCATCCGCGATAATCGAATCGGGCGGTATCCTTTCCCCTACCCGCACGATCGGCCGCTGGTTGTAGCAGGTGCCCTGGTTGGAACGAACAAACTTCAGTAGATCATAAGTATCGGTTTCGCCATCGTCGTTTTGGATAACGATGCGGTTGGCGCTGGCCTTCTTCACTATGCCACCCTTTTTGTTTACCACCACGGCGCCCGAGTCCTTGGCCGCCTTGTATTCCAGGCCGGTACCCACAATAGGGGCATCGGTCTTGATCAAAGGCACCGCCTGGCGCTGCATATTGGCTCCCATCAGGGCGCGGTTGGCGTCGTCATTCTCCAGGAAGGGGATCAGCGAGGTAGCCACGCTGAAAACCTGCTTGGGCGATACATCCATATAATCGGCCTTTTTAACCGGCACTTCCAATATCTCTTCAAAAAAGCGGGCTTCCACCCGGTCATCTATGAAATAGCCATTTTCGTCGAGCGGCGCATTAGCCTGAGCTACGATGAAGTTATCCTCTTCATCAGCAGTCAGGTAATGGATCTCATCCACTACCCGCCCGTTTTCCTTATCTACCTTGCGGTAAGGGGTTTCGATAAAGCCGTACTCATTAACCCGGCCAAAGGTAGCCAAAGAGCCAATCAGACCGATGTTCGGACCTTCTGGCGTTTCTATCGGGCACACCCTGCCATAGTGGGAGTGATGTACGTCACGGACCTGGAATCCGGCCCGTTCGCGGGTCAGACCGCCGGGTCCCAAGGCGCTCAAGCGGCGCTTATGGGTCAATTCCGCCAGGGGATTGGTCTGATCCATAAACTGCGACAGCTGAGAGCTCCCGAAGAATTCCTTGACGGCTGCGGTTATCGGCCTTATGTTAATCAGCACCTGGGGGGTCAGGGTTTCCACATCATGAATCGACATGCGTTCCCGTACAACCCTTTCCATTCTCACCAGACCGGTCCGGAACTGGTTCTGCAAGAGTTCTCCGATAGAGCGCAAACGGCGGTTGCCCAGATGGTCAATCACATCGGTCTTGCCCTCTCCCTTCAATAGACGGAGGAGGTAGCCGATGGTAGCTGTTATGTCCTGCTTGGTCAGGTGCCGGGTAGTCACCGGGGTATCCAGACCCAGTTTCTTGTTTACTTTATGCCGGCCTACCGTAGCCATATCGTAGCGGCGGGGATCAAAGAACAGGTTATTGAGCAACTGCTCCGCCGCATCCTCTGTCGCCATTTCACCGGGCCGCAGACGGCGGTAGAACTCAATTAAGGCTTCCTTCCTGTTGGTAGTAGTGTCCTTTTCCAGAGTCTTTTCAATATGTTCATCGTTGTCATAGAGTTCCAAGATCGCCTCACGCGACTCAAACCCTATGGACCTCAGCAGCACCGTGACCGGTATCTTACGGGTCTTGTCGATGCGGGTGTAGATAGCGCCTGCGCTGTCCATCTCCAGTTCAAACCAGGCGCCCCGGTTCGGAATAATCGTCGCGCTGAACAATTTGTTGCCGGATACATCCAGACGATCGCCGAAATAGACTCCGGGGGATTTTACCAGCTGACTGACCACTACCCTTTCCGCTCCATTAATAATGAAGGTTCCCTTGTCAGTCATTATGGGGAGATCACCCATATATACTTCTGATTCTTTGATCTCGCCGCTGGACTTGTCCGTCAATTTCACCCTAAGCTTCAGCGGAGCCTGGAAACTTACGTCGCGCTCTTTGCATTCGGCGACGGAATACTTAGGCTCTCCGCGGGTGTAATCAACAAAACCGAGTTCGAGATTTCCCGAGAAGTCGGTTATCGGGAAGATCTCCTGCAGTGCTTCGCGCAGCCCGTAGGTTAAAAACCATTCGTAGGAACTGAGCTGCACCTGAATCAAGTTGGGTAGGTCGATGGGCTGACCAATGCGAGAATAACTGAGTCTTTCCACTCTGCCGTGTCGTTCGGTATGAGCCATTCTAGAGCTTCACCCCTTGTCTTTTATTGCCAAAGAAGTGAAAAGCAAGGTTAATCAAACCTCGCTTTTTAATCAAAGCATCAATACATATACATGGTTCTTAGATAATTGATCCTAATATGCCATTATAAAAATTCAAATGGCAATTATTGATGATAGCACAATAAATATTCTTAGTCAAGAAATTTAATTATTATGCAAACTTTTTTATTCCTCCTTTTTATCTTCGGTCGCCTGCTGTCCGTTCTCCTCTTCTTCCAACTGCTGAGCAGCCCTTTCCAGGGAGTACTCTTCTTCGATCATCTGGTTGACCTTGCGAATGCGGTTCATGAACACAATAACCACCACCAGGAAACCCAGAACAAAGAGTACGATACCCATCATAAGACCATTGAAGGTAGTCGCCTGCAGCAAGGATCCCCCATCCCCCAGTTGATTTACTGCAACTGCGGTTACTTCCACCTGATCCTCAGACAATTGTTTGCCGGCATTGGCGTTTATAATACCGGGAACCCGGAATAGGATCTTGCCCTTGTCCTGCGCCAGGAGCGCTTCGGCCACCCCGGCGGGTTGCACTGCCATATTCTTATTGATCTCGACATCCTGCCATAAGAAATAATTCTTTTTTACTACCTGCAAGGGAAGGCGATCCTTCAGCTCCATATAGGCCGCCCAGTTCTTGACCGTTCTCTCAACAACCACCTGGTCACCTGCGGATAACACCTGCCATCCGTCATCCTGAATACTGGCTCCCGCCGGTAAGGCGACCCTCTCTGCAATCGTACCATCATCGCGCAGGGTGAGCTGCCAATTGGGAGCCTCGGCCGCCGCCAGCGGTCCGGCTGCCGCAAACCAGATGATAGCCACCATTAAAAGCAAAATGGGGAAATTTCTTCTCATTAACATCATTTCCCTTCTCCGTTCAATTTAAACCTGAACTTAGATTATAACAGAAAATATATTAATTCAATAGAAAAAAGTCGGGGGGAAAACGAATTTAACACAGATGGACACAGATGCCTTCGGCAACACAGATGAACACTGATTGTTTTAAGGCATAACTATGAATGTATTTGAAACAAAAAAGATATACGATTACCCAAGCAATTCACCATTGTACGGTGGCGTAATCAAATGTGGTCAATCTTAATGTATCTCAATATCGGCTTCTTAAGCAAAAGTCCCTTCTATTATGGGGACAGACCTTGTGTTTTTAGTTTTAATTAAAATATGCCGATGAACAAACAATTTAAAAAATCTTTGTACATCTGTGTATCATCTGTGTGTATCTGTGTTAAATCGGTTTCCCTATTATCATACACATAAAAAAGCCTATCCTTATTAAGGACAGGCTTTTTGGACTTACTCGTTTGATAACCATCAGTGTACATCAGTTCTAATCCGTGTCCATCTGTGGTTAATTCGGTTCCCCGACGGACTATTTTACGTCTACGCTGCCGCCGACTTCTTCGATCTTGGCTTTGATGGACTGGGCTTCTTCCTTGTTGACCTTTTCCTTGATGGGGTTGGGGGCTCCGTCAACCAGATCCTTGGCTTCCTTCAGGCCCAGGCCGGTGATCTCGCGGACAACCTTGATAACGTTGATCTTCTTGTCGCCGGCAGAAGTCAGGATTACGTCGAATTCATACTGTTCTTCAACCGCTTCGGCAGCGGCAGCCGGGGCAGCGGCAACGGCTACCGGGGCAGCGGCGCTGACACCAAATTCTTCTTCCAGAGCCTTGACCAGTTCGGACAATTCCAGAACGGTGAGGCCTTTCACGATATCGATAACTTCCTGTACTTTACTCATTAAAAAATTCCTCCCTAGCGCTTTGCGCAATATTTTTAATTAAATGTAGTCGTCATCCACATGATTACGACCCTGAGGTTCTCACTTAACCTCCCGGTTCAGCCTCACAATTAGCTGGCCTTGGCTTCGCGAATCTGATCCAGGGCTCTGACCAGTCCGGTCAGGTTGGCATTAAGCACATAAACAAAACTGGTGATCGGGGCCTGCATGGTTCCCAGTACCTGGGCTACCAAAGCTTCCCGCGGCGGCAGATCGGCCAGGGCCTTGATCTTCTCCGGGCCAATGACCTGTCCTTCCAGGATACCGATCTTGACTTCCATCTTTTTGGTCTTCTTAATGAACTCATACAGAGTCTTGACCGGTCCCACCGGGTCCTCATTGCTGAAGAGCACGGCATTGGGTCCCGCGATCTGGTCGGCCATTTCTGGCAGGCCTACATTCTTCAGGGCAAACTCGGTCATGGTGTTTTTCAGCACCTCAAAAGTTACACCCGGTACGCGCAGGCTGTTTCTGAGATCAGTGATCTCCGCAACGGTAGTTCCCCGGTAATCAGTAAATACTACCAGAGTAGCATCGTTCAGCTTCTGCTCGATTTCTTTTACAACCTGTTGTTTTTGCTCGATTTTGGGCATTCATTCACCCCCTTCGACGATATTTTCAATCCTCAAAATATTGATTTCGCAATTAATTAAACAAGCCTCCGCATAGACAGATGCAGAGGCTTGATAACTAACACTTGAGTGATAGTTTATATTTGATAACCTCGGCGGGTGAACCTGGGTTCATTAAGGCTTGCGCCACCGGCTGTCTGCGGTTCGCTATTCATTTTTAATAGTTAGCGGTCTAGCGGTTGGCGGCCATGACAATCACAGGATTGATCTTGACCCCGGGGCCCATGGTGGAGCACACGGCAACCGAGCGCATATACTGACCCTTGGCTGCTGCCGGTTTCGCCTTGATTAAGGCTTCGGCAAAGGCGTTGAGATTATCCATCAGCTTATCAACATCGAAAGAAACCTTGCCAATAGGGGCATGCACGATCGAGGTTTTGTCTACCCGGAACTCAATACGGCCAGCCTTTAACTCATTTATAGTACGTTCTACATCAAAGGTAACGGTGCCGGCTTTGGGGTTGGGCATCAGGCCGCGGGGACCCAATATCTTACCCAGTTTACCGACTACACCCATCATATCGGGAGTGGCTACCGCTACATCGAAATCAAACCATCCGCCCTGGATTTTTTCCGCTAAGTCCTCGCCTCCGAAAAAATCTGCTCCGGCGGTTTCGGCTTCTTTCAGCTTTTCGCCCTTGGCGAAAACCAGTACCCGGCGGGTCTTGCCGGTTCCATGCGGCAAACTGACAGTGCCCCGGACCTGCTGATCAGCATGGCGGGGATCAACCGAGAGCTTGATATGGACTTCTACGGTCTCATCGAACTTGGCAGTCGCGATATCCTTGACTAATTGAATCGCCTGGGCGGGTTCATACAACTGATTGGTATCAACCTTCTGGGTGGCATTCTGATAGGCCTTGCTCTTACTCACAATAAATAACCTCCTTAGTGGTTAATCGGAATACTTCCTCCCACTGTTCCGGTAAAGTTTCTACCGGTCGGGTACCATATATTCGGTTTAGTCTTCTACTACCAATCCCATACTGCGGGCAGTTCCCTCGATCATGCGCACGGCAGCATCCAGATCGGTGGCGTTGAGGTCTTCCTTCTTGGTCTCGGCAATCTCCACCAGTTTGGCTCTGGTTACCTTGCCGACCTTTTTCTTGTTGGGTTCTCCGGAACCCTTATCCACATTGGCCGCTTTTTTCAAGAGATCCGATGCCGGCGGGGATTTTAAAACAAAGCTAAAAGATCTATCTTCATAAATCGTTATCTCAACCGGAATAATATAGCCGGTCTTGTCAGCTGTTTTGGCATTGTACTCTTTGCAAAAACCCATTATGTTTATACCGAACGGTCCTAATGCCGGACCAACAGGCGGGGCTGGAGTTGCCTTACCGGCGGCGATTTGCAGTGCAACCTTTCCCATCACACGCTTGGCCATCTATTTTCCACCTCCTTATATCTTTTCAATTTGTTCATAATCCAGCTCGACCGGGGTTTCACGGCCGAACATGGAGATATTAACCCGTAGTTTGCCTTTTTCCAGCAGGATCTCCTTGACCACACCTTCAAAGTTAGCGAAGGGACCGCTCTTAACCTTGATGGTCTCACCTACTGTTACATCAATAATCTTGGTCTTGCTCTCCAGGAGTCCCATCCGGCGCAGGATCTTGTTGACCTCTTCCGGCATCAGGGGGATGGGTTTGCCACCGCTGCCTACAAATCCGGTAACACCCGGGGTGTGGCGTACGGCGATCCAGGAATCCTCATCCATGATCATATTAACAATGACATAGCCTGGAAAGACCCGCTTGGTGGTTACCTTACGCTTGCCGCTCTTGTATTCCACTTCCTGTTCTTCCGGAATAATAATATTGAAGATCTTGTCCTGCATATTCATGGAATCAATACGCATGGTCAGGTCAACCTTAATCTTATTCTCATATCCGGAATAGGTATGTACCACATACCATTCGCCTCGGCTGGTGAGTTCTTCGATCTTTTTTTCTATATCGGTTTTTTCAGTTTTCTTTTCCTGTTCCAATTCAGCGGTGATAGAACCCACCTCCTTCAAGGTTTACGCCCCTACGGCTTTGAACAACTGGGTCATTAGCCAGGACAAACCGGAATCGAACAGCCAAATAATAAGTCCCACGATAAACACGGTCACCAGCACCACTCCGGTATAAGCAGTCAGCTGCTGACGATCCGGCCAATGTACCTTTTTCAGCTCATTATATACACTGATAAAGTATTCCTTGGTGTTCTCCCAACGGGTAGCCATGGCAACCTCGCTTTTAGCGGGAGGATTACTCTTGGTCATTATTATTCACATCCCTGATCTTACTTAATCTCCCGGTGCAGGGTATGGGTGTTGCAAAACTTACAATACTTTTTGACTTCAAATTTTTCGGTATGTTTTTTCTTGTCTTTGGTCGTATTATAATTGCGTTGTTTGCACTCTGTGCAGGCTAAGATTATCCCTACGCGCACTCGTTCGCACCTCCATCTTGCATAGAAAATACCTACAATACTCTAGCACAAGCCATTGCCCGGTGTCAACTACAACCAGAAACATGCCCTGGTTGTCATTATGTATTACTATGATTCTACCCAGGCTACAGAGAAAATAAAAGAAGTGAGAATCTATCCCACTCCTTGATTATCGTTGGTAGCGGCGAAGGGATTTGAACCCCTGACACTACGGGTATGAACCGTATGCTCTAGCCAGCTGAGCTACGCCGCCGAAATGGAGCCCTTAACCGGACTTGAACCGGTGACCTCATCCTTACCAAGGATGCGCTCTGCCGACTGAGCTATAAGGGCCTGAAACGTTTGCCCCGAAGGGCACTTATCTCAATCCCCTGCGGGAATGAAAAATCATGGTTGCCCCCTTAGGGGCACTCCCTATATCAATTGCCTGCGGCAATGAAAGAATCATGGTTGCACCCTTACGGGTACTCCCTATTTCAATCCCCTGCGGGGATGACAAAATCATGGTTGCGGGAGCCGGACTTGAACCGGCAACCTTCGGGTTATGAGCCCGACGAGCTACCAACTGCTCCATCCCGCGATAACCTGGTGGAGGGAGAAGGATTCGAACCTTCGAAGGCGTCGCCAACAGATTTACAGTCTGCCCCCTTTGGCCGCTTGGGTATCCCTCCATCCAATCAACCTGCTTTGCCAAATCCTCCAGCCCCCTACGGACGGGAAGGTCTATACAACCTGCAGACCGTGCTTTATGATAATAAACTATAGCGCCGGCTGTTGTCAAGTTTTATGATAAGAAGAGATTGTGTATAATAATTACCATTAAAAATTCGCCTGATCGCAACTGCCCAATAGCCGATAATCTATTTACAAGAATCAGGAGGAACTTTTATGCTGTCATCCCGGCAAATACTCTGCCTATTTATCATAGTGAGCGCTTTTCTACTGTGGGGGAATGCTTTACCGTCAGCCCTGGCTGTTACCGACGCCACGATCCCCAACCAATCTGAAGCCGCCAGCCTTGCCCCCGGTAGTCTGAAGCAACTTCCGGTGGAACTCAATATCGAGCCGCTGGCTTGGTGGGGAGACTGGCTTTACTACCTGCGGCCCTGCAACCCCTATAAGTGGCAACAGGCCGAATTATACCGGGTAAAAAACAATGGCGGCAGCACGCAAAAGATTATCCCTCAACCCCTGGGACCTGCCCGGGATATCCGGTTTGTCAATGGCTGGATCTATTACATTAAGCCGGGAACAAATGCCGGCTTGTTCAGAATCCGGCCGGACGGCAGCGGCTATACTCAATTGACAGGACGAATCAATAGTTATGAGATCAGAGAGCCTTATGTTTTTTACGAGTATGTAGACGGTCTATACCGCATTGACACGGAGGGCAAAAACCGCATCCCCCTGGATACAGGAGTCAGCGACTATTATGTATCAAGAATCGAAAAGATCGAGGGAGCCTGGCTTTACTACCAGCGGGTTACCAGCGAACACACCGATCCTACCGAGCCAAGTATCACTCATTTTACCTATGGACTCTACCGGATAAAGCTGGACGGCAGTCAAAAAAGCCGGGTAATTGAGGAAAACCTGCGGGGAGGTAACGCCGCCAAGGCATATCCAACTCCGCTTTGCCTGGTAATCGCCGGTGACGAGATATTTTACGCAGCTCCTCATAACAGGGACGGCGCCATTTTCGCTGTAAAAACCGATGGCAGCGGTCGTCGCCTGGTGTGTACTAATACCGAGGCCCCCAAGCCTAACATTATGGAAATCTATAGCAACAATCAATGGATATATTATAAATATAGCTATGGTATAGAAAAATATTGTGTAAATAAGGTTAGAAAAAACGGTACGGAAAAAACCCGCTTAAAGGCTGATTTCCATCTACAGCTTTATCCCGACGAATACGAGATTGCCCAGGCCTTATGCACCAACGCCAATATAGACGGAGGCTGGGTATATTATTCCACCCGCCACAAGATCTACCGAATCAAAACCGACCATACGGAAAAATCTCTCATTTATGATGCGGGCAGCCAGGATATCGGCTGGCTGAATCTGCGTGGTGATTACCTGTATTTTAACTGCTTCGCTAAAAACAATAAGTATAATGAAACCATATACCGCTGTAAGGTTAAGGTTGATGGCAGTATCTTTGCCCAGTTGGAAGCACAGTAACCTGTTATGCCTCCCGGCGGAAATTAATTATCAAGCGAAAAAGCTCCGGGGAACAGCATCCATGCTGCCCCAGGAGCTTGAATAGTTTAATTATCTGGTCTTAGACCAGGTCGTTGGGGTCCGCTTCGGTTATAACCTCACTGTACTTAAAGTAGGAAATGGCTTCTCTCAATTCAACTACTATGGTATTCAGGTTTTCCAGTGAAGCGCTGATCTCCTCAATACCGGCCATCTGGGCTTCAGCCAATTCGCTGATGGTTTGCGCCGCCCGCGAATTGAGCTCGCTGGCACTGGAGGTTTGTTCAATGGAGTCGATAACGGTTTCCGCACTGGCCGCCATTCTGTTGCTGGCGCCGGTCATAGCCTGAATCTGCGTATTAACCGTGCTTACGGCTTGAATTATATACTTGAAGGCCTCACCCGCCCGGGTGACTACTTCGGTCCCGTTCTTCACCTCACGGGTACCGTTCTGCATGGCCTGAACCGCCCGCTGCGCTTCATTCTGTATCTCCTTAACCAGCCCAAAGATACGCTGGGCGGCATCGGCCGATTCCTCAGCCAGCTTGCGTACCTCCTCGGCGACTACGGCAAACCCCCGTCCCTGTTCCCCGGCGCGGGCCGCTTCAATGGCTGCATTCAGGGCCAACAAATTGGTCTGATTGGCTATAGCAGTTATTAAATCAACAATCTGACCGATTTCCTCCGACTTGAGGCCGAGACCCTCGACAATGCCTGCGGTCGAATTCACCGTATCACTTATTATATTGATCTGACTGATGGCCTGCCCGACCTGCCTTTCGCCTTCTTCCGCCCGGGTAGTGGCAGTATCAGCCGAATTCGATACCTCGCGGGCATTCTCGGCTAATTGACGGATGGCCAGGGACATCTCGTTGATGGAAAGCTTGGAGGCGCTGGTCAGATTGGCCTGGTTTTTCGTGCTCTTATTCATATCCTCGACCTGGTAGGTCATCTTTTCCATGGCCACGGCACTATGCTCTGTACTGTTTACCAATTCATTACTGGCCTGATTTACGCTGACAGCTAACTGGCTGGTCTTGCCAATAAGTCCGGAGATCTTTTCTATCATCACATTTACCAGCTTGGCTACCCGCGCCGGTTCATCATCAGCCCGGACCGGAATAAAATGAGTCAGATCGCCTTCACTGATCCGGGTTACTGCAGTAGTTATCCGGCGCAAGGGCATATAGACGGTAAAGGCAATCAGGAAGGAAGCCAAAAAGCCGAACAGTATACCGACAGCCGAATAAACTATCATGCTTATCCGGAAATGGCTTACCATGGTATCATAAGGTGTAGCCGGTACCCCGACAAACCATATTCCTATAATATTTCCATCCCGGTCCTTAATCGGTTTATAAGCGGCTTCGTTCCATACTCCAACCACCTGAGCCCGGCCCTGATAAGGCTGACCCTGATCAATAACCACCGCTTTCACCTCGGGAGATACCTGCGTACCAACCGCCCGCTGCCCATCCTTCATCACATTGGTGGCTACCCGGGTATCGCCGCAGAAGATGGTAACATTGTCACCGGTAGTTTTTCCGATCGTATCTACCAGATTATAGTTCCCTTCCATCAGTTGATCGCCCTTGTAGAGCTTGCCATCCCGCACTGCCCAGTCCCCGGGATAAGTAGTGTTCAGCATCAGTTCACCCATCGCCAAATCCGATTCCAACTTCTGCTGGGCCGTCTGATTAATCTTATCCTGCATGACATATGTAGCGTAAATGCCCATAATTCCAGTTATGCCGGCAATAAGCAAGGTGTATATCACCAACAGCCTCAACTGCACATTGATTCGGCGAGCAATCCCTTCAAACCATTCCAAAAAAGCCATAAGCATCCCCCTAGTATTATTATTATATCCGCGCCGTAACCGAAACCATTACTGCCATATCGATACATAGTCCTGAATTTTCTTTAAGTATCATTTTATTCTTCAGGAAGCTATAAAATTCCTCTATTTGATAACGTTTTTGTAGAAGAAAAAAAGAGACGTTCCCGTCTCTTCCATGATAAATATTAAATAATGGAGCCGAGCACAGGACTCGAACCCGCAACCTGCTGATTACAAATCTGAAAAACCGGGTTTGGCGGTTAGAAGTAGAGTGAAGAGAAGTTAGAAATACCGGGCTTCTCAAGCCCAGGCCCGAGAATCAAAAACGCCCGTTTGGTGCCCTAAAATGCAAATTTGGGCACCAAATGGGCACCATTTTTTTAGTTCGAACATCTTAAGAGCCAATAAGAAATAGGTAATTCGAATTTTCTAAGATAATGATTCGAACAATCAAAACGCCGTTATACTGGACTTTGCGGCAAAGCTCTTTTTTCGAGTTCATCTTAAGTTCATCTTAATTCGTCTTAGTTTATCTAAAGTTTCGAATCACCGTACTTCAAAACCCAAATAGGATTGCGCGAAGTCCCTTCATTCTGAATGATACCATCCTTTTTGGACATTCCATATAAAAGGTTTCTAATCTTATTCCTTTTTTGCTTATAGTCCAGGGCCGAGGACAACTTATCCAGCAATAAATTATCTATATCATTCCTACTTGCCTTCTTATACTGTTTTAAATATGAAATAATCAGGTCTTTATAATACTCATCATTAAAAGCCCTATTTTTGATATAATCTGTTTTACTATCGGTAAGTGAAGCGACCTGGGCAGATACATAGATTTTTGATTTGCTCCCCTCAATGAGGCCTTGAGCGCGCAACTTTCTAACATCCTCCCGGGCTAATGGTAATCCCTTTTGCACTCTATCAATATCCATTACTGCCTTAAGATCAAGATCAGGCCGCTTAATCAATAAACGAGTATAGTGTTCATTGATAATTTTGCCTAAAATCCTGACCTGGACCCGATTAGGCTCACTTAAATCATAATCCGGCAAAGGGAAGTAGCGCTTCCGCTGCAATTCGAACATCTTTTTTATGCCGCTGCCGATGGTATCAATCATATTCAAATTGACCATAGCATTAGCTAAAAACAGATTACGATACCTTTCCGGAGGCGCATTCATAGCGATTACCCGGTCAACCGAACCCGGCATAAAGCGGCCCACATTGGTGAATATCAATTCATCCGGTTTCTCGACAACATTAATTTTTCCCTTCAGCTCATAATCTTGATGGGCAATGCAGTTATGCAAAGTCTCACGGATCAGATATGGTTCATATTGCTTAATCTCAGTGGGAAACAGGGTATTATCGGGCAAATATCGATAGGTGAGGTTTCTGATCTTTGCTTCAATCTCATTCGAATTCAATAAAAACGGCGTTCCAAAATGCTCGTAGTCTTTGGGCGTTCCATGCTCATCCTGTAAGATCCAACTAATCTTGGCCACAGCTGGACTAATGAAATGATCAGACTCTGGCCTACCCAGCAATATAATTGCGGTCCGCGTAATATGGCCCATAATCGTAAGCTTGGCCTTATTTAAAAAAGTAGCATCGTCCCAAGCATCAATCTCATCAACCAGCCGGGGATTCTTATTCTTATATTCAATTCTAGCCCGTTTTATAGCCTCCGGGTCCAAATCATCAATGGTGGCTTCCGGGCATAATTGCGCCGACCAATCGAAATCATTGGTTTGACTCCGAATTTGGTCGATTTCCTGTATGTTTAATGGGCCGGTAGATTCACCTACACGCCCATAAAAATGGCCTTTCCAACCCACAGGAATTCCCTGGGGGGCAGCCGGGATCTGAAACATTATCACCCTTCCTTCACTTAACAACAGCTCATAAATCTCCATAAAGGTGATGCCGTCCGTAACCCGCTCGGCGATTTCCAATTTCAAATGATCCAGATCTGCGCGGTTTTCTCTAAAGCGCGAGCCAACAATCTCACGGGGTTTGTCCTTAACGCCAAAAATCAGCCAGCCATAACGTCTGCCTTTAAGATTGGCTTCATTGCATATAGCAGAAAAATATTCTCCAATATCGTTAAAATTGAAAGTGGCCTTGGCCTCTTTAAACTCCAGCCATTCCGTTTCGGCCGGTAATGCCATCATTTCATTTAATATGCTTAAAAGTTCTTCTTGTTCAATCACCTTATCCCTCCTTTCCTACATTCCTCAATAAATCTCCTCAACAAGCCATATATCCATTTAGATTGAGACAAACGTGATAAAATCACGCTATACGCGATAACGTCACGCGCGCGTGACAGCGCGTGTAGATAACGATTCGTGACACATCTGACACATAAAGACGCGTAAATACACGCCAGGCGCGTAAATGCTTTTACACCAGCGCGTTTTTAAACGCTACCCTGATCTGCGAATATAATAAGCTCCCCGAGATGGTAACACCCGGTTATTCTATCTCAATAGCCTCCAGGTCCATGCCCTCCAGCAGCTTTTTCAGCTTCTTCAATTCTTCCTTATTTAATAAATGGCTTTACTCATTTTACATGATCAAAGCCCCAGTCTCAGATATCAATTTTATGGTGACATTTCATTGTTATCAGAGAAAAGCTCAATTTGTTTTAAATTAGGTTGATTGGCCAGGAGCTGTTTAAATAACATCTTAGTTTCTGGTTGTGCCTCGAGACTTAAGCAAATAGCTTTATTTAAATCTTTAGGAGGCTTGCTTGTTGTAGTAATAATATATTGAAAAGGCGCATTATCCTGGCCCCCATATTCATTGGTTAAAGTCCACATAAATGATAGATAGCGGTTGTAAATATGCCAGTCGAGATCAGCCTCGCGGGGACTGTCGTGTAAAAGAAATCGTGGGTGATGGCCAATTCCTTGGCATGAACATATCATCGCAGCCACATCCGCCAAGATTAAGGCTAAAGTCTCGACAGCCTCGCCTGTTAAGCCAGCAGCTTCATCGATATGAAACTGTAATTCGCCCTTCGGCATACGAAGAACTCCTGAATAAGATTTGGAAAGTACATTCTTTATTAAACCATCATATATTTCACTGATGTTTTTCAGTTGTTTATTATAAGATTCTTGCAGGGTTCCTAATTCATTTCGTAACTGACCGATGGTCCCTTCTAGTTTAAGGATGCGATCATTTTCCTCATGTAATTGGGTGTTCGGTATCCGCCCCTCAATCAGATCTAAGGATTGTTGACGTTGATTCAGGTGATAATCAAGGCGTTGAATTTGATCACGGTATTGTGATAATTGCTTTTCCTTTTTATGCCTCTCTGCTATGTTTGCTTCTATTTTTTTGCGCAACTGATTGAGCAGTATGACCACTTGGTCGTGATCTTCTCGCTTTTGTTCGAGGATGTCCAGACGGTTCTCTGTTTCCGTATCCACACGCTTGCCTTCGCGAGTTTTCTGCAAATCAATGATCTTGTCTTCCCGTGTCAAACGCTCCTTTATATGAGAACACTCAAGAAAGGAGACATTACCATACTGGCATTCCTTTCCCCTTAATTCTCGGAGCTTCCGTATGGTATCATCTTCTGCCTCTTCGCCTTTAGAAGATTCTGTCCCTTCTTCGGTCGCTTCGATCACAGCCTTAAAGACACGTCGCTGCTCGTCATAAGTCGCTAACCAAAAGCGCATTTCTGCAATCGTCACATTAATTTTCTCGATGTCATCTTGAATCTTTAAAATAGCTTGATCAATTTCTAACCGTCGTACAAACACTGGAGAAGTCAAGTCAGACATATCAACTGTAAACACCGCGGTAAGAGGCACCCCAAGAAGCAGTCTTAATGCCTCTTCATGTTGCTTAAGATGATATTCTGGTTCTTGCTGCAATTTTGCCTTCCGTGTCTCACTCTGTTTTAGTTCTCTTTCTGCATCTGCAAGTGCCGTAGAAACTTCAATTTCTTTGTCCTGGACCAAGTCTAAAACAAGACGTATCAAATAAAGCGCGTATTCTTTTGGTTTCTGGAGTTTTGCTGTATTTGCTCCACTCCGTGGTGACCTCCAATCATGCAAGCTCTGAAAACGTGCTTCCTGGTCACGAGTTAACCATGCAAGCAAATGCAGCCATTCGTATGGCTTATCGGCATTGGGTGGAATACTAGCCTGAAGCCCGGACATCATGGTACTTTGTAAATGCGCCATAAACTCACGATATTGATTTCCTTGATGCAATTGTTCAAAAAGATCTTCAACAGCTATCATTTTAGCCGCCTTTGAAAATTCAGACTGACCAATAGATTTTATTACGGCCCACTCCTGCTCTCCTACGGTTAATTCCATTCCAACCCAGCCATTAGGGAAGGCATGTCTAATACGGCTCATTACACCCGGATTACCGAATGTAGACTCACCCAGACAGTATCGGATCAAACGACAGAGTATAGTTTTTCCGACGGAATGCCCCGAGAGCGTTACAGGACAGGCTTCATCCACCCCGGCATCATCTGGCAATTCAACACCCCAAATAATATTGAGCCCACGGTGAAAAGAGATACTACGAATCGGAGTATTCTTTTTCTCTGGGGATTCAAATAGGGCAACCCGCCTGATCCATAGGCCAGGCAAACTAATACCATCGCATTTGTTAAATAGAGCCGCTCCAGACATATTACCCCGCCACCAGCTTTTTTAATTCATTTGAAATCTCATCCCATGTGAAATTAACATTTGCAATTATAGTATCAAGGGTTTGACGTTGCATTTTTTCAAGGTTTTCTCCCGCATTAAGGATAAGCGGCAAGAGTATCTCTAATTCTTTAGGCAGAGGGGGTAAATTAACATCATTGTCAATTATGCTTGCACCTGAACTTGAATCGGTTTGAATAATCCTTTTGTTTTGCAACTTTTCTCGAATTTCTCTTGGCCGAACGCGCTGCACTTCGGGAAAATCCAACCAAGTGATATCGCTTGATACTTTACAATATTCATTGTGCAGTTCCTCATCGAGTAGTAGTGTTTTACAACGCTCTGAATGTGATGCCAACAAGGCCGCGTCGCGATAAAACTCGAATTTCTCTCCTGGTTTTTGTTTGATCAAATATGGAATTAACGCATATACAAAAGCTTCACGTCCATCCCAGGGGAAAATCTGATCGTCTTCAGAATAGCTCCAACGCTTTTGACAAATAGCGAACCAAGCTGATAACAGTGACTCCTCCCATTCTGGATGCGTCGAATGAATATGGGGTAGCCAATTATCACGATCCCAGCTGTAAAAAGACATGCAGTTGCCATCGACATCCATAGGCGGGCCCGGGAGAGGATCAAGCGGAGTTTGGTAAGGTTGCCCTCTGTTTATCGCAGTCTGCATCTGGTCATATATGGCTAGAATAGTCTCTTTGGTCCGATAGGAACCAAAAGTGGCTTCGTCTTTGCGTTTGACGATGGGAAAAGTCTCCATGATATACTCAACATCATCACGGACTATACCGTAGAGATGAAAATAAGCTGCATCCACTTCGCAACGAATCTGAAAACGGCGTTCTTCATCCCAGCGGAATGGTGGGCCGTTATAGCCACAATCATCGGCGCAGTTTGTCATATCCCAGGAAGTATATGTGAGTTCTAATATCCTTGATTTGAACCAGTTTGATGCAATTAACCTCATATCCCAAGCACAATCATAACTGAACGTTTCAGGAGCAATAATTGGGAGTTGCTTAACAATAAATAAATTGAAATTAGCTCCCCCCAGGAATTGTCTTGTGACGTAATCAAAAACGAAACTGTTTGCACAACTTTCCGCTATCAATGGCATCTCCCTTGAATACTTTTCGAAGATCATTATTGTTGCACTATTACCCACCCCAACCAATGGCAAGGCGGAAAAAATTGCTGTTCTAAGATTCCCTTCCCGTGTTAGGTTTCGAAATACCACTAGGTATTTCGATCCGGCAACATTCCCCGGTATGTCCTTCCACGATACCCAGTATTTCGGTAGCGGTAAAAACCAATCATCAGCGTGCTGAACCTCATCCAGCTCCGGCAGTTTTCCCTGATTAGACTGAGATTGGGTCTGTCCGTCATAGGTTCCGAAGCGATAGTCGAACTGATGGATCATTTTTGCTTCATATAGAGGTAGATAGTAGTTATCAATTGAACCGTCGTCTTGGGCTTGACCCTCCAGGGAAGGTGCTTCGTAATAGTGCTTTTCCTTCCCGCTTGTTGATTGCTCATTCCTTTGATCTGCGGCTTTATCCCTTCGGAACACATTTCCTTTAAGCCGATAACCTACATCCTCTAGCTGCTGCCGTGTGTAGAAAAGGTGGGAGTCGTTAGACATATGGAACATACTCAGGAAAGATATCCCCCACGGATTCACCTCTGGCGGTCCTTCTTTGATAAGTACTGGTACCCGGTGATAAATGGCTTTGGTCAGTTCAGCATCACGACGGCTTCGAAAAATAGGACAAGTATGGGTATTAGGGTTGAGAAGGGCCAGATCCTCGCTTGTCAGTGTGAAATGACGCTCCCTGTCCTTTAAATAATATACCTGCCGAGCAAAGAAGATAAAGTCAGCTTCCTTTGAAGGTCTTTTAGATCCTGTTAGGGTAAGAAGGCAGAACTTGGTGGAGTGATGTACTGCAGAAAAAATAAACTCCTCATTTTCAAAGCTATGCAGACTTACAAGGGCCTGCTTCCCAATAATCTCTTGGAAAAAGAATTTGGTAGTATCATCACTGGCAATACCGGAAGGCACCACACAGCCGACCCGGCCTTTTGGATTCATCATATTCTTCATAAGTTCAGCAAATATGGCATAGGTATTTATATCTCCCCTGCCACATAAGGGGAAAAACCCACTATTTCTTGAAAGATGACTCTCGCCTTCAGCCTTGCGCCGGTCCTCGGAAAACGCAGAATAGATCCCGGGGGATTCGGCTGCCAACTGGGCAATCTTGCGGCGGCGGGCGGCGGCATTGGGTGCCTGGGCAATTTCCGGCATTATACTGGCAAACCATTCTTTTTCCTGCAGCTTAATACGTTCCCAGGGCGGATTCCCTAACACAATATCAAACCCTCCCAGCCATTCGAGTTCGATATTTTCCGGCTTTGATTGTTCAGTAGGAATTTGGAACACATCGGGAAACGCCAGGTGCCAGTGGAAAAACTGATACTGCCGGCTTAAGCGCTCGATTTCATTAATAACTTGAGGATCAACTTTTTGAGGATCCCGCTTTATAACATTTAATATATCCTGGGTCAGGCCAACCGGCATTTTCTGATGATCCTTCACCCAGACAAAAGCGGCGCACCAGGCATCGGCAGTGAGGACTTGACGCCTGTAATCCGAAGATTCAATCAGGTTATGATAACGCTTTTCCTTTTCAGCTTGTTCCCTCAGATCTCGCTCCAAGGTTTCATCTATCTGTCGCATATATTGGCTCATTGTGATTGTCTGGTAGGTTATCGAACTTTCGAACAAGCTCATTTGCCCGTTCTGTTCATTTCGGTTCTGCCGCTTTAGATCACTTACATCCTTTTTGTTATCTCCTTCTATGGCAACAAAAGCTTCGTCCGGTATTCCTTTGACTAAAAGAGCCGGAGTAGTCCCCAACAGACTGTTGCCGCATTTTATGTGGTGATCCAGGAAGCATAAAGGCATACCCGGTTCTAAAGATTCCAGCCAGAGATTAACCTTGCAGAGCTCCACAGCCATTTCATTAATATCCACACCATAAATACAGCGGGCAATAATCTGCCGTAGAGCTGGACGGTAAAAGGCTGGTGTCGGGTCATCTTCCCCGCACTTTATAGCCGCCAAGCGATAAGCTACCCGCCGGGCGGCTCCCACCAAAAACTGGCCACTGCCGCAGGCCGGGTCGCAGATTTTCAGGTTAAGTATGGCCTCTTCCGGATCAGGCTGCCGGGCTGCTTCCTCCAAAACCGGATCAAGGGCAGAGTCCAACAGGCAGTTAATCAGGGATACAGGTGTGTAATAGCTGCCGGTGGTCTTGCGTTCACTGCCGGCCGCTTCTGTTAATTCAAACTTTCGGGCTTCGATGTGCAGCTCCGGGTGAAGTTCCAGTAATGATTCATAAACGCTGCCCATTTCTTCAGCACCCAGGTGGCGAAAATCGACCCTAATGCGCCGTTCTCCAGTTTGATGCAAGGTCAGATAACGCAGAGCGGAAAGAAGCGCGCGGTTTTTTATCTCGCTTTCCATTAAGTTTGGCATGGCCCGTTCCGACCAGAGATAGCTGCCCAGAGCCGGCAGTCCCAGAGCGGGAGCCCCATCAGCCTGGCCCAGGCTGTTCATGACCAGCTTGAGTTGCTGATATAGATCATAATGATCGGTACCGCGTCTTCTTTCGGCCAGTTCCCGGAGACGTCGTAAGGAATAATATTTTTCATAGCGCATTCGGGCAAGTTCAGATATTCCTTCATTAAAAAGCAGTCCTCTATCTTCAGCGGTACAGAGGAATATCACCCTGTATACCAACCTTAAAAGCTGGCGGAAATAGTCCTGCCTATCTAAACGCCCACTTTGCAATGCTTGGCGCAGATTTCCATTGGCGGGATGTTCTAAAAAGCCTTGACCCAGGGTAATGATAGCATCTTTGACCCCGACACGCAGGCGCTCCAGAACTCGGCTGCCCTCTTCCTGGACAATCAGCCCCCATTTTTCCAACCAGCAGTCGGCCGGATTGTCAGCTTCAAAACGGGATTGATGACAGAGCAGCCAGAAAAGTACGAAATCTGAATAAAGCTCCCCTTCCATGATACCTTCCAGGTCAAATTCTATGTATTGCTGCCGTGAGATGCTGGCATTATCACGCAAGATACGCAGGGTAAGCCCGTTGGAGACCAGCCCCCACAAATGATCATCGGACCGGTTCAAAAACTCCTGCACCATACTGTGTGGACTCATGGACGCCGCACCGGCTACTCCGGCAGTTCTGCGATCCAGAGGAACACGAAAGCCTAGTAAATGAATAGGGCTATTCTGCCAGGAGTGCGAAATGGTATAGCTCTTCCCCGCGACCTCCTGTGCTTTTGACGGCACCAGACGCCCATAACCAAGCTCCTGGAAAAGAGGCAGAAGCCAGCGGTCGCGGGTAACGCCCGTAGCCCAATCACTTTCAGCCAAATGGCTGCAGGTTTCCTGGAAAGCCTGCCAGAGAGTGGTCAGGCGATTCCATGAGCGGTTTATTACTTCATTTAAACGTTCGTTGCCGACCAGATGATAATCTGAGGGCAAAAGCCCTTCAACCTCTTCCGGGGCAATAACAATGCGTTCCAAAAGATCGGGGGATAATAAAGCTCCTTCAATTTTGACACTGATAAATGAATCCCGGTGATTGCGCGGCATTTACTGCACCCCCTTTTCCCGGGAGGAAGATTGCAATGCAGGGAGAAAGATGTATATCCCCAGCAGGTCCGGGGGTAATTGCGGTTGAATTGAGTAGCGCAGGCCCTTAAGCCTGGCCGCCTGGCGCACTCGGGTATGCGCAGACAGCAGTTCCTCCCCCCGCTGCCGGGCGCTTTCTTCCAGGAAGGGTCGCAAATCCTCGTATCCTTGCACAACTGTAGATATAAAGTTGCGAGCCTGTTCAGAATAAATTATTTCATCAGGGCTGGCGGATAGAAGGGTCTCTGCTTCCTGAAAGTCCAACCATTCAGCACTGGCGGGTGCCCCACGGAAGGCCAGCAGCTGGCAGTCCTCGGCTAATAGCGGTATTTCCTCCTGGCTCCGCCGGGTTATTATATGATAGCGGTAACGGACCAGCAGTAAGGTCGTCCTGCGTTCAACCGCTTGAGTGCGGATAACTCCCGAACGCCGAGCCGGACTGTTGCTTAGTTCATCCAAAGCGCTGTTCATGATGTATTGGCCCAGGGACTCGATCACCGAATGGGTGCGATTCAGATGTATAACATCCTCTTCCACCGGCATGTCAAATCGGGCTTTAAAATTCAGGTATTCCGGCATAAGGTCTTTTAATCCACTTGAGCATTCACTAAGATTTACTTTTAACAGGGTTTCTCCCTGCATGCTTCCGTTCAGGACTTTAACCGCATCTTTGAAAAAACCCGCCACATCTATGCTGCTGCCCATAGCCTGCCGTACCGAGTCCAGCTCGCGGGATACTTCATCGGGTTGAATAGTCGCCTGGGCGAAAAGGGTACGGCTGGTCTTCTCCTTATCAGCGGCCCGATCCCAGGCCTTTTCCACATCATTTCTGGTATTACTTAGAAATTCATCAAATAGTAAGCCCTGCTGCACTCCCGAGTTTGAAGCATGCTCTTGATCGCGAAGTAACAGGCCCTCAAAAATGGCCTCAACAACAGTGCTGCTATCCACCGGCACAGGTAGCGAAATACCCAAACGGTTGCGGATTAATTTGTGCTTCCTTAAAAGTACATCAAGTACGATTCCGTCTATTTGATTATCTATTCCGTAATAAGTCAAAACCCGCACTTTGGGCCTGGTTTGGCCGAAACGGTCCACCCGGCCTTCGCGTTGTTCCTGGCGGGTCGGATTCCAGGATAAGTCATAGTGGATGACGGCATCAAAAAAGTCCTGAAGATTAATTCCTTCACTCATACAATCAGTGGCTACCAAAACCCTGGGTTCATGGTTGGCCATTTCCTTAATGCGTTCTTCCCGTTCTGCTGGCGGAAGGTTGCCGGTTACCGCTGCAACTTCCACCCTGCGCAGACTGCGGCGCAACTCCCTGGCCAGGTATTCGGCGGTGGCTATAAAACGGCAAAATACTATGGGACGATAACCTTCCTTTAACAGAGCATTTAAAGCTTTTATTAATCCCTTTAGCTTTTCGTCCTTTTCCCCCTGCAACGCTTCAGCCTGCCGGGCCATCTCCAATAATATGCGTCGGTTATTTTGTTCATCTGCGGCCAGATCGGCAATATCTGATCCCGGAATGATATCCATCGTCTCCGCGCACTCGTCGGCATCAAGATCCAGAACTATCCTGGTTCCGATCAGATCCGCATCGGCTTCATTATCAGCATCTGCTAGCGCCGCCCGGCTACGGAGAGTCGCGACGGCTGCCGCCGGGCTGCTGGCCAAGGCCCGAAGCAGGGCCAGGACTGACCACCACTGCACCCTCTGCCGAAAATGCTGGCCAGCGAGATCTTTGACCGATTCACGGGCATACTTGAGAACCCGATCAAATAGAGCACGATATTCTGGGTGCAGTCTATAGCTCTCTTCCTTTTCTTCCCGCTCTGGAAAAGCGGTATCGCTCTCCAAATAGCGGCGAATATCCGGGCGGCGGCGCTGGACAAAATACTGGGCCAGAAGCCGCCTGTAAACCTCATTTTCCCGCCCCCTGATATCTGCCGGTAAAGTGTCCAATTTTGGATCAAGCAGAGTAATTAAGGAATGAAATTCTTCATCATTACCGCTATGTGGTGTGGCCGTAACCAGAATAAGATGGCGCTCCTCATTGGCAGCCAGGTCTTTTAGCAGCTGGTGACGCTGATGCCGGGAACTGCGTCCGGCCTGGGAATAAGCGCAGGTATGGGCTTCGTCAACAATAACCAGCTCCGGACAATTGTTAATGAATTCATGACGGCGCCGTTCACTTTTTATGAAATCCAGTGAGACTATAGTATAGGGATAGATCTGAAACAATGACTGTCCCAGCCCGCAGGCCCTCTCCAAGCGGGCAGCTGTGCTGGCCAGAACCATTTCGGCTTGGATATTGAACTTATCTCTCAGCTCTGACTGCCATTGTTCAGCAAGGTGAGGGGGGCAGAGAACCGTCATGCGTTCTATTTCACTACGGTCTATGAGCTCACGGGCGATTAATGCGGCTTCAATGGTCTTGCCTATACCTACATCATCTCCAATAAGAAGGCGAACAGGCTGCATTTTTAAAGCCATTAATAAGGGGACTAATTGATAAGGGCGTGGATCTACAGCAAGATTGCCGAAGGAACGAAAGGGGCCGGCGCTAGATCGGAACCCTAGTCTTACCGCATCCCGCATTAATCGGCAGGAGAGATGCCCCCCCAGCTGGTTGGGGTCAGGCAGAGCAAAGCTGGCAGTCTGAACAGATTCCATATCCAGGGATACCCCGGTTATTTCATCATCGCTGCCACCAAGGGGCCTCAAAACCAGAAAATCCCCTTCTGAATCCGGATGCACTACCCATTCCCTTCCCCGGGCTGTAACAAGAGAACCGACTGCAAAAGACATTGCTACTCAGACCTTTCAAGATTGATCAAAGAAGTAACTAAATATTTGTACCAAAAAGGCCAGGATATTTTTTTATAATCTCTTCCCAGTCCTGCCGATGGCGAAAACGAATCACCTGATAACCTAGATCCTCCAACGCTTCTTGCTGCTGCCGGTCGCGTTCCTGACGTTCGGGATAATCATGAGGTGGACCATCAATATAAATTATTACATGATAAGGATCATCGTATATAAAATCGGGTCTGGTATGACATTCTTCGATTAGAACTTGAGAACGCGAAGGCAGCCGGCAACCCAGATCATCTACAAGCTTAAGCCAACTGCGTTCAAGGTTAGATCCCGCCAACCGCATAAGCTGCTCCAGGTGCTGCACACGGGTCCGCTCACCGGGTGAACAGATTATTTGTCCGGCAGCCAGATTTAATAAATATGGTTGCAACAAGTCACGGTGCAGTTTAAGGTGATCGGGTTGGTTGCTATAACTCATCAAGCAATCGTAACAAGCTGCTTCACACTCCTCCCGCGTGCTGGGAGCGTGTCTCAAATCCATACCAGTATCCGGATCATAATGGCATATTTCCAGAGCTGTTCGAGCCAGGTCCGGAAGTGCGCCGGGCTCATCCACCAGCCTGCGCAGAACTCCGGCTCCACCCTCGGAGGCTTCATAAAGCAAGAGTAAACGACGATTATCTGCGCTGGGCAGCGGTTCAACCGCAATCTCATTTTCCTCCAATTGATAATTGATCTGAATTGCTTTGCGTAAAGCAGCCTGCAGAGATGCCATCATTTCCAAATCGAGAGATTCAACCGGCTCGAAGAGCAGGCAATTGCGGTGGTCTTCCACAAATGGAATAACCCTGGCCTGCAAGGGGCTGACTGGATCCTGATCATCCGGGTTATTGCTGTCCTGGTCTGCTTCAGCCACCCAATAACCCCGCTCCATGTCCAGCATAAATCCCCATTGCTCCTTGTTTTTGCGGCGCTTGCGTCCCTGGTTGATCCGCCAAATAGTTGCACCCTGGCCGTAGAAAAGCTTAACTAGTGTTTCGTCATTCAATTTAACTTCAGCCAGCCGATACAGGCTTTCCCCTGAGCGCTCGGCAAATCGCACCACAGTCTGAAGATCGAAGCCTTCACGGCTGCGCTCTTCTTCGTCCGAAGTGATTTTGTCACGACGTTTAGTCGATACATTTTGCATCTTGAACAAACGGTCCACTTGGTGATCAAGAGCCTGCCTGCAGCGTTCGCAAAGATCAGGCCCCACCCCATCATGAATAATGTGTAGATAACCGCAGTTGGGACATATCTTTATGGTGTTGGTAGGCAGTTCTTCCCCGACTAAACGGTCTAAAGGCAATAATACTCTGTTAACCTGATAACGCGAACCTTCATGGTAAATCAAGCTGCGCGGTCCGAACTCCGAAATCGCCAGAAAACGCGCCCGGGAAATATATTCATCGCGATTGCGGGCGATCTTCCGCCCGGCAATATAGGCCGAAAGTGGAAGGCGGGCAAAGTTATATCCCGGTAAGAAGCCCTCACTTGCGAAGTATCGGTAGCTATAAAAATCATCGCCAATATAATCGTTGGCTCCTCTTAACAGCTCAAGCTGGTTTTCTGCTTCCGCCCTCAATTGGCGGGCACGGCGATGGTCAAGAGCCGACCTGGTATGATCCATGATTACAGCGGTTTGAATCTTTACTTGGCTATAGGCGGAACTATAGAGAGTGCACCAACGGTTGCAAGCCTCTTTAAAAGTCAGTGGTATCTCTTTTAACACCTGATCGATCCACCCGCCATCATACCATCCGGCCTGGTTTAATTCTCCCTCCAAGGGCTGTAAAACCTGGTGGCTATAATGAGCAGCCCGCTGGCGGGTAAAATCATTGCTTAAGTCATCAAATATAGACTGATGGAGGTTTAGTACCGGCGGGTCCCCACTCAAATCCAATACATCAACCAGAGATCTCCCCAAGGACATCCGGGACTCGGTAAGCCACATGGCCTGCACATGAGAACGCACCAGGTCTTCGTTGGCCAGATCCAAACGAGGTGGAGTAACGACTCCGGCTACCATGCGTTCCGGTCGACGGAAAAAGTATTGATCATGCGGACTGCCTGTCGTACAGTAACTAAAAACCAAAGCAGGTTGCCCCTGCCGCCCGGCACGTCCGCTGCGCTGAGCATAGTTGGCCGGAGTAGGTGGAATATTACGCATATTAACCAGATTCAATTCAGCTATATCTACTCCCAGTTCCATAGTCGGTGAACAATACAGAATCGGCAAAGCAGCTTCCCTGAAGCTTTCCTCCCTTTCCACCCGAATTTGATAGGGAACCTGCGCAGTATGTTCCCGGGCTTCGATACCCAGGTTTTCCGCCGCAGTCTTTTTATAATAATCAATAAAGAAACGATTGCCACTTCCAGCGATGGCAGGCAGGTTAGGAACGCGTATGGGATCGTGATAGGGTTCATTGCCATCTCCGGCTTTCCATAACAGGGAGGCAGCTACTAACTGGTATCCGGGAACCTCATTTTTACCTTGCGCCTGGCTGACTATCTCCACCAATCCCGCTTGAACCAATACATCCAGCATATCTCGAATTAAATCAGGCGTTTCCCCGCGACGACTAGTAAACACATAATTCGGAAAAGTATTATATCGGGTCAAGTACTGAGCAAGTCCACTATATTCAGATAAAAATATATTATTACCCTGATCTTTACGACTTTTGGGTCGGGTACGGGGAAACAGAATTGTGGAAGTCTCCAAATTGCGGGCCTCATTTTCATCCATTCCCCAAGGTGGCTTAAGGCGCTGGTTGCTCCGCTGCACAATTTGTTCCAAATAATCACGACGAAGAAAATCCACTTTTATAGCCAGCTCACGCCGCATAAAATCCAATAGCACTGACAACACTTGCCTTCGGGTTTCAGGACTGGCAGTCTGTAGAGCAGTATGCTTGTGTTCCCACATAGGTTCATCCTGGCAGAGTTCATCCAGAGACATATAGTCAATTTTGAGAAGTCCACACTGTTCCAAGTTGGGCATATTCACACGCCATCCGCGACGCAGATCACAGTAAATACGATAACCCAATACAGCCCGGAGAGCTTCCTGGGTATCTTCTTTCGCGGCATATACGGCTTCTGGATTACTGGCGTATTCACCAAAAGGCAAATTCAGGGCTTCAAACACCCGGGCTGGCAGCTCATGGTGTTTAAGCCCGGTTGCACCGATCTGATCAATGGCTTTAAAGATGGCGGCCCGGAGCATACCAACTTCTACAAAGTCATTGAAATGACCGGCCTGTAACGATGCATCCTGCCTGTTGTCTGTGAAACTCAACAGTTTTCGCGCTACTCGGGGTAAGCTGCTTTTGCGCAGGTTACGAATTGAAGAAAGGGATAAAACGGTTGTTGCTGAGCTGCGCCCGGCAATATCGAGGGTGGCCAGTTTAGGCATCTCAGTTCTGGTTCTCAGGTTGTAGGATACTCCACAATTCAGGCAAAAATTAAAGGGAGCCGGTGTGAAGATAAATTCCTGCCCGGTTTCATTATTAACGATTCCCTGGGCGGTCAGCCCCATCTTCTGAGGCACCAGGCGCTGCCGGTCGCGTCGAATCCGTATCCCGTTGGGGGTTTCCTCCAGCCATTCATCCGGAACCCGATTGATGATTTCTTCCGGCCATGGATTATCATGATTGATATATAGAAATCCAGCCGATACGTTGTCGGGCAGATCTTTAATTGATTCATATAACTCCCGCCCTTCGATATTGCGCTGTTGCGCGGAAAGCCCGGGATGCAGGGTCACTATATAATATTCCTGCCCACACTCCCGGCAAAATCCTAGCGGAAGTAGTATTTCCCGATCCGAACCAGGAACAAATTGCTGTTTGCTGAAAGTAATATGTCTACAATCTTCGTCTGCAAGAGATGCATATACGGTATCTCCGCGGGAGATGAATTGATGAAGACGAAACGCCAAAGCCGGACGCCCTAATCCTGGAATACGGCAATTATATCCGACCAGCAAGGCATCTTCCAAAACTGCCGTACATACATCAGCATCTATTTCTGTTTGCCGGCATAAACGATCGGCAGCACCTTCGCTGCCTCCCAGGGGCAAGGGTTGTTGGCGAACCAATCGTCCGTCCTTCCTGGTTATTCCAAAGTTGCTCTCAATCCAACTGTACAAAGGATTAATATTCAGATCTTCATATGAGATTGACTGATTATAGTTATAGTTTTCAACTTTTTGACGAAGCTGAGTAGCAACAGTTTCATTATTAAAATCCAATTCAGCCGTCGCACGGCGAAGGGTCTCCATGATAACCCCTTCAGGTTCCACGGTTGAACCAAACAACATGGTAGCAACCTTACCTACTTCCAGCCGCTGTTCCTCATATGTGCCCTGACCAGCCAGAGTGGCTGAAGTACCAATGCATCTAAGTTTCTCTTTACCGCAAAGCTGGCGCAAACGCCTTACCATCATGGCTACGTCGGCCCCCTGGCGGCCTCGATAAGTGTGAAGTTCGTCTAAGACCAGGTATTTAAGATCGCTAGCTGAATCAATGATGGAATGATCGGCATCACGGGTTAAAAGCAGCTCCATCATCATGTAATTGGTAAGCAGAATATCAGGAGGATTGGTGCGTATTTCTTCTCTCGTGGTTACATCATTTTGCCCCGTATATGTACGGAAAGTCACCGGGCCTATTTCATCAGGATAGCCTTCACAAAGAAATTTTTTCAGCTCATTTTCCTGGCTGTTTACCAGGGCATTCATCGGATAAATAATAATAGCTTTGATGCCCTGGCCACTGCCCTGGCGTAGAACATAATCCACTATGGGAATAACATAGGCCAGGCTCTTGCCGGAGCCGGTACCTGTGGTCAGTACATAATTTTTATCTTCTCGGGCAGCTTTGATGGCATCTAACTGATGGCGGTGCAAGCGCATGGGTTTGCCGGGAGGGTATTCTTTTTTCTGAACCCTGAACACATTTGCACACTCGGGATGAAGCAAGCCCTGCTGAACCAATTCTTCGATGTATCCTCCGGGTTCAAATGCAGGATTAAGCTGTATCAGCGCTTCGGGCCATAGGTTACCTTCATTTAAATATTGTTCAACTTCGCCTTTGATTTTAGAATCCTGAATCTTGATAAAACTGCGCAGATAGGTAGAATAATCATCAATCATACGGTTCTTCAACTCAAATACTTGCATGCTGCCACCTCGAGTACAAGTTTGATATCTACAGGCTTTTAAAACTTATCCTATAACGATAAGCAATTAATAGAAAATATTATTTTATTTTCGTAATGCTTGTAATCAGTTCCTTCCTCGGTTCTCTGCCACCATTTATCATAGTCTCAATAATACCAACTGATTTTAATACCGCGTCAATACTTATGTCTGGTATTTCTTCATAATTGTCCAGATACCCGCTTAAATACTCAGCGGATGGATTATTGATCCCCATTCGTTCACATATTAACCAGCATACACTCTCAGCTTCAAATTCCATCACGTTGTGTTTTACATAATTTCGATCGCTCCACCATTTCAAATTAGGCGTACCTAGATGACCGCAATATAAATGCCCTAATTCATGCAGGATGGTTGCAAATTTTGTTTCCTGGGAATGACTTCGATTTACAACAAGGTTATATAAGATCCTAACAGATATCTCCTTTTTATTGCGTACGATAATTTCTTCAGTTTTATTAGTGTCTATTTCAATATAACCTGCACTGGCCGAACCATGATCAGCTAAGCAATATCGGACTCCATCGCTCATAACGTTATTAGCCAAGCTATTGAAATTCGTGTCTGGCAATTCACCTGTGACACTAAATGGATTAAGCAATTCCTGAGGAAAAGGGTCCGTTCCCATTGTGTCTCCTAATTCAAAAACAAACGCAACCGGGCCAAAGGGACGCAAGATTACGAGGGGACGTGCTCCAGGCTTAATAGTGCGATTAAATCGTCTTGCCCATTCTGATGCAGTAGCAATATATTGACTACCGGGTTTTTGTATATGTATTAGCATGGCATTATACGGCGCAACACGGGGAAACTTCTTTACAAATTCAAATAGCTCTTTAAATTCATTGCTTCTTTTATAAGTGCCGATTTCAAGAAAGAGTTTATCTAATTCTGGAATACTTTTAGTCTTCATACAAACGCCTTCTCAGTTGATTTTTTGTCCTATATACATACCAAAATGCAATGAGTTAACTGTCAAATCCCCCACCGCCACCATCCGATAATAGAGGATTATGTAGCCCTTCGGGTTCGCTTCGCCTACATAATCTCGTATTATCCGAAGGTGGCTCTCCCGCTCCAGGCCATGCCCGTCCACCGGTTCCCTTTCGGCTGACACCAGGGATGGATGTGCCAGCCGGTTCCCGGACATCGCCTTCCGCTCGGTGGCCGCCCGCTCGTACCGGCTCCGCTGCCGCTTCGCTCTCGGTACCAGCTCCCCGATCTTAGCTGGTGGTTTTTCATCGTTCCCCACCGGGGTGCCCCGCTACCCAATCGCGCATCCGGACTACCCCTATCCCACTGCAGGCACAAGCTCCGGGCTTCCCGATCGGCGCTCACCCGCGTGCGCTAAGCGATTACAGACGCGGATGTTCGCGGCCCTGCGCCTGAGCCTTCCGCTCGGTGACCGCCCGCTCGTACCGGCTGCGATGTCGCTCCGCTCTCGGTACCAGCTCCCCGATCATAGGTGCGGGTAGTGCACCGGTTTCCCCTTTTGATCGTGACCATGCTATAATAAGAACAAATGTTCCTGGAGGTTTTATATGTCCTCTATTAATAAAAAGCCAGAGATACCGATGCTTTTCCGGCCGATATATACGACTACCGGCAGTTGCACTGAGCTACTTATAGATAATACCCCTTCTATTCTAGATCTGCGCTCCGTTGACTCCATCCGTTCTGCCCTAGCCCGTGAATATGCCGTGGACCTCCGGGCCCAGGGCCGGATAATTATCCGGGATTTTCATCGTCACCAGCCGGTGCCGTTCTTTTTGCCGGAGCCGGTCAGACCTGACGGGGGCCGAGTATTTGTTCCTTTAAAAATGTGTAAGCCCCGGGTGGCCCGGGACCGGGCCTATGGTTATGTAGATCTTAGCTATATTGACCATCTGGAACCAGTGGATAATACTTCTTCGCTGCTACACCTTACCACCGGTGACACGGCGGAATTGTTCTGTTCCCTTTCCGCTACCCGTTCCAACCTAGCCCTGGGCCGGGAAGTGGCAGCCCGGTACCTGCGTCCGATACCGGCGGAAGAGGATCAGGTAGTTCAGGCAGCTCGTATACTCTTGGACCGTTTAAGCCACATTGAGGAATATTTAGAGCACCTGGCCCGTATGTAGTCGTTTCTTTTTACTTTGTAATTCTACTAATATTTACAATTACCTTTTTTCTTTTTACTATGTTGTTTCCAATTTCCACTTTCATTTAGAGCTGTTACTTTGGATTCCTCCCGTTTTGCTGCATTTCTTTACATCGCCTACAATCAAGGCAGGAGGTCATTTTGCTGGCCTTCAGTTTGTGACAAGGAGGTGTAACTCATGGCTGTTAGCGCAACTCCCGTATCAACCGATCTCATCCTGGTTATGGACAACGGTGTCGGCGCCTCGGGCCAGGCTCTGGTTGTCAGCCGGACCTTCAAGGATGTGAAGACTGCTGCTGTTAATGCTGATATCTACGATGTGGCCCAGTCTTTGATCGGTCTGCAGTCCAAGTCAAATATTGCTATTCAGCGCCGGGATATCCACGAGATTCAGAACGTCTAACCGGGTTACCATCGGTAACTCAAAATACTTCTAGAAAGGAGGCCAAAGCATGGCTAGTTCAAGAATCCTGGAAATGGACTTTTCCACTGAGCTGAACCAGACCCATCGCATGCGGGTTTATGATGCCAAGACCACCCTAACCGGTGCTGAAATTACCACTGCCATGAATAGCATCGTGGCTAAGAATATCTTCAGCGGCAATGGCGGTGCATTGACCGGCAAGATCGCGGCCCGGATCGTGACCAAGGATACCGAAGATATGAGCCTGGCTTAAGCCAGATTGCCGGCGGGCAGGGAATCCCTGCCCGCTATTTTATCTCTCCCCAGGAAAGGAAGTGAACCGATGGATGATCTGCTGAACCTTATCGCCAATGTGGGCTTTCCAATCGCGGTGGCGGCTTACCTGCTTATTCGCATTGAGAATAAACTGAGTGATCTTACCCGGGCTATCTCCGAACTGCGCGAGTGTATCATTACTCTGCCCGGCCGCGGGTACGTAGAAAGTAACCGCAGTGTTTATACCCCCGGTGAAAACTCGGTAGCTACCCAGAATCCAGCCAGCCCTCCGGCCTGAACCGGCGGGCATTTCATTATATATTGGAAAGGATGTTACGCGTGAAAAAAGAGAAGAAGATGAACCTGGCCCAGTTTGCCGATTGGCTGAGAGAAAACCTGATATGCGAGATACGCCAGGTGGGACGGCGCCTGGAAGCAGTAATAAATGCCGAGGTGATCGAGGCCGGAACTTATGCCGCTCTATTTGCTCAAATGGACGGCAGCGAGTTAATGATCGGCGAGCTATTGAATACCTTTCACAGCCCGGAAGAAGCCTGGGCCGCACTGGATTCTGGCCAGGCTAGTGCTTATGATCTGGTTCCCTTTGCGCAGTGGGTCCAGGACCAGTACTGGACGGCGAAAAATGTAAAGGTGCAGAAGATAGAGTTTTAGGTTCTCAGATTTGCATAAGGCTTCTTACTATAAACAGTTTCAAATTCTTTAATGAGCGATTTTTCTATAGTTTCCGGATCATCATTAAGCAATGGTTTATAAGCTACCAGTAAGTTCTCAGAACCTTCTAGCTGCCATATGTAGCGCCCACCCCAATGGCCTATGGGGAGGCCTTGCCCAAATTTCAGGTATTCATTAATGCGTTTTCTTAACGTGCTTTTTAGTTTCTTCCCGCCTGCTTTGCCAATATATATAACCTCGGTACCACTAACCCAACGTTGTTGAAGAATAGATATAGCAACTGTTGGGTTTTTGCCTTTGAAATGACCACCTATACTTACGGACAGGAATACCGGCGGGTCGAGTGAACGCCTTAATATTGCATAGATACCTGGCTGATCAGGAATTCCATCATAACCTTGAGCCCAAAATTCCTTTATGGCCATAAATCCGATAAATCCGTCTCTTCTAAGACCTTCTATAGTAAACTCCATGGCTGCTTGCTCCTATAACCTATTCATCAATGAAATAGTCCGTATCCAATTTTTTAATCTGATAAGTATTTATTGTTGTAACTCCTACGCCAAAATCGATCATTAGGTTGGCCATCTGTTCACCGTCCATGAGAATGATGCGAGTATCTATTTTACTGGCATATTCCATGGCTTCCTTGGTAAATGAAGATGTTGTGATAAAAATACCCTTCTTGGCGGCCTTGCCCATAAGTGCCCCGGCAAACTTCTGTATTTCCGGGCGTCCTACCGTTCCACTCCATCTTTTCGCCTGAATATAGATAATGTCCAACCCCAGGCGATCTTCCTTGATAATTCCGTCAATGCCCTCATCTCCACTCTGACCGATAGCCTCCCCAGCATCTTTACGGGAACCACCATAACCCATAGCCACCAACAATTCCACCACCATACGTTCAAAAAATGCCGGCGAACAACTTTTTACATTGGTTAATAAACTTACGGCAAGCCCCTGACGGATTTGCTGATAACTGATTTCCAGAGCTTCTTCCGGATTCACATCATCAATAACTGGTTCAGCTTTTTTGGATATGTCCTTCTTTGATGTATAAAAGTCAAGAATCTCCGGATATTTCTGAAGGTACTTCACACTTATTCTATCTAGTTTTTCAGCCAGTACTTCCCGCCCCCGCGGGGTTATCTTGGAAAGGCCTTTTTGGGGATAATCTATTAATCCGGCTTTATTTAGGTATGTCCTGGCCCATTGTACTCGATTAGAAAAATATGATTGGCGACCACTGGGTAGCAGCTCCTTTAAATCTTCTTCGGTAAGATTAAATGAATAAGTTAGTGCCAGTTGAGCCACCAGTTCAATGTTTCAGAGCCATCATGTTAATCACATAGAGCCACGATGTTAACGCCAGAGCCACCTATTGCTGAAATCTCCTAAAATGGAAGTTGC
>Ga0074198_1000322_pt1 | contig 57220 bp, 47 predicted proteins | sample EPASupsiteSAE323_FD_64527 | JGI IMG/M metagenome (GOLD analysis project Ga0074198, IMG submission 64527) | Bioremediated contaminated groundwater from EPA Superfund site, New Mexico - Sample SAE3-23 | ecosystem: Environmental > Aquatic > Deep subsurface > Groundwater > Contaminated ... | reverse complement strand
GTGTCAAGGGGACGGTCCTTTTGTCACCTTAAGGTGACAAAAGGACCGTCCCCTTGACACCGCCCCCTTGTGTCTTCAACTGATAGAAAGGAGCCGGGAAAGGTGTTATTCAATTCATATGAATATATCATGATGTTTCTCCCGGCGGCCTTGCTCGTTTACTTCCTGCTTAACCGGCTATTCTCCGGGCGGATTGGTGTGGCCTGGCTGGTAGTGGCCTCGCTGTTTTTCTATAGCTACTGGAATATACGTTATCTGCCGCTCATACTGATATCTATTGCTGTCAACTATCTGACTGGCAGCACGCTGAGCCGCCAGGCGGCGACTCAGCCAACACAGCCAACAGAGGGACGTTCCTTTTGTTGGCTATTAGCCAACAAAAGGAACGTCCCTCTGTTGGGTGCCGGCCTTTGCTTCAACCTGGGGCTCTTGGGTTATTACAAGTACACCGATTTCTTTATTAGCAATCTAAACGGTCTCACCGGGGCTCATCTGGCCCTGCTACATATAATCCTGCCGCTGGGCATCAGCTTCTTTACCTTTACCCAGATTGCCTACCTGGTGGATGCTTACCGGGGTGAGGTGCAGGAATACAGCCTGCTCAACTATGCCCTGTTCGTGACCTTTTTCCCGCATCTCTTGGCCGGCCCGATTATCCATCACCGGGAGATGATGCCCCAGTTTGCCGCGGAGGACAACAAGGGGGTCAACTATGAGAACCTGGCCCGGGGGTTTTTTCTGCTCGCCCTGGGACTCTTTAAGAAGGTGATTATCGCCGATGCCTTTGCCGTTTGGGCCAACTACGGTTTTGACACCGCAACGCACCTTACCCTATTGGAGGCCTGGATTACCTCGCTCTCCTACACCTTGCAGCTCTACTTCGATTTCAGCGGCTATACCGATATGGCCATCGGCTCGGCCTTGATGTTCAATATCCGGCTCCCGATTAACTTCAATTCCCCCTACAAATCACGCTCCATTCAGGAATTCTGGCGGCGCTGGCACATGACGCTTAGCCGTTTTCTCCGCGATTACATATATATTCCGCTGGGCGGCAACCGGCATGGACAGGCCCGTATCTACTTTAATGTGGTGATAACCTTTCTGTTGGGGGGGTTGTGGCATGGCGCGGCCTGGACCTTTGTCTTCTGGGGCTTCCTGCATGGACTGGCTCTGGCGGTCAACCGGGCCTGGCAGCGGCTGGGGCTGCCGATGAACCAGGTGGTGGGCTGGCTGCTTACCTTTAACTTTGTCAATGTGGCCTGGGTATTCTTCCGGGCCAAGAGCTGGGGAGACGCGGCCAAGGTCTTGTCCGGTATGGCGGGCCTGCAGGGGGTCAGCCTGCCGGTCAGTCTGAGCAACCGCCTGGGCGATCTCTCGGCTTACGGTATCAAGTTCGGGGGCTTTCAACTGGCCGGGGACCTGAAGCAAGCGGTCTTAATGCTCGGAGTATTCATGCTGACCGTGCTGGTGTGCAAAAACTCGGTGGAGTTGGAGGCCCGTTTCCAGCCCAACCTGATTTACGGCCTGATTACCGCCGCGCTGGCCCTGGCAGCGATTATTAACCTGAACAACATCACCCAGTTTATCTATTTTAACTTTTAGTGGTTCAAACTGATTGTGAACCGGGGGTTCGAGTTATGAAGAATTATCGACAATGGTTTTATATCACCCTTTGCCTGGTACTGGTGCCCTTGCTGGGTCTGGCTGCTTTCAACTATTATATTGACCCGCTGTGGTGTTTCAATCACAGCAATCAATATAATTCCATCCAGATGCCCTTTGACGAGCGCCAACAGAAGACCAACCAGGTGACCTTTGCTCCTTTTGATTACGATACCCTTTTGCTGGGCAGCTCGCGGGTGACCTATATCAACCAGCGTGATTTTCCGGGGCATAAAACCTACAACTATGCCGTCAGCCTGATCGATCTCGAGGATTACTACGATTTTATCGAATATGCCAAGGCTCGCCGCGGCGGTGAATTTGACTGCATTATATTAGGCCTGGATTTCTACTCCACCAACCGGAATTTTCAGAACGACGCTCATCCGGCCGAATTCTATATCGATAAGTCGCAGCAGTTTGCTTATCGCTGGAAAACCCTGCTGTCCCGGGATGTTTTTGATTATTCCCGGCAGAATTACCGCAACTCCGTCCGGGGGGTGCCGATGGATACCGCCTATGACCGCAGCAATGTAAAAACGCTGACGACGCTGACGGAGGGGGCCAAGGGAGAGCGGGTCCAGGCTAATCTGAAGAAGTATCATGAGGTGGTCTATGCCAATTACGCTTATGATGATGTACGGGGAATCCTGGAGAAGATCAAGCGGGCCAACCCGCATACCCGCTTTATTGTGTTTACTACGCCCGAGGCCCGGCCGCTGTTCCAGGTCATGGTGAACGAAGGGCTGCTGCCCTTTTATGAGCAATGGCTAAGCGATAATGTGGAAGTCTTCGGGGCGGTGTATAACTTCGACTATCCCAATGATGTTACCGGCAACCTGGCTAATTATTACGATGCCAGCCATATCTATCCCTTGGTAGGAACCCGGCTGGCCCACCGCCTGGTAGGCCAGTCCGATACAGCACTGCCGGATGATTTTGGGGTGCTGGTGACCCGGGCCAACCTGGCGCAGCACCTGGAAATGGTACGGGAGCGTGTCAAGGGGACGGTTCTTCTGACACGCCACCTCACTCTGCCCTAAGAATCCGTTTGCCTATCTGCTCCAGGATCCAGATGCCCAGCAGAGTGCAGGCCACGGTGACCATTCCCACCAGCAGACCGCCGATGGTGCGGGTTAGTGATATCATGATAGCGGTGAAGCCGTGGCAGAAGCTATTGACCGTCGACACACTGCCGATCACTACGCCCAAGCCCAGCAGGAGCAGGATAAAGTCGCGGCGGTAGCGGTGGTACAGATAAACCATGGCCGCGAGAGCAGGATAACCGATCAGGAACTCCTTGAAACGGGGACGGGCGGTAAACCAGTTCTCCAGGGTTTCCCGCATTTTAATCTCCAGGGTGGAGACCTGCCCGCCGGTGGTATTGCCGCTGCGCAGCAAATAATAGTAACCAGCCGCGCCGATGACCATAAAGACCAAAAGGGCCAGATAGGTGGGGTGCTGGTTCAGCACCTCCATCACCCGCCGGCGGAACCCTTCGTCACCGGCAAACACCACGAAGTAATTCAGGATGAACAGCATCAGCGGCAGCAGGAAGGCCAGCTTGACCCCCCGGAATACCTCGACGTTCATGATATAACGTATATCGGCCATACTGGTTACCACGGTATAGGCTCCAGCCAGGTTGACCGTAACTATGATGGCTAGACTGGCCAGCAGCTTGAGCGGCAGGGAATGCTGCGGATTATCCCGCAGATATACCAGGAGAAGCAGGGTGGCCATTGACGGATAGAGAACCGCCGCCGCCAGGGCATAGAGCTGGGAGAAATCGCGGTGAAGGACCAGGTTACCGCCCAAACAGCCAACCAGTCCGACCAGCGCCAATATCAGCATGAGGCGCCGCCCGGGCCGAGCCAGGTAGCCCAGATAGAGCAGGGCGGCCATGAGCAGGCTGAGCGATACCAGGAGATAGTGCCAGTGCCCCGGCATTTGCGGATTCAATAGCTGCAGGTCGCCGGTGGTGTCGAAGCCCTTATCCTTAATGGTAGTCTGGAAGCGCTCCAGCATGGTCAGCGTATTGTCAAGGTTTTCCGAGTAATTGAGCTTGGTGTCTTTAAAGGGTGTGACATAGAGGATACGGATGCCCCGATCCACCACAGCCCGCACCCAGCGGTAATAGCGCTCGCTGGCTTGCTGGACATATTCGTCATTGGTACTGGAGTAAACCCGATTTATGGGATAGCCGGTATCCTGTATCAGTTGGGGCAGACCCTTTTGTTCCACATATTTGAGCTGCACCGAGGTCTCAATGATTCCCACCAGCAAATGATGTTTACGTACCAGTTGCTCCATCGGCCCGATATTGTCGGGAGCGCCGCTGACCTCGTTGCCGAAAATGATGCATTTCACCCCATAGTCGCGCACCGCCTGCTCATATTCCTGCAAATAGGCCAGATTGGGGGCGGTATTGTTGTCCGGACGCAGGATTATATTGAAGCCGCGCGTCTTGAGCCGGGTCAGCAAATCATTGTCGAAACCCATGCGGGCATCGGTTTCCTGGAAGGCCGGGGGCTGTTTGTTGGTGGTATCCTTGGGCTTTTCTAGCTGCACCAGTTCGGCGTTGATGATGAAAAAGGTTTTGCCGGCGCTGTTAAATTCAATGATTTGTTGCGGCAGGAAACGATGGGCCAGGCGGGTACGCAGAAATGCAATGGTGTCCGGGTTATCGCTGGTTACCACCAGCTTGTCCGGGCGCAATCTCTGGCCGGCCAGGGCGGTTTGACAATCCTGCCCGACCTGCGGCTGATAGACCTGATTGAAGGCCATGAATTGACCGAGGGGCGCCAGGTAGATCTGACCGTTGCCCGCCATCTGTCGCAGGCTGATCTCTTTAACGCCCAGGGTATGAACTCCGGCTGCCTGCAGGCGATCGAGGACAGTATCGAGGTCCATGGCGGCCGAGTCCGCCATCTTCTGCAGTTCCAGATAATCAACGGCGGTGACCACCGTTTGGTTATTCCGCTCGTTGCTGAAGCGCAGGTAAGCGCCGCTCCAGGACAGCACCAGGGTGACCGCTAACAACAACCATAACAGACGCTTGCCATTTACACTCACGAACCCGACCCCCATATTCTTAAATCTTTTATGCCGGTGTATGCCTCGGTATCAGACCGCTGAACCAGGCCAGGGCCATATAAGCCAGGCCGCTGCAGCACAGCGGCAGCAGGAAAAATAGCCGGGAAGAACTGGCCGGCAGGAAGCGGAAGCTGATGATTACCGCCACCATGCCCGCCACCGGTAAAAGCAAACGCAGGGTAAAAGTGGAGATCTCTCTTACCGGCAAAGCTCCTATATCTTTTCTTATCATAAAACCCATTATAGCACCATAAAGCAAGACACAAAAAGCCGTGGACAGGCTGATCCCGGTAATCCCCGCGGTTTTGTACAATATGAAATCCAGGAGCACCTTCAGGGCCAGGCAAACCATACTGACCATCATCGGCACCCGGTAGTTTTTCAGGGCGTAATACAAGCGGTTAAATATCTCCTGGCAGGCGTAACCCGGCACCGCCAGGCTGTACAAGAAGAAGGCCAGCGCCGTCATGGCGGTGGATTGGGCGGTAAAGGCGCCGCGCTGGTAGAGCAGGGAGATGATCTCCCGGTTATAGATGGTTACCAGGATAAGATAGGGCAGCAGAATAAAAATCAGGGTGCGGAAGATATAGCCCAGGAGGGAGCGAATCCCCGGGTAGTCGAGTTCCAGGCAATAAGCCGACAGGCGGGGGAAAATCACGCTGGACATGGCGACGATGAAGACGCTGGTAATGGTGACAAAAAGGGTGCTGCCGAAGGCCAGGGCCGCGGTAGTGCCTTCCGACAGGTGGGTAGCAAAGGTGCGATCGATAATCAGACAGAGCGGCAGCAGGGAATTGCCTAGCAGGATGGGCAGCAATTGCCGGAAGATAGCCCGGGTGTGTTCGTCGCCCCAACTTATCTTCCAGGTCAGGCGGTATTTCTCCCGGAACAAGATCGGCGCCTGAATCAGAAACTGCAGCAGCCAGCCGGCGGTAGTTACGTAGCCCAGGAAAACGATATCCGCCCGTTTGATGATCAAGGCGGCGATGATCAGCAGGTTAAAGGGGATACTGACGGCGGCGGCCAGCAGAAAATGCTCGTGCACCTGCAGGATGCCGGTGGCGATATAGGTCAGACTGACAAAGAGCAGGGTCGGCATCATGATCCGGGTCAGGGTGAGGGTGATGTCGTATACGCTAGCATCCAGCCCCCACAGGCCGGTCAAGGCCGGGGCCAATAGAATGCCCAGGACCGATAATAAGGTGCAGAAGATGGTGACCTGGGCCAGTAGGTTAAAGATATACTGGTTGCGCTCTTCCTGGCTGCGCTGGTTGATATAGTAAGTCAGGTCAGGGATATTCACCGACGACAGGGCGGTGCCGATACTGGTGAAGAGCAGGCTGGGAAAGCCGAAGACCACCTGAAAGGCGTCGGTTAAGAGCGAGGTGCCGAAGGTGGAGGCGATAAAGATATCGCGGGCAAACCCCAGTACCTTGGAGATAAATATCGTTATCGATACGACTATGAAGTTCTTCCCGGTCCTGCCGGATTTATCAGTCATAGCCATCTCCCTCTCCCTTTTATAACTGAACTTACGCAGTTAAAAATACAAATTCTATGATTGCCATTGTAAATAAAATCCGTGTTCATCTGTGTGCCGAAGGCATCCGTGTCCATCTGTGTTAAATTCGTTTCTCCTGACGTTGAGTTATTTAGCACCCTTCAGCCCCTGGGCGAATTGATCCAAAATGGCATCGTTCTGATCCAGCCGGTAGATGCGGGCGGGGCGCCTCTGGGCGTCAAAGTCGATCCCGTTGAACCAGATGGCCAGCTTGATTTTTTTATAGGAGCTTATATATGTGAACATATCATTAAGCCAGGCCACTTTATCCCCACCGATCGAGCTGCAGGCAAACTCGGTAATCATGAAGGGATAATCAAAAACATGGTTGTATTCACTGTACAGCGGCGCATATATGGAGCGAAAATCGCGCCAGCGCTCACCCGGGAAGTAGTTGCCGGTGTTATAGCCGGTAAGCCCGATAACGTCCACATATTGATCGCCCGGGAAATAGTTGACGTAAGAGTTCCATTTGAAGGAGGGAAAAGAGACCTCGTTGGGGTTCCAGACCCAGATGGCGTTGTCCACTCCCTGTTCCTGAAATATATCGTAAATATGGCGCCACATCGCGCGAAAAAGCTCGGTGTCGGTAGCGGAATAATAGGCCGACCAGTAGCACCAGTCTCCGTTCATTTCATTGTTGAGGCGAAAGAGCAGGGGATGACCGAAAGCCTTGATTTTTCTGGCATAATCGATCAGGTAGGCGTCGTAGGCGCCATTCAATACATCGTAGGTGATTGCCGTATTATTAGGTTGGCGCAAGTCCCAGGTGGCCAAGGTCAATTCCAGGAACTTGCCCTGACTATAGGCATTGTCAGCCAAAGCACGGGGAAATTCGCTGCCCAGGCTCTGGTACCATAACAAGCAGGGGAATTTGTAATTCAAACGGTTCTCCAGGGAATTAACATAGCTCAGCCCGGTGTCGGCCGTGGGCTCGTAAATACCCCAGGCCTGCGGGGACTCATCGGCAAAATAGCGCTGGAATAACGCTTCGGTTTCCGCACTCAGGGGCCGGACCTGGCGGGAATAGTATAGATTGAAGCTTTTGGCGCCCTGGGGCGGTATGAAATTCACACTGGAGAGCATCGGCAGCCAATGATCCAGGGCGATGGGCTGGGAGGACTTGACCAACAGGGTCAATACCTCCAGCGGGCTTTTGACGACTATCGCCTGCAGGTAATAATTCTTATCCTGAGCCAGGCTGGACAGTCTGGCCCGGTGCCACAGCAAGAGTTTAACCTGGCAACCGTTGATGGTGAGGTTTTGGTCCAGGTCCACCTGATGCACGGAGCCCTTGCTCAGGAAATCCCGGCTGCATTTTATATAGGAGGTGGCGCTATGTACGGTCCCGGTAAAGTTGTCATAGAAAACTTCCAGGCAGGTATCGTTATTACTCATCACGGTTTTAACCGGATAGGCGGAAAAGTCGGGGCTGAGCTCCGCGCCATAGTCCAGCACGTAGCCCTGCGGGTAGTCATAATAGCGGATATATCCGTTTTTAAGGTTTTGAAAAAGCTTGAAATCATCCCCGGATTTATGAGTTGCCGTATCAGAGATCTTTCCATTTATTATATAGGTATTATCCGCCTCACCGGCGCCCCATGCCCCCGCCGGTCCCATTGTCAAAAAAAGACCGGTGAGTAACAGAGATACTGCTCGAAAAAACATATTGTATACGTATTGCTTCATAAATATATCAATAAATCCTTTCTATATATATTCTGCGTTAATCCTAAAAATCACCCTTCGGGTACTCCCGATGTACCCTAACGGGTACGATTAAGGTTGCTGCGTCCTTCTGCGTCTATTCCGTTCCCTCCGCATCAGACGGAGCGCCAGCTCGGCCGTTTCTTCCGCTTTCGCGCGCAGTTCCCCGGCGGTTGCCCCGATCACTTCGCGCGCGGCCGGCTCCTCCAGCAGGCGGCCGACTTCCGCCCGCATCCCATCCAGGTCATCCGGCAAGGGCGCCAGCGAGAACTGCCGCAAAAAGGCGTCAATCTTGGGGTCGTAGGAGATGCCGGCGAAGGGCACCCCCTGGTTGGCGGCAAAAATCAAGGCATGCAACCGCATGCCGATCATAAGGTCCATATGGGCGATCAGGGCCAGGTGCTCCTGGCTGTTCAGGCGCTGTTCCAACTGGTAAGCCTCAGATTTCATCATAGCCGCTACCCGCCGTCCCGCCTCCACATCCTCGGGAAAGGCCAGCGGAATGAAAACAATCCGGTAACCCCGAACGGCCAAATCATCCAACAGTTGTGCCACATTCTCCATATGCTGATTCAGCGAGGACCAGTTGCGCAGGGCTACTCCTACCAGAGGGCCATCCGACAGCCCGGCATCCCGTAATATGCTCCGGGCCGTTTGCTCTTCCGCCGGCCCGGGCTGCAGAGAAAGCACCGGATCAGCGGTAATCGTCACCGGTGGGCGGGTAATCCCTAATTCCTTAAGATACTGCGCGGATTCCTCATCGCGTAGGGTAATCATATTCACCCGGTTGCCCACTATCCGCATCAGCCAGCGGTTGAATGGGCGGTTGATGGGGCCCATGCCCTGAGCGTAAAAGATAACCGGGACGCGCAAGGTCCTGGCCAAAGCGACTACTGCAATGTAATACGCCAGCGAGCGGGAGCTGGTTACATCCTGAAAGATGCTGCCGCCTCCGCTAATCAGAAGATCGGTCCCGGCTAATTCCCTGATCATAGCCAGGGGATTCATATAATAAATGGCCCGGATCCCATGCAATTGAGAGGTTTGCTCCGGGTGGCCGGAAAAAGCCACGAAATCGCAGTTTGTTTCCCGTTTTTTAATAGTGGAGGTTATAGCCGACAGCAGGGCTTCGTCACCCGCGTTGTCAAACCCGTAGTATCCCGAAAGGGCAATTTTCATGACCCGCTCCTTAATCGCTTATTGTCGCCCATGTAAATATTATGCCAAAAGTGCAGACGGTTCAAGTCAACCGGGTATTTACCTGGCCCGAAATATATACCTGCAAGAAAAAGCCATAAACCGACGTATAAATAGAAAAGCCCGCCGCCATAAAAACCGGATAAAATACTTTTTCTGCCTATTCGTCCTCGGCTTGCCTGGTGGACAAGCGGGTGGGTGGGTGCTAGAATGGTGCTAGTATGTAAGTTGTTGGAGGGTTGTTTCTTCATGTCTTGGTATGTTTATGTTTTAGGTTTGCTGTCGGCTTTTGTCGTGGCTTTTGCCACTATGCCGACGGTAATTAGACTTTCCTATAAAGTCGGGGCGGTGGATCGACCCGATCAACGTAAGGTTCACGCCAAGTCCATGCCCAGGATGGGAGGCATGGCTATATTTTTGTCCTTTATTTTAGCGATGCTGGTCATGCTGAGAATGGGGCTGGTGGGAGGCGCCTTTGTCGGGGTCATCTACGGCTCCGTAGTAATTTTCCTGGTAGGGTTGCTCGACGACATCTATCAGCTGCAGCCCAAGGTCAAACTGCTGGGACAAATCGTCGCGGCGGGTATTGCCATTTACTTCGGGGTAGCGGTTCATTTTGTCACCAATCCCTTTGACGGCTGGCTCAGCCTGGGCTATTTCGCCATACCGGTTACCCTGCTCTGGATAGTGGGAATCACCAATGCCATCAACCTGATTGACGGCTTGGACGGGCTGGCCGGCGGGGTGGCGGCAATAGCGGCGATAACCATGGGAATCGTCGGCATCATTAAGGGCCAGCCCTTCATTACCCTGGTTACCTTCACCCTGTTGGGCTCCCTGCTGGGGTTCCTGCCCTATAACTTCCATCCGGCCCGCACCTTCATGGGGGATTCCGGCTCTAATTTCCTGGGTTTCGTATTAAGCTGCCTGGCCATCATGGGTACGGCCAAGAGCGCCGCCTTAATCTCCCTGCTGTTGCCGGTCGTTATCCTGGGCATCCCGATTTTTGACACCTTTTTTGCCATTATTCGCCGGGTCTATAACAAAAACCCGATTTTTTTGCCGGATAAGGATCATCTGCACCACCGCTTGATGGCCCTGGGCATGAGCCACCGCCGCAGCGTACTGATAATCTACGGGGTAAGCTCCTTATTCAGCGCCGTTGCCATCACCCTGACCCTGATAAACAACCCCAAGGCCAACCTGGCCTTGATTCTGCTGCTGCTCCTGGTAGTGGTGGCCGCGGACCGTATTGGACTGGTAAAAGGAGACGCCCCGCTGGAATACGATATGGGCGGCGAAGAACAAAAGCAAGTAGCCAATTAAAATGGCCCCTTTCCGGGAGGGAATTAAGTTGTTTAAGCATCCATTCATCAAGTACATGTTTTTGGCCGGACTGGCCTTTGGCGTATTTTTCGCGCTGGGTACCGGGCTGGCCGCGATCTTTCAACACGATGCAACGACCGACCCGGCAAAAAGCGATGATCCGAAAGCGGCCATCGAGGGCAAAAGGACCAATATCCTGTTGTTGGGCGTGGACCGCCGCCCCGGCGAGGAGCAAGCCCGCTCCGATGTTATGATCCTGGTTTCCATTGATCCCGAGCTGGAAAAGGTAGCCGTGATATCGATTCCCCGGGACACGAAAATCGATGACAGCGGACTGGGCGTAGATAAGATCTGCGCAGTAAACTATGCCTTCGGTCCCCAAACCGCCGTGAAGATGGTGGAAAACCTGCTGGACACCGAGGTCGATTACTATGTGGCTATGGACTTCGCCGGGTTTAAAAAGATAGTGGACACCCTGGGCGGAGTGACGGTTGACGTACCCTGCCGCATGTACAAACCCTCGGAAGATATCAATCTCAAACCGGGACGGCAGCACCTGAACGGACGCGACGCCCTGGCTTTCGTGCGTTTTCGGGGTTATATCCAGGCCGACATCCAGCGTACCGCTGCTCAGCAGCAGTTTATCAAGGCCCTGGCCGACCAGGTGTTGCAGGCCAGGACCATTCCCCGCCTGCCCGCTCTGGTTAAACAGATCGGCCAGTATGTAGATACCGATATGGAAATCAGCGATGCCCTGCGCCTGGCCACCTGGGCGCCGGGTTTTGACAGTGATTCGTTTATTACTCAGACGCTGCCCGGCAACTTCTATGATGTGCGGGATGAGAACGGCAATCTGACCGCCAGTTATTGGCTGGCAGACAAGGAAGAGGCGGCCGAACTGCTGAATGACCTGTTTTCCGGGAAAACCGTGGCGGTGGTGCAGGAAGGCCTGGCGATTACCGTTCCGGCGGAAACCGATGAAGCTACCGGTACTGACAGCACCGAACCCATTGATAATACCGACCGGTCTACGCTGCCCAGCCCCGGCCACGGCGGAGAATACCAGCTCCCCCAGCCCCCCAGCGCCACCGGAGCGGACGGGTACCTGTAAAAATGTTTAACGTGAAACATTAACAAAACGTTACGAGGTGAAGATTTGCGTTCATTCAGGTTACATATTATTGGCGTCCTGTTTTTTATAGTCATGGTCTTACTGGCCGTTCCCCTGGGCCTGGCCGGAGCCGGCACCATCAACGACAACGGGGTGAATGTACGTTCCGGCCCCGGGACCAATTACAACATACTCAATACCCTGACCAAGGGCACGATGATTACTATCCTGGAAACCAGAGGCGACTGGCAGCAGATACAATACGGCAGCCTGCAAGGCTGGGTAAAATCCGCGTTTATTAGTGCCGGTAACCCTGCGAGTTCCGCCACTTGCCGTCTGCGAGTCACCGGCGACCTGGTCAATCTGCGCAGCGGTCCCGACACCGCTTCCAACAAGGTGGGCCAGGTCCGGAAAGGTGATATTCTGAGCATAATCGAGGTGGATGGCAACTGGTATCACATAAAGACGCCGAGTGGCCTAGATGGATACATACGATCCGATTATGTGGCGAAAGAGGTTGCACCTACCCCCGCTGCTCCGGTTGCCCCGAGCAGTGCCCCCCCGGCAGCGGTTTCCGATGTTAAGGAAAAAGAAGCAGATGCGAACATCATTGAGATATCAGAAAATATCGCTGCTGACGCCATTAAACTTTCCCGTATCAAGGATGAGAATGGAATCAAGATATCCATGAAATCCGGGGCGCAATTAAAGGGTGATATCGATTCGGACGACGATAAGGTCACCTACGAGTTTCCCGACCACCATATCGATGGCCTGTTTTATTTTGAAGAAGCCCTGGGTGACGGCATGGTCAAGGTACGTGGCAAGAGCGAAGACGATAAGGCGGTTATAGAGATTGAATTCCCGGACAGTGTCGCCTATACGACCGCTAGCGAGGACGGCGGGAATACAGAAGTACTCAATATCCTCAATTCCATTCAGAAGGTGGAAAAGCGGGAGTTCGGAGCTAACGGCGAACGGCTGCTTATCACTACCGCAACACCGTTCAAGTATAGCCATCAGCAACAAGGCGATAGCATAATCATCAACCTGAAAAACATGGAAGTGGGCGGCGCCGATGATAAATATGAGTATGACGAGGGACTGATCAGGCTGGTTGAAGTAACCAAGTGTGATGAGGCCGAAGGTGGGGTTAACGTTACCATTAAGACCGGCGGGTTGGGCAAATATACTACCGGGTTCAGCAATGACGGTACCATGCTTCAGATAATGGCAGTGGGGAAAAATGCCCTTAAGCAGCGCAATGATAACCTGGTGGTGCTGGACCCCGGCCATGGGGGCAAGGATACCGGTGCCCGCGGGGCTAAAATCAATGAAAAGGACGTCAACCGGGCGGTAGCCTTACAGGTGGGAGAAATCCTGAAACTTAAGGGAGTTCAGGTCGAATACACCCGTCAGGCCGATGAATTCATCGACCTGGAGCCCCGGGCCGACATGGCCAATAAGCTGAACGCCGGTTTGTTCGTCTCCATACACAGCAACGCCAATCCGGACAATAGCAAGCAGGGTACCGAGACTTATTACTACGCGCCGACAGACAATCCCACCCTGTTTATCATGCAGGATGAACGACAAGCCCTGGCCAAAAGCATCCATCAGAAATTAGCCAGCAGCATCCAGCGTCCCGATCGGGGGGTAAAAAGCGCCAACTTCTCCGTTCTCAGGAATACCTTAATGCCCTCCGTACTGATAGAAATAGCCTTCATCAGCAACCCGGACGAGGAAGCACTGTTGGCAAACGACGGATTCCGCAACCAGTCCGCCCAGGCAATAGCTGAGGGGATATTAAAATATATAGGGAAATAGGTTTGAAATGAATAACCAAGCAGGATTATTGAGAAAGTGACTTGGGGAAGTTGCTTGAGCGAAGCGAATGCCCGCGTCCCCATGTCACTTAACCCAGCGAGAATGGTAGCGAAGCAATCTTTCCCCGAAAGCTAAAATATATAACCAAGCAGGATTATTGAGATAATCTGTCGAATATAAATAAGGTTGGGTTAAAAGCTTTTTTTACTTAATTTGTCTATGATTAAAATATTTTATAGAAAGATTAATTAACCATGACCAAAGCTAAAAAAACTGTACATAAGAACGACAAAGTGGAACTCGCTGTAAATGGTAAGATGCAAGGGTGGTTTTCCCTGGCGGTATTTATTCTGGTTGCTATTCTGGTTGCCTACCCGGTTTTCTTCCGCGGCCTGTTTTTCAGCGAAGATATTTTTATCTATCACATAGTTACCGCCGTTGTCTTCTTGCTGGTTTGCATTGATAAGATTTATCGCCAGGATTACGCGGTACTGAACACCCCGCTGGATTGGGCGGTATTAAGTTATGCCCTGGCCTTTCTCCTCTCCCTCATCGGAGCGATTCACCCCGGCGAGGCCTTCTACGGTTTTCTAAAGGCCTTGAACTGGTTTATGGTATTTTGGGTAGTCTCCCGCGTAGTCAGAGACTACCGTTCCTATACCTGGCTCTTAAATGTTATTTTACTGGCCGGAGTCGGGGTAGCTATGATTGGTCTTCTGTCGGCCACGGGCATCTATAAATACCCTTCAGCTTTCGATGGTAAAGTCATAATGTCCACCCTGCAATATCGTAATGCCTGCGCCGCCTATTTAGCAGCTATCACCCTGTTGGCTGCCACCTTGGGAATCAGCACGGGGAACAGAATATTAAAACCCCTCTATTCCTTGGCCGCATATCTCCTGCTCCTGGTTATCATCGGTACTATGTCCAAGGGTGTCTGGATAGTATTATCAGTGTTTTTCCTGATATTTATTGCCGGCGTTCCCGGACTGAAAAGGCTCTCAGCCCTCTATTTTCTTTTTATAAGTGGGCTGGCCGCTGCCCTTACCGCAGTCAAATTTATACCGGCGGTTACCGGAGGCCAGACCTCCGCAACCGTGTCATATTTATTTATTGGTCTGATAGTGGTATTAATCGGAGAGATCGGCTGGGATATTATTATTCGCGCCAACCGGCGCTGGGGTTGGCAAAAAACAGCGGCCATGGTTTTGGTATTGCTGCTGGTCTTGCTAGCCACACTTGCGACAATGAAAGTTGGGGACCAATCACTGGCGGCCAAAGCCAAAACCACCATTGCCTCCATGAATATGATACCATCCACTACCGGGTTCAGCTATGAATCCCGCCATATGCAGGTGGAATGGGGATTAAAGATATTTAAGGACAATATGCTTAACGGTGCCGGAGCCGGCGCCTGGAATGCCTTATATCACCGCTACCAGGATTGCCTATTCTGGACCACTGAGACCCACAATCATTTCCTGCAGCTGGCGATTGAAACCGGAATACTAGGGTTATCAGCTTTCCTGGCCATGTGGGGAGTTCTCTTATTTGTAATAGTGCGAAGGGGAAAATTGCTTTTCGCGCAGGATACCAGTGAAATATCACCACAGCAAAAAAACAACTGGATATTGAACTGGGGAGTGGCTTGCGCGGCTCTTTTCATGGGTGTGCATGCCTTTTTTGATTTTGACCTTTCCCTTGGCGCCATGGTGGTATTGCTATGGACGTTAATGGCTTTGGTTAATACCGGGGCGGTAATCGACGGTCTGTTTAAATCAAAAACTTCAAATACGCCCTGGCTATTATTAACCGCCGGAATATTACTTACGGCCCTATTGTTAATTACCGGCGCTCGCGATTCAATGGCTTATAAGCTATTTGTAAATAGCGATAAACTGATGCAGACCGCTGCGCAAATGAAGGATGGACCGGAAAAGGAAAAGAGAATAAAACAGGTTCAGGAAATGAGTGAACAGGCAGAAAAACTAGATCCGAATAATGCGCGCTATCCGGCAGTTTTTGCCCAGGCCAGCGCGCTTCGCTACATGCCGCTGGTTAATGCCAAGGACTCCAGCGCAGTAGAAATAAGGGATACCGCCTTGAAAGCCATTCAAAGGACCGAGAAACTGGCTCCTTACGATATCAAAGTTCGAGGAAGCGTTATAAACACGGCAATGATGCTGCAGGACTTTGATATAGCTGTGCATAATGTTAATTTTCTGACAGAAGCCAACCCGCTCGACGCCAACGCCTATGATAACGTGGTAATGCTGTCCATTATGGCTGCCGATAACAGCCTGCAAAAAGGGGATACCCCAAAAGCTAAAACCTATCTCGAAAATAGCCTTAACACTGTAGCGAAAATGGCGGAACAAAGGGAAAAACTCAACCCCGGCCGCCTGGTCGCCCCCTATTGGCAGAATCGTCCCCTGGAGTTCAGCTCTCGCTCCTTCTTCGGATTGGGTAAGGCCAGCTATTTGCTGGGCAAATACCCGGAGGCGGAAGGCTATTTCAAAAAAGCCATCGATAATCCCGGCGACCTTGCCGCTGAAATAAACCCGGTAAAGGCTTGGTACCTGGCCAGTCAATATAAGAACGGGAAGCAGGCGGAGGCTGATTTGCAATTGCAACAAGGTTTATTGAACCAGCAAGATGTTAGTCTTTATAATCAATTGAAAGCGATTCAATCTTTATAATATAAAATATATTAAACCAATAGTTTCAATTGAGGAATTAATATGAGTTATAAGGTGCTTATTTGTGCCTCAACCATATCCCATATAATGAATTTCCATTTGCCATATATTAAGTATTTTAAGGAAAAGGGATTTGAAGTACATATAGCTGTTCCTGGTAATGAATTGCTGGAGAACGCTGACCTTGTTCATAATATTTCAATGACCAAGAAGTTGTTATCAATAAACAACGTAAATGCTATATTACAACTTCGCGATTTATATAAGGCTTATGACTTTGATATATTGCTTACCCACACAACTCTTGCTGGAATCATTGGGCGCTTAGCTGTGCTACTATCAGGTAATAAGAACATCAAAGTTATACATACTGTGCATGGTTACTTATTTTGGAATGGTTGCGGGTCAATTAAAAGGCTCATGTATTATTTGCCGGAGTTATTACTTCGCAATACAACCGATTGCATAATTACCATGAATGATGAAGATACATTAACCGCACAAAAGCTGGTTAAAAAAGCGGGTCTAGTGGAAAAGGTTCCTGGAATGGGAGTCAATTCAGAACGCTTTATAGCTGCATCAGAGTCTGAAAAGACCTTGAAAAGACAGCAATTATTATTTAGTGATGATGCCTTTGTTATAGTTTATGCAGCCGAATTTTCAAAAAGAAAAAATCATTTGGAGCTAATCCGTGCAATGTCAGATATAGTATCCAAAGAACCCAATGTAATATTGGTTCTGTGTGGCACAGGAGATATGGAAAATGATATTCTTTTAGAAGTTAAACGAAGGGATTTACAGAGGAATGTTCAATTCATGGGTTGGTGTGACCATATGGAAGAGATCTATAAAGCATGTGATATGGCCATAAGTACTTCGATTAGCGAGGGACTTCCGTTTAATATAATTGAAGCCCAACTTTGTGGTTTACCTGTTGTGGCAAGTAACATCCGAGGACATGTTGACCTAATAAAACATGGTGAAAGTGGCTGGTTATATACACCGAGAAATCCACAAGAACTATCAAACATTGTTTTGGATATTATTAACAGTTCTGATCAAGGCAAAAGGCAGGGAGAAGCTGCAAAAAGCAGTGCAAATAGATATTCTTTGCTATATGCATACGGAGCGAATACTAATATATATCAAAAGTTTATCGAACATCAATACAATGGTGAGATATGATGATTGAGCTGTATGTTATAGCGCATAAAGAAGTATTCATACCTGATTCTGCCGCATTGATCCCAATAAACCCAGACAACGCAACAGGAGACAACATTGCGGAAAAGCCAGGATATAGTGAGCTTCGGGCGCATTATCACGTGTGGAAAAATGGGCTTCCTGAAACTGACTTTGTAGGTTTTTTTCAGTTTCGTAGATATCTGGACTTGACTTCGGCTGTTTTTACGGATTTAGGTTCTGAAAAGCGTCCGTTGCCCTACCGGATAAAGAAATTTCCGATGGCAAAAAGCTATTCTGAAGAGGTACTTGAGGTGCTTGGCAGGTATGATGTTATAGCGCCTATGAGAGAATTTACCGGAATTTCTGTATGGAAGCGGTACGCGGCAGCCCAGGGACACAGAGTCTCAGACTTGCAACTTGCATATGAGATAATATCAAAAAAATACCCGGAATATCTGACTGCCGCCAATAATTATTTAAATGGTACCGGTGAATACTACGGAAATATTTACATCATGCGAAGAGATGTATTTAAAAATTATTGTGCATGGCTTTTTGATATTCTGGGTGAGTATGATTCTCGTGCCGAGAATATTCCTCCACGTACACAGGGCTTTCTCGCTGAGCGGTTATTTGGGATTTGGTTTAGGAAGACGTATTCCAGCGGTAGTTTGCATTGCGCGGAGTTGCCCCGACTCCATTTTTGGGGCTATGATGACGAGACGCACCATCTTCGCAAGGATAAGTTGATAAACGCGTTATTACCGCCAGGTACTCAATTACGTTCTGTTATCCACAAATTAGCCAAATAGAGACTATTACACGCATGCAGCGACAGTTGAAAGTGGAGGTAACGGCTTATGAACGAGCCGAAGGTTTCGGTTATCGTACCCGTGTATAAAACGGAAAAGTATTTGTGCCAATGTTTGGATAGTATTCTGCAACAAACCCTGTCTGATCTTGAGATCATCATTGTGGACGAGGGCGATTACGATGAATGCAGACATATTATAGATAATTATAAGGAGCGGGACGGACGAGTTAAAGGAATTCACCAGAAAAACGGCGGCTACGGTGCATCGGTCAATCTTGGCATTGATTTCGCCAAAGGCGAGTATATCGGCATTGTCGAATCTGATGATTTTATTTTGTCAGAGATGTATGAGAAGCTCTATGAATATGCAAAAAGGCTTGATGCTGATGTTGTCAAAGCACCATTTTATGAGTTTTTTGATTCAGTCGGCAGCAAGAAAAATATACTTAAAGTTAATTCAGATTGCAGTTATCTTTCAAAGCATATACCAGAGAACAAAGTTTTTTGTTTGCGGGAGTCTCCGTGCTTGATGGGGGGGCATGCTTCGATTTGGAGCGGAATTTATAAGAGAAAATACCTGCGATTAAACGAGATAAAATTTCCTGAAGTAACTGGTGGTGGTTATGTTGATGCGGTTTTTCGTCCGCAAAGTTTGATATACACGGATAAAATTGCCTGGATAAATCAACCGTATTATTGCTGGCGAATGACCAGCGAGGAGTCGACAACAAACAACTATAACTTATCTGCGCTTTTGCAACGCTGGAAAGAAGTACATGATCTGTTTCAGAATAAAAATGAACTGTATGAAATTGTCGGTCCATATTCTGTAGATAACGAATATGGCTGTACACTGGCCTTGTTTTACCTGATGCATTTTTCTGAAGAGCAGTATCAGATGCTTGTAGAAAATATGCGTTTTAATAATAATGAGCTTATTAAATTTAGCCCAATTCTTTCACCCCGAAAAAAAAAGGAAATGTTGGCTTTAAAAAGAGATCCGGTTGCTTTTAGAAAAACTATAAGGAATAAGCAATTAATGCAATGCTATTTAAGACCGGTTCTCGATTCAATACTGCCGAAAGGAGCTGATGGTAGAGAGCAGATTAAAGCTCTGTACCACAGAATGTGCAAATCGTAGTCAAATCAGAGCAAGGGAGAATAGTGAATGATTATTACGAGGACACCTTTTCGTATCAGCTTTGCAGGTGGAGGCAGTGATCTTGCATCATTTTACAGACGGCATGAGGGTTGCGTAATATCCACTTCGATAAATAAATATATGTACATAACAATTCATCCTTCGTTTAACGGTACTGAAACAACTATTAAATATTCCCATACAGAAACCGTAAACGATATTCGGAAAATTCAACACCCCGTAGCCCGGCAGCTTCTTATTGACTATAACCTGTCCGGCGTCGAGATAACCAGTACTGCAGACATACCATCGGGAACAGGTTTGTCTACATCAAGTGCTTATACGGTCGGATTGATTAGTGCCCTGAATGCGTTTTTGGGGAAATATTATTCACAAGAAAAAATTGCCCGTCGGGCTTGCGAGGTGGAAATAGAAAAGCTGGGAGAACCTATCGGCAAGCAGGATCAATACGGTACATCGGTAGGAGGTCTGAAATTTATTCGTTTCATGCCTGACGAAACGGTGGATGTGGAACCAGTCATTATTAGCAGCGAGGTTCGAAATAAGTTGAATGATAATATACTTTTGTTCTACACTGGTGTAACTCATTCCGCTGGTGATATTCTTAAAGATCAGAGTAAGAACATTGTAAATGAGGGGAGCAAATTCAAAGCCCAGATTAAAATGACTGAACAGGCATATGAGGTTAAGGAAGCCTTAATGTCAGGAAATCTTACACGTTTTGGCGAAATATTGAACGAGGGCTGGGAACTCAAAAAACAACTTTCCAATAAAATTTCAAGCTCGATGATTGATAGCTATTATGATACAGCTTTACAGAATGGTGCACTTGGCGGAAAACTTCTTGGAGCCGGCGGCGGCGGATTTCTTCTCCTATATTGTGAGAAGGAAAAACAAAAACGGCTTCGTTCTGCTTTATGCGAACTTCCCGAACTCCCATTTGAAATGGAAAACGGCGGGACCAAGGTTATATACATTGGAGAAAAGGATTGGTAACAATGAATATAATAATTTTGGGAGCAGGGCTTTCCGGAATCAGCCTGGCCTATTTTATGCAAAATTCTGATCAGGTAAATTCAATTACTATTCTGGAAAAGGACGATTCTACCGGTGGGCTCTGCAGGAGTATTCAGTATAAAGGATATACATATGATATTGGGCCCCATATTTTGTTCTCCCAAGATAAAGAAATGCTTAACCTAATGCTCTCGGTACTGGATGAGAGAAACGATTTAATGCGCTCGAACCAGATAATATACAAAGACCGTTGGATACAGTATCCTTTTGAAAATGACCTTTCGAAGCTGCCCGAAGCCGAATTGAACTATTGTATTACCGCGTTCAACAACAATCCTTATGAGTCTTACAATGCGGAAAACATGCTTCAGTTTTTCCTGAGGACTTTTGGGGAAGGAATTACGAATACTTATCTTCGCCCATACAATGAAAAGATATGGAAGTACGACCCTTCATTTATGAACACTTCAATGGTCGATAGAATACCGAAGCCAACAGACGAAGAAATTCGCAGAAGTGCATCCGGTGAAACGATTGATGGATATTTACATCAATTATATTTCAGTTACCCCTCATATGGTGGTATTGAAGCGGTTGTCAGAGGATTTGAAAAGCGCCTGGGGAACAAATGCAGGATATATTTGAACTGTCCGGTAAGCCATGTGGAAAAGAATGATAAACATTATTCAGTAACTGCCGGCGGAACAGTATACACGGGCGATTTGGTGGTTTCAACCATCCCTATTCACGATTTGGTAAGATCAGTGGATGGCACCGAGAACATTCAGTCAAATGTAAACGACTTGCGGTATAACTCTATAATGATATTCTTTGTTAAAACAAAGAAGGATTTGTGCGGCGACAATTTTGCTTTTATGGTTCCGGACAAAGATATCATTTTCCATCGAATTTCCAAGATGGACTTTTTGGGTAAGGCCTATAAAAGTGAAGGTGCAACATATATGGTAGAGGTCACCTATAGAGAAAATGACCGGTATGACCATATGACCGATTATGAATTGATTGATGCTGTAAAGCAGGGCGTTTGTGATATCCATTTTGCCGAAAGTATGGGGGATGTTGAGGTCGTAAATTTGACACGCCATAAATATGCGTATGTAATATATGACCTTAATCATAAAAACAATATGACGCAAATAAGAAGCTTTTTTGATCAGCATGGCATTATCCTAAACGGACGTTTCGGAAATTTTGAATACTGGAACATGGATAGGATCATAAGGGAAAGCAAAAACGTGTCAGAAAAAATATTGGGTCAATTTGCTTAATATATGGAGGAATCAGGAATGAGAGCACTTGTTATCGGCGGAGCTGGCTTTATTGGGAGTCATTTATGTGACAGACTTCTGGCAGATGGCTGCTCGGTTGTTTGTATCGATAATTTCTTCATTGGAACTAAAGAGAACATCCAGCATTTATATGGGAAAGCGAATTTCGATTTCTTCGAATTGGATGCCAGCGATATGGATGCTCTCTCCGTTGTCTTTGAAAAAGAATCGATCGACTATGTATTTCATCTCGCAGCAAATTCGGATATACAGGCCAGTGCTAAAAATCCGATTATTGAATATAAAAACACCTATTCCACTACTTTTTGTATTCTTGAATGCATGCGAAGATATGACGTTAAAAAACTCTTTTTCTCCTCAACTTCTGCAGTTTATGGAGAGAAGGAAGGAATGGCTGTCGCAGAAGATACAGCTATCTTGGAGCCGATATCCTACTATGGCGGCGCAAAACTAGGCTCTGAAGCAATGATATCGGCATATTCATATATGAATGACTTTTCTACTCTGGTATTTCGATTTCCCAATGTAATCGGTCCCAGGCTGACCCATGGAGCAGTATTCGATTTTATCAAGAGATTGAAAGATGACCCTACCCATCTTCGCATACTTGGGGACGGTACGCAGACCAAGCCGTATATGCATGTATTTGACCTTATCGATGCTATTATGCACTTTAAAAATGTTCCGCAGGGTGTGACCGTTTATAACGTTGGAGTGGACAGCGCCACATCAGTTACCCGTATAGGTGAAATTGTCAGCGAAAAGATGGGGCTGAAGGGGATACCTTTTGAATATACCGGCGGGCGCGGAGGCTGGAAAGGTGATGTCCCCGTGTTTTCCTACGACCTTTCCAAAATTCATGAGGCAGGTTGGAAGGCATCCATGACCTCGGATGAGTCAGTGGAAAGAACTGTGGAGCAGGTGATAGGATGCTAGCGGTTATCATGGCCGGAGGGAAGGGGACCAGACTCGTTTCCCTTACTAGAGATGAAATTCCGAAGCCGATGGCGCCGGTGTGCGGCAAGCCGATTCTCTGGTGGCAGATTGAATGCCTTAAGAAAAATGGAATAACCGATGTCGTAATTATTGTTGGACATTTGGGCCACAAGATTAAAGAATATTTTGGGGATGGCTCCGCTAACGGTGTTAAGTTACGTTATATCGAGGAGAATGAGCCGCTGGGAACTGCCGGTGCGCTATATTATCTCCGGGAGATGTTGGATAGCCAGCCTTTTTTCCTGGTGTTTGGCGATGTGCTCTTTGATATAGACATGAGACGTATGGTGGATTTTCACATCTTAAAAGATGCAGAGGTTACTTTGTTTGTTCATCCCAATGCACATCCTTATGACTCCGACCTGGTAGTTACCGATTTTGAGAGAAGGGTAATAAAGTTTGACTCCAAGCATAATGACCGCTCGTCGTACTGGTATGACAATTGCGTAAACGCGGGTATTTATATTATGCAGCCGGCTTTCTGTGATAGAATTACCAGACCCCAAAAGACTGATTTGGAAAAAGAACTTTTGTCGAATATGGTTGATCTGGGCGAGAAATTATTCGCCTATTGTTCACCGGAGTATGTCAAGGATGTTGGTACTGTAGAGCGAATAGAAAAGGCCTCACAGGAAATGGCAAGAGGCTATATTGCCAACCGAAGCCTGAAATACAGGCAGAAAGCCATCTTTATGGACAGAGACGGGACCATTAACAAGTTTAAAGGTCTAGTCTCGAAAGAAGAACAGTTTGAATTGGAAGACTGCGCCGTTGATGCAATAAGAAGGATAAACGAGTCGGGGTACCTGGCGCTTGTAATTACTAATCAGCCGGTAGTGGCGCGTGGGCTTTGCGATATTGAGGATGTCGAGAGCATACATAACAAGATGAAAACACTGCTGGGGCGGGAAAGCGTATTCCTGGATGACGTTATGTTTTGCCCGCACCACCCTGATAAGGGCTACCCAGAAGAAAACCCTGAATATAAGATCCAATGCCGGTGCCGCAAGCCGGATACCGGCATGGTTGAGGATTGTGCCGAGCGATATAATATTGACCTTTCGAAATCATGGTTTGTTGGAGATACCACGATGGATATTCGTACCGGCAAAAACTCAGGCACGAAAACTGCATTAGTTCTAACCGGTGAGGCTGGGCAAGATGGGAAATACCCTGATAAACCGGAACTTGTTTGTAAGGATTTACTGGAAGCTGTCATCAAAATAACGGAGGTATAAAGATGGACTTCAGACAAGACATCAAAGACTATATACTTTGTGAGATAGAAACACTTTACAAACTCGATATTGACGCCATTAATAATGCGCTAAACTTACTGTTGGAAACAAACGAGCAACGCAAGAGCGTTTACGTATTCGGCAATGGCGGAAGTGCCGCGACGGCATCTCATATGCAGAACGATTTCAACAAGGGAGTGTCAGAGTATATAGAAAAGAAGTTTCGTTTTCGTTGCCTGAATGACAATATGGCGACGGTGATGGCAATTGCCAATGATATAGGCTACGATGAAATCTTCCGTTTCCAGTTGGACGGGCAACTGGAGCCCGGTGATGTAGTCATGGCTATATCCGGAAGCGGCAACTCGGCCAATGTGATAAAGGCGGTCAAATATGCCAAAGCATGCGGGAATAAGGTAATCGGGATTACCGGTTTTACCGGAGGCAAGCTGAAAGAAATATGTGACATATCGCTTCACGCACCGGTGATGAGTATGCAGGTGACAGAGGATGTACATATGTTTTTCGATCATCTCATGATGAGTATCTTCTATAAACATTTATGCGGGAAAGAACATTTAAAAGGATAATATATAGAAGGAGAAATATTTATCCTATTGTCCTTAATGTTTTTTAAAATGGTTTAATCGTATCGAAAGTGGCACAACTATGTATTAGTATATTTGTAATGTCTGTGATAATTAGTATTTTGTGCCTGAGCACAGGGAAGGGAATGGTCATAACAATGAAAGGGATAATACTGGCTGGAGGAAGCGGGACACGTCTTTATCCATTAACTAAATCAATATCCAAACAATTGCTTCCAATTTATAATAAGCCAATGATTTATTATCCCTTGTCAGTGCTTATGCTTTCAGGAATAAGAGAGATTCTTATTATATCCACGCCGGAAGACACTCCTCGTTTTGAGCAGCTTTTAGGTAATGGTAGTCAATTTGGCATAACGCTTTCTTACGCAGTTCAACCATCTCCAGATGGTTTAGCCCAGGCTTTTATAATCGGAGAGGAATTTATTGGTGACGATTGTGTAGCCATGGTGTTGGGAGATAACATTTTTTACGGACAGGGATTTACGCCTACACTGCATCGTGCTGCTTCCAGATTTGAAGGAGCTTCGGTTTTTGCTTATCCGGTAAAAGATCCTGAGCGTTTCGGGGTAGTTGAAATAGATAATGAACAACGAGCGATATCCATTGAAGAAAAACCGGTCAGTCCAAAATCCAACTATGCGGTTACCGGTTTGTATTTTTATGACAGACGGGTGGTTGAATACACAAAAAGTTTGAAACCTTCAGCTAGGGGTGAATTGGAGATTACTGATCTCAATCGAATTTACCTGGAAAAGGGACAACTATATGTAGAAATATTGGGAAGAGGTTTTGCATGGTTGGATACGGGAACATTCGAATCTCTAATGCAAGCAGGTCAATTTATTGAAACGATAGAAAATCGTCAGGGTTTTAAAGTAGCTTGTCTGGAGGAAATTGCTTATTACATGGGATACATAAATCGCGATGAATTGATAAAACTTGCAGAACCTCTCAAGAAGAATGAATATGGCCAATATTTGCTGACCATCGCACAACTAAACCAAGAGGTTGATACTCCTATTTGGAAAAAATGGAACCTTGAACAGATTGAAGGGAGAAAGCATATTGGATAATGGGTTTGACACGATTCTGATTACAGGCGGAGCGGGGTTCATAGGTTCCAATTTTATTATATATTTTTTGGATAAATATCCTCTCTACCAGGTAATTAATCTTGATAAAGTAACATATGCTGGAGACCTAGACAATTTGACTGAGATCGAAATGAACCCCAGATACCATTTTGTTAAGGGAGATATTTGTAACAGGGGTTTGATAGAAGATTTGTTCAAACAATATAATATTAAAGGCGTTATTCATTTTGCTGCCGAATCGCACGTAGATAATTCCATCACAGGTCCCGATGTATTTATTACGACCAATGTATCAGGAACATTTACTGTTCTGGATGTTGCCAGGCAATATTGGATGGTTGCACCTGGTAAATACCATGCTGATTATGAAGCCTGTCGGTTCCACCATATATCAACAGATGAGGTATATGGTAGTCTCGGGGAGACCGGTTTTTTCAGAGAAGATACTCCTTATGCTCCCAATAGCCCCTATAGCGCCAGTAAAGCCAGTTCGGATATGATAGTAAGAAGTTATTATCATACATATGGGATGAATATTGTAATTAGTAATTGTTCTAACAACTATGGACCAAGACAGCATGCCGAAAAATTGATTCCCACCATTATTCGTAAAGCTTTGGCAGGAGATGATATACCTATTTATGGTGATGGGAAAAATGTACGTGATTGGTTGTATGTAATAGACCATTGCAGGGGTATAGACTTGGTTTATCATCAGGGAATTGCTGGTGAAAGTTATAATATTGGTGGTAATAACGAATTAACCAATATAGATATTGCCCTGACCATTTGTGGGATATTAGATAATGTAGCTGCGAAAAGATTGCAGCAGCTAAAGATTGATTCGTTTAGGGATTTGATCAGATTTGTTCCTGATAGGCCTGGACATGATAGACGTTATGCCATAGACGCTTCAAAAATTACAGCGGAGCTTACCTGGGAAGCGGAAGAAAGTTTCCAAAATGGGTTACATAAAACTATAGATTGGTATCTTAACGATGCAAGAAAATAACACTTATATTTCTGTGGTTATTCCAGTTTATAATTGTGCCAAGTGCCTGAATGAGTTGTATATTCGACTGGCTAATACTTTGTCGAGTATTAGCCCAACATTTGAAATCATCTTTGTTAATGATTGCAGTCCTCAAAATGATTGGCAAATTATTACCGAATTAGCCTGCAAAGATTCTCGGGTTAAGGGCATAAATCTTTCACGCAATTTTGGGCAGCATAATGCAATAACAGCGGGTTTGGATAATACTTCAGGTGAATGGGTTGTCGTTATGGATGGAGATTTACAAGATCAACCGGAGGAAATAACCAAACTTTACAAAAAAGCACAAGAAGGATATGATATAGTATTTGGTCGGCGTTATAAAAGGCAAGATGTATTTTTAAAAAAACTAATGTCTAAAGCTTTTAACAAATTTTTTGAATATCTTGCAGATACAACAAACGACCATACAATTGCAAATTTTAGTATCTGTAATGATAAGGTTATTAATAGTTTTCGAATGATGAGAGAAAAGAACCGGTCTTATCAAAATTTTATTATTTGGACAGGTTATGATCTTACTTTTGTTGATATAGAACATGCCCGTCGACCTGAAGGTAAAAGTTCATACACTTTTAAAAAGCGATTAGAATTAGCCACCCAAATAATTGTTGCTCATTCCAATAAACCTTTAAAACTATCTATTGGATTTGGTTTTGGAATGACATTAATATCATTTATTTACGCTATTTATTTGGTAATTAGATATTTACTTTTGGCCCAACCGCCTACCGGATGGACAAGCGTGATGGTTTCACTATATTTATTAAGTGGTTTGCTTTTTGCTAATTTTGGAATTGTAGGTTTGTACATCGGAAAGATTTTTGATGAAACAAAGAATAGACCATTATATTTAATAGATGATCAAGTCAATATCTGAATTTGATCAGCAAGATATTACAGGAGGAAAAATAAATTGAAACTCAGTTTAAAACGCCTCACAAAAAATGAACTCGAATTACTTATGAACTGGCGTATGACTGATGAAGTAAGCAGATATATGGCGACCAATCCCAAATTGACAATGGAAGGTCAGTATAAATGGTTCGAGCAATTAAAAAATGATAAAACTCGAATACGTTGGATCATATGGGCAGATGACACTCCTATCGGATCAATGCATTTGGATGAAATTGATTATGATAACTCAAGCTGCTCCGGACCGGGATGGTTTATTGTTGAAAAAAACCATTTAAATCTTAAGCAAACAATCGCATTACATAGGAATTGCTGTAATTTCGTATTCAATGTTTTGGGGCTTAATAGAATATACGGAAGTGTTATGACTGAAAACGAAAGAGTTCTTCAACTGGTTAAGTTATGCGGCTTTGAGATAGAAGGAGAACGCAATCATATTGAAAAAGACGGTGTTTTTTATGATTGGACATTGGTCGGATTGACCAAAGCACAATGGGAAAGTAAAGGACTTAGTTTTGAAAAAATAGATATTGAGTTATAATTGGAGGGTTGATTATGGAACCAACTGTGTTGAATAGATTAGATGCTATTGAAATACAAAAGTACCAACAAAACCGGTATCCGCTATTATTTATTGACTTTGTTGAAGAAGTTATTGCGGGGAAAAGTGCCAAAGGCCACAAGAATTTTTCTTATAATGAATGGTATTTCCCTGCTCATTTTGAAGACGAACCGAATGTACCAGGATTTGTCCAAGTCGAAGCCTTGACGCAAATGTTTCTTATGACTTTTTTAACACTCCAGGGTAATGAAGGCAAAAAGACGAGTTTTGTATCGATAGAAAATGCAAAATTTAAAAGAAAAATTATTCCTGGGGATAGGCTTGATATAATCTCAGAGTTGAAGTTTTTCCGGCGTGGATTGGCTAAAGGGATATCTACAGGATATGTAAATGGAGAATTGGCATGTTCGATTGACCTTGTTATAACTATTCCTGATATTCTTAATGAGTATAAACCAAAATAAAATCATGATACTTCGGGATACATCTTTTTGGCTCATAAATCATGATAACTTAAAAAAGGGGAAATAACGTGCGTGTAGCGGATTATGTTATACAAAGAATATATACAGCTGGAGCCAAACATGTATTCATGGTAACTGGACGAGGTATTCTTTACTTGTCTGATGCTGTTGCTAAATTTAAAGATATTACACCAGTTTCAGTACATCATGAACAGTCGGCTGCTTTTGCAGCAGTCGCCTACGCCCAGTACAATGAAGAAATTGGCGCATGTCTGGTATCAACCGGATGTGCGGCTACTAACACCATAACCGGAGTTTTGAATGCCTGGCAGGACGGGGTGCCATGTATTTTTATTTCCGGGCAAAATAAATTACATGAAACGGTGCGCTATACCGGGGCCCATATAAGGACTTTTGGATCACAGGAAACCGATATTATTCCAATTGTTGAGCCCATAACAAAATACTGTACCATGATTAGCGATCCTACAGCCATTGCATGGGAGATGGATAAGGCTTTACACCTTGCTACCAACGGGAGGAAAGGCCCAGTCTGGATTGATATACCGGTCGACGTTCAGAATATGCGTGTAGAGCCTGATTCATTAGAAAGGTATATTCCAGACGATGTAATACTAACCCCAGCCCCACAGGATATTCAATATATCAGGGAAGAACTGGGCAAAGCCAAACGTCCAGTAATTTTGATAGGAAGCGGTATTCGTTCAGCCCATGCCGTAGCAGAGCTTAAACAATTTATTGAGAAATATCCCTTCCCAGTAACCTTTGCCTGTTCAGCAACCGATACTTTTGGTGCTGACCTGGAACTGTCCATAGGAGCTGTGGGAAGTATTGGGGGGACCCGAGCCGGCAATTTTACCGTGCAGAATTCGGATTTATTGCTAGTGCTGGGATGTCGTTTATCCCCGATGACAACAGGATCTGAATATGAGAAGTTCGCCAGAGCGGCACGAATCATAGTGGTTGATATTGACAGCGTAGAACATTTAAAAAAAACCGTAAGAATAGATAAATTTGTTTTATCAGATGTAAAAGAATTTCTTTCGCAGTTGACAAATGAAGGCATAAAATGCGCAGATAAAGAGTGGATTGATAGGTGTATTCATTGGAAAACTATATTCCCTAAATGTGAAGATAAATATAGTACAAGTGAGAAAATCGATTTATACTATTTGGCTGAATGTCTTTCCGGGTTATTAACTGATGATTCGGTGCTGTTATGCGATGCCGGATTGGAGGAAATAATAATCCCTGCTACGGTGGGTTTTAAAGCTGGGCAACGTTGTCTACACCCGGTTTCACAGGGTTCCATGGGGTTTGCCTTACCAGCTTCAATCGGTGCCTATTATGCCAGCAACCAAGCGGTAACCTCGATTATCGGTGATGGTTCAATAATGATGAATTTACAGGAACTACAGACTATTAAACATTACAATGTGCCGATACGAATATTAGTAATAAACAACAATGTCTATTCAGTAATTAGAACTCGTCAGAAGGAAATATTCAGAACACGGACAATTGGAACGGATGATAGCAATGGGGTATCATGTCCCAGCTTCAAAAAGGTGGCAGATTGTTTTGAAATACCTTATATGATTATTGATAATAAAGGAGATCTTGAGGATAAGTTGCACCAGTTGTTCAGTGTTGACGGACCGATCATCTGTGAGATTATCTGTGATGAAAATCAGGAATTTATCCGCAATTCTTACGCGCTTAATTCAGAAAGACGTTTGGTGAATAGATCGCTGGAGGACCAGGCACCTTTTATGAGCAGAGAACTGTTTTTGCATGAAATGATTATAGATCCCGCTGATTAATGTTACTGACTGTTGAAAGGAGCATTTATGGCTAAGTGTATATTTCGTGATGAAACGGTCATAGCCGACTTTGGGACTCCCTATTTTGTTGCTGAAGTAAATACCAGTCACAATGGAAATATCGATACTGCCAAACGCATGATTGATAGTGCGATAGAAGCAGGCTGTTCCTGTGTGAAGTTTCAATCCTGGTCTACCGAGACGTTGTATTCCAAGACTTATTATAATAATAATCCTATTGCAAAAAGAATAGTCAGCAAGATGGCGTTCAATGAAGAGCAGTTGTTAGAGGTAGCGAATTATTGTTCTGATCACGGGATTGCTTTTTCTTCAACGCCCTATTCAAAACCGGAAGTCGATTTTCTGCTTGAACAATGCAACGCACCATATATAAAGGTAGCCTCCATGGATCTAAATAATTATCCCTTTCTCAATTATATTGCTAGAACTGGTGCTCCCATTGTTTTATCTACTGGTATGAGCGAGATTGAAGAAGTTCGCAAAGCTATGAACGTTATAAAAGAAGTCGGGAACAATAACATCTGTTTGCTGCATTGCATATCCATCTACCCGCCTGAGTTATCAACTATCCATTTAAACAACATTATTGGATTAAGAGAAGAATTTCCGGATTATCCGATCGGGTTTTCCGATCACTCCATAGGAATTGAGATGGCGACAGCTTCAGTAGCCTTAGGCGCAGCTTTAATTGAGAAACACTTAACCTTGGACCGTACCAAGATCGGAATGGATAATCAAATGGCAACCGAACCGGAGCAAATGGCTGAACTTATTCGAAACTGCAATAATGTGCATATAGCTCTTGGGGGAAGGGAAAGAGTTGTTTTGGCGGCCGAAAAAGAGCAGATTTTGAAGATGCGCCGGAGCATAATAGCAACTGCCGATCTTAAAGCGGGAACAACATTGACCATTGATATGTTAGACTCCAAACGTCCTGGAACAGGATTGCCGCCCGAAAAAATATATGATTTGGTTGGTAAAGTATTGGTTAGAGATGTTGAAGCGGATACGCTTATTACGGAAGAAGACTTTAAATAATCGAATGGAGGTTAATGTAATGGATAACCTGGAAAAGTACAATAAAATATTTATCGAGACCTTTGGAATTTCCCAGGAACAATTGAACGGACTAAAATATCAGGATATACCAGAGTGGGATAGTATCGGACATATGAGTTTGGTGGCTGGACTCGAAGACGAATTTGAGATTATGCTGGATGCCGACGATATAATAGATATGAGTTCCTATGAAATAGGGAAAGATATATTGGCCAAATATAATATCACATTTTAATTTTAGATGGTGAATATTGATGATGTGGCAGCTTGAGAACTTCAGAACCAATATTGCGGTAATTGATGAAGAGGGTAATAATTACTCCTATGCTTGTCTTAAAAATGAGTGCGATAAGCTTACTGAATCGCTGACTTCGGGTCGATGCCTGATTTTTATTCTTTGCTCTAATGAGATAGGTTCGTTAATCGGATATATGACTTTCATAAACCATCGGATTCTCCCCTTGCTGCTTGATGCCCACCTGGATCATGGATTGCTAAAGTCACTTGTTACGACTTATAAACCCGATTACATATGGCTGCCTTCCGCAATGAAAGACGAGTTGGAGCTTTTTAATGAGGTTTATTCTCAATATAATTATTCTTTAATCAAAACCGCCTATAACCATGAATATTTATTATATGATGAGTTGGCCTTGCTGCTTACCACCTCAGGCTCGACCGGCAGCCCTAAATTTGTAAGGCTTAGCTATACTAATATTCAGGCCAACACCGAATCCATTGTAGAATATCTTGAGCTTGACCAGAATGAACGGCCCATTACCACGCTTCCTATGAACTATACCTATGGACTCTCTATAATTAATAGTCATCTTTATGTCGGAGCTTCTATTATTCTGACCCAGAAGACGCTGATGCAAAAGGAATTCTGGCAGCAATTTAAGGACTATGAAGCTACGTCTTTTGGCGGTGTTCCCTATATATATGAAATGCTAGATAAATTACGTTTCTATCGTATGAAACTTCCTTCTTTGAGAACAATGACTCAAGCTGGTGGTAAACTTTCGCCAGAATTACAGAAGAAGTTTGCTGAATATGCAATGGAGAATGGTAAAAAGTTTATTGTAATGTATGGACAGACCGAAGCTACTGCGCGTATGTCCTACTTGCCTGATGGGCAATCACTTGAAAAGTGCGGCAGTATGGGAATAGCCATCCCCAGAGGAGAATTTTCACTTATTGATGTGGATGGCAAAGTGATAGTCGAACCAGGGGTGACTGGTGAACTTGTATATCGAGGAGCCAACGTTACCTTGGGATATGCGGAATGCGGAGAAGACTTGATCAAACTTGATGAACGGGAAGGATTACTGGTTACCGGGGATATGGCCCAACGTGACGAGGATGGATATTACTATATTGTCGGTCGCAAGAAACGCTTTTTAAAGATATTCGGCAACCGTATAAACCTTGATGAGGTAGAGCTGATTATTAAAGACAGCTTCAGTAATTCTGACTGCGCTTGCGGGGGAATTGATGATGCCATGTACGTATTTGTTACCAACGAAACAATACTTGAAGAGGTTAAGCAGTTTATTGCTAAAAAAACCGGGTTGAATCATATAGCATTCAAGGTAAGATATGTTGAGGCAATTCCCAAGAATGAATCAGGTAAGACCTTATATAGAGAACTGGAGAAATTCTATGGTTGACTATGAGGAAATACTATCAATACCCCCATTTTCATTGAATAAAAATGCCAAACAAAAAATCTTCTCGGAAAGACTCAAAGACTTAACCAATAGACATTACCATAGTTGCTTGGAGTACAGACGAATGCTCGACGCAATTGGGTTTGATCCAAAAAGAATAAACAATTGCTCGGACCTCCCCTTTTTACCGGTTAGCCTGTTCAGGGAATTAGATCTATTGAGCATTGACAAATCCGAAGTATTCAAGGTAATGACCTCGTCTGGAACCACCGGTCAAACCGTGTCTAAAATATTTCTCGATAAAACAACTGCTAGCAATCAGCAGAAGACATTGGTAAAAATCGTTTCCAATTTTACCGGGTCATCAAGAATGCCCATGTTAATAATCGATAGTCCATCTGTTGTAAAAAATCGCACCAACTTCTCGGCAAGAGGTGCCGGCATCCTGGGGTTTTCTATATTTGGGTCGGACAAAACTTACGCACTCGATGATGAAATGAACATTGATTTCGATGCCATTGAAGGCTTTTTGCAGCGTCATCAAGGTCAGAAGATACTGCTTTTTGGTTTTACTTTTATAATATGGCAGCATTTTTACCAGGAGTTGTTGAAGTTTGACAAAAAAATGGATTTGTCGAATGGAATTATGATACATGGTGGCGGATGGAAGAAGCTTACCGCTGAAGCGGTTTCTCAAGAAAAGTTCAAACAATCCTTCAAGGAAATTTGCAACCTGGCGAACATTCGCGATTATTACGGGATGGTTGAACAAACCGGCTGCATTTATATGGAATGCGAGTATGGAAATCTTCATGCAAGTATCTTCTCTGATGTTATAACCAGAAGGTATATGGATTTTTCATCGTGTGAAATCGGTGAATCAGGCATAATTCAAGTTGTCTCTATGCTTCCTGAATCTTATCCTGGACATTCTCTGCTGACAGAGGATGAAGGAATTATTCTGGGGGAAGATGATTGCTCATGTGGCAGAGCCGGCAAGTACTTCAAGATATACGGCAGGCTTCAGAATGCGGAGATAAGAGGGTGTAGTGATACATATGCTGCTGAATACAGGTAAATATAGTGAGTTGAATTTTATTGTAGGCAATGAAGAAACAATTAATAAAATGCAAACCGCCCCTGCATTACCGCCATTCGCAGATAATGTTGTATCCTTCCTCAATGACCTATCCAAGTATATTATGAGTTCCGGCCGAAATTATTCAGATGTTATGACCTTTGGATTTTGGTGCAGACGTTCTGCCCTTCAGCAGGAGAAGAACAAATACGATGATATATCTAGTCGTCTAGGCAGAGGTATTGTTTTTCACAGCACTCCTTCCAATGTTCCGGTTAATTTTGCATTTAGTTTGGCCGCTGGTTTGCTGGCGGGAAATGCCAATATAGTACGGATCCCGGCTAAGCAATTTGAACAAGTGCAGATTATTTGCCAGGCGCTGAATGAACTTCTGCAGGATAGTCATAGGGACCTTGCGTCCTATATTTGCATGGTAAAGTATCCACCAATAACTGGCCTAACTGATATGTTTTCCGCAATCTGCGATAGCAGGGTGATTTGGGGCGGTGATACCACTATAGAAGAAATCAGACAATCCCCGCTGAAGCCGCGTGCCAATGAAATTACTTTTGCTGATCGATATTCCATTGCCATTATACAAGCTGATGAATATTTAAAGGCGGATGATAAGGAGCGGATAGCTCAGAATTTTTATAATGACACCTATTTCTCAGATCAAAATGCCTGTACTTCTCCTCGAATCGTCATTTGGACAGGTGACAATATAGAAAAAGCCAAAGCGGAATTCTGGGAGAACATATACCTACTGGCCAGAGAAAAATATATGCTTGCACCCACTCAGTCAGTAGGCAAGCTTTCAGCTTTCTATAGGGTTGCGTCCCAATATGATGTAAGACTTGAGAAAAGTGAAGATCAGTTAATAACACGGATTACCGTTAGTAAACTTGATCAGGGGTTAATGAATTATAATTACCACAGCGGGTTTTTCTTTGAATATGATATGATTGAGTTCAACGAAATCCTGCCAGTATGTGATGGGCGTTGCCAAACCATTGCTTATTATGGACTAGATAAGAAAGAAATTGAACGTTTAGTCCTTGATTTAAGACCATGCGGGGTTGATCGTATCGTCCCTTTGGGGAAATCAATGGACTTCAGTTTGGTTTGGGATGGTTACGACTTAATCAAAGCCTTGTCAAGAAAGATATCTGTTATATAAATGAATACTACAGGACTGTGTAGTGTGAGGGAATTATGCGAATTGATTCAGTTGTAGAACAGATAACTGATACTAATGGCTATATAATTTCAGACCCCGATACAGGGGGAATGCTTATTATTGACCCTTGTAATTCAAAGTTAATGGAGCCATATATTCTGAATAACGATTTCCGTAAAGATTATGTTATTCTTACCCATGAACATTATGACCACATTGCTGGATTAAACAAACTAAGAGAAATAATAGGTTGCCCGGTTATTGCACACAAAAAATGTAGTGAATCTATCCAAAGCCCAATCCACAATTTGGCCCGTTATTATCATATATTAGTAACCCTCAGCAAAGAGAAGAGACCAGCAGAAGATTATGAGTTACCAAACATAAATAGGCATTATAAATGCCAAAAAGCTGATATCGAATTTACCGACCATTATTATCTTGACTGGTATAGTCACAAAATATTTATACAAAAGACCCCAGGCCATTCCGAGGGAAGTTGTTGTATATTGTTAGATGATAGATATCTATTTACTGGCGATACTTTAGTAAACGACTATGAAGTCATTTTTCGATTTCCTGGAGGAAATAAAGAAGCATATTATGAGTATACTATGCCTTTCTTACGAACACTTAGTATGGATACAATTGTGTACCCAGGTCATGGAGAAACTTTTCTTCTTAGAGATGTCTTTTAAGATAATTGAATGCTGGCAGGTTATAATAATCAAACGTATTATATTTAAATAAATCAGGGGTGTAGATTAATGGTAAGTCCAAGAAACCGATGGTTAGACATAGTTTTTTTGCAGTTTTCAATAATATTACTTAGTCTTGCAGGTATATTTGCAAAGAAAGCTTCTATGGTAAATTTTCTATCAAATAAGTTTGTAATTTATTATAGTCTAGAAATATTTATTATTGGGATATATGCAATTTTGTGGCAGCAAATTATTAAAAAATTCGAATTATCACTAGCCTATGCTAATAAAGGGGTCCTAATTATATGGACCTTTATTTGGGCACTTCTATTCTTCCAAGAGACGGTAACAATTAATAACATTCTAGGTGCAATATTAATCATTGCCGGTATAGTAATGGTATTTAAAGATGAAAAGTAATTATATTGGAATTTATTTAATATCGGTATTTTTCGCTTCCTGCGCTCAGATTATCTTAAAGCAAAGTGCCGAAATGGAACATGAGAGCTTTATTAAAGAATATATGAATTTCCGTGTAATTATAGGTTATTTAATACTATTTGTATCCACTATTCTGACAATAATTGCTTATCGGGGAGTGGAACTAAAAATGGGTCCTATTCTCGAATCAGCCGGATATATATTTGTGTTATTATTAAGCTGGTTATTTTTTAAGGAAAGATTGTTATTGAATAAGATCGCAGGGATAAGTTTCATAATCATGGGTATAATCATTTTTTGCTTGTAAATAATATATTGAATTATTGTGGAGGATCTAATCTTGATACCCTTTAACAGACCCTTGGTAACAGGTAAGGAAATTGCATACCTACAAGAAGTATTTGAAAGCGGCAAGCTATGTGGTGATGGCAATTTCACCAAGAAATGCAATACATGGATTGAAGATAATTTTAGTTGCAACAAATCCCTCCTAACTACCTCTTGTACCCATGCCCTTGAGATGACAGCAATATTGGCTGACATCAGACCTGGCGATGAGGTCATAATGCCATCATATACCTTTGTTTCTACTGCTAATGCCTTTGCATTGCGAGGAGCTCGAATTGTTTTTATTGATATTCGACCTGATACCATGAATATGGATGAGACTTTAATTGAAAAGGCCATTACTGAAAAGACCAGAGCGATTGTCCCAGTACATTATGCGGGTATTGCCTGTGAGATGGACACTATTATGGATATCTCCAATAGGTATGGATTACTGGTGATTGAAGATGCTGCCCAAGGAGTAATGAGTAAATATAACGGAAAATATCTTGGGACGATCGGACATATGGGGTGCTACAGTTTCCACGAGACCAAAAACTACAATTGTGGAGAGGGTGGTGCTTTGCTGATAAATGATGAAAGATTCATTGAAAGAGCCGAGATCATTCGTGAGAAAGGAACCAACCGTTCCAAATTCTTTCGCGGGCAAGTTGATAAATATTCTTGGGTAGATATAGGTTCTTCATATTTGCCAAGCGAATTGAATGCAGCAGTTTTATATGCTCAGTTAGAACAAGCTGATGAGATAAATATAGATAGGTTAAATAATTGGAATTATTATTACGAAATACTAAAACCTCTAGCGCAAGTTGGAAAAATTGGAATTCCATATATTCCCGAAAATTGTCAACACAATGCTCATATGTTTTATATTAAGGTTTGTAATTTACATGAGAGAGATTCCTTAATAAGGTATCTACAAAAAGAAGAAGTCGATAGCGCTTTTCACTACATACCTTTACATACTTCCCTAGCTGGAACAAAATATGGGCACTTTTATCAAAATGATTATTACACTACTCACGAGAGCAATAGATTGCTAAGATTACCTTTATATTATGGACTCAGCAAAAACGATATATTTTATATTGTTTCAATTATTAACGAATTTTATAAAGATTAAATTCCTTAAAGGAGTAAAACATTCAAACATGAAACAAAACCTTATGCTTAAGCTAATAGAACAAAATACACCCGAAATAGTTTTGTGTAAAATAATTGGGTACTTTACCGGGATACGTAGGGTGACTTTCGTGAGTGCACTTATTGCCGGCTTAATAACTCATCTTACTTTAATAATTCTAACTCCTGTATGTGCTGATCCGGTGTTGCATCTGGAGTGGTGGAAATTTTTAGATTACGAGCTTTATAATGTGGGACGCTGGGCATCGAATTTAATTACATTTCCGAGGGGTTACCTTGTTGTTCCATTTCTGAATATAATGACAAGCATTATATTTATGGCTTTAGCTGCAGTCCTACTTGGTGACCTGTTTAAGATTAAAGGGCGAATATCAGCTGTTATACTGGCTACATCAATGACAGTCTCACCTGTTTTGGCAAACCATTTATTTTATTATGCAACTGGTGCTGGAATGCCAACTTGGTTAGTACCGATTATACCGATATATATAATCTATCGCTCAAAGAAAAAGCCTGCATTAAATACTTTAATGGCAATATTATTTATAATATTATCACTTGGTATTTGTCAGTCGGATATTTGTACAATCACCGGATTAAGTGTATTAATGGTGATATTAGATTTGCTCAGATGTGAAAAGGGCAAAGAGATCTGGTTGAAGTTCTTCCAAAGTGTGCTTGTAACTACAATTGGCGCTATTATTTATTACATTACCTGGGGGTTTTTTGTAAAAATCAAAGGTATAACAACTTTATATGGGGGGGCTAATTCATATGGATTAATTAACACGTTAAAAACCCTGCCAGTTAGTATCAAACTAATATACTCTGATTTCTGGGGTTATTTTTTCAACGATAGTATTATTAATAATTTCTATTGGTACAGGGAATATTTTAATGCCATACTCATAATTGCAGCCTTGGCTTGTATAGCATTTGTCATATATCGTGCGATAAGAGAAAAAAAAATGTGGCTTTATGAAGTAATACATATTGCCGTGCTGATTGCTATGATTCCACCAGCTTTCATATCGATACGCTTTTTAGTAACTGATTACAATTTCTATTTAATAATGGCAACTGCATTTGTACTCGTGATTCCATTTATATTTGCAATTTATGAGTTGCTTGATGAAGGAAAACTGCAGACTGCACTTAAATGGACAATCGTAGTATCTACTGTCATAATTATTTGGACACACATTCTCTCAGATAATGCTGGGTATTTGTTGTTAAATCAAACAAGTATTCAAACAAAACAATTAGCCTCGCGTGTTCTGGATCGGATTGAGAATAGTAAAGGTTATAGAAGCGATATGAATGTATGTTTTATTGGAGCACTTACGGATAATAGTTATCATCTATCATCCATACTTTCTGAAATGAGTCCGGGAAGCACATTTAAACAAGCTGGTGTTTGGACAGGACTTTGGGAAAATAGTGATGGTTGGGGCTTATATATTTTGCATTTTTGTGGTGTTCAACTAAACTATTATTCCCATGGTGATTACGAAAAAATAAAGGGAATAGCATGTACAGCCCAATTTAAAGATATGGGGAATTATCCGGCAAAAGACTCCATTGCAATAATTAATGGCGTAATGGTTGTTAAATTTGGAGATTATACTGGGGAATGATTTAAAAACATAATAGTTTTACGATATTTAGGTTATCAATTTAAAGGACAGCTCCAGCCCCAATCATGTTTTATGTCAAATAAATTTTTTGGGGGATTTTTCAATGCCTGATAAAATCATCTTGCAATGTCCGAATTGCAGAAGTATTTTAAGTAAATTAAATGAAAAACTTATTTGTGATGATTGTAATAAAGAATTCCCGATAATAATGGGTAAGCCAATAATGCGAGAATACCAAGAAACTGATTTTATTGATTATAATCACGGAGATTGGCTTGATATCATTAAATCAAATGTTAAAAAGTATCCACGCCTATATCATGTTATGGTTAATATAACTTCCCCAGTATTATCTAGAATTTCATTATATCGTAAAAAAATAAGTTATTTTAATATTGAAAACCAGGAAGCCATTGTGCTTAATATTGGATCGGGTACTACTCGTTTAGCTACCGATCATATTAATTTTGACTATTATCCCTATGAAAGTGTTGACATAGTAGGTGATGTATACCAACTGCCATTTTGTGATAATTATGCTGATACAATTATAAACTTTACTCTTCTTGAACATATCGAAAATCCGAATCAAGCAATAAAGGAAATGTATCGAGTATTAAAACCTGGGGGATTTATATTTACGGTGGTTCCTTTTATACAAGGTTTTCATGCTTCGCCTTATGATTATTGCCGTTGGACATCTCGAGGAATTGATATTCTTCATTCAGATTTTGATAAACTCGAATCGGGTGTTTTTGGAGGACCAACTTCCGGAATGTTATGGATACTTCAGGAGTGGATAGCAATGGTTTTATCTTTAGGTATAATTCCACTTTACAAGATATGGTTTATTCTTATTTTGTTATTAACTTGGCCTATTAAACTTCTAGACTATATCCTAGAAAAACATCCAATGGCAAGCAACGTAGCTAGCAATTTTTATTATTTGGGATGCAAGTCCAATAAGATTGAGTAGAATATATGATGTGTTAAAGGGGTTAAATCTCTCGGTTTCAGCCGGAATCTATAAGTCAACCCCGATAGTTGATAAAAGTGCAGAATTACAGGAAACCCTGGGTTTTGTATATAAGATAACATCTGGTGCGGATAATCAAAATAGCCAGTATTGAGCAGGGCCAAAAAGCAGAGCATGCGAGAGGTCTGATAAGGTAATATGCAAGAGTAATGAAGTAGAGATCATAGTAGGACATGTAAAAGACTACGGATATTTATTTGGTATCCGTACCGCCACTTTTTCAGTGAGCATTTGGTACGGCATGGGGATAAACCCGGAAAGTTACTAGGGCACAAGACCTTAACAATCCTGGAGAAAGTATCTGGGCCTGGGCTAGAAGATACATTGCAGGAGAAGCGGAAATGTTACGGACAAAGTAATAAAAAAGTGCATAAAGAATCAGGGAACAGCCGGATTTACTATGGATGATTTTTAGGACACTTTCCACTGCCAAGCCTAATCCACCTTTTTCAGTAGATGGTAATTAGTTCTACAAAAGAATATAATGTGAAATATATAACTACTAGAATAGCATTGGAGGTAAAATTGATTATGTATCAACACTAAAACCAATCCTTATTCTCCAGAATAAAAATGCGGCTGTTACCACCTTCATCTCGTTCATTTCATTCAAGACATGAAGAATTAATGATGGGCCAGAGAGAAGTTTTTGAAGGGCTTAACGAATTAACAAAAATAAATAACGAACAGACTGCGACTATGATAAACTCAATATTTGAAAATATGCAAGTTCAAAATATTCATACAAATATAGATGAACTGTTAAAGAATCAGAAAGAAGTTCTAGAGTATTTAGGCCAACTTCTTCGCGAGAAAAATGAATTAAATAATGAACAAACTGTGGCAAAGTTGCTTTCAATTATTAAAAATATGCCAATGCAAAACCTTTCAAACTATGAAGTTGACAATCAGGCATCTTTATTAATGAAGAAATTTAATATTGTTTTTTCAGAAGAAAATTATCGAGTTTACATGGGAAATTGGCTGAATGGTGACGGAATTTTACAGGAGATTACTTTCTGGGAAAGAGTGGCGATCCAGGAAGGTCCATTGGTTTCATTTGAGAGGGATTTTATTCATAGCGAAGAAGTATTGCCAGAATACATAAATTGCCTTGATGTCGGATGCGGTCTATATACGAGTTGTGGTAGTATCGTTGGTGACCGGTCCCTTGAAGTCACTGCCGTAGATCCTCTGGGTGATATTTATAGCAGTATCAATGATAAGTACGGAATTACAACAAAAATTAAACCACGTTTTGGCATGGTAGAACATCTGAGTGATCAATTTAAAAAAAATTCATTCGATATCGTCCATATGAGAAATGCACTTGATCATTCTTTCAACCCTATATTAGGAATCCTGCAAATGCTGTACGTTTGTAGAGTAGGGGGAAAGGTAATATTAATCCATAGGGATAATGAAGCTGAGAAAGGCCAAAATACTGGATTCCATCAATGGAATATGACATTAAAAAACGGTCAGTTTATTATCTGGAGGGATAACATTGAAATAAACATCAACCAGGAATTGGCGGAATATGTTAATGTAACTTTTGATCCTAATGCGCCGCAGGTTGCGGCATATTCTGTTACACATAATCCCTCAAAAGAGCCAGGTATGGAATGGAACGTATGGAATAAAGTTGTCCTGACAAAACATAAAGATATCCCATTAATAAAAGATCCATTTGCATATATTTTTGCCGATATTGCTTTTAAACGGCTACTTGATATGAATATGAACGAATTTTACAGCATTATTCTGAAAGAAGCTGAAAAGAAAATAACTTGGAACAAACTGAAGATTACAAACGGTACTGAGGACATGATCAAAACAGCGAATTCAAAACATATTAATTGGGAAGCGTTGACAGATAATGACATACCTTTCCTACGAGGTCATTGGGTATAGCATTTGTTACTTAGTATTACTTTGAAATGAAGTGAAGTGTTTATATGAAGTATGAAATTATTCCCAAGGTATCAATCATTGCATCAATATACAATTCCGAGGATTATATGCGCGATAGTCTGGATAGCGCATTAAATCAGACTCTCCAAGATATTGAATTGATATGCGTATACAGAGCCTCGCGGGATAAAACCGTGATTATACTCGAAGAGTATGCGAAAAAGGATCATCGTATAAAGCTCTACGAACAGATTGACACTGTTGGCTGTGGCCCAGCTAAAAATCAGGGAATTGGTCAGGCAACCGGGGAATTCATCACGTTTTTGGATGCTGACGATTATTATTCTACCAATGATTGCCTTGAAAAGCTTTATAATGCTGCAAAAGAGCACAAAGTCAAAATCTGCGGCGGCTTCCGCAGTTTTCACTTTAAGGATGGAAGTATTATTGGGCATCCGCTGCACCGCGAGGTATGTAAAGGTCATCCGAAAGGCATACTTCTGCAGTACATAGACTATCAGTTCGATTATCATTTTCATAGTTTCCTGTATGACAGAAAAATGATAGAGGAAAAAGGTTTTTGCTTTTTTAACATATTGACTTATGACGACCCGCACTTTTTTGTGCGGACGATGTTTTATGCTAAGGAATTTTATGTAGTTCCTGTGGAAATGTATTGCTATAGACTAGGCGATCCATATCAGTGGGGACGGATACAAACGCGTGACTCGCTGATCGGTTTTATGGATATGCTGCGTCTTTCCAGAGACGAGGGGCTGGCAATTTTGCATTGGAAAACAGTCAGCCGTATCAACAATGGTGAATACTATGCTAATTTTGTGAAGCATTTGAATGAAGACAATGTAGAACTATTGCATTTAATGATTGAGACTAACGAGCTTGTAGATATTGACCTAATAAACAAAGTGCAGGAAAATATGCCTCCGCGTGGAGTTCTTGACACTCAGGACGTATGTATGGACAAGATTGATTGTACTGCCAATGGAGGTTATGTACTTAAACCTTTGCGGCATATTCTTGGGCCTGACCGAAGTACCGATATTTCAGATTCGCCAAACATAGCGCAGACTCAACTTGAAGCTACTCGTTTGGAACGGGAACTGCAAAATGAGCTGGATGGAGTGCGTGCATCTGTATCTTACAAGGTTGGCAGATCTATGACCTGGATGCCACGAAAAGTTCGCGGCGGGGTGAGGTGTTACAGAGACCACGGTTTTGAATATACTAAGGATCTCGTTGTCTGCAAGGCGAAGGGTAGATTTAAGCCTAAGACAAAAGTATTGGGAGTGAGCAAAACTCCTGTTGTTGCTAGCAAAAAGCCTAACACATTCTCTACACCGGATGAAATAAAAGTTTCAATTGTTGTACCGGTATTCAATGTTAGCAAATACCTGCGTGAGTGCATGGACAGCCTGGTTAACCAAACTCTAAGGGACATTGAAATAATTTGTGGTGACGGCGGATCAAACGATGGTTCGCTCGAAATCCTCCAAGAATATGCAGAAAGGGACAACAGGATTAAAATAATAAGCAAGGAAGGTTCAGGGTATGGCCAGTCTGTAAATGAGTGTATGGATATTGCTAGGGGGAAGTATATCGGAATAGTTGAATCTGACGACGTTACGACCCTGGATGCCTATGAGACTCTTTACAATACCGCCAATAGCATGCAGGTTGATTGGGTGCGGGCAGATATATATTATTTTTATGCCATGAATGAAGAAGGGAAACAACTCCAACAGGAATCTATTATCTATGGTGGCGATTTCTATAATACAGTACTGAATCCGCAGACTGATTACCGGCCATATAAAAGCGGGCTTCGAACATGGAGCGGTATTTACAACCGTGAATTCCTTAACAAGTACGCCATCCGGCATAATGAAACTCCTGGAGGTTCCTATCAGGATACGGGTTTTTATCTTAAAACCCTGTATTATGCTACTCGGGTTTGTTTCATAGATAAGCCATTTTATATGTGGAGGCAGGACAATCCAGGTTCTTCTATACATTATAATTCGAAAAAGTTGGTAGAAAAATCATTGAATGAATGGCATCTGAATAAGGAGTATTTAGACAATCACCCCGAGTTGGGTGCTCGTGCTCTGGCAAGTTATCACTATCGTCAGTTTTTTTCGTATCTATGGACAATCGAAATGGCGGATGAGGTTGACAAACCCGATGTTTTTAAGATAGCGGTAAAAGAGTTCCGTGAAGCGGAATGGCAAAAAGAACTTGACCAAGGTTTTTTTGAGAGTTGGGAATGGGATAAGCTTCAGGAGATGATTAATAACCCGGAACATTTTTATGTTAAATATTTCAATGGCAAAGCCAAAGAAAAGGCGGGCTTGAAAAGGTTCTTGAAAAGATTATTGAGGCCACTGGCTAATTTTGAACGAAAAATAACTTATAAAAGAATGAGAGATGTTATTTTTCTACTGGAGAGAAAGATTGATAATACTGCCGATTGGAATAGACGAGAGTTAGAAGAAAAAATAAACCTCACAGGATCTGATCTTAAAAACAATATTGAACAGATACGGGATTGTGTCCATGCCGATATAACTCAATTTTACACGGATGTTCAGGCTAATACCGCACAAATACAGGGAGAAGTCCAAGCAGAAATGGCCCAAATGTGTCAGGAGTTTCAGGTTTATGCTGCGCAAATACAGGAGCAATCCAAAGCAGAAATGGCGCAAATGCGTCAGGAATTTCGGGCTAATACTGAAAAAATACAGGAGCAATTTCGGGCAGACATACTGCAAACACATCAGGAATTTAAGGTGAATGCTTCCCAGATACACGAACAAGTACAGGTAAACATGGAACAAATCATTGGTGGTACTCAGATACTCAATTCCAAAATGAGTGAAATTGATGTGAGGCTCTTGGAGCTTGAAAATATAGCTTCAACCTACCGAGCCGGCGATATTAACAGAAAAAATAAAGATACTGTTAACAGCCTTACTGAGCTACTTAGTAATAATAAAGCGTCTAATAAAAGAGAAATAGTAAGGAAAAACCTTAAACAGATTGAAATCGAAATTTTCTCCTATTGCAACCGGCGCTGCTGGTTTTGCCCGAATAAAGAAATAGATAGACATTCGGGAAATCACTTTATGCCGGAAGATATGTACCTGAAGATAATGTCTGAATTAAGAGAGATAAACTATTCAGGTACCATTACTTACAGCAGGTATAATGAACCGTTGGCAGATAAGATAATTCTTGAACGAATAAGGCAAGCCCGCGAATATTGTCCCAATGCCTTTATCCGGACCAATACTAACGGGGATTACTTAACACGCGATTACCTTGACGCATTGGCTGCGGCTGGAATGGACGAAATGGAGATTCAGTGTTATTTTGGCGAAAATGAGGAATTGAACCGTGATCGTTTTGAAGAACGCTTACAAAAAACCATCCATAAGTTAGATATTAAAGGCTACGATATTATTCAGTGCAATGAGGAAGACCGGATTGTAGCAGATTTTCATTATCAAGGTACTCATCTTTCATTCTTTTCGCTGAATATGAAAAGGCTGGCTAACAATAGAGGAGAAACACTCGATAATACCCGGGTTTATTCAAGAACAGAAAATTGCTTGATTCCATTTAAGCAACTTTATGTAGATTACAATGGTTCATATATGCTTTGTTGTAATGTAAGGTCGGATGTTGAGGCGCATAAGGATTTCATACTCGGAAATGCCGATGAAGACAGCATATATGATGTGTTTACCAGCAAAAAGATTATAGAATTCAGGAAGAATTTGGGAACCTATGGTAACCTGATCCCACCCTGCTCATCCTGTTCTTTTGTTATTATGGATGATGACATGAAGTTTTGTTAAATATGTTTTCTTTATTACTTGATTTTTAGCTGTTGGAGAAAACCATATGTATTCAGAAAATAAAATGCCATTGCTTGCACGACTCAAAATGTGCCTTTTTCCCCATTCATTAAGATCCTTTCATAAGTTTGCGCATATACAAGAGCAGCGGATGGCTGAAGTAAAGGCAAAGTTTGCACAACAGGAGCAGGACCTTAAGCAACTTTATGAAATAGTTTGCGAACTATCTGGAAAAATCGATGAAAAACTATCAACAGAAGAGTTTGATCGTAAAATGGAAATACAAGAACAAAGCATAGCGGAGTTACGACAAATCATAGAAGATCATTTCTGGCAGATTAACTATAACAAATTGATGCGCGGGGTACAGAAGAGTATATCCACCGCATTTTTACACCAAAAGAGTTTTGCCGGATACAAAAATAAATATGCCGGTAAAACTGTTGTCCTATGTGGCGCTGGGCCAACGCTCAACTATTATGAACCGATTGAAGGTACAATTCATATTGCAGTTAACCGGGCTTTCCTATTTGATAAAGTAAAATTCGATTATATTTTTGCACAGGATTTTAGAGCGATAGCACATTTGCAAAAGGAATTAAAAGATTATAAAGGCAATAACTGCGTAAAATTTTTTGGAACAGAGGAAAACACCGATGGGGGGGAAATCCCCGAATCTTTTGCTATTCAATGTAATGCGGTAAGATACAATTCTGATTTTTACGCTTCCGATTCCAGGACAGAAAATTTTGCGTTACAACTTGATGCGGTACCAACTGGCAGCTTCTGGTCAACTGCATTCCCGGCGATACAGTTTGCTATTTTTACAAATCCTGCAAAGATTTATATCGTTGGCTGCGACACATCAATCCACGGGCATTTTACTGCAAGGAACCTTACAGCAGAACAAGAAAACAAAATGAAAGCTGAAAATTGGCAAGTTATGAAATTAAACAAAATTGGTTGTTATTTAAAGAGTATGTGTCTATTTATTACCCTGATACTGAGATATTTTCCATAAACCCTAGCGGGCTTAAAGGTCTTTTCAAAGACGAGTTTACTGAGAGTTTCCTAAAAATACAGGCAGGAAGGTAAGGTCATGAGCGTTGCAGCAGGAGAAAAGGTAATTATTTTTGGTGCTAGATATGGTAAAGAATTATATAAAAAAATTGAAACTGAAAAAACGGTAGTCTGTTTTACTGATAACGATAAATCGTTATGGGGAACAAGTATTTACGGGATTCCTGTTTTTCCCCCTGAAGAAGCAATCGAAATGTTTTATGACCGAATTTATATCGGAACATTTACAGGTATGCACGAAGTGTCGTTACAATTATTGCATATGGGGGTAAATACGCTATCGATTGATGTAAGTTATGTTTCTATGCCGGTGCTAGCGAGAGAAAGTTTTATTCAAAACCTAAGTGAGGAGATATACAAACAAAATGTGGCAGGATCGGTGGCAGAGGCCGGTGTATATAGGGGTGAATTTGCTAAGATGATTAATCACTACTTTTTTGATAGAAAACTGTATCTGTTTGATACCTTTTCGGGTTTTACAAGCGAAGATATAGATACCGATGTTTCGTTAGAAAAGACCGATGCAATGTTTATTGGTAAATTTAACAATACTTCGGAAGAGTTGGTTATGAGCAAAATGCCATATCCTGAAAACTGTATAATAAGAAAAGGGCATTTTCCGGAAACAACGCAAGGTATTGAAGAAAAGTTTTGCTTCGTTAATCTTGATATGGATCTATTTATGCCCACCCTCGAGGGTCTGCGCTTTTTTGTACCCAAAATGAATGAGGGCGGGGTAATATTGATACATGATTACTTTAATGAATCTTTCCCTAATATAAAGAAGGCCGTCGATTTATTTCAAAGTGAAAGTAATATTAAGCTTATCAAAATTCCAATAGGTGATGCTTGGTCACTTGCCATAATCTTTTAAGAGAGGATTTTACTATATGGCTAAAAAAGTTGTTGCAATGATTCCACTTAAGCTAACTAATCAGAGGTTGCCGGGGAAGAATCTTTTGCCACTTGGTAATATGCGGGTTTGTGATCATTTGTTCGGAACTATCTTGAAAATCAAAATCATTGATGAAATTTATGTGTATTGCAGTGATGAGTCTATAAAGGATACTATTCCTTCTCCGCTCAAGTTTTTAAAACGCGATATATATTTTGATGGGGATCAGGTCAAGACATTGGAGATACTGGAAAGCTTTATCAATGAAGTCGATGCGGATATCTATGTCCAAATACATGTTACAACACCGTTTACCAGGTCTGAATCTATTGAAACTGCACTCTATAAAGTAATAAATGAAGGATATGATTCAGCATTGACGGTATTCGAGCAACGTACGCATTGTTGGTTTAATGGAAAACCATTAAACTTCAATTTAGATGATGTTAAAAGGACGCAAGATATCTTACCGGTATATACAGATACCAACGGTTTTTGTATTTTTACTAAAGATGTATTTAAAAAATTACATCGTCGAACTGGAAACCATCCTTATTTTCATATTGTTGACTGGATAGAATCAGCTGACATTAATACGCCCGAAGACTATGCTTTTGCACAAGCAATTCAAAAATATCTGGAAGAACAGGTATGATGAAAAATATCAAAGTCTTAGATTGCACCTTACGCGATGGTGGACGAATATTCAATTGTGCCTTTCCGGATGCTCATATCAAGGGGATCGTAAACGGGTTGACTGCTTCTGGTGTAGATTATGTGGAGATGGGCTTCTTGCGCGGTAACGTAGAATATCGGGGAAACAGTACGTTCTTTAATGAAATGATGCAAATAGACCGATTTATACCAGAGAATCGCGGGAAGACAAAATATGTGGTATTTGTTGATTATGGAAAAGAATTCGGCATGTGGGATTTTGGCAGGATTTTGCCTCGTGATAAGTCGCTGATAAACGGTTTTCGTATAGCGTGTAGAAAAGAAAATCTGCGCGAAGCTTCAGAAGTATTCAAAATTGTCAAGGATAACGGGTATAAACTGTTTATTCAAGGAGTAGAATCGCTGCACTATTCGAATGACGAAATGTTAAAGGCTATTGAATTTGTTAATCAGGTTCAGCCTGATGCATTTGGTATAGTAGATACCTATGGAGCCATGTATAAAGATGATATATTAAGATTGTTTGGGTTAGTAAACCAAAACCTAGATAATAACATCGCTATTGATTTTCATTCTCATAACAATATGCAGCTATCTTTTTCCTTTGCTCAGGAGATAATCGAATGCAATAATGACAAGCGATGTTTGATTATTGACAGTTCCCTCGATGGTATCGGCAAAGGGGCAGGCAATCTGAATACGGAGTTATTAGTGGATTACCTCAATCGTAAATATGGTTATAATTACAATATTGACAATATTTTTGATACAATAGACGAATATATCTCCTGGCTCAAGGATGACTACAGGTGGGGATATCAGATACCATATTTTATGGCGGGCATCTACAGCGCCCACCCGAACAATATCATATATCTTACCGAAAAACATAGGATGAGCACGAAAGATATTAAGTATATAATCTCTATGATAGATCCTGCCACCCGCAAAAGATATGACTATGACAACATTGAGCGTCTTTATGTTGATTATTTCAATTCAAAAACTGACGACAGTAGAAGCATCGAAATATTAAAAGAACTTTCCGGACGGGAAATTCTCGTACTGGTTCCAGGACATTCCCTTGATACATATAAGGATGAGATAAATACTTTTATTAAAGAAAATGATCCTATAGTTATCACTGTAAACTTCATTCACAATGATAACAGAAATAGCTATGCCTTTTTCGGAAACCAACGCAGATATCAAAATAAACTGCCTGATATGTCGGGAAAGAAAATAATTGTAACTTCTAATGCTATCTCAGAGCGTAGTGAGGATATTGTTATTAATTTTAACAGACTTATAGAACGAAGCTATGGCCATTTCGATAACTCGACCATAATGCTGCTAAATCTGCTTAAACAAATTGGGGCGGGAAGTATAATAATAGCAGGATTCGACGGCTTTGATCTGCAGACAGAAAACTTTGCGAAAGACTATCTTGGAAAAGGATTCAAGGATAATTACCAATCGGCTAATACCGATATTGAGACGCAGCTAAGAAAATACGCCGAACAATTGGAGGATAGGCATTCCGTTCGTTTCCTTACGCCAAGTCGGTTTTCGGAAATTTTTGATTAAAGGTTACATATGGGAAATATTAAATTGTTTGTCATGGATGTTGATGGAACCCTCACTGACGGCAAGCTCCACATTTCGGATTCCAGCGAATTGTATAAAACATTTGATGTAAAGGATGGCTACGCTCTTAAGAATTTACTGCCGGAGGCGGGAATAGTTCCTGTAATTATTACCGGTAGACATTCGAAAATAGTAGAACTTCGCGCGAAAGATTTGGATATAACTGAGGTTTGGCAGAATATATCCGATAAGGCTGGCGCGCTGGTTTTACTGGCCGGAAAATACGGTTTGTCTCTTGAGAAAATCGCATTTATTGGTGATGATCTGAATGACCTGCCGGCCATGAAGCTTTGCGGTCTTTCCGGTTGCCCGGCGGATGCAGTGAACGAGGTCAAAAAAGTAGCAGACTATATATGTAAAAAAGATGGCGGTTACGGTGCGGTCCGTGAGTTTGCCGAGTGGATTGTTAAACATTCTAAAGAGAGGAAACCTGAATGTTGATTACGGCATTATATTTAGCCGAGATTATAATTGTATGTGTAGTAGCTTTTTGTGGTTTTATGTTTTTCCGAAAAAAAATCGGACGGAAATATTCATTAATTTTAGCTGCGTTTATATTATGGCTTGGCGTTTTTTCATATTTTATATCAGATAATTTTCTGCAGCCTATAAATGAGCGCCTTATTTTGACCGCATTGGGGGAAAGCGATAAAAAAGCCGAGGGAACCGAGATACGCATCAACCGGATAACGGTTGATGGTAAAGATGTTATATTTAGCCGAGCTGCGAAAGGCAAATGGGCCTGGATAAAGGATAATGGCGTTTCTCTTTACTCCTGGCGGGAATGGGACAAAGGCTCAACAAAAACGATTGAAATAGATGTACCAGTAGGCAGAGTGCGGACAATAGAATTTCAAGCCAATATCTGGCGGGGCGATGTGCTCGTAAAATTTAATGGGATCAGCCAACTGGTGCACACTTATGCCGCCAATGGTGCTAAAGCGGTTACTGTTCCTATCAGCGCTACTGTTGAAAATGTTATGCTGAGGAATACGATCAGGTATTCGCAATGCTTTTTTGCTATTTTTCTTTTGCTTGCGTTTATAACTTATGCAGTTATATTTTTGCTTGTCAGAAACAGCCAGATGGACAATAAATTAAGGAAGTATAATTTCCTTTTTGACCAGCTCGTCAAACGCGATTTCACACTCAAATACAAACGAACAGTGTTAGGTATGTTCTGGAGTGTTCTCTCGCCGCTTTTGAATCTGCTTATCATGTGGTTGGTATTCAACGAACTACTAGGAAGCAATGTAAAACACTTTGTAATTTATCTTTTTGCGGGTCAGCTGGTGTTTTCCTATTTTTCTGATGCTACTACCCAGGGTATGACGTCCTTGCTGGAAAACTCGAGTATTTTTACTAAGATAAACGTACCAAAGTATATGTTTCTACTTTCAAAGAATGTTTCATCCCTCATAAACTTTGGACTGACCCTAATAATATTCTTTATTTTTGTTGCTTTTGAAGGTTTGCCGTTTACTTGGGAATTTCTTATGTTATTTTACCCAATCGGGTGTTTGGTCGTTTTTAATATCGGACTTGGGCTGATCTTATCCGCCTTGTTTGTTTTTTTCAGGGATATGCAGTATATTTGGGGTATTTTAACTCAGCTCATCATGTGGTTGTCCGCAATATTTTATTCTATTGAAAGCTTCCCGCAGGTTGGACAAAATCTCTTTTTACTTAATCCTATCTATTTATTTATTCAATACTTCAGAAAGATAGTTATAAATGGAACAGTGCCGTCACTCTGGTTCCATCTATTGATAGCAGGGTATACATTAATTGTGTTGCTTCTAGGCTGCTGGATGTATAAGAAAAACAATCATGAATTTTTGTATTATATTTGAGGTTATAGTCAATGGAGAACAAAGATAATAAAAACACAGCAAACGAACGACGTATCATGCTGGAAGCGGATAATGTCTGTATCCGCTACAAGTTGGGCGATTTCAAGGACATTGGTCTTAAGGAATGGACGATGCGTCACCTCACCGGAAACTACCATATAGAGGAATTCATGGCGGTGCAGGACGTATCCTTTAAAATTTACGAGGGAGACTTGCTGGGAATCATCGGTTCCAACGGAGCGGGGAAATCGACCCTGCTCAAGGCCGTCGCTGGAATAATGGAACCAACTAGAGGATGGGTACGGCCTTACGGGAATGTTGTTGCATTGTTGGAACTGGCCTCTGGCTTTGATGGTAACCTCACTGTAAAGGAAAATGCCTATCTTCGCGGAGCAATGTTGGGTTATACCCGAAAATTTATGGATGAAACCTATAAATACATTGTAGATTTTGCAGAACTTAAAGAGTTTGAGCACAGGCCATTTAAACAGCTCTCTTCCGGCATGCAGTCCAGGCTCGCTTTCTCTATAGCCTCGATGGTTCAGCCGGAGATACTCATTTTAGATGAAGTACTTTCTGTAGGAGATGGAGCGTTTAAAGCCAAGAGTGCGAAGAAAATGCTTGAGATTATTGAGGGTGGGGCTACTACTATACTGGTTTCACATTCTCTCGAACAGATCCGAGAACTTTGTAATAAGGTACTCTGGCTTCACCAGGGTAGACAGGTTGCTTTTGGTGAAACCGAGGAAATCTGTGACCGATACCAAGGATTTTTGTCCCGAGGTAGTAGCATGAGTCAGATTCTAGTGGAACAGGATATAGAGTCTGAAGAAAAGCGGTACGATTACCTCATAGTAGGCGGAGGTCTTTTTGGTTCTGTGTTTGCTCATGAGGCAACAAAGTATGGTATGAAATGCCTTGTTATTGACAAACGAGAGCATATCGGTGGCAATGCCTACACGGAGTCCATGGCGGGCATAAATGTTCACAAGTATGGACCTCATGTGTTTCATACCAGCAATAAAATGGTATGGGACTATGTGACTAAACTGGTGAACTTCAATGATTTTGTAAATACTCCTGTTGCGGTTTTTGGGGATGAAATCTATAATCTCCCTTTTAATATGAATACCTTTAAACAAATGTGGGGTGTTAAGAGTTCTGGCGAAGCAAAGGCAATTATTAAGGAGCAGATAGATGATCTAAAAATCGAAAATCCTGAAAATCTTGAGGAGCAAGCACTTTCCATGATTGGTCGTGACCTGTACGAAAAGCTTGTAAAGAGTTACACGGAAAAACAATGGGGGCGTCCCTGCACAGAGCTTCCGGCATCAATAATAAAGCGTTTACCCCTACGGTTTACCTACGACAATAATTATTTTAATGATAAGTTTCAAGGTATACCCATTGGTGGATACACGCCATTGGTGGAGAAATTGCTTGAAGGTACGGATATATTTCTTAACATGGATTATAATGAATTCATCAAGCAGCATCCGAATGCTGCCAGAAAAACTGTTTACACGGGGCCGATTGATGAATATTTCGGATATAAACTTGGCCAGTTGGAATATCGTAGCCTGCGTTTTGAAAATGAGAAATTACCGGTAAAAGACTATCAAGGCAATGCTGTGGTGAACTATACCTCAGCAGAAGTGCCGTATACGCGTGTAATTGAGCACAAACACTTTGAGTTCGGCGAGCAGCCAACTACCGTCATTACCCGTGAATACCCCTGTGAGTGGCAACCCGGTAGGGAGCCCTATTATCCCATAAATGACAAGAAAAACAATGCCTTATACGATAAATATAGGGAACTAGCCGATAAAGAACCGAACGTTCTTTTTGGCGGTAGATTGGGCGAGTATCGGTATTATGACATGGATGAAGTAATTCTTGCCGCCATTAGGATGGCCGAAAAGGAATTTAAAGTTTAAAATCTATAGTGTATTTCAGCTTTTATTATCGTTGTCTGGATACTATGCTTAAATGAATCTTATTATCTAACGCTGGCCTTGACTGCTTATACAAATTAGGAAGTGACCTTTCTTGATCAAGGAAAATCAAAAACACCTGAACCGGCTACTTTTAGGAATTGATTTTGTTTCACTTAGTGTAGCCTATTTGTTAGCCTGGATAATCCGATTCAAAACTGATTTAATAGGACTTGACCCAGCCCATTTAACAGTTGAATACTATATCAGGCTGGCTATCGTGGTTATCCCTTGTTTCATAATATTATACAATTCCTTTGACTTATATGCTCCCTATCGATATAAAAGTACCTTTGAAGAAGTAAGAAATATAATTGCTGCTAATATAATGGGTTTTCTAGTGTTAATAACCCTTCTGTATGTCTTTAAACAGATCGATTACTCCCGCTATTTTCTTGCCTTATTTGTGGGCTCTTCCATAGTAATTCTGACTTTTGAACGGGCCTTTCTGCGCTATACCCTGCGATCTGCCCGACGAAAGGGCATAAATATCAAGCATATTATGTTGATAGGGTACAGCGATCTTACCCAGGAGTTTATTCAACGGGTGCAGGACCACCGTTATTGGGGTTACGAAATAGCCTGTATTTTGGATGATGACCTGGAATCCGATTCACTGGTTGAGGGTGCGATTCAAAACGGGCGATTGTCCGAGCTTGAAAAGATGGTTATTAGTATGGGCATTGACGAGGTTTTCATTACCCTGGATCTCAGCGATTACGATAAACTGGGCGATATTGTCGCTGTTTGCGAAAAGACCGGAGTCAGAACCCAAATAGTACCTGATTACTATAAATATATTCCAGCTCGTCCGTATGTCGAGGAATTGGACGGTTTGCCGGTAATCAATATCCGCCATGTTCCATTAGATAATATAGTGAATAAAGCCGTGAAAAGGACCATAGATATTGCCGGATCTTTATTTGCACTGTTATTATTTTCACCGGTAATGTTGGTGGTTGCCTTGCTGGTCAAGTTTACCTCGCCGGGGCCTTTGATTTACCGGCAGGAGCGGGTTGGCGTCAATCGAAGGCCTTTTAATATGTTTAAGTTTCGCTCCATGTATATGCAGCCCAGAGCGCAGGATAAGGCTCATTGGACGGTTAAGGGTGATTCGCGGGTTACCTTGGTGGGTAGTTTTATCCGGCGGACCAGTATTGATGAATTGCCTCAGTTAGTTAATGTCTTACGCGGAGAGATGAGCCTGGTGGGACCGCGGCCGGAGCGGCCTTATTTTGTAGAGATATTCAAGGAGGAGATCCCCAAGTATATGGTTAAGCACCAGGTTCGGCCCGGTATTACCGGTTGGGCCCAGGTGAATGGCTGGCGGGGTGATACTTCGATTAAAAAACGCATAGAGCATGATATTTATTATATTGAAAACTGGAGTCTGTGGTTTGATTTTCGTATTATGGTATTGACCGTGCTTAAAGGTTTTATTAATAAGAACGCTTATTAGGTTTTCGAGGCGGATAGGCTCCGAGCTGTCTCAATATGAGTTAACAATATCTGTTTCACATGCACGGTTGTTAATCCTGCCTTTGTCGTGAGGTCAATTATTTCAAGCCAATTTGCCATATCCTCAGAAGAGACAGATTGTTCAGCTAAATCATCTATTGATTGAGGCAATCCAAGAAGATAATCAGAAGATACCTCCAAAACACCCGCAAGTAATTGGAGCATACGAGCATCGGGGACGCGGTAGTTGCGCTCATATCCCGAGACAGTACCTATTTTTACATTAAGCATTTCTGCTAACTTGGCTTGGGTCCAACCTAGCTGTTCGCGTCGAGTACGTATTCTTTCGCCAATAGTTTCCATAGATACACCTCTCAAGCCCTAATATAGCATTCAAAATGTAATGCAAGATGAAAGTAAGCGAAATGCTTACTTGGTTATTGACATATGGATAATGTGTCTATAAAATCAAGATAAAGTAAGCGAAACGCTTATGGAGGGCGGCTATTTTTTAAGCGTTAGGCTTATTTCTATTAAGTCTGCCCAAGACTATGTGTATTAATCGAGGAGGCATTAATTAAATGGTTTCTAAAGAGCAGTTCGAGGTAGAAGGAAAGCCAGCCCATGACCTATTAGACCTGGAGATGCTTTCGGAAATATACCGTATTTTCTCGGAGATTAACCGGCTGAAGAATGATATGGCTGACTTAACAACACTCAAAATTCGTTATGCCGCGGTCGTGAATGGACTGTGCGAGAACACTATTGAGAACAGTATGAACGGCGAGTGGTTGAGCAGAAAGGCATTAGAATTGGGGTGTCTTATTCAAACGTCCGTGATTGCCCATAAGAAAATTAGGGAGTTGGAAGCGGAGCTGGCCGAGAGGTACGGTTTTTTGCACGAATACCAGAAGACCGGATAAATTAGGAGTGAATATTTCACGCTTGGGGTACCAGCAATACGCAACATGATACCGGTAATTCACAGCAATGATACCGCTGCATTAATCACGGCAATTCGCAGATAGATACCACCGATTCACGCATGGATACC